>PJUL01000103.1_pt1 | contig 88407 bp, 76 predicted proteins | sample 1512221 | NCBI WGS metagenome assembly PJUL01 (sample SAMN08177667, study PRJNA422409) | Feces metagenome, whole genome shotgun sequencing project.
GCCCAGTCGAATTCGTGCAACTGCAGTTCAAAGCCAAAGCGGGCGGCGGCGGCCTGGATGGCGCGCAGGCCCTCGGGCATGACTTCTTTGCCGATGCCGTCTCCGGGCAGGACGGCGATGCGGAATATCGGGATCATGAATGGGTGCTCCTTCCTAGATTCATTCGCAGCATGGCGCTCACGCCGCCAGCGCCACAGGCGCGACCGCACGGGTGACCTGAAGGTCCCGCTCTTCCAACCAACCCTGGCGTAGCTCGGGCACCGAGGCGGCCAGGAGTTCGTAGTACGGATGGTGCGGGCCCCGGTCAAAGTCGGCGCGCACAACATGGTCGAGCTTGCGGCCATGCTGCATCACGATGATCTCGTCGCACACGGCCCGCACGGTGTGCAGATCGTGGCTGATGAACAGATACGAGACGCCCAGCTCGCGGCGCAGGTCTGCCATCAAGTCCAGCACGGCGGCCCCCACCACGGTGTCAAGTGCCGATGTCACTTCATCGCACAGGATCAGGTCGGGCTCAGCGGCCAAGGCGCGCGCCAGGTTCACCCGCTGCTTCTGCCCGCCGGAGAGGCCGCCCGGAAGACGCTGCGCCACAGAATGCGGTAGCCGCACCAGATCCAGAAGCTCATGGATACGCCGCTGCAGCGCAGGCCCCTGCATGCCTTTATAGAACTGCAGCGGTCGCGCCAGGATGCGCTCGATGGTCTGCGAAGGGTTCAACGCCGTGTCCGCCATCTGGAAGACGATCTGGATCTGCCGCAAATCTTCCTTGCTGCGCTGGCGTAGGTCAGGCTGAAGCGTGTGGCCTTTGAAAAGCATGCTGCCCTTACTGGGCGCGATCAGCCCGGCAACCGCTCGCGCCAGCGTGGTCTTGCCCGAGCCGGATTCGCCGATCACACCGATGGCCTGGCCACGGTACAGCTTGAAATTGATGTCCTCCAGGATCAGCGTTGCAGGCTGTCCCTTCGAATCCACAGGGCCGTATCCGGCCGAGAGCTCGCGCACCTCCAGCAGTAGCTCACACTCGCCCTTGCAATGGCCGGTGGCGCGCGGCGCAGGGCGTGCGGCTGCCAGCAGGCTCTGGGTGTACTCATGCGCAGGTTTGGCGAGGATCTGCGCGGTGGAGTTCACCTCTTGCATCTGGCCGCCACGCAGCACGAGGATGTGGTCCGCCATCTGCGCCACCACAGCCAGATCGTGGCTGACGTACACGGCCGTGGCTCGCCGCTCGCGCACCACACGGCGGAAAGCGCGCAGCACCTCTATTTGCGTAGTCACATCCAGCGCTGTGGTGGGTTCATCCAGGATGACCAGGTCGGGGTCGGTGATGAGTGCCATGGCCGCCATCAGTCGCTGCAGCTGCCCGCCAGACACTTGGTGTGGGTAACGCTGGCCGATGGTTTCAGGATTGGGCAGCGCCAGCTCGCTGAAAAGTTGTACAGCCTTGGCCTCGGCCTCGGCACGGGGCATGGTGCCGTGGATGCGCGCGGGCTCCACCACCTGGTCCATGATGGTGCGCGAGGGGTTGAACGATGCCGCCGCACTCTGCGCGATATACGACACGGTGCGTCCTCGCAGCGCCCGTTGACCGGCCGGTGACAAACCCAGCACATCGGTGTCGCCAATGCGCACGCTGCCGCCCGTGATCGCGCAGCCATCGCGTGCGTAGCCCATCAGGGCTAACGCCGTAGTGGTTTTGCCTGACCCGGATTCACCGATGAGTGCCAGCACCTCGCCCGGCTCAATGACAAAGCTCAGGTGGTCCACCAGAGTCTGATCGCCTGCGGTGATGTGCAGGCCTTTCACAACGACTGAAGCGCCCATGTTCAATGTCCTTGACGTTCGCGGGCCGCACGGCCCGGCAGGTTGTCGATGACCAAATTGACCGAGATGGTCAAGCTGGCGATGGCCAGGGCCGGAGCAATCACCGCTGCGCCGCCGTTGGCTAGCGCGTCAACGTTTTCCCGCACCAGCGAACCCCAGTCGGCTTCGGGAGGTTGAATACCCAGACCCAAGAAGCTCAGGCTGGCCAGCAGCAGCACCACATACACAAAGCGCAACCCAAGGTCTGCCAGGATGGGGCCAATGATGTTGGGCAAGATCTCGCGCAACATGATGTACAGCGTTCCCTCGCCCCGCGTACGGGCCACGGTCACGTAGTCCAGCGCGTTGATGTTCACGGCCAGCGAGCGAGCGATTCGGAAGGCTCCGGGCACATACAGCAGTGCTGCGGTAAACACCAGCATGCCGATGGACGAGCCGAAGCCAGCCACCAGAACCAGCGCGAACATCTTGCTGGGAATGGAAGTCAGCGTGTCCAGCAGCCGGCTCAGGAAGGCGTCCACCCACGATCCCGTGGCTGCTGCCAGCAGCGCCAGCACCGTTCCCGTGCTGCTCGCAATCAAGGTGGCCACCAGGGCCACGCCTACGGTGTAGCGCGCGCCCTGTACCACTCGCACCAGCATGTCGCGGCCAAGGTAGTCCGTACCTAACCAATGCTGAAAGTCAATTGGTGCATAGACCACCGAGGCTTGTAGGTCTACCAGATGGCGGGGCAGCAACGACGGTCCCAGCAGTGCGGTGAGCAACCAGAACACGAGAATCACCAACCCAACCAGGCCGGAGAATCCAAAGCCCGCAAGCCAGCGCAAGGTCCGGCCACGGTCGGGGGCAGGTGGCAGCGAAGAAGCACCTGAAGTCGGTGAAGGGGGAAGCGAATGCATCAGAAAATTCTCCAGACTGGGGCTTCAACGGTGGCGCAGACGCGGGTTTGCCAGGATTCCGCAAACGTCAGCGAGCGTGACCAGCAGCAAATACCCGGTACAAAAAATCATGGCGCAGGTCTGCACCAGAGGCATGTCGCGCTGAATCACCCCGTCCACCATCAACTTGGCAATTCCGGGATAGTTGAAGATGGTTTCAATCACGATCACCCCCCCCAACAAGTACGACAGCGACAGCGCCACCGCATTGGCAATAGGCCCTACCGCGTTGGGCAATGCATGGGCGAGCACCATGCGCAGAGGCGATGCTCCCTTGAGCCGCACCATCTCGATGTAGGGCGCTTCGAGCTGGTCGATCACCGCAGCGCGCGTCATGCGCATCATCTGCGCCACGATCACGCAACACAGGCTGAGAACGGGCATGGCGTATGCGCGCAGCATCTGTCCCATGGATTCGATATCGTTCACGTACGAGAGCGCTGGCAGCCAGCGCAGCTGCACGGCGAACACCAGCACCGCCAGCGTAGCCACCAAAAACTCAGGGACGGACACCACCGCCACCGACAGGCTGGAGGTAATGCGGTCAAGCCACGAACCCCGCAGCACTGCCGACAAGATGCCGAACAGCAGCGCGATGGGAACCGAGAACAGGGCCGTGACTGCGGCCAGCTGCAGCGAGTTGGGCAGGCGGCTGGCCACCAGCTCGGCCACCGGCAACCGCGTGGTGATGGATTGCCCCAGGTCGCCCTGCACCACGCCCCACAGCCACTTCACATAGCGCTCGGGGGCTGGCACATTGAGTCCCATTTGGGCACGCAGGGCCGCCAGCGCCTCAGGGGTTGCATCCTGGCCCAACTGCTCCTGCGCCGCATCGCCCGGCAGCACTGCGGTAATCGAAAACACGATGGCCGAGACCACGAGCAGCGACACACAAGCGAGCGCGATCCGTTTGATCAGCAATGACAAAATGACGTGATTCATGGTTTTGCGTGTCTCATATTCTTGGAATTCGGTTATCAGGCGTCCACCCAGACGTGCTCAGCGAATGCGTTGCCCATCAACCCGCCAAGTGGAATGGATTGCAGGCCCTTGAGACGACTGGAATGCCCGTCAATGCTGGCCAGGAACAACGGGATTCCAACACCGGCATCGTGGTGGATCATCGTCTGCATATCGGCGTACATCTGCTTGCGTTTGCCCACATCCAGTTCGGCGCGGGCAACCAGCAGCAATTGGTCAAACCGCTCGGACTTCCAGCGTGATTCATTCCAAGCAGAGTCTGATTTAAAGAACTGGGTAAGGATGGTGTCAGCTGTGGGGCGGGCGTTGACGTTTCCAAAGCCCACCGCGCTGCTGAGCCAATGCTTGGACCAATAGCCGTCAGCCGGCACCTGCTGCAAATCCAGTTCCAGGCCGATCAGCTGCGCAAACTGTTGCAGCATCAGGGCCATGTCTAGCGAATACATTGCCGCGCGAGATGCCACCACCTGCACGGGCCCTGTTACGCCGGATTTCTTCAAGTGGAACTTGGCCTTGTCCAGGTCGAAAGGACGCTGCGGCAACCCATCAAAGTGAAAGCGGCTGGTGGGGCTTATGGGCTGGTCATTGGCGACCAGCGCATGGTCCAGCGCCACGATCTTGCGCATCTGCTCGCGGTGCATCAGGTGCTTCATAGCCAGCACGAAGTCGGCGTTTGCACCCGGTCCAGTGTCTCGGCGCATGACAAGGTTGGTGTAGTGCGACCCTTGCGTGGTGAAGATGGCATAACCCTTGGTGCTCTTGACGCGCCCGACCGAGCGCGGATCAATGCCCGCCACGAGGTCGAAATCGCCATGCAGCAAGGCGCTGACACGCGCCTTCTCGTCAGCGATGCCCGTAAATTCGATCTCGTCGAGGTAGGGGCGGTCGGGCTTCCAGTAGCGCTCGTTGCGCACCACCACGGAGCGCACGCCCGGCGTGAACTCCTTGAGCTTGAACGGGCCGGTGCCGATGCCTTTGGAGAAATCTGTAGTGCCCGCTTTGACGATATGGAAGTGGAAAGTCCCAAGAATGGCTGGCAGGTCCACATTCGGCGCGGCGAGCTCCAGCGTCACTTCAGCAGGTCCAGTTGCGCGCACCGAAGCAAATTGTTCAGCTAGCGCCTTGACCTTGGAACCCGTGGCCGGGTCTTTGTGGCGCAGCAGCGAGAACACCACATCGGCCAACGAAAGCGCTTTGCCGTCGTGGAACTCAACACCCTTGCGCAGAGTAAAGACCCAGGTCTTCGCGTCCTGTGTGGAAAAGGACTCGGCCAGCGCGGGCTGGGGGGTAAGCGCCCCATCCAGCGCCGTCAGCCCGTTGTAGAGCATGTGGCCGCGCGCATAGTCCATCTGGTTGGCCTGCTTGGCCGGGTCCAGTGTCTCGGAGGCTGTGGTGGTGGTACCCGCCACGCGGATGCGCCCACCGCGCCTGGGCGTGCTCGCATGAGCAGTAGCTGCCAACCCAGCCATGACACCCGCTGCCCCCAACTGCATGCCGGCGGCCATGAACATCGCCATCACATCTCTGCGCGTGGCACCGCGTGCGAGGGCCCGCTGCAGCGGCGCATGATCGCGCTGCTCCAGCAGGCTGCTCAAGGTGATGTGGGGTGCATCCATAGCCGGATCGTTCAAGGGCAAAGAGGCTTGTGCGAGGCGTCGCCGTGGCTCAGGCGTCCAGCCACACGTTTTCTGCAAACATGTAGCCCATCAGCCCACCAATCGGAATCGGCGACAAGCCCTTGAGCTTGGTGCTGTGCCCGTCGATGCTGGCCAAGAACATGGGGATGCCAATGCCCGCGTCGTTGTGGATCATGGTCTGCATGTCCGCATACATCTGCTTGCGCTTGGCGATATCGACTTCGGAACGCGCGGCCAGCAGCAGCTGATCGAACTGGGTGCTCTTCCAGCGCGATTCGTTCCAGGTCGCATCTGACTTGAAAAACTGCGTGAGGATGGTGTCGGCATTCGGTCGGGGGTTCACATTGCCAAAACCAACAGGGCTGTTCAGCCAGTGATTGGACCAGTAGCCATCGGCAGGCATCCGCTTGACATCCAGATCCAGACCGATGCGCTGGCCTGCCTGCTGTAGCAGCAATGCAATTTCCACCGAGTACATAGCTGCGGGCGAGGTGACCACAGGAATCTTCCCGGTCACACCCGACTTCTGCAGGTGGAATTTGGCCTTGTCCAGGTCAAACGGACGCTGCGGCAGGTCTTTGAAGTAAAAGCGATTTGTGGGGTCGATGGGCTGGTCGTTGCCCAACACAGCATGGTCCAGTGCGATGGTCTTTTTCATCTGTTCGCGGTCAAACAGATGTTTCATCGCCAGGGCAAAGTCTGGGTTCATGCCAGGGCCCAGGTCCTTGCGCATGATGAGATCAGTGTACTGGCCCGATTGCGTGGTCATGATGGCAAAACCCGGCGTTCCCTTGACGCGCGCCACCGAGCGGGGGTTGATGACGCCCACCAGGTCGATGCCGCCCGACAGCAGGGCGTTGACGCGGGCGTTTTCGTCGCCGATGCCCACGAACTCGATTTCATCCAGGTAGGGCTTGCCGGGCTTCCAGTAAGCGTCGTTGCGAACATGGACGGAGCGCACGCCGGGCTTGAACTCCTTGAGCTTGTAGGGGCCGGTGCCGATACCCGCAGTGAAGTCGGTGGTGCCTTCCTTGACGATCTGGAAGTGCGAGGTGCCCAGAATCACGGGCAGGTCGGCGTTGGGCGCCGACAGCACGATGGTCACTTCGTTCGGGCCGCTGGCACGCACGGTGTCGATCTGCTCGGCCAGCACCTTGGCCTTGGAGGCCGTGGCCGGGTCCTTGTGGCGCATGAGCGAGAACACCACGTCGGCGGGCGACAGCGCCTTGCCGTCATGGAACACCACGCCCTTGCGCAGGGTGAAGACCCAGGTCTTGGCGTCCTGCGTGTTGAACGATTCGGCTAGCGCCGGCTGGGGCGAAAGCGTGGCGTCCAGCGACGTGAGCCCGTTGTAGAGCATGTTGCAGCGCGAGTAGTCCGTCTGGTTGGACTGCTTGGCAGGGTCCAGCGTGTCGTTGGCCGAGGCCGTGGCGCCCGCAACACGAATGCGCCCTCCGCGCTTGGGGGTCTGCGCATGGGCCGATGTGGCCAGGCTGGCAATGCCCCCCGCCACCGTGGCCTGCATGCCGCATGCGGTCAACATGGCCAGCACGTCGCGCCGGGTTGCGCCGCGCTTGAGCGAGTTCATCACGCGAAGGCTCTCGCCGGGACCGACAAGTTGCTCAAATTTTTTGTGGCTATCGCTCATGGTCATGCTCCTCGTTGAAAAATGGATCGCAGGGTTGTGTTGTCAGAAAGGAAAAGATTGGCTGCAAGCCAGGCCCAATTTCAGGCCAGCCGGTCCTTGAGCCGGAAATACAGACCCACCGCAGGCAGAAACCAGGGAGGCCCGAAATGCCCCGGGATGGCAGGCCAGCGCCGGTTCTTCCAGGGATTGGCGTCAGCATCGCCTGCCATTACCGCAGCCATGCGCTGGCCCATATGCACCGACATCTGCGTACCGTGGCCGCTGTAGCCCATTGAATAGAAGACGCCGTCGCGCTCGCCCGCCTGGGGCAGGCGGTCTTGCGTCACATCCACCAGGCCGCCCCAGCAGTAGTCGAGACGAACCGGGCCCAGTTGCGGAAAGGTCTCTGCCAGTCCCGCGCGCAGGATCTCGCCGCTAGCGGCGTCTGATTGCGGGCTGGAGATGGCAAAACGCGCGCGCCCCCCGAACACCAAGCGATGGTCCAGCGTGAGGCGAAAGTAGTGGTGGATATTGGCAATGGTGGTGTAGGTGCGGCGTTCACGCAGCAGTGCATTCGCACGTTCGGCGCCCAAAGGCTCCGTCACCACGATGAAGCTGCCAATCGGCACGATGCGCCGCCGCAGCCAGCCGAAGCTACCGTAGCCGCCGTGGCGCGAGGCACCCGTGGCCAACAGCACCTGATCAGCAGCAACCACACCATGGCTGGTATGCAGTCGGTGGGCATGTCCCTGCAAACGCTCCAGGCGGTCTACCCGCGTGCCGGTGTAGATCTCAGCGCCCTGGCGCTGTGCAGCATGGGCCAGCCCCTGGGCAAAACGACCCATGTGCATCTGCGCGCTGCGCTTGTAGAACAGGCCGCCGTGAAAACGCTCGCTTTGCACTTCGCTGCGCACGCGGGCGGCATCGAACACCTCCACATCGGTGTCCACGCCATCGGAAATCAGCCGTTCAGCGCTGCGCTGCAGAGATTCCATTTGATGGGGGCGCGTAGCGAGCTTGAGCTTGCCGTGGCGCAGAAAGTCGCAGTCGATGTCCTCATCGGCTACCAGCCGGGCCACGGTGTCGACCGCATCGTCGTAGGCGTGGTACCAGGCCCGAGCCTGGGGCACACCCACCCGTGCAGCCACGTCCGCGTAGTCCACGGCCAAGCCGTTGTTCACATGTCCGCCGTTGCGGCCCGAGGCTTCGGGGGCCACCGTGGCTCCTGCCTCCAGCACCACCACACTCGCGCCCCGGCGGGCCAGAGCCAGGGCTGCCGATAGGCCAGTGAAGCCGCCGCCCACGATGGCCACATCCACCTTGGTCGGCAGACTGCCCGCAGCGGGCGCCTGCCAGACGGGCAGGCCATCGTTCCAGTACGAATCGAGCTTCATGGTGATGAACGCCGTGGAAAAATTGGAGGGGGTATGGCGGTGCAGCTCGATCAGAGACCCACCACGCCGGGCAGGCCGCCGATGTCTTGGATCTCGGTGTAACGGTAGGCAGGGTTGCCCGGGCCGTGGCCGCGGTTCACATAAACCTTGTTGACGATGCCAATGTCGTCTGCCGACATCAGGTCGTAGCGCAGGCTGGAGGACACATGCAGCACATCCTCGGGGTTGCAGCCCAGCGAGTCGAGCATGTATTCGAAAGCCTTCAGGCGCGGCTTGTAAGCCTGGGCCTGCTGGGCGGTGTACACGCGATGAAAGGGCGCGCCCAGCATGGCCACGTTCTTCTGGATCTGGCTATCCATGGCGTTGGAAATAATGACCAGAGGGATCTCCTTGGCCACTTTGGCCAAGCCGGCTGGCACATCAGCGTGCGGATCCCACGTGGGTACGGCGTCGTAGTACGTCTGACCATCGGTGTCGAAGTACTGGATCTTCCATTTCTTGCACAAACGACGCACCGCATTCTTCAGCACCACGTCGTAGGGCTGCCAGTCGCCCAGCACTTCGTCGAAGCGATAGGCGGTGAAGTCAGCAATGAATTGCTCCATGCGCTCGGCTGGAATACGGTCAGCAAACAGCTCGCGCGTCAACTCGGCCATGCGAAACCGGGTGAGCGTACCGTAGCAGTCGAAAGTCACGTACTTGGGGCGAAAAGTCATGGTCTCTGTTCCTTCAAAGTTAGGTTGCCGATCGTCGCCAATCGCATCTCGAAATTACTGTTTGCGACAAAGTGATGTCGAATTGATTGGAGCACTTCACAACGCAGAACGTGTTGGGAAATAGGGCCCTTGCACGCGACAAAGTTGCGCATTGCGTGGGGGCGTTTGGCATGTCGTGTGGCACGCACATCGTGGGTGCATTGCCGCACCATTAGTGCGCTGCAGCAAAATCGACCAGCACACTTTTGAAGCGCAAATTGGCTTCCACTGCCTGGCGCCCAAGGTCCTTGCCGATGCCCGACTGGTGGAAGCCACCCGTGGGGATCACGAAGTCCGCACTGCGCCCGTAGCGGTTGATCCAGACCGTTCCGGCGGAGATTCCACGCATGCAACGTAGCGCCCGGCCAATGTCAGCCGTGTGCACGCCTGCAGCCAAACCGTAATGCGCGTGCGCAGCCAATGCCAATCCTTCCTCCTCGGTGTCGAAGGTCTGCATCGTCAGCACCGGGCCAAAGATCTCCTCCTGTACGGCAGGGTTGTCGGCTGATACGCCCTCCAGCAGCGTCGGTTGGAAATAGGCACCCCCTGGACCTCCCTCAAACAGACCGCCACCGCTGCGCACTTGGGCTCCAGCGACACGCGCTCGCTCCACAATATCGAGAATGCGCGCAGCCTGCGGCGCAGAGATGATGGGGGAAAGCGTTGCCTGCGCATCCCAAGTAGCCCCGGGGCGAAGAGCCGCAAAGCGCTGCGCCAAGCGATCCATCAGTGCATCGGCGATGCCGCGCTGTACGATGAGCCGCGAGCCTGCAACGCACACTTGGCCCGCGTTCCCGGTGATGGCGCCAGCAACAATTTCGGCGAGGCGGTCCACATCGGGTGCGTCGTCAAACACTAGCTGCGGGCTCTTGCCGCCCAGCTCCAGCGTGACGGGTTTAGGCCCCTGCAGCGCACAACTGGCCATGATGGCGGCGCCCGTGCGCGTGGAGCCGGTAAAAGTCATCTTTGCAATGAGCGCATGGCGTGTGAGCGCATCGCCCGTCGTGCGGCCATCGCCCTGCACGATGTTGAAGATCCCCGGCGGCACACCCGCGTCGATGGCCAGCTGAGCCAGGCGCACAGCCGAAAATGGTGTCATCTCCGAGGGTTTGAGCACCACGGCGTTGCCCGCAGCAAGGGCCGCTCCCACTTTCCAGGACACCATCACCAGCGGAAAATTCCAGGGCGTAATCGCCCCCACCACACCATAGGGCTCAGCCACCACCATACCCAGGTGGTCGTGTCGCGTAGCGGCCACCTCGCCGCCCAGCTTGTCAGCATATTCGGCAAAGAAGCGCAGGCCCTCGGCGGTGAAAGGCACGTCCCACGCAGCAGCATCGCGCACAGGACGGGTGGAGCAAACGGCCTCCAGCGGAGCCATATGCTGCACATCAGCCTCAACAAGGTCGGCCCAACGGCGCAGGACGCGGGCCCGATCCCGGGGAGCGCGGCGCGCCCAGTCGGAAGTGCGCCAAGCGCGCCATGCATCCTGCACTGCTGCATCCACGGTTGATGCGTCGGCCACAGGCAGTTCGGCGTGCGCCTGCCCATCAGAGGGGCGCAACACCGTAAGGCGCCCAGTGTCAGAAACCAGCTGGCCGCCGATGAAATGGCCGGACGCAACCGCAATGGATTGAGGGTCGAAAAGTGGCATGGCAATGGTGTCGCCCGCAGGTCCGGGCGGAAGGTGGAAATAGATGGTTGATGCTAGGCACTAAGGCCCAGCATTTGTGCCCATAAGGACCTCCCAGGCGGCAGCAAATTGCAAAACGAGAGGGGTCCGCAGACGATGCTTGCAAGTTGCGGGCAAACCCCAATTCGGTGCTGGTGCAACGCCGCGATGTCGTCCAAGATAAGCACCAATTTCCATTGCCTTGAGGTGCTTTTTATGCCGCCGAAGCCCGCCGTTTCCTCTTTGCACGCTGCTGTCGCCGACGACGGTGTAGTGCTGCGCCCGATGACCGCCGACGACTTGCCCCAGGCCCATGCACTGTCGGCAGAGCAGCGCTGGCCCCATCGCCCTGTGGACTGGGAGCAGATGTTCGCCCGCAGCGAAGGCCTGGTGGCCGAGCGCGATGGCAAGGTGGTGGCCACGGCCCAGCGCTGGCTCTGGGGCGACCACCACGCCACCATCGGCCTGGTGATTGTCTCGCCCGCCTGCCAGGGTCGGCGCATCGGCCATCGGCTGATGAGTGCGCTACTGGAAGACATGGACGACCGAACCGTGCTGCTGCAGGCCACCGCAGAAGGCCGGGGCCTGTACGAGCGGCTGGGCTTTGTACGCACCGGAGAGATCCGCCAGCACCAAGGTATGGCACAGCCCACCCCGCTCATTGCGCTGCCCGCTGGCTGGCGTCTGCGCCCCTCCGGGCTGAACGAAGCCGCCGCCCTGCACCAGCTAGACCGGGACGCGCGCGGCATGCCCCGGGCTGCGCTCATCGACGAGCTGATCGCACAGGCCGACGCCTGCGTGGTACTGGACCACGAGGGCACCCAAAAGGGTTTTGCCATCCTGCGCCGCTTTGGCCGCGGCCATGTCATCGGACCCGTGGTTGCGCCCGACGCGGAAAGCGCTAAGGCGCTGATTGCCCACCTGGCCGGCATGAATGCGGGGCGCTTCACCCGCATAGACATCGACTTCTCCTCCGGCCTGGCCGAGTGGCTGGAAAGCATCGGCCTGCTGCGCGTGGACGCCCCCACCACCATGGTGCGTGGCGCGCCACTGCAGCACCCCGAAGGCGCGCCCGGGCTGTTCGCCATCGTGACCCAGGCGCTCTGCTGAAAGCCCGTTGATTCCATCGACCTGCCAGGACAACGGCAGGCAACAGGAGACTTGAGATGAGCCAACGATTTTTCCGTCTGGCAGAGGAGGCCCGCGCCCGCGTGCGTATCGTGATCGACGGGGAGATGGCCGCCGCACTCGCTGGCGACACGCTGATGGTCGCCTTGCTCAGCCACACGCGGCACCTGCGCGAGTCTGAATTCGGGGATGGAAAACGCGCGGGATTTTGCCTGATGGGTGCCTGCCAGGACTGCTGGGTGTGGACCGCTGACGGCCACCGGTTGCGCGCCTGCTCCACCACGGTGGAAGAAGGCATGCACATCGTGACCCAACAACCGGAGGCAACATGGCCCAACCACAGCGCGTAGTCATCATCGGCGCAGGCCCTGCAGGGGTCCGCTGCGCACAGACCCTGGCAGCAGCCGGCCTGCGCCCCACGGTCGTGGACGAGAACCAGCGCGACGGCGGACAAATCTACCGCCGACAGCCCGACAACTTCACACGCCCCTACGCCAAGCTCTACGGCACCGAAGCCGGGCGCGCAGAGGCGCTGCATGCAAGTTTCGATATGCTGCGCGACCAGATCGACTATTTCCCCCACACGCTGGCCTGGAACATTGCCGACCAGCAGGTGCATGTGGCGTGCGGCGAGCGTGCCTCGACCCTGCCCTTTGATGCGCTGGTGATCTGCGCGGGAGCGACCGACCGACTGATGCCCGTGAAGGGTTGGCAGCTGGCGGGCACCTACAGCCTGGGTGCGGCCCAGATCGCCTTGAAAGCCCAGGCCTGCGCGATAGGCCGCCGGGTGATCTTCATGGGCACCGGGCCTTTGCTCTACCTAGTAGCGTCACAGTACCTCAAGGCGGGGGCCCACGTGTCGGCCGTGCTGGACACATCGCCGTTGGCAGGTCGTTTTGCGGCGCTGCCCAAGCTTCTGGCGCGGCCCTCGGCGCTGCTCAATGGGGTGGCGCTCGTGGCCAGCATCAAACGCGCTGGGGTACAGGTGCTGACGGGCATCACGCCGATGGAAATCGCTGGCGACACGGAAACGGGTGTGCAGGGCGTGGTGGTGAGCGACGCCAGTGGCGCCACCCACACCTTTGGGGGCGACGCGGTAGCCATGGGCTACCACCTGCGGCCCGAAACCCAATTGGCCGATCTGGCACGCTGTGCGTTCCACTTCGACCCCGAGACGCGCCAATGGCTGCCCGTAGTGCGCGAAGACGGCCGCACGTCTGTGCCCGGCGTGTACCTGGCGGGTGACGGCATGCGCGTGCTGGGCGCCGACGCCGCCGAGATCTCAGGCCGCCTGGCCGCGATGGCCGTGCTGAAGGACTTCGGCCTGGAGGTCGCCAACGAACAGCTGCAGCAGCTTCGCGCGCAGCAGGCCACGATGGAGCGCTTTCGCCAGGGGCTTGCCCAAGCATTCCCCTGGCCCGCACACCAAGCCGCAGTGCTGCCCGACGAGACCATCGTCTGCCGCTGTGAAGCCATCACCGCCGGAGAACTGCGCCGCGTGGTGTGCGATATGGGCGCACAAGAGGCCAACCGCGCCAAGTCCTTCAGCCGCGTGGGCATGGGTCGTTGCCAGGGCCGGTATTGCGGACATGCGGGCGCCGAGGTGATTGCCAGCGCAGCCGGAGTACCGGTGGAACAGGTGGGCCGCCTGCGCGGCCAGGCGCCCATCAAGCCGCTGTCCATCGCGGTGCGTGAGGAGAAAGCGGCATGAGCGCACTGAAAGCAGATGTGATCATCGTGGGCGGCGGCTTCATGGGGGCGGCCAGCGCATTCTTTCTACGCAAGCGCGGAGTTTCGGTGATCCTGCTGGAGCGCGGCCTGATCGGGCAGCAGGCCAGCGGCGTCAACTTCGGCAATGTGCGTCGGCAGGGCCGCGCCATTGAGCAATTGCCGCTGGCCAACCGCTCTCGCGATATCTGGGGCCGCCTCAAGGAATTGATAGGCGAGGATGTGGAGCTCCTGCTCAGCGGCCACCTGCGCGTGGGCTACCGCCCGTTGCATGCCGAACGTATGGAAGCCTATGCGCGCGATGCCCAGCCCTATGGCCTGGACCTGCAGATGATGACGGCCAAGGCGGTACGCGAGCGCTTTCCGTTCCTGGGGCCGGAGGTCACGGCCGGCTGCTACGCCCCGCACGATGGCCACGCCAACCCACGACTGGCGGCGCCGGCCTTCGGGCGTGCTGCGGTGCGTGAAGGCGCTCAGGTGTTTGAAAATACCGAGATCGTCCAGATTGAAAAAGCGGGCGAGGACTTCCAGGTGCAGGCCGCAGATGGCCGCAATTTTGCAGCGCCCGTCGTGCTGGTCACTGCCGGCGCGTGGGGCGACCGCATCAGCGCCGCTTTCGGCGAGCCAGTGCCGCTGCAGGTCAAGGGGCCACAGATGTGCGTGACCGAGCCGGTGCCCTACGCCATTGCCCCAACGATCGGCTTGGCCACCGATGTGCCAGAGGAAATCGTCTACTTCCGACAGGTGGCACGCGGCAACATCGTCATCGGCGGCGGTGGCCACGAGCCCGTGGACATGGTGAACCGACGTGCCCACGTACACCCTCGCCGCACACTGATGACGCTCGCCCAGTTGCCCCGCGTGGTGCCGACCTTCAATCGCCTGAACATCATCCGCGTATGGAGCGGCATCGAAGGCTACATGCAAGACAGTCGCCCCGTGATGGGCCCCAGCGCTCGCGTGCCTGGCCTGTACTACGCCTTCGGCTTCTCGGGCCATGGTTTCCAGCTGGGTCCCGGCGTGGGCGACGTGATGGCAGAGCTGATCCACACCGGCGCCACCAGCACGCCCATCGGGCAGTACCACATCGGCCGATTTGCAGAGCCTGTGGCCCAAGCGGCATAGCCCCTCCGCTCCACCGCACCCTCTTCCTTCTCCTTCCATTGAAACCAGCATGTCCAAACTGCAGTCCGCCCTGGCCCCAGCGGCCGAAGCCACCCCGGTTCCCTCTTTCATCGACCTGCGCGCGTTTGCGCGGGATGCCCGCCAAGGCGTAGCCATGGAGTCCTCGGCAGGGGACGACCCCTTTCTTGTCCAGCGTCGCGCGCTGGACTGGGCGCCCGGTGGCCCAGTGACGGCGGGCGTCATCATGCTCGAAGCTGGCGGCGGCACGGTGCCGACCTTGCCCGCAGATGAGTTCATCATCGTCCACGAAGGACGCTTGACGCTCGTCCAACAGGGCGAGCGCCAGAACACCACGCTGACCTTGGAGCCCGGCCAGAGCGCCGTGATCCCGCACGGCGCGGAGTTCACTTGGTCGGCATCGGCGCCGGTATCGCTCATCTTCACGCGCTACAACCTCAGTCAGCCCGGCAGCGGTGTGATCGTGCCCATTCAGCAATCACCCGAACTCAAGCCCTCGGGAACGCCACCCCTGGACCTGTTGACCACGCCTGCCCCCTCCTGCCGCAATTTCACCGACTACCAATCGGCTGATGGCGAGTTCATGTGCGGCACCTGGGATTCCACGCCCTATGCGCGCCGCCCGCTCTTCTACAAACACTACGAACTGATGTACCTGCTCCAGGGCAGTGTGGACTTTGTGGATGAAACGGGCCGCTGCGCCACCTTCTCCAAGGGCGACATCTTCCTCGTCGAGCAAGGCGCGCGCTGCACCTGGGACAGCCGCGAGCAGGTGGCGAAGGTGTACGTGATCTACCGTCCCAAGTAAACGGCCGGTTTGACCGCAAACCCAAGTTCTGACATGACCTTTCTCTACAAAGCCGACCCAGTGCGCGGCGCGGTGTGGGCCGAGCTGTTGGCCCGCAAGATGCCGGAGCTGCCTTTTCGCATCTGGCCCGACATCGGCGACCCACAAGCGGTTCGCTTTCTGGCCGCGTGGCAGCTGCCGCAAGATTTGGCTGCGCAGTTCCCCAACCTGGAGATCCTGTTTTCCACGGGCGCTGGCACCGACCAGTTCGACTTCGCGGCCATCCCTCCCAGGCTGCCGGTGGTGCGCATGGTCGAGTCCGGCATCGTTCAGGGCATGGTTGAGTATGTGACTCTGGCTGTGCTGTCCCAACATCGCAGCTGGCGCACCTACCTGGATCAGCAACGCGCCGGCATCTGGCAGGCGCACCGCGTGCAACCGGCCTCGTCGCGCCGCGTGGGAGTTCTCGGGCTGGGAACGCTGGGCCGCGCAGTGCTGGAACGGCTGCGCAGCTTCGGCTTCCCGTGCGCGGGCTGGAGCCGGTCAGCACAGCAGCTCTACGGAGTGGAGTGCCACCATGGGCCCCAAGGTCTACAGGACCTGCTGGCGCGCACCGACATCCTGGTCTGCCTGCTCCCACTGACCGACGGCACGCGCGGCATCCTCTGCCAAACGCTCTTTGACCAGTTACCCCGTGGTGCCACCGTGATCAACGTGGGCCGTGGCGGACATCTGGTGCAAGACGACCTGCTGCGTGCGCTGAACGCAGGGCGGTTGGGGAACGCCGTACTAGACGTCTGCGAGCCCGAGCCGCTGCCACCCGACCATCCGTTCTGGACGCACCCCCAGGTGGTACTCACGCCGCACATCGCCAGCATGACACAGCCAGAGACGGCGGTCGACGCCGTGATCGAGAACCTGAGCCGGTACCGTCAGGGACTGCCCATGGTGGGGCTGGTAGACCGGACGCTGGGCTACTGAAGCCCGCTCCATCCCGATCAATCTTCAGAAGTACAACCCCTATGAAAACGCTGCTGCTCAACAAAGGAGATGTGGGCCGATTGATCCACATGCGCGAAGTAATCGAGACAGTGGAGGAGGCCTACAAGGCCCTCAACAGCGGCCAGGTGACCCAACCACCCTACACCTGCATCCACCTGCCCCCGCCCCGGGGCGAGATCGATTTCAAGCTCAGCCACTGCGCCGCCAACGAGATCATCTCGATGAAGGCCTCGTCCGGCGGCTTTCCGAACAACCCCACCAAGTACGGCGTGCCCAGCGGCATGGGCACCGTCCTCCTGTTTGATGCGCGGACCTGCGCGCTCATCTGCGTGATGGACGGCAGCCTGCTCACCGGCCTGCGCACTGGGGCGGCCGGAGCGGTGTCGGTGAAGGCCCTTGCGCGCAAAAACGCAAAGACCGTCACCTCCATTGGCACCGGCAACCAGGCGCGGATGCAGATCCGCGCGATCCGCGAGGTGATGCAGATCGAGACCATTCACGCCTGGGACCATCACCCCGAGACCCTGGCCCAGTACCAAGCCGATATCGAGCACGATTTCGGCATTCCAGTCGTGGCCGCCCACTCCAAGCAAGCGGCGGTAGAGCAGGCCGACATCCTTGTCACTACCACGCGAGGAAAAGGCTCGCTGGTGGAAGCGGCCTGGGTGCGCCCCGGAACGCACATCGTGGCCATTGGAACCGACACATATGGAAAGCAGGAGTTCGAGCCCGAGATTTTCAGGGGAGCCAAGATTGTCAATGACTCCATTGCGCAGTGCCTGGAGAAGGGCGAGACCTGGCATCCGCTACACAGCAACATCATTCGCAAGGAAGACATCCACGCAGAACTCGGCGAAATTCTGCTGGGCAAAAAGTCCGGGCGCGAGCGGGAGGACGAAATCACGATCTTCGACTCCACGGGCATGGCCATTCAGGACAACACCACCGCAGCCCGCATCTACCGCAATGCCATCGCTGGCCAGGTCGGCACGGCCTTTGAGTTCATTTCATCATGATTTCCCTGCTTGAACACCCCACCCTTCAGGACATTCTCCAAGCCCGCGAACGCCTGAGGCCCCACATCCGGCACACACCCTTGCTGCGTGCCGAGAAGATGGAACCCGCGCTCGGGTGCCAGTTGTACCTCAAGCCCGAAACACTACAGATCACCGGCGCTTTCAAGATCCGGGGCGCGCTGAACAAGTCACTGTCGCTGCCGCGCGAGGCCCTGGCCCACGGCATCATCGCCACCTCTTCGGGAAACCACGCCCAGGGCCTGGCCTATGCCGCGCGCATGCTGGGCGTGAAGGCCATCCTAGTCGTGCCCGTCACCACGCCGAGCATCAAAGTGGAAAATACCCGGGCGATGGGCGCGGAGGTGATTCTGTTTGACGGCGACACCGCAGCCAGGTGGCAGCATGTGTACGAAATCGCAGCACAGAACCACTACACCGTCGTGCATGCATTCGAGGATCCTCTGGTCATGGCGGGCCAGGGGACCATTGGCTGTGAAATCCTCGAAGACCTGTCCGACGTGGACACAGTGATCATCCCGATGGGCGGAGGTGGTCTCATCTCCGGCATTGCCACCGCCATCAAGGAAACCAGGCCCTCAGTGCGGGTCATCGGCGCTGAGCCCGCCTTGACGCCCAAGTACTTCCACAGCCGACTCCACAAGGAGCGCACCTCGCTGCCGCTCAAGAACACCATTGCAGATGGCCTACGCATCAGCGTTCCGGGACAGAATCCCTATCCCATCATCGAAAAGTATGTGGACGAAATCACCCTGGTTGATGACGAGCACATAGTTGCGGGTATGCGCGCGTTAGCAAAGGATGCGAAGCTGATCGCGGAGCCGGCGGCCTCCATTGGCATTGGAGCCTTGTTGGCTGGTAGCGTAGAGCTCAAGCCTGATGAAAAAGTCTGTGTAGTTCTGACCGGTGGAAACTGGGATCTGTGCGATCTTGCTGAGATATATGCAGGTGGCTGAGCGACTCAGCAAAAGATGAGCGAACTACGGCATCTCCAACTGCCTCAGCTACTTCAATAGCAGGCATCACCTAGCCATGCTTTAGCCCCATTCCGAGCTCAAACTTTGCCCTCAGGCATCACTCCCAGCGCTTGCGGTTCGCGATGATGTTCAGCGGGTACTCACGCCGGTTAAGCGGCTGACGCAAGACGATCCGGCTGGCGAAACGTTCGATTCCAATCTCGTCTTCCAGCATCTTGTCCATCAGCGCTTGGAAGTAGCCGATACCCGGCGCCACAATCTTCAGCAGATAGTCGTAGCCACCGCTGACGTTGTAGCAATCGACGATTTCCTCGTGCTTCGCGGCGGCTTCCTCGAATCGTCGGAAGTCCTGGGGAGTGTGGCTGCCGAGCGTGACCTCCGAGAAGACGACGACATGCTCCCCCAGCTTTTCCAGTGCGACGTCGGCGCCGTAGCTGCGGATCAGTCCCTCCGCCAGCATGCGCTTGGTGCGCAGCAGGCAGGGGCTGGGACTGAGGCCCACGGCCTCCGCGAGGTCGACGTTCGAGCAGCGCCCTTCGCGCTGAAGACGCTCCAGTATCTTGAGGTCAAACCGGTCGAACGGAACCAAGGATTTCATGGCGCTATCGTGCCGTCAAGCCAACTTGGGCGAAATGCCCCGTGCCTCGGACAACGATTGGTCCAGCACATCGATCACCATGCCGGCCTGCTCCTCCGACAGCACCAGAGGTGGACGGATCTTGAGCACGTTGTGGCCCTGGGCGCAGGCGCTGAGCAGCACGCCTTTGTCGCGCATCAGGTTGACCACCCGGCTGGTGAGTCCGCGATCCGCCGCCCGCGTCTTGCGGTCCGACACAAGCTCGACGCCCACGAAGAGCCCCGCCCCGCGCACATCGCCAATGGCTCCGTGCTTGGTGGCGAGCCCGGCAATGCCGTCAAGCAGCAGCTTACCGACCTTGGCGGCATGCGGCACCAGCTGCTCCCGGTCGATAGTCTGCAGCACCGCCAGGGCCGCAGCGCACGAGACAGTGTTGCCCGCGAAGGTGTTGAAGTAGCGCGAGTACTCGCCGAACTGCGCCAAGGCGTCGGCGGTTGCCAGCAGACCGGCGATGGGCTGGCCGTTGCCCATGGGCTTGCCCAGGGTGACGATGTCGGGAACCAGGCCGTGGCGCTGGAAGCCCCACATGTGCCCGCCGGTGCGTCCGAAGCCGGGCTGCACTTCGTCGGCGATGAACAGGCCGCCGGCGCGCTTGATCGCTTCGACCGCACCTTTCAGGAACCCCGCAGGATCAGGAAGGATGCCGTCACTGGTAAAGAGCGAATCGACCATCAGCGCCGCCGGCTTGATGCCATGGCGCTGAAGATCGGCGATGGCCGCCTCGACGTCGCGCGTGAAGCGTTCTCCCAGGTCTGCACCCTCGGCGTGGTACAGGCGCGGCGCCCGCACCAGGCGAACGTGTGGCCCGAGGTCAACCGTCGGCCCCAACGAAGGCGAGAACTGCGACACAGCATCGGTGATGCCGTGATAGGCCGTGTCAGTGACGATCACGCCGGTCCCGCCCGTGCGCACCTTGGCGATGCGGTAGGCCAGGTCGTTCGCCTCACTGCCGGTACAAGTCAGCATCATGTGGACCAGATCGGTGCCGGGCACGCTGGCGAGCAGGCGCTCTGCCAGCTCCAGGATGGTGTCGTGGAGGTAGCGCGTGTTGGTCGCCAGGGTCTGCACCTGGCGGCAGATGGCTTCGGCTACCGCAGGGTGGCAGTGCCCCAGCGAGGTGACGTTGTTGTAAGCGTCCAGGTACCTGCGACCTTGCGGGTCGATCAGCCACGCGCCCTCGCCGCGCACGATGTGCAGCGGGTGTTCGTACATCAGCCGGTACGCTGGGCCGAGCATCGCATTGCGCCGCGCGATCATGGCCTCGGTAGCGGGATCGACATTGGCTCGCCCGGGAATGTAGGCGTTGACCATGTTGAAGTCGGCGGTGATTTTCATGAGGAGATTCCTTGGAGTGAGAGCGTCAGCAAACGGTCGCGCACTTCGTCGCGGGGGAGGTCTGCCAACTGCGAGAGCGCCTCCCAGGCTGCGGGGTTGTGGCGCATGATGTACGCCCGGTTTTCGGGGTAGCGCAGCGCGCGCCACTCGGAGATCAGGGCGGTGATGAGGTGGCGTGTCGCCATGAGGTCGCCCACGATGTCCTGCTCCGCCTCGGTCAGCGGCAGCACGGACTGGTAGGCGCCGATGAACTGAGCCGGACCCTCGAACGGGTCGGCGTTGCCGGTCATGTGAAAAGCCGCAGCGGTGGCCACCTCGCCCACCAGGGGAGCATGGAGCATGTCGCCGAAGTCGATGATGCCGGTGATCCGCGCCTGGTCATCGGACGCGACCAGCACGTTGTAGAGGTGGTAGTCGTTGTGGATCACCTGTGCCCGAAGAGAACCCAGCCGAGGCAGCACATGCTCATTGAAACGCGCCATGAACGACTGCGCCAATATGCGTCGTGGCCCTTTGGGCAGGCAGTCCAGCTGCACCGTGAGCCGGTGCGCGGCCGACACGTTCCAGAGCAGCTCGTGAGCGGCTGCAGGGTGGGAGAAGCCCTGCAGAGCCAGGTTCAGCTCGGCCAGTGTCCGGCCCATCGCCACCCGCTGCGCGGCGGTGCGAGGTGTCTCCTTGATCTGGGTTCCCTCCAGGTAGGTGAGCATGCGCACCGAGGTCCGGACGCCGTCGGCGAGCACCACGGTGTCACGTGTCTGGCCGTTCAGCATGCGCACCACGCGGGGCACAGGCAAGCCGGATGAGGTGCGGGCCATGTGCTCCAGCGCGGCGATCTGGAAGTCGACCAGCGGCACAGGCTCAGAGGCGTTGCTGATCTTGAACACGTAGCGCGCGCCATCGGCCGTCTCCACGGAGCAGTTCTGGTCGCGCTCGCCAGCAAGCGGTCTGATGGTGTGGACATCGATTCCGTAGAGGCGCGCCACCAGATCCTGCACCTCGGCCATGGCGAGGTTGGGCGCCGCAGTGCTCAGTTCCGCGGCCTCGTCCGGGCCTTCCGGTGGTACCGCCTCGGGCGGACTACGGTGTGCGTCGGGGCTGAACATCAGAGGCCCAGCAGCGCAGGCAGCTGACGCACGTCGCTCAGGCGGCTCACGCCATATTCGGTTGACGTCGGCTCGTGACCGCGGTCGATGAAGGCCTTGGCCATGAAGCCCAGGTCGGACGCCGTCATTAGGTCATACCGGAAGCTCGACGAGACATGCATCATCTGCTCGGGCCCGCAGCCGAGCTGGTCGAACATGTATTCGAAGGTCTGCATGCGCGGCTTGTAGGCCCGCGCTTCCTCAGCGGTGTAGACCTTGTGGAAAGGGGCCTTGAGGTGCGCGACGCTGTGGGGAATGAGGTCAACCATCGAGTTGGACAAGATCACCAGCGGCACGCGCGGTGCGATGGCTTCCAGCACTTCCACGACGTTCGGGTGGGGCTGAAAGGTCGGCACTGCTGCGTACAAGGCGGTCGCATCTGATGGCAGGCATTCGACGCCATGCTTCTTGCATGTGCGCTGAATAGAGTTTTCCAGCACGTCAAAAAAAGGCTTCCAGTCACCCAGCACCTCGTCGAGACGATAGGCGCGGAAACTGTCCAGAAACGCCGGCATGCGCTCGGCTGGCACACGTTCCTTGAACAGGACCTTGGCCGTCGGCCCCATCTCGAAGTTGATGAGGGTTCCGTAGCAATCGAAACTGATGAATTTGGGTTTGAACGTCATGGGTTGATCCTCTGCGTTGAGACGGAATAAGTCTATGGCTGCCCCCCTTTCAGGAGATGCCATATCGCACCGGCCTGCACGCAGATTCGTTGTCAATCAGCGGTATGTCTGGCACTTTTTGCCATCGCTGTTGAGCGGTGGCCGCGTCGAATGTCTGGTCATGCGGGGAGGCGATTGCCGGTCCCTTGGGAAGAGCCCGTATTTCGAACGCAACGGCAAATCTCGCCTTCATAGAACTCCGCCGTGGGCAGCTGTTTTCTCTGAAGTAACTCCGCGCATGAACGCGCCCAGTAGGTAGCAACCAAACGAAGTGCTGTCTGACCCTCCAACAAACGCACGCTACTTCGTCCGGCATCCTCAAAGCAGCATCACCTTGGTCGTTATTCGCCCTAACCTAGAGGCAATTGACGACAGGTTTTTTAGCGCCTGCCACCTTGTCTTCTGACCTCGTGCCTTGCCACCCATGGATACTGCAATGACTCACTCCGAAGCCCTTCCCCAGATCGCAGCACTGGACGCTCTGGACCGCGCCCACCTCATCCACCCCGTGTCCCCCTGGCGCACGCACGAAGCGCGCGGCCCTAACATTCTCACGGCCGCGCAGGGCATCTGGCTCACGGACGGCCGGGGCTACCAATTGCTGGATGCCTTTGCAGGCCTGTGGTGCGTGAACGTGGGCTACGGACAAGAGAGCGTGGTGCAGGCCGCAGCCGAGCAAATGCGCAAGCTGCCCTACGCCACCGGCTACTTCCACTTCAGCAGCGAGCCCGCCATCCGCCTCGCCGAAAAATTGGTGCAGATTTCGCCCGCATCGCTGCAGCACGTGTACCTCACGCTGGGCGGGTCTGAATCGGTGGATGCTGCGGTGCGCTTCATCGTGCAGTACTACAACGCCATTGGAAAACCTGCCAAGAAGCACTTCATCGCTCTGGAGCGCGGATACCACGGCTCGTCGTCCACTGGCGCAGGCCTCACTGCGCTGCCCGTATTCCATCGCGGGTTTGACCTGCCGCTGCCCACGCAGCACTACATTCCATCGCCCAACCCCTACCGCGCGGCAAACCCGGCGGACGGCCAAGCCATCATCGATGCGTCGGTCGCGGCCCTGAAGGCCAAGGTGGCCGAGCTAGGCGCCGAAAACGTGGCGGCATTTTTCTGTGAGCCCATCCAAGGCTCGGGTGGGGTCATCGTGCCACCGCAGGGCTGGCTCAAGGCCATGCGCGAGGCTGCTAGAGCGCTTGATATCCTGTTCGTGGTGGACGAGGTCATCACCGGCTTCGGGCGTACTGGCCCCATGTTCGCCTGCGACGCCGAAGGCGTGGACCCCGATCTGATGACCGTGGCCAAGGGTCTGACTTCCGGCTACGTGCCCATGGGCGCCACGCTGATGAGCCACAAGGTCTATGCAGCCATCGCCGACGGAGCCCCCAAAGGCGTCCCCATTGGCCACGGCGCCACCTACTCCGCCCACCCGGTGAGCGCCGCCGTGGCGCTGGAGGTGCTCCGTCTGTATGACGAAGGAGGCGTTCTGGTCAATGGCCATCACGTAGCTCCGGTGTTCGCGCAGGGCTTGGACGACCTCCTGACCCACCCACTGGTGGGCGACTCGCGCCACCGTGGCCTCCTCGGCGCACTGGAGCTCGTTAGCAACAAGGCCACCAAGGCGGGCTTCGATGCCACGCTGGACCTGCCTGGCCGCATGGCGGCCACCAGCTACCGCAACGGCATCGTGTTCCGTGCGTTTGGCGACAACATTTTGGGCTTTGCTCCGGCGTTGACCTTCACTGAATCCGATTTCGGCTTGATGTTTGAGCGCTTGAAAAAGACTTTGGATGACGTGCTCAACGCCCCTGAGGTGCGTGCCGCCCTGAAAGACTGACGCGGTGTAACTCCCACTCTAGCCTACGCTGACGCCGAAGCAAAATGTCTGTCACCTCTTCTTCCCTGTGCATCAGGAGACCATGATGACTGAAGCCTTCAAAATTGACCGCCTGGACCTGCGCATACTCGCGCAGTTGCAGAAAAATGGGCGGATGACCAATGTCGATCTGGCCGACGCGGTGGGCTTGTCTCCCAGCCCCTGCCTCATCCGCGTCAAGCGTCTGGAGCAGGCGGGATACATCGCTGGGTATGGCGCCCACTTGCGGCTAGAGAAGCTGGGCGACACGCTCACCGTGTTCACAGAGGTGACCCTCTCCGATCATCGCCGCGAAGACTTTGCCCGCTTTGAGACAGCCATTCGCGAGGTAGACGAAGTGCTCGAATGTCACTTAGTCAGCGGAGGCTATGACTATCTGTTGCGTTTTCTGACTCGGGGTGTAAATCACTATCAAGAAGTGATTGAAGACCTGCTTGAGCGCAATCTGGGTATCTCCAAATACTTCAGCTACATCGTCATCAAGTCGCCATTCATCAAAACACACTGTCCGATCGAACGCCTGTTTCCGCACCAGCACTAAGCAAGTCCTGCGGCTCTGAGACGCGAGACGACCCCGGTGGTGGATGCGCAGAGCCAGGACAGAGCGAATGGGCTGTCCTCAACCAAGCCATGCTGCCCGAGACGCTCCACTCCGAATAGATAGCGGCCGCAGGTTCCACTTGCTGTGCGTGACAGGCCTCACGCCAGCCGATTTCCGGCTGCCTTGCGAGGCGCTCAACGCTGACTTTTTAGCGGCGCTGTATCAAGAACAAGAACCCTCGCCAAGCTCACCCAATTCGGTACCCCATTCGATATGCCACACCTACCATCCACCACATGAATTGGCCTATGACAACGCACTACCACCCCAGCGCTGAAGCTGCGGACCGCACCGCCATTCTGCAGCCCCTGCGCATCATCGAGAGTTCGCGAAAAGTGCCGACGCACGCAGATGCCGTCGTCATTGGCGGCGGCATCATCGGTGTATTCGCGGCCTACTACATGGCTCGACGAGGCCTCTCAGTCGTGGTGCTCGAAAAGGGCAGCATCGGTGCAGAGCAATCTAGTCGCAACTGGGGCTGGTGCCGTCAGCAGAATCGCGACGCGCGCGAGCTACCGATGGCAACTCGGAGCCTCGAACTCTGGGAACAGTTCGCCGCAGAAACGGGCGAAGACACGGGGTTCAAACGTTGTGGCCTGTTCTACCTCAGCAACGATGAGGCAGAAATTGCGCGCTGGGCCTGGTGGCGCGACTTTGCAAAAACTGCGGGTGTGACCACTCATATGCTCAGTGGCCGCGAGGCCAGCGAACGCGGCCGGACCACGGGACGTACTTGGAAAGGGGGCGTGTTCTCGCCCAGTGACGGCACTGCCGACCCTGGTAAAGCAGCACCTTCTGTGGCTGCGGCCTTTTTGAAACTGGGCGGTACCGTTCTTCAGAACTGCGCTGCACGCGGGATTGAGCGTGAGGCAGGGCGTGTGAGCGGTGTGGTGACTGAGGCCGGTACGATCAAGACAAACACCGTTGTCTATGCTGGTGGTGCGTGGGCATCGTCGTTCTGCCGCCAGCTAGGCATACGATTCCCGCAGGCCACAGTCCGCCAAACTATCGTGCGTGTCTCTGGCGCAGCCGAACGCCTTCCGGATGCGCTGCACACTGCGCGCGTTTCCGTCACACGCCGCAGCGATGGCAGCTACAACTTGGCCATTAGCGGGCGGGGGCGGGTTGACCCTACGCCGCAGCTGCTGCGTTTTGCACCACAGTTCCTGCCCATGTTTGCCAAACGCTGGCGCAACGTTTTTCCGGGTGGTCTAGAGGGACTGCGCGGTGGTCACGAAACGCTCGCCAGGTGGCAATTGGACGCCCCGACCCCCATGGAGCGCATGCGGATCCTCAACCCCCGCCCCGATGCCGCCGCAGTGCGCCAGACCTATGAGCGTGCCATCGATTTGTTGCCTGCTCTCAACAAGACCGGTGTCGCCAGTGCCTGGGCGGGCTTTGTGGACAACACCCCCGATGGTGTCCCGGGGATCGGCGAAGTGGCTGAACTGCCTGGCTTCATTCTCGCGGCAGGCTTCTCGGGTCATGGCTTCGGTATTGGTCCCGGGGCTGGCCATCTGATCGCCGATTTGGTCACAGGTGTGGAGCCCATCTTCGACCCACGCCCATACGATCCGGCGCGTTTCCGGAATTCAGCATGGGGCAAGGTTGCGGACTTCTAATCCGGTGAATTACGCGCAGTTTCGGTTCAAGGGCCAGTGGCTAGATGAGCGAATGCGCCTGCGTTCTCCGCTGTGCCCATGCATGCACCTGCCAACACTTGAGTGAACTACATGCAGCAGAGCAGCGGCGCGGCGCCCCATCCGGAACGCGGGACAGTCAGTCTGGATTTTTGAGGTTCACCTCCAATTGGTAGCTTGCGTCGCCCGATTTGTAGGCACTGCAAGCTACCTCTTACGAGAAATCTCCTACCGTGCCCATGGCGATACGACTTTAGCCTGAGACGCTAGTTTCCAACGAACGAGTAGCGACCTCGCAGAACCAGCGCACTCCAAGTGGCAATGCATCGTCGTTGAAGTCATAGCAGGGGTGGTGCAACGCGCGCTCGCCATCGGGCCCAGGATCCGCACGGCCCTGGCCTAGCCACAGGTAGGCCCCCGGCTTACGCTGCAGCATGAAGGCAAAGTCTTCCGACGTGAACGCGGCACGCGGGGCCACCTCAGCGCAAAGGCCCACGGCGCGCGCAGCTTCCAGGGCCAGCGCTGCCTCGGCAGAGGTGTTCACAGTGGCGGGGTAGTAGCGAAGGTACTTCACCTCTACCTCGGTGCCACTGGCCAATGAAACTCCGTGCGCTGCGGCGCGCAGTGCGCCCTCAATGCGGTCCTGCGACGCTGCATCAAAACTGCGCACCGTGCCCGTGATCTGAACTTCAGCCGGCAGTACGTTGTGGCTGTGGCCTCCCTCGATTCTGGTGACAGACAACACGGCAGACTCACCGGGGTCAATGCGCCGCGCCACGATAGTGTTGAGCTGCGCAACCAACTGGCTGGCCGCCAGAATCGCGTCGGGAGTGTGGTGCGGCTGTGCTGCATGGCCGCCTTTTCCGCGCACGCTGATGTCGAACCGGTCAGCGGCGGCCATGATGGGCCCAGGGCGCGTCTGCACCTTGCCCAGTGGCAGATCGGGCCAGTTGTGCAGCGCAAATACGCGATCGCATGGAAAGCGTTCAAACAGTCCATCCTCGATCATGCGGGCAGCACCACCTTTGCCCTCCTCGGCGGGCTGAAAGATGAAATGCACAGTACCGCTCAGCCCGAGCGTCTTGCGCGTACGCACCAACTGCTGGGCAGCGCCTAGCAACATGCTGGTGTGGCCATCGTGGCCGCAGCCGTGATGCTTACCTGGTGAGCTGCTTGCATAGGTGCGCTGGCCCAACTCCATCATAGGCAGTGCATCCATGTCCGCCCGAAGGCCTACGCTTGGTACATCACTTCCGCAACTTTCGCAACTTTCGCCGCAGCGAAGTGTTCCCACAACGCCGGTTCCGCCTACACCTTCGTGCACCTCAAGACCCAAAAGCCGCAGAACATTGGCGACAATGCCCGCTGTACGCTGCTCTTCGAAAGCCAGTTCGGGGTGAGCGTGAAGGTCGCGGCGCAGCCCCATCAATTCGGGCAAAAGATCGTCCACCGGTGCGGAGATAGCCAGAAGGTTGCAGTCTTTAGATAGAGATTTCATTCTCTTGGCCCCCCCGAATAGGTCTGTGACACCAGCAGGAAGGAGCACCGATCTTGCATGGTGCTAATCGAACAGGCATCCACACCTACTTGGAGAATGCGCCCTCGATGGCACTGTATTTCTCCATCAAAAAATACCTCTTTGAAACACCATGAAGCCATAGTCCACTCCTGCAGCTAGCAATCAGTTCGCAGCCCTCCGGAGAGCGGTCTGCTGCATAAAAAATGCTGATCGAGCTTAGAAGTGAAGTGACTCTCGCGGGCACCAATCTACGTACCCGGAACAGCAGCAAGTTTCGTTTTGGTGGCCCGAATGCACACATGATTGAAGTCCTCTGACAAGAAGGCCAGACGGCGAGATCTTTTAGTAGTCTCTCGGTGCAAGTGTCGTGTTTTCGCTGCAAATCGCGTTCGCCGCTACGGGTGTTCAGAAAACGATTGTCTACGCGAGGTCAGCATTGCAGGGCGGATTCAACCGGTCGATGCAACACACTAACCACCGCGTAGGTGCAAGGAGTGTTGCAGATGAAACAGCGACCAAGAATCTACTACTCAGATACCCAGAAGGCGCTAATGTGGGAGCGCTGGAAGCAAGGCTGGACGCTGCATGAGATCGGCAAGCTCTTTGATCGCGCCCACTCGTCTATCCACCGAATATTCGCTGAAACAGGTGGATTCCGACCTCCTGAGCGATCACGCGCAGCGATTGCATTGACGTTGGCAGAGCGCGAGGAGATCTCGCGGGCGATGGTGTCAGGCGATTCGATTCGCTCTATCGCAACTCGGCTCGGGCGATCACCATCGACCATCAGCCGAGAGATCAAGCGCAATGGCGACTGCGATGGCTACCGTGCAAACCAGGCCGACGAGGCAGCCTGGGGTCGAGCGCGGCGCCCAAAGCGCTGCAAGCTCAGTGAGAACCGTGCACTGGCCCGAATCGTGGCGCACGAGCTGCGAATGCTGTGGTCGCCAGAGCAAATTGCAGGTTGGCTCAAGCAAACTTATCCTTGCGACGAGAGCTACCACGTGTCACACGAGACCATCTACCGCAGTCTGTTCATCCAAGCGCATGGCGCCTTGAAGAAGGAGCTGCTGGAGCACCTCAGGCGCACTCGCGGGATGCGCCGATCACGGCACTACACACAGAAGACGGCAATTCACGGAAAGATTGTTGATGCTGTTTCGATCAGCGAGCGTCCCGCTTGTATCGAGGACCGAGCGGTGCCTGGTCACTGGGAAGGCGACCTGGTCTTTGGCAGTGGGAACAGCCAAATTGCGACGCTGGTTGAACGTCAAACGCGATACGTGATGCTGGTGACGCTGAATGGCAAAGACTCGGAGTCGGTCGTCAAGGCACTCATCAAGAGCGCCAGCAAGCTACCGCAGGAGTTGTACAAGTCACTGACCTGGGACAGAGGCACGGAGATGCATGCCCACAAGCAATTCACGATGGCTACCGACATCCAGGTTTACTTCTGCGACCCGCGAAGCCCATGGCAGCGGGGAAGCAACGAGAACACAAACGGTTTACTCAGGCAGTACTGCCCAAGGGAATGAATCTCTCGGGTCTCTCACAGCTTCAGCTCAACGCCATTGCGAGACAATTGAATGAGAGGCCGCGCAAGACGCTGGGCTTCCACACACCCGCTGAGATGTTCAGCGAGTGTGTTGCATCGACCGGTTGAATCCGCCAGCGGTTGCGGTCATCAGAGCTTTGCCGTCGAACGCGTACTATGCGCCGAAAGCGGACTTCGCAACTCGGCACGGCCTCAAGGGGATGGTATGCGACCGATTCGGCCTGTCAATCCAGGCAGCTATCGCAGCACTAGTCGCCGCACCCGGTGACCACCGATAGGTCTGCGGCTGAGAACAGAATTGTTCAGGGCGGACTACTTAATTAGACCAGCCTTGCTGAGAAACGCCCGTACCCTTTCGCCGGTGAGCCCACGGTTGTAGCCGAGAACGGCATTGTTGCGGTCCATTCCTTCGACGTGGATACCGACGACGCTTCCATCAGCAAGGTCGATGATCGGGCTACCGGAATTCCCGCCTGCAGTGTTGACTTTGTGCACGAATTTGCCGTCGCTAGTCACCAGTTCGTCACCTGTGTCGCCTGCTGAGATTCGTTTGTAGACAAACTGCGCCGTCCGCGTCTGCGGGCCAGAGAAGTATTCCATTCTTTCGGCTACCGTCATATCACGGGGAGGTCCTGGATAACCTAAGACAGCAAGAAGCATATTGCTCTTGTAACTCGCAGCAGGTCGAACCGAAACTTCCACTGGCGGCGGGAAGTGGGCATCAGACGCCGTCAATAGGATTGCGATGTCATCCTCCATGCCCTTTGGCGTGGAGTACACCGCGTTGATGAAATATGTGCGCTTGGGTCGAGGCGTTGCGCAATTCAGACTCGGCCCCAATTCAAACTCCGCGTCGAATGTAATCGTGGCGCTATCCCTCACTGCCCACACTTTTGTTTTTTCGTCGTAGTCGGCAATGTCTCGCACCACATGAAGGTTGGTCATTACATGACTCTTGCCTACGACAAACCCTGTTCCAATAAGGCTCTTCTTAAGCTCTATCATGCCTACGCTTCGCCCGATCGCCAGAACGCGGTCGCGGTGTTTCGCGATTTCATCACCCCATTTCAACGGGTCGCTTTTAGTCCAGAAGGTGTCGCTGCAAATCAGAAAATATGGATTGGCTACCGCCGCAAAAGACTCAGCAGCCGCATTGGTCATGGGCGATCCGGGCTCAGCCCGAGCAAAATCAAGCGCTTGCCGCTTCGCACTGATGGATTCGTTGAGCTCAGAGATTTCCTTTTCCAATTCCGGTGTTTTGGGCTCGATAGCCACTCGTTTCGCGAGCTCTGCATCCAGCAATTTCAACTCGTTGAATATGGTGTCGATCAGGCGCTGCTGCTCAGCAGATGAGAGCCTAGAAACTGTCTTTGACAAAGCAACCGGCGGGATGTCGCTAGACCGCAATTCCGTTGGCCCTGATTGGACGTTCGTAGGAGATCGCCACACAATGCGGGCAGCCCGACTTTCCCTTTCGACGGTCTGTTGCAAAGTGCGCATCCGCTCACCCTGGATGCGCGTTGCTTCTTCGGCGATTGATCCGATAGAAAACTGAGCGTGTGCCGCGCAAAACGGCGCGGCTATCGCTGCAAAAAAAAGAGTATTGCGCGCGTTCATGATTGCCTTACCGCCGGACGATCGACATGCGCGCAAATCGTAAGGGTCTATACGGATCGCGCGCTTCACCTCCGAGTGCATTCGGGATGATGACCACCTCGAGGTTTGCACTTTGCAATGTCCGCACCGCAGCCGTCATGTCGAATACCGGCACGTTAACTAGATGGTATTGCGAGCCGCTCTGTACAACCGAGATCGAGCCGACGAGTAGCTTCTGGTCGCGACTGCCGGACTTCTGCACGTACACAGCAGCGTTGAGAATGCGCTTGGGCGCCTCGATCCCTTCGATCTGCAAATAGTATCTCTCGCCCGCCGAATCGCTCGCACTTTCAGGTGCCAACGGCACTTGCACTTTGGAGCGGCCAATCGGAGGCAGAACTTTCGGAATGCTTGCAGATTCGGCTTGAAAGGGGGACATTTTTGGTGTCTCGAGCACTTGCAGTGTGTCGTACATGTACCCAAGCTTGGTCGTGTCGAGCGTTTCTGCCACTGCAATTTCCATCGGCATGCCGTCCAACCAGGGAAAAACGAAGCTGTGCTTCAGGAATGCGGCCGATGTTGGCTCCTGCGCAAGATTTTTTCCGGTGCTCCGCCAAAGCTCCCACAGGCGGTCGAGATTCCCGTGATGCGCGAAAAAGATCGGGTCTCTCGCTGCCGTTTCAAAATTACTCATGTCGCCGCCACGAAGCGTTGCTGAGTCTCGACCCCCAACGTATCCGTGCACGGGGCCGTGCGGCGTTCCCTCAAGTCGACCGTTGCCATACACTTTGGGAGTGTTGGGCCGCGAGACACCTCCAAAGCTGTTGATCAAGTTGAGTCTGAATTGCTGCGGGTCAGATGTCGCCGCCGCTACAAAGCGGGATGCACTGAGAGCTGCCACTCCGAGCGAGCGCAACTCTGGATCATCGGACATGTAGTCAATCTCGCTGGCGTGCAAATCGCGCGTCTCTGTGAAGCGGACCGCACGCGACAACGGACTCGACTGTTTTGCGAAGCGTTCCGGAATCCTTCGCGTGGTCGTCCAGTTCCAGTAGGGAAGGCACAAAGTGGAGTCGCTTGCAATTTCACGGATCTTCCGCTCAGTGACGGTGAGGAACGCACGATGCCAAGGCAAAAACCAGTAGCAGAAGTGGATTTGCGCGGCTCCGCTCGTTACGGGGACGGCGCAGAAAGCGTTGTGTGGCTCAGCGTTCGCAAGCCAGCCCTTTGGATCTGAAGGATTTTTTTTGGATCGATCCATCATCTCTCCAATGGCGCCCTCGAGTTTTTCGAGTTTTGTGGCCTCCATCGAGTTGATGTTCTGGCGCTGTGGAAGCATAAGTGCGGAAGCCTTGACTGCGACGGCACTCCCCGCAACTGCAAGAGTCGCAACTCCTGCCGCTGTGGAGACGAATCTACGCCTGTCGGGCGATACTGGTTCATGGAGATTCATCGTCGCTCCTTCAGTGTGTGTCCAGGGGAATCTGAACGAACTGTGTTTCTGACGTAACGACCCCAGCCTTAACAATATCGGCCTCTTTCGTAACCCTATATGAAACAACCACGCCGCCCGCCGCATACAGGCGATCGCTGCGCCAAATGCTCGAGGTTTTGAGCGAGGAACCACCCTTTGCTTCGATGCGAACTGATAGCACTTGAGCTTTCGCGGTTTTGACGTAGCCCTCCGCTAACTCACCACGCATGATGAACATGAGAGCAGGCAATTTTGTACTCGTATCGATGGAGACGAGTGCCGTTGCGAGTGTGTCGATTTCGGCGAGAAGTGCGATGGCCTCATCTTTTCTTTTCAAAGCCTCTTCTTTCGCTTTTACACCTTTAGTGTCTTTTGCGTCTTTGGGCTCAGGGATCTGTTGCTTCGCAATATCGGCCACTTCTGTTCGGCGATCTGCAACGTCACGGACTCCGTTCGCATACATGGATCCCAAGCTGCCCGCATACACGGCATCCAAGGCTGCGGCGGGATAAAGCAGCGATCCAGGAAGTTCAACCACGAGCAAGTCGAGCAGCAGTTCATCGGAAAGCGAGACATCAGCAAACGCCAAGCTTTTGTCAGTGCGGAACAGCTTCGCGAACTGTGCGACTTGCGTCAGGAGGCTTGCAACGCCAACCAGATCCACGCTCTCGGGTTTGATTGGCTTCGGGCCAAGAAATTTCTGCATTCGCGAGGTCAATGAGACTAGCTTCGCGTTCTCGGTTTTGTAAGTGACTATCGCGTTTCTGTCGGCATCTGTGAGCAGAGCCATCGGCTCAGCGCCCTTCAAGATTGCTGCGAGCTTTTTCGCAGCGTTCTTAAACGATTCTGCCGCCCTTGCCGTGATGTGAAACTTATCACGCTCTGCGGTTTCGACAGTGAGCGCTCCGTTCTTGCCAGTGCCTTCGGGCAATGCCGGGAAGGCTGCTGCTTTCGCCTTTGCCAAATCGGCCTTGGCGTTCAGCAGTGCAGTCTCGTCTTTCAACGCGTCGATTTCTGCTTGATTCGGATTGACATGTTCTTCTGCACAGACCGACTGCGCAGCCAGAACACATGAAATGAAGCCTGCCGCAGCAAGCATTCGTGGGAAACAAGACAAGCGAGCGTTCATTTTCTATCTCCTACGGCGCATGGTGCGCGTGCAAAAAAATTGTTTGAACTGATCTGCCGCCAGCGACGGCATCGATAAATTGGATTTATCAAGAATCTCATTAAGTTGCCCGTTACCTCTCGATGGCTGACCAACCCGTTTGCATGTCGAAAAGTGTGGCGTTGCCGACAATCCGCGCTGGGTATAAGGTGCTGAAAAAAGACATCAGCTAGTACGCAGGCCACGCATTTCTGGGGTCTAGGCCATTGGCCGTGTACGGCGAACATCCACCTGCAGGTCGGTTGCATCGGCCTCGAACTGCACTGTCGCTTTGCCGAATCCAGCTGCGACGATCACCAGCGGGAACCTGGGAACACGCAAGCGCAGCCGCCCGTCGTCCGGAACCGCTCCGACAAAGATCGCGGCAGGTGGGGCATCCAGCCGAGTTTCGGGATAGACCGAGACCTCCTCGCCGGGTGTTCCCAGAATCTCCAAGGTCACTCGGGAATGCGTCTTGGGTACGTCGTCAGGCTCGCTCATGGACACACCTCACTGCTGCATTTGGTCATGGGGCAAGTGTCGCCACCACGATTCGAAGCGTCCTTTAGCAACCCGAAGGATTTCCTAAACATTCCTAAGCGTGCTGAAGATTGCTGGAGAAAACGAATACGTTCAGATACATTCAAATTTCCAAGTGTCGGAAAGACCCGCGGAGCAAGGAGGGATCGTTCGTGCGCAGCAACTTCAGGTTTGGCCGATTTGAGCTTTGCCCTGGGCAGCGCGCGTTGCTATCGGATGGGAAGCCGCTGCGCCTGGGCGGCCGTGCTTTCGACATCCTTCTCTCACTCGTGGAGAGACGTGACCGCGTGGTGGACTGCGACGAGCTTCTCGATCTCGTCTGGCCTGGCTTGGCCGTCGAAGAAAACAATCTCTCCGTTCAAATTTCCACACTGCGACGGCTGCTTGGCCCAGATGTGATCGCCACCATTCGGGGACGCGGCTACCGGTTCACTGCATTCACGCGCGAAGTAGTCGCCGACAGCGACAACGCGGCCGAGATTGTGTTGCGCAACCTTCGGCAACCCGAGGGTGCCGTGGTCGCCTTTCCAGGCCACTGCGTCGCTAGCTTGTCCCATTCCCTACGGGACATAGCTGCAGCACATGTGGTTCAAGAGGCGGACCAACTCCTGTGCATCGAATTCGACCGCGCGCAGGATGCGGTCCGGGCCGCACTGAAAGTCCAGCGCGATGCCCGACTCGACGTGGACGCATGCAGCGGCCTTCACACATCCCCCGCAGCGCGCATCGGCATGGTGCGCTGCAGTCCCCGCGAAGCCACCGCCGCGATGCAATCCCGGGAGCACGCCGCGCTCGCGCACGCGCTGGCGCGCTCGGCGGCAGCACACGACATCGTGGTCTCAGCAGACCTAGTATCGGAATTCGTCCCTGGGGTGGACGGCGATGTCGAGGACCTCGGTGACCTGACCGTCGCTGGGGAGGCTGTACATGCCTACCGCGTGCGTGCCATTGAGCGTCCTGCGTTGGATGGCGGAGTTTTGCAGACCAATGAGGATGGTGCCCGGCCCGGCATTGCGGTGCTGCCCTTCAATTGCGCCGACGGCGACAACGGCAATGTGCTGGGCGAAGCGCTAGCCGATGAGATCATCCTTGGCTTGTCGCGCATTCGCGAGTTCAGCGTGATATCGGGCTTGTCTTCGCGGCGGCTACATCGGTGCGGTCTGCCTTCCGAGGCGGCTGGCGCCTGTCTGTCCGCAAGCTATCTGCTCACCGGCTCCTGCCGATCCGTTGCAGACGGCATTGTGCTCACCATGCACCTCGAGGATGCGCGCCGGGGCAAAGTGCTTCGGTCGTTGCGGATCGAGACTTCCGTGCGCGAAGCCTTCGGCGCGGAGCAGGCGCTGGGCAGCCGTGTCGCTGAAGAGGTCAGCCAGACCATGTTTCACCATGCGCTGCAGGCGTCCAAAGCTCGGCCTCTGCCGGAGCTGCCCAACTACGCACTGTTGATGGGAGCCGTTGGACTCATGCACCGCGCGACGCTGCGGGAATTCGAGCGCGCCCGCGCCATGCTTGAGCACCTGATCCATCGGCCGGGCTGCGGTCCCGTGGCTGCCGCCTGGCTGGCCAAGTGGCATGTCCTGCGCGTGGTCCAGGGGTGGTCCCCCGACTCTTCGAGCGACGCGCAGCTTGCGCTGGACTACGTCGCCCGCTCCCTAAATGACGATTCGCGCGACGCATTGGCCCTGTCGATTGGAGGGTTGGTCCACGCCTACCTGCGCAAGGACCTGGCGATGGCCGGTCAGCTGTATGACCAAGCCATCGCCGCGAACCCGTCGGAACCGCTGGCCTGGCTGTTCAGCGCCACGCGCCTGGCCTACCTTGGCCATGGAAAGGAGGCGGAGCAGGCGGGAGATCAGGCATTGCGCCTGTCGCCGATAGACCCGCTGAAGTACTTCTTCGATTCGCTGGTGGCTACAGCGGCGCTGGCTAACGCCAACTGGGAACGCTCCATCGCCTTGAGCCACCGGTCGCTGAAGGCCAATCGGACACATGCGTCGACCTGGCGCACCCTGGCCATTGCCATGGTCATGTCCAACAGGATGGACGAGGCAAGAAGTGCCGTGCAGCACCTGCTTGCCATCGAGCCGGGGTTGACGCTCGGACGGTTCAGGGAACGCTTCCCCGGACGCGATGGGCCATTGGCCGAACCATTTGCCGAAGCCTTGAGGGCGGCTGGCGTTCAGGATTAACCAAAAGGAGGGCGATATGAGTGCATGGGGACCTATGAGTGGAGCTGCCGGTACAGCTGGAACTGCCGGCACGGCCGGAACTGCGGGGACAGCTGGTACGGCCGGTACGGCTGGCACAGCTGGAATGAACGCGCCGATTGTGGGCATCGACGGTAGTCTGGGATATCCCGCCTATTCGGGATCGGTATCCAACCCCATGCTGGCGAGTGCGCTGATCACGGTGCGCGAATCGTCGTTGGCTGGAAATGCGACCCATCGTCTCTACCAGCCCGACTACGAACCGGTACAACCGCCGTTCCTCTGCCATGAGGAGGTGAACTGGGATCCAAAGAAGCAAGTACAGGGACTACAGCCGAATGTTCGCGCTGCGTTGGTCGAGATGGAGTTGCTGCGGAACATCCGGTTTGATGCAAGCGATGTGTCTGCCACGGTATCTTTAACTAACGGCGGCCCGGCGCTCGCGACCCTGGGCAGGCTCGAAGAAAAAGTGTTCAAGCGGCAGCTTCAGCTGGTCGCGTCCTTCGCTGCATTGCGCGCGGAGCGCTCGCTCGAAATCCTCACGCAGGTCGTTCCGCAGTCAGCGCACTGGAGCTCGATTGCCGGTTTGTCGCCAGAGCGCCATCGGTATACTTGGGAACTGATAGGCATTGGCTTGCGCTTCGCCATGATGGTCACCATGCAGCTCAAGTACGAGCTCAATATCGTACGGCCCTGGGTGCTGTCGGCGGCTATCCAGCCGATGCTTTTGACGCCGGGCTACGCCGCCTATCCCAGCGGGCACGCGACCGAAGCGCATTTCGTTGCAGAACTTATCCCCTTGCTGGCGGGAGATCACGCGCATCCGAACTCGGAGAGTAAGCACGCGAACCGGAAGGACGGCATCGCAGTGCAGTTGAATCGCCTCGCGTTTCGCATTGCCGAGAACCGTGTCGTCGCAGGTCTCCATTATCCGGTCGACTCCATTGCAGGGCAGGTGCTCGGGGTCATGCTCGCACGCTACCTGGTCTGGCTCACGAACGACCCCTTGCCGAGATTCAGGGACTGCACCTTGCATGTCGGCGCCGTCGCATTCCAGCACCCGGACGCCATCTCAGGTGGCTCGGAACGACCTGTATTTGATAGCTTCGTTGACCAACAAGAGCATGTGACGAAGCCGGAGAATGCCTTGCCATTGGTGGTGCCCCCAGCACCCGTGCTGCGCGATCTGTGGGCACTCGCCCGCCGCGAGTGGGCCTGAGGGAGGGCGCAACATGGCAAAGCCACAATGGCGTGCATTGACGGAACTCAAATCCGAGGCCTTGGTGCCATGGTGCCGCGAGAATCTGTTCCGATGCGACCCCTATCTCATCTGGGCGGATGTCACCGCAGTTGTCAGTGCAAAGCCCGAATTGAAAACCGCTGTCCTTATCGAGCTCGCCAGAGCTGGCGATCTGGCGGAGTTGCGCGACCGTTTGAACCACGATGCCAGTGGGCCGGAGCAGCTTCGATTTCAGTCGAACGGCTTCGAGCCCTTTCCGCCCAGCCGTTTCGCCACCGCGTTGGTAGATCGGCACGGGCTGGCCATGCTAGTTACTGAGGTGCTGAATCGACGGATCAAGCGCTTCACCTTGCAAGACTCGCGCGTGGACATCGCTGAGGCAATTCAGCACGCGCACCTGTACATCGCCAAGGAAACCGTGACGAGAGGGGCGGCGCTGACGTTGGGTGCAGCCCTTGAAGAAGCGCCTCCAAAAAACAGGCCTTTGACTAGAACTTACCTTGGCATCATTGACAACGGTTTGCCTGTGCTCCGGTTGCGCGATGCCATCCAGTTCTTGGAGCATCCACCTGCCCACTTCTGGGACCAGGGCTGGCAACCGCCCTACTTGGCGGGAACCGGGACCAGCATCGGTGCACCGGAATCCGATGATCGGTACTGGGACAAATGCTGGGAGTCGCGGTCTTCGACGATTGGAGGAGTTCCCATTCCGAGCTCTGGGCGCGGGTTCTTCTATGGCCGTCGACTCAAAAGTCTGGATGCAGATGCGGCATCGGAAAACGATCAGGAGGAGTACTTCCTGAGCAACTACTTCTCGCCGCCTCCGCGTGAGACCCATGGCGCAGGCGTCATGGGTCTCTTAGCGCCCTGGATGTCCGGTGCCAAAGGGCGCGTGGAATGGCCCGAATACGTTAGCGGTCTGGCCATGGTCCAACTGCCAACCACCACCGTGGTGGATGCCTCCGGAGGCTCCCTTGCCATGCACGTGATCGATGGCCTGCGCTACATTCTCTGGCAAGAGGCCAACGACAGCGGCGACAGTACGGTAGGTCGGCCCATCGTGGCCAACGTGAGCTATGGCGTGCATGCTGGTCCGCATGACGGTACCTCGATGTTCGAGCGCGCCGTCTCCGAGATGTTGGACAAGCACCCCCGGCTGCATGTGGTCCTGCCGATCGGAAACGGCGCTCGAACAGGCTGCCATGCGCAACGCGTGCTGGCGCCCCAAGGGCAAGCGGGCGACGAAGCCACCGTGTTGCTGGAGGTTTTGCCGGACAACCCCCGTGATAGCTTCGTCGAGTTCTGGTTTTCTCGAAAGGGGCGCGTGGAGCTCAGCATCCAGCCGCCCGGTTCAGACGAGACCTACACGATCATTGAAGGCGAGGCAAAGATCTGCTTCGATCCGGCGCCAACCGATCCCCAGGAGCCGCGCAGGATTCACTTCGGCGCCGTTTATGCGGCAGAAGTCGCACAGGGCACGAACAGCACTATGGCCTTGCTCGCCATCGGTTGCACCCGTGCGATGCACCGCTCCGCCGGCGATGGCGAGGAGCTTGGCCTCAAGCAACAGCGCCGCCACGACGTGCTCGGACAGCCGGGCCTGTGGACCTTGAGGATGCGCAACCTGCAGCCAACCCCGGTCACCGTGGACGCGTGGGTTGAACGCGATGCCGCGCCACCCGATGTGCCACGAGAGCATCGACAGGCCTACTTTCCTGATAGCTGTTGCGAGGCCGTCGAGTTGAAAAACGCAACACCGCAGGGCACGCTGAGCGGTATCGCCACGTTCGTCCACGACCGGCTGCATGTGATCGGCGCTATGCGCTCCGACGGCATGCTGTCCGACTACTCGGCAGCGGGTTGCGCCCGGTCCCCGGGATTGCGCGAAGGGCCAGATGCCGTCACAGTGGCTGACTGGAGCAATGCAGTGCCCGGGGTACGCACCACGGGGTTCGTCAAAGGCGCCATCGCCCGCATCAACGGCACCAGCGCCGCATGCGCCGTCTACGCACGCGCCTTGGCTGAGCGACTCGCAGGAAACTCCACCAACCCCCCGTGCGCCACTCTGCCAGAAACCCCGCCACCCGAGATCACCTGCAGCCCGGAAAGCCAACCCGAGGCTCCATTGATCCTGCGGGGACGAGACCGACGACAGTTATTGCCGTTCGATGTCGATCTCTAGCCGTGAAGTCTCAATAGATTGTTCATCCATCCCGGAACTGGGAAATTGTGGTTGCCAGGCCAACAGCAACTCTGGTCAGGAGAATGGATGAGCAGCCTGTTGATTGACAGGTTCCAGGCGTACAGCGGACCAACGCGCTTGTCGGACGTGAACGGCGGGTTATGGCAGTCGGCGGTCGCTCAGGCAAAAACGCTCAAGGTCAGCAAGCAGCCTGCAGGCGACAGCCAAAGCGCGGTCGCTTGCAAGCTTTTTCCGCGAGGAGGATAATTCGAACCTATGAAAATTCTCACCAACGTGATCAAGGCATCGTTCGCTACCTAGTTGCGCCCCTCGATCGCGTATCGGAGGGCTGCGCGCCTTCCGGTCAACAAAACCCCGGCAGGCTTCCCTTCCGGGGTTTTTTGTTTTTCACACCACGGACCAACCCATGCGTACCTACGACAAGTTGATTGCCACGATTCCCGACCGCCGGAGCTTGAGTTCCGTGCGCCCGGGCTTCGGCGACAGCACACATCCCAGACGCTAGAGACCAGGCGAATCCTTCAGGCCTGGGCTGGCGCAAAGCCAACCAGGCGGCAGCTGCTCGCAGAGCCGAGTGCAGCCGCAAGAAAGATTGAAAGATTCGCCATGACCAAGAATTCACGCCATACCAGCAACGCCCATCTGCGCAACCTCGGCGTCATCGCCCACGTCGATGCGGGCAAGACCACGACCACCGAACGCATCCTGTTCTACACGGGTGAAAGCCACCGCATCGGCGAAGTGCACGACGGCACGGCACAGATGGACTTCGACCCGCAGGAGCAAAAGCGCGGCATCACCATCAACAGCGCGGCCGTCACCGTGCACTGGAAGGGCACGCAGCTCAACCTGATCGACACGCCCGGCCACATCGACTTCAACATCGAGGTGAACCGCTCGCTGCGCGTGCTCGACGGTGCGGTCGTCGTGTTCGATGGCGTGGCCGGCGTGGAGCCGCAGACCGAGACCAACTGGCGCCTGGCCGACAAATACCGTGTGCCGCGCATCGCGTTCATCAACAAGCTCGACCGCGTGGGCGCCGACTTCCACCGCGTGGTGGCCATGATGGAAGAGCGCCTGGGCGTGCGCGTGGTGCCGTTGCAGATCCCCATCGGTGCGGAAGGCGACTTCCGTGGCGTGGTGGACCTCTTGAGCCTGCGCGCCCGCATCTGGGACAAGGACGACGCGAGTGCGCCCTACCGCGAAGCCGACGTGCCCGCCGAGCTGCTTGAGCAAGCGTTGCGCAGCCGCGCCCGCCTGGTCGAGGCCGCCGTGGAGCAGGACGAAGCCGCGCTGCAGGCCTACGTGAACGGTGAGGAGATCGCCGTCGACGTGTTGCGTGCCGCCATCCGCAAGGGTGTGCTGGCAGGCGCCTTCGTGCCCGCGCTCGCCGGCTCGGCCTTCAAGAACCGTGGCGTGGAGCCTCTGCTCGACGCCGTGGTGGACTACCTTCCCTCGCCGGACGACATCGTGCGCGAAGGCAGTGAGGGCCAGCCCGCATCTGCCGCCGACCCGTTCGCGGCCCTGGCGTTCAAGGTCGTCACCGACGACCATGGCGCCAAGGTGTTCGTGCGCGTGTACAGCGGCCGTCTGGGCAAGGGCGACGTGGTGCTCAACACCAGCACGGGCAAGGCCGAGCGCGTGTCGCGCCTGTACGAAGTGCATGCCGACAAGCACATCGAGCGCGACGAGCTGGTGGCGGGTGACATCGCCGCCGTCGTGGGCCTCAAGGACACCCTCACGGGGCACACGCTGAGCGACCCGGCCCACCCCGTGGGGCTGGAGCAGATCAGCGTGCCCGAGCCGGTGATCCACGTGGCCATCGAGCCCAAGGCGAGCGCGGACCAGCAAGGCCTGTCCAAGGCCCTGCAGTCCCTGTTGCGCGAGGACCCGAGCCTCAGGCTGCAGCACGACGCCGAATCCGGCCAGACCATTCTGTCCGGCATGGGCGAGCTGCAGCTCGAAGTCTCGATCGAGAAGCTGCGCGCACGCCACGGCGTCAATGTGTCGGTCGGCCGCCCCCAGGTGGCTTATCGCGAAACCATTTCACAAAGTGTGGAGGTACACCATGTACACAAGAAGCAATCGGGCGGCCCCGGCCAGTTCGCCGAGGTGAGGCTGCTGCTCGAACCCCTGCCCAGGGGCGAAGGCATCCGCTTTGAAAGCCGCATCGTTGGCGGCGCCGTGCCGCGCGAGTTCATCCCCTCGGTGGAGGCCGGCATCCGCCGCGCCGCCCTGGCAGGCGTAGTGGCTGGCTTCCCCGCCACGGACTTCGCGGCCACCCTGCTGGACGGTAGCTTCCACGAGCGCGACTCGTCAACGCTGGCCTTTGAGTTGGCGGCGATGGCCGCCTTCCGCGAAGGGTTTGCGAAAGCGGCCCCCCAGGTGCTCGAACCCGTGATGGCTGTGGAGGTCATCACCCCGGCCGACTACCTGGGCGATGCGATTGGCGACCTGAACCGCCGCCGAGGGCTGGTGCGTGGCCAAGGCCAACGCGGCAACGCCGCCACGGTCGAGGCCGAGGTACCGCTGAAAGAAATGTTCGGCTACATCGGCAGCCTGCGGGCCCTGTCGTCAGGGCGTGCGCAGTACTCGATGCAGCTGGACCACTACGGAGTGGTGTCGCAGGGGGAGATGGCTGCACTGCAGCATTGATGTGAAGCGGCACGCGCCGGGCCGGGCGGGATAGCCTGGGCGTGCCAGCGACAAGGAGAAGGAAGGGGCGCGGACGCTTGTCTGCGCCCCTTTTTTTTCGTCTGCGATGGGAGCACAGATGGCGACGCTGGCGCGGAACCGAGCTTGCGGGCCACCAGAAGATCACGTGCACCTCACAGACTTCATGGTCACCTCACACAGTCCCCCAACACTTACGCGCAACGCTTCAGGCTTGTTCAAAGGTGGCAATGTTTCTCGCAATCGTTCTGGGCATCGGCATGCTCTGCTTCATCATCTTGGGGTCGACGGCCTTCTTTCTGGCCAAGGGCATAACCAGCGTTTTAGACGCCGTGGCCCACCCGTTGTTCGGATTCGAACCACCCGCCGTCGCACTGCGTGTAGCGGCCTGGGTTTGCACCCTGCTGGTGTTCATCCTAGTGCCCCTGAAGGGGTGCAGCCACATGCAGGTCGCGCTATATCGTCAAGCCATCCCTCCCCAGTTCGAGCTGCTGGACGTCGTGCACCACGACGAGGTCGGAGGTCTCAGAGAAGGCTGTGGATTCGCAGTCTTCAGGCTGTCTGGAGACAATCTGGCAGGCATTCGCAACCAGGGCCTGGCCTACTTTGAAACGGCCCGGCTTGGCAGAGATGGCAAGCCGTACCACCAATACCCGTCGTGGAGAGCCACACCGGCCACAGAGCACGACCACCTGTTTCGCGGTCGGAACTGCGCAGGTGAACCGCTCGAATTGCTGGAGCAAGCTCAACGCGCAGCAGGCAAAGAAGGGGCGTTCTTCACTACGGGCCATGAGCAGGATCTGGTGGTTGTTCCCGCGCTGGGACTGCTCATCTACTCCTACAACGGTTGACTGGCTGGACGATTGGACTGCTCCGAGGTATCCGGTATTCCTTCTACTTGGCACGGCACCCCATCGTCTACATCACATGGGCTGGTCAGCATTGCGCCGTCGCGCATGGCTAAACCCGCGGGGTGAGAGAGTGTTGGCGCGTATACCTGATTGACCAGATTCGTTGAAAGCTACGCACAGCCCGCAGGCACAGATTGCAGGATGCAGCGGTGCATCATGGTCTACGGCGAAGACATGGCCCATGTAACGCTGCAGCGCTGGCTCAGAACCATGCCCAGATGCGACGCAGTAATGCCGGAGCCGGTCGTGCAGGACGGAATACATAGCGGGTTGGTTTGTGCATGGTCTTCTCGATGGCAGTTTTCTAGATACTGTACAAAACACCAGTATTATGCGCAAGAGCTGCCGCGCCCGCCCACCATCTCGCCCTAGGCATCAGAATTGCCGCGCCAGCGTTCTCTGCTCCACTTGATGCCTTCAGCCCTCCCACCCACCGAACTCCGGGGCTTCCTCCTCACACGCCACTGGCGCGACCTTCCAGACGGCACCGAGCTTGAATACTGGCTGTCCACCGACGAGGGGCCCAAGAAGGTGCTTCTGACCCAGCAGACGTCGGTCGCCTTCCTGCCGGTTCGACACCGGGTTGCGGTGCAGGCCCAACTGGCGAACCTGCAGGGCCTGGAAGTGAAAGAGCTAGGGTTGAAGACGTTCGAGCAGGAGCCTGTCCTCGGTGTCTATGCCCGCAGGTTCCGCGATCTGGGCAAGCTCACGCGCGAACTCCAGCCTCTGGGAATCCCGCTGTACGAAGCGGATATCCGCCCGCACGACCGCTACCTGATGGAGCGGTTCATCACAGCCGGTGTCCTGGTTGAGGGAGGCCAGCGCGAAGGCTCGACCATCCTCGACGGCCGCTTGAAGCCCGCGACCGGTTGGCGCCCGGTGTTGAAGGTGGTGTCGCTGGACATCGAGACGAGCGCGACCGAGGAGCTTTACTCGATCGCACTGGATGGTGCGGGCGACCGGGTGGTCTTCATGCTGGGGGAGACGCCAGCGCGAGCTTCGGTGTCGGAACCGACTGTGCCACCGATGGACTTCAGACTTGTCTATTGCCCGACTCGCCGGGAGATGATCGAGCAGCTGAATGCCTGGTTTGTAGACCATGACCCGGATGTCATCGTCGGTTGGAGCGTGATCCAGTTCGACCTGCGGGTGCTGCAAAAGACCGCCGACGCGAACTCCGTGCAACTGCTGCTCGGACGCGAGCGCCGCCCCATCGCGTGGCGTACGCACCCCGGCCGGCAGGGCTACTTGTTTGCACCCATGCCCGGACGTGTGGTCGTTGATGGCATCGAAGCGCTCAGGGCTGGCATGTGGAGCTTCCCGTCGTTCAGCCTCGAAGCGGTCTCGCAAGCACTACTGGGCGAGGGCAAGGAGATCGGAGACGCTTACGACAAGATGGCGGAGATTGAGCGGCGCTACCAGGAAGACAAGCCCGCGCTGGCCAGCTACAACATCCGCGACTGCGCGCTCGTCCTGCGCATCTTCGACAAACTGGAGCTGCTGCCGTTCGTGCTGGAGCGAGCACAGACGACAGGCTTGCAGATAGATCACTTCGGCGGCTCCATCGCCGCATTCAGCCATCACTACCTGCCGCGCATGCACCGCCTGGGCTACGTGGCGCCCAACGTGGGTGACATCGCGGCCAAGGCTTTTCCCGGCGGCTATGTGATGGACTCCACGCCAGGCTTCTATGATTCCGTCGTGGTCCTGGACTACAAAAGCCTGTACCCCTCCATCATCCGGACCTTCCTGGTGGACCCCGTGGGCCTTGCCGAGGGAGAGAGCGCCAACATCCAGACCGGGTTGGTGCAAGGGCCACAAGGCACGCTGTTCTCGCGCGAGAAGCACTGCCTGCCGGACATCGTGACCACGCTCTCGAATGCCCGGGACGAGGCCAAGCGGGCGCGCAACCAGCCGCTGTCGCAGGCCCTGAAGCTGCTCATGAACTCCTTTGCCGGGGTGCTCGGCGCGTCCGAGTGCCGCTTCTTCAACCCGAAGCTGGTGTCCGCCGTGACCCTGCGCAGCCACGAGGTGATGAAGCTCACCCGGACGTTCGTGGAGCAGCGTGGATACCAAGTCATCTACGGAGACACCGACTCCATCTTTATCTGGCTCAAGCGCACCTATTCCAATGCCGAGGCGCACGCCATTGCGGCGGGCCTGGTGCAGGAAATTAACGCGTGGTGGACCCGCAAGCTGCATGAAGAGCAGCAGCTGGAGAACTTCCTCGAAATTGAGTTCGACACCCACTACGCCAAGTTCTTCATGCCCACCATCCGCGGATCGGATGTCGGCAGCAAGAAGCGCTACGCCGGCCTGAGCGTCGATGAAGGGGGGCGGGAGGAGATGGTCTATCGTGGGCTGGAGATGGCCCGCAGCGACTGGACCCCGTTGGCGCGCCAGTTCCAAGAAGGCTTGTTATCACGCATCTTTCATGGGGAGCCCTACCGGGCGTTCGTGGCCGACTATGCGCGGTCGATGCTGGATGGCCAGATGGATGCGCTGCTCGTCTACCGCAAACGTCTGCGTCACCGGCTCGATGCTTACGAGGTAAACGTGCCGCCCCAGGTGCGCGCGGCGCGCATTGCTGATGCACACAACGCCAAGTTGAACCGTCCCCAGCAGTACCAGCGTGGCGGCTGGATCGAGTACGTGATGACGCAAAGCGGCCCTGAACCTCTGGAGGCCCGGCATTCGCGCATTGACTATGAGCACTACCTCGTCAAGCAACTCAAGCCCATCGCGGACGCGATTCTTCAGCCGCTGGGGGACAGCTTTGTGGCATTGACGAGTACGCAGAAGGTGCTGTTCTAGGGAATACCGGTGGTCGACCTGGTGCGATAGCTGCCCCGACGGATGGGCACTCCCCGCGCTGCTCTTGCACCATCTTCAATACGCGCTCGCGCACTTCAGGCGAGAACTTGTTTGTCTCCTTCATGGCTCAATCCCCACAGAGCGTTGAGCCCCCTCAAAAACCGGGGCGATTCATTTCGAATCGATATAGCTGTTGAGGGTTGTTCACAAGTAGCTGTTCTCGAGTCTTCTCGGAAGGAGCAATTTCTTCCAATGCATCAATCAACACTCCGTCGTCTGGAATGTGCGTGTGGTTGGGATGCGGCCAGTCCGTGCCCCAAACGCAGCGTTCTGGAAAGCGGTCTACCAGCGCGCGCGCGAGGGCAACACCATGCCGGTATTTCGCTGCAGGTGACGCCTTGGCGTCGATACGATCAATACCGCTCACCTTCACATAAAAGCGAGGATTTTCCAGGAGTCGCAGCAGTGCTTGAAAATCACTGTGCTCGGGCCCTTGTGTAGCGTCCACTCTGCCCATGTGATCGATCACCACTGGCACAGCACTCAACTGCAGCGGTGCGGCCAACTCGTGCACCAATCTGCTTTCGAAGTGAATTTGAAGGTGCATGCCCACAGCAGCAAGGCGTGGCGTCAGCTTCATTACCTCATCGACCGTCGTGCCATTCGCGATGTGCCGCATGAAATTGAAACGCACGCCCCGAAAGCCTGCCTGGCTCAAGCGCTGCAGTTCGGCATCCGGGACATCAGCTTTCACCAACGCCACCCCCAAGTAGCGGCCTTCACCTGCCGCGATGGCGTCTTCGACGACACGATTGTCCGTACCGTGCATGACGGATTGAACGATGACGCAACGTTGTATGCCCATGCGCTGGTGCAGTGAGAAAAGGGTTTCCTTGGGGGCCTCCATGGGCGTGGCTGGACGATTCTCTGCGTAAGGAAACTGGGCAACCGGACCAAATACATGAACGTGGCTATCACAAGACAGTGGTGGCAAACGCAGGCGCGTGATGGAGGGGTTCTCTAGGTAAGTCCTTGCAGGAGACGAGGCGCTCGATGCGGCAGTGGCCATGATCATTGTTGTATGAGTTGCAGAGAAGTGCGAAGTCTGTCGATTGAGGAACGCCCTGGATTCGGCAGTCCACCAGGTTTCGATCAGTGCGAAATGTTCAGCGCTACAAGAAAGCGCGACACCATGTTGTAGGCGGCTACAGTGGCCACCAACTCCACCACTTCGCTGGGATTCCGGCGGGCACTCACTCGGGCCATCAGCTCTTCAGGGACCTTCACATCGCGTGTCATTCGGTCGGTCAAATCGAGCAATAGCCGTTCTTCGTCGGTGAAAAGATCTCCAATCGTGTGTTCTCGCAGCGCATCAATCTTGTTCTGTGCAAACCCGGCCTTCAGTGCGTGCGGTATATGTGCGTCGAACTCAAATGCTGCGTCATTGAGCACCGCCACCCGGAGGATGACCATTTCGCGCAAGTCGGCAGGCACGCTGGTTCGGTTGCGCACTGCCGTCAGCATCGATTCCCAGCCTGCGGCGATTGGCCCGCTATTGAGCAAGACCTGGTAGAGCAGCGAAATTCGACCGCGCTCGGCCATGATGCGCGACTCGATAGCTGCGAGGTCGGGGCGTGTGCCGGGCGTTACCAATGGAACGCGGATGTGGTCTGTGGTCATGGGTACTCTTTCTTTACGCGCAAGTCGATCGTCGTCAGTCAATCGGCCAGCGTTTACTCGTCCGTTTTGATGTTGCGTGCCTTGATCAACGCCGCCCACTTGGCCGTGTCGGACTTCAGAAAATCGGCAAGCTCTTGGGGAGTGGATGACTTGGGCTCGGCGCCGCCCTTCAAGAGCTTGGCATTCACTTCGGGATGGGCCAGGGCAGCCCGGACAGCCTTGTTCAAGTGGGCTACCACTGTGGGCGGCGTCTTGGCAGAGGCGAACAGGGCGTACCAGTTGTTCGTGTCTACCGCTTTGATGCCTTGTTCCTCGAAGGTCTTGACGTCTGGCAACGCGGGGTGGCGCTTGCTGGATGCAATGCCGATGGCCTTGAGCCGACCACCTTGGACGTGCGGCATGATGGCGGGCACGTCGGCAAACGTGCCCTTGACCTGGCCGCCTATCAGGTCCGTGAATGCAGGCGTCATCCCCTTGTAGGGCACATGCAAGAACTTGGCCCCTGTAGATTGTTCCAGTTGGATCAACGCCAGATGGGGAATGCTGCCGGATCCAGAGGACGCCATGGCTGTGGACTCGTTGGCGTCCTTGACTGCCTTGATGAACTCTGTTGCGTCAGCCGCGGGGTTCTGGGTGTTCACCACCAGCACTTCCACGTTGTTGGCTACCAGCGATACCGGCGCAAAATCACGCTGCGTGTTGTAAGGAAGCTTGGGGGCCAACGTAGGGTTGATGGCTGCGGCGCCAACGCTGGTGATCCACAACGTACTACCGTCTGGCTCGGAGCGCAGGGTTTCCATAGCGCCCAGCGCACCGTTCGCGCCCGGCTTGTTTTCCACGATCACAGGCCGATTGAGTTCTCGCCCTAGCTGTTCCGCCAATGTGCGTGCGACAAAATCAACGGGCCCACCTGGGCTGAATGAGCTCACGATTCGCAGCGGCTTGCCACTGGACTGAGCAAAGCTGAGCGGCATCAGTGCCAAGGCGGCCGATGCTACAAGCACGTGTCTCTTTTTCATGGAAGTCTCTCTTTATCGGATCACAGGCTCAGTCGCAACGAGCCGTCATGCCGCCGTCTACGATCAGTTCTGTACCTGTGACGAAACGCGCTTCATCGCTAGCCAGGTACAACGCAGCGCTCGCGGTGTCTCGTCCATCCCCCATGAAGCCCAGAGGGATGCGCTTGACGCGGGAAGCCAGCAACGCCTCGACGTCTCCGCCCGAACGTTGCTTGGCCAAACGCACCTCCACCATGGGGGTGTGCAACTGTCCTGGGACCACCGTGTTGACGCGAACGCCATCAGGGGCATGCTGGACGGCAACCACCCTTGAGAGGTGGATGACCCCGGCCTTGCTGGCCGCGTAAGCCACCTGGGCGCTTCCTGTCCAGCGCAGGCCCGAAGTGGAGGCTACGTTGACGATGGCCCCCCGCTTGCGTTCCACCATGTGTGGCAGCACGTATTTGCACGCCAGGAAGACGCTTTTGAGATTGATGTCGATCTGGCTGTCCCAGGTCTCTTCGCTCAACTGCACGGGCCCCCCAGCGGCAGAGCCGCCGACGTTGTTGATCAGGATGTCGGGCACGCCGTAGGCCTTGAGGCAAGCCTCCACCATGGCTTGCACGCTGCTGGCACTGGTCACATCGCAGATGCAGGTGGTGATGGACGCAGCAGCGTCGCCCGCCAAAGAGAGCGTTTCGTCAAGGCGTGTCTGGTCGCGGTCCACTGCAAGGACCTGGGCACCTTCTTCTGCTAGGCGCACAGCCATCGCGCGTCCATTGCCCCAGCCAGCACCTACGCAACCGGCGCCGGTGACGATGGCAATCTTCGATTCGAACCTCTTCATGCTTGCTCCTTGTATAGATCAGCCACCGGAATGTCGCGTTGCCGGTCGCTATATAGCAGCCAGTGTGCGCGGAGCAAAAGAGAAGTTAAACTGGATGGCTTCTATATCAGCTATGTTTTTTAGCTATGGATTTGCGCCAGCTGGAGTACTTCGTCGCCGTGACCGAGCAGGGCAGCTTCAGCCGTGCTGCAGCGACTTTGAACCTCGCGCAACCCAGTGTCAGCCGCCAGATCGCGCTGCTGGAGGATGAGCTGGGGCAGAAGCTGCTGGAGCGCACGGGGCGGGGTGTGACGCCCACACCAGCGGGTCATGCCCTCCTGGCGCATGCGCGCGTTATGTTGAACGCCGCAAGTCAAGCCCTCTCGGATCTGAAGGAAATGCATGCCGAGCCGGTGGGACGTGTGGTGGTAGGTCTGCCCAATCGGGTGGCCATGGGCTTGTCGGTTGCACTGATCAAAGAATTTCGGCAACGGTTTCCGAATGCTCTCTTGTCGGTGGTCGAGGGCCTGAGCCTGTCGCTGCGCGAGGGCATGATCGCTGGCCGGATCGATCTGGGCCTGCTGTTTGACCCCGCTCCAACGCCACTGCTGTCGTACGAGCAACTCATGCGTGAACGCATGATGCTGGTCGCCCCGAAGGCCTACCGGCTGCCGGCGCAAGTCGCGCTTGCCACCCTCGCGAATTTTCCGTTGGTGCTTCCTGGATCTCACAACCCGATTCGGAGCTTGGTGGACGCAGTGCTGCTGCCCCGTCGGATTGCCTTAAATGTCGTTGCGGAAGTCGGAGCCGTGCACACGGCTCTGACCGTAGTTGAGGAAGGACTTGCGTGCTCAATCCTGCCCGACAGTGCACTACACCTAAGTCGTCGGCCCGACGAGATCCAGGCTGCGCCTATAGGCCCGCCTGCAATCCGCAATCAGCTGGTACTCGCGATACCACGGGCGCGTCCCGCCACCCGGCTGGTGGCCGAAACAGCCAAGCTACTGCGGGAACTGGACTTTAGAAATGGGGGCGGAACCGGGCATTGACCGGCAGCCGCGAGTGCGACCTGTATCCGCGCCCGCCTTAGGACTGCAGGGTAAACGTCGTTCGGATCGCGTCGGTGAAACGAGGCCTCATGCGTGAACTCCATGCGGTGTTTCGAACAGCCAACCATGCTTCGGAACCCACCACCTTCTCGTCCAAGAGGTCGTAGCAGGCGAGAGACTGAGGCCCTTCGTCGTAGTTCCAATATCGCTGGGCATGCACACAGCCTGGAACGCGCGCCAGTCCAGGCAAATGCTCGCTGTCGTACCAGTGCTGAAGTTCAACTTCCCAAGAAGCCTCTGGCGTCATTTCCACCGCATAGTGGAAGTTCGCCTTTTGACCGTGGCTGGCGCCAGGAATGTCAGTCATCAGCGCCAGGCGTGACACCTTCAGCTGTGCTGAACGGCTGACCACATTGAATTGCGGGGCCAGGTTGTTGAGCGACAAGGCTGTCCGGTGCGGGAGTCTCAGGTAGAGGTAGGCGGTGCCGGACGGCTCCGACCATACAGATCTGCAGAGTTCTGCCCCCAGTTCAAGGCAGATGGTCGCAGTGGCCAGGCCTTGTGCAAGTGTCGCAACATCAGGCCGAGAGCATCGCAGGCGTAGCAGCAGGACGTCGGTAGGCAAGTGAGCAGATGACATGGGATCCTTGAGAGCACCTGGAGTGCTTGGCGCATTGACTCCGAGATCAGGGCGCACCAACGCAGGCAAATTCAATCTGTCTCAACCTCACTCGAAGGGCAGCCGGTGCGCCCAGATTGAACTGCGCAGCGCCTGCAGCGGCTTTGGAGCTCGCACGCAACAACTGGAGACGCATCCTTGAGAGGTCAGGTGGGTGCATGCTGACCGTTCCTGGGATCAAAAGTCGATCCGGATGCCGGCTTCCTTGACGGCCTTACCGATCTTGGCCAAGTCTTCTGCGATCAGTTGCTTGAACTGTGCAGGCGTGGACTGAGTAGGGACAAAGGACAGATCTGCGAATTTGGCTTTGAGCGAAGGCACCTGCACGGCCTTGCCAATTTCCGCGTTCAAACGATCAGTGATCGCAGCAGGCAAGTCTGCTGGCCCCCAGATGCCGTACCACGACAGTAGCTCGAAGCCGGGCATTCCGCTCTCCGCCAGAGTGGGCACGTTGGGCAGCGACGAGATGCGAGCACTACTCGTGACCGCGAGTGGTCGTAGCCGACCTGCCTGCACGAAAGGCGTCACGCCTGGCATGGGCGAGATGGCCGCCGAAACATGGCCTCCAATCACGTCGGTCAATTGCGGTACCGCGCCCTTGTAGGCCACGATTTCCATTTGCAGGCCCAGTGCTCGGTTGACCATCTCCTCACTCAGGTGGCTGGTTGTGCCCAGACCCGACGTTGCCCAGGTGTACTTGCCTGGATTGGCCTTGGCAAGTTGCACGAATTCACCCATGGTCTTGGCAGGTACGTCGTTATTGACGGCGACGATCAGCGGCACGAAGCCGATCTGACCTATGGGGGTGAAATCGCGCTCGGCGTCATAGGTTTTCTTGGCAATCACCAGAGGCAGATAGGCCTGGCTGGATGCGTTAAAAAGCAATGTGTAGCCGTCGGCTTTCGCTTTCTTGACGTTCATTGCACCTAGCAGGCCAGAGGCGCCAGGTGAGTTCTCGATAATGATGGGCTGGCCGAGTTGACGTTGCAACTGATCGGCCACCATGCGTCCCACTGTGTCGATGGAGCCTCCCGGCGTGTAAGGAATCACCATCCGGATCGGCTTGTGTGGGTAGTCCTGTGCTCCAACGAAGCTGCATGCGAATAGCGCTGTACCCGCGACAACGAGTTTCAGGGCGTGAATGAAATGCTTGTTCATATTGTCTCCTTGTTGTAAATCGGCGAAGTCGCTCCGCCAGCCCGCCAATTTGTGCGGTGCCTTTGCGTTTCAGTGCCACTGGGGACTGCCGTCCCCGGATCTTGTGCTTTGCTCTATGCGGGATAGACGCGGCGGGCGAATGCGGCGATAGCATCTGCCATGGCTTGTGGCTGCTCTGGTGCCATGGCGTGCCCTGCATCGCGGATCACCTGAACCGTCACGCGGTCGCCAAGGTAGGCCTGCATGACGTTGGGGATCACCACAGCATCATGTTCTGCCTGCAGGTCCAGGATGGGCACTTGGGTGCCGCCCGAGAAATAGTCGTCCACTGGCGTCGTAATGCGTGCATGGCTCTGCGCCTCATGCGTGGCAGTGCTCCAACCGACGAGCCAGACGCGAGGGTCGTGGCCCGGCGCGAAGAAAGCGCGGCGCAGGCAATCAATGCGCTGCTCCTCTGACAAGTTGAGATCGCTTGACCCGTCAATCGCGTCGCGTAGTCGGCTGTACGGCTTCTCGGTCGAACCAGGAGGCATTTTTCCCGCAGACGCGGCGGCCATGACGACGCCGCGGACCAGGTCTGGCCTGTTTGCGGCCAACATGCGTGCGGGTTGGCTGCCCCAGGCGTGGCCCACTACCAGGATCGGGCCGGTGTTTTCATGATCAAGAACGGCCCCCACGTCTGCAGCGAAGTCGTGAATGCTGAGTGACTCCATCGGTCCCTGGCTTTGGCCGACACCACGGGGTTCCGGACGGATTACGCGAAATCCGCCTTGTTGAAGGAGGCTGGCAACAACGTCGTAGTCACGCCCCGAGCGCGCCAAAGAGGGCAAGATGCATATGACTGGACCTACGCCTTGGTCAGCGTATTCAATCTGCACCTCGGCGTTTGAATGCTTTGATTGGTATTGCACCAGTTTGCGTGGCGCAGCACTTGTCTCTGTCTTTGTCGCTGTGTTGTTCATACCCAGAGTCTGATCCTGCGCTGGATGCGAAATAAGGACGCAGCGCCTATACCAGCTATGTCTATTGGCTATAAAAAGGGGATACGATTCTTCGACTTCGGCGGAGTAGTTGCCTTGGTGGCCATCGCGATCAACTGTCGATGAAAGTGAGTTCTGTGCAATGAAACCTGCTGCCTGGGCCGTATTCGGAGGAATCGACTTCGCGCGCTCGCGGCTGTTCGAGACCGACGACGTCAACATGGCGCGCCAGAGCGCCGCACGTGCTTTCCTGCCAATCGACCTGCGTGTTGGGGCAGGTGCAGACAACTTTCATGCTCGCATGGACGTGCTCCCGCTGGGGCCATTGACCGTCTGCAGGCTTGCCTGGAATGCCGCAGTGACCATCGACGTAGGCACGCTGGATGACGAGTACCTGCTGTGCTTGCCGGTGCGTGGCAGTGCCGAGTGCCGCAGCGGATCGGCGCTCTTCACTGCCATGCGCGGGTCGGCCACGCTGGCCGGTGGCGGGGCGCGGCTCCGGCTCCAGGCCAGCGCGGATTACGAACCCATACTCGTACGCCTGGCGCGCCGCGCGGTGGACGAGGCATGGATGGCCCTCACGGGCAAGGAGCCCTTGCAGCCGATCCGTTTTGCCGCCGAGATGCCTACCGACGGCACTGCATGGCGCGCTATCGAGCCGGTGCTGAAGGTACTCGCCGATGGCGCAAACGCTCCAGCTCACGCATTGGCCCTGCCCCATCTGCACTTGCGGCTGCAGGACATGTTGGCAACCTCGATGCTGCTGAACCAACCGCACACTCTGATCGGCGAGCGCATGCCAGTCGGCCGTGTGAGCGCAGCCCGCATGCGGCGCATCGAGGCCTACATGCAGGAGCGCCTGGGCGACCCCCTCACGCTGAGCGAGATCGCGAATGCGGTCGGGCTGCCCGCTCGCACCTTGCAGTGGGTCTTTCAAGTCACCCACGGCATGGGGCCTATGCAGTGGCTACGACGCCAAAGGCTGCTCGCCGTACGTGAGGCACTGCAGGTGGGCGCTCGGCCACGGATTGCCGACATCGCGCTCAGCTTCGGCTTCGGTCACCTCGGTGATTTTTCGCGCCACTACCGGCACGCCTTCGGTGAGACGCCGAGCGACACGGTGCGCCGACGCCTCTGAGGCAGCAGTGCACGAGTGTGTCTGCCACCGTCTTCGGGCGTTTGAGGGACTCTTCGTGCCTCAGCCCACCAGGGCAGACTGCACAAGGTCGGCGTAGCGCTGGTGGCGCTCCCAGCTGTAGCTGTCTTCCATCAGGCCGGCCGATAGGAAAACGTAGGTCAGCTCGCGCTCCGGGTCCACCCAGAAGCAGTTGGACCCGGCGCCGATGCCACCGTAGGTACCGGGCGACGCCAGCTGGCCGAAGGCATGCGGGAAGACGCCTGTGCCCCGCAGGTAGAAGCCGAGGCCGTGGAAGGCCGGGATCGCCGGCCAGCCGCGCATGCCGCGTGCGTAGTCCCACAGGCTGTTGGGCAGGTCGCCGGTGGCGTTGGTAGTGGCCGCGCGCAGTACGGCCGGGCTCAGCACACGCACGCCGTCGAGCTCGCCACCGCGCCGACAGGCTTCGGCAAATCGGAAGTAGTCGTAGGCGGTCGACAGCGCGGCCCCGGCCGGTACCTCAAAGCTCTCGTGCATCACCGTCGCCAAGCCTTCGAGCGACTTGGTGTCAAACAGACCGGGTCTGAGGTCACGCGCCACCACAGGCACACGCCGGTCGGCCAGTTCGCTGCGCGCACCCAGGCAGGTGTCAACCATGCCCAGTGGCTTGAGAAGGTCGTCGGCCATGATCTGTCGGAAGGGCCGATGGCCACCGTCGAGCCGGCGCACGATCTCAGCCAGCACGCTCTGGCCGATCACCGCCGCGTAGCTGACGTACGTACCCGGCACCGCCTGGGGCACCAGGTTGCAGGCATAGGCGGTGACGGCCTGGATATCGCCCAGCAGCTCGGGCGGCAAAGGCGGCGCGTCGAGCGGCAGGCCCGCCTTGTGCAGCAGCAGATCGGCGATGGTGGTGTTCTCTTTGCCTTTGCAGCCGTACTCGGGGATCACCTCGCGCACTTGTGTGGTGAAGGCGATGTCGCCGCGGTCGATGCGTTGCAGCACTGTTGCATTGGTGAGCTGCTTGAGAATTGAGAAGGTGAAGAAGACCGAGTCGGTTTTCATCGGTTTGCCTGCGGCCCGATCGGCATCGCCGATGGCTTCGTGCAGTACAACCTCGCCGCGTCTGGCGACCAGAACGACTGCTCCGTCGAACCTTTCGGCACGGATGTCGGCTGCAATGGCAGTGGGGAGCAGGGAAAGTCGCTCGGCATCAAAGCCGAGCGCGGTGGCGCTTGCATTCAAGGTTTGTCTCCTGGGATTGGATCGGGAATGCCCGAAGGCGGAACCGATGATCCGCGCCGCCACCAGCCGCTGCAATCGGCCTGACGCAAGGCTATCGGAATCGCGCAATGGAATGTGGGCCGGCTCGCTCCGAGTCCTTTCCGGATGCGCGGGAGAAGCTGTTCCTGTCTACGCCCTCCATACCCACAATACGGCCTGCGGTGGGCTGCAGGTCATCCTGAAGGAACGCTGTTGCAGGACTATGGCCTCACCTTGCGCAGGCTCGAACACACCCCCATTCGCGCAGGGATCTGCTGATGCCCGTCTCGTATCAGCAGATTCACGAGCGGTCAAAAAACGTGTTTGACACCCACCGAAACGCCTGTCCCGTGGCTCTTGAGTCCTGGGCCTTGATATCCGTTTTTCCAACTCGTGTGGTCCACCTCGGCGTAGGCCAGTGTGCGTCTGGAGAGCTTGTACTCCAGAAAAGCAATGAGACGGCCGAAGCCGTCATCCGCTGCGCCGCTGCGGCTGCGATCCACGCGGTAGTAGGCGGCAACCAAGTCCAGGCTTCCAGTCAACGGCATCGCACCGCCAACTCCAAAAGTGTTGTTGCGGGTTGTCGCGGTGACCGAAGTCTGCGCTTTGTGGCTACCGTAGGTGATCGATAGCTTGCCGTTGCCGAGCTTCGCACCCACACCGCCGACATAGCCTTTCAGTGTGAGCCCATTGGCGTTCTTGAACTCCGTGTAAGCAACCGCTGCGTTGTAGCTGCCCGCCTGGTAGGTGACCCCCAGGCCTGAGGATGAAAGCTTCGATTGGCTGGCACCTTGCTCGCCCAAAGCATGCATGCCTCGCACGCTGAAATCGCCGAATCGACCCACGTACTTGATGGAATTGTCGAGGCGGTAAGCGCCAGTGGTGGCACCCGCTGGGCCGTACTCTCCACCCAGCCGATGTGCGCTAAGTGCTGCTGTCCCGATGTTGGGATTGAACCCTGCATAACGACTGCCCAATGGGTCCACCGCAGACACTGCATCTGCCAGCAGGGTGGTTTGGCGCCCCAGCGTCAGGCTTCCCCAAGCGCCTTGCAGCCCCACCCAGGAGGCGCGGTCAAACTGCTTGGCCGCGTTGGACATGCCGCCGGTGTCCACGTTGACGCCAGATTCCAGATTGAAAATTGCCTTGAGTCCTCCACCCAGGTCTTCATTCCCCCTGAACCCCAGGCGACTGGTCGTGTTGATGCCACTGTTCAGTGCCGTAGCAGACCCCGCCGAGCCACTGTTGTTGCTCTCCAGGCCACGAGCATGGCGCAGGCCAGCATCCACAACGCCGTAGAGGGTAACGCTGCTTTGGGCATGCGCGATGCCAGAGCCTGTGGTGAAAGATACGGCGATGACCGTCAGGCCGAGCCTTGGAAATGATCCCATGTGAAGTCTCCTTGGATTATTCAAACGATCCCCTACGTGAGGTCCTGCGGCCAAGCTCTACAGCGGGCACTTGCTGCGAACCAGAGATCGTTGTGTTGTGAACTGCCGCGCTGGCCGGAGGGAGTCTATGGAGCAGGACAGGGGATGGCATCCACCCCATTCCAAGGGGTGGAAATCTCGAACCAATGCCTGCTGCCGCATCCAGGCTCTCCAGCAACATGCACGCGGATCGCGTGCATGTGCAGGGAGCGCAATAGCTCCCTGGAGCATCACGCCATCAATCCAGCCGCCGAATGGCCTCTGTGATCTTCTCGGCAAGGGCCTTGAGGGGGGCGCTCAGTTCGGCCTCCATCTCCAGCGCGCTTTGCTGGGTCGTGACGCTCATGTTGAGCACGTAGATGGCGCCGCTCGGCGTGACGATAGGGGTCGCAATGGCGACCACCTCCGGTTGCCACGATGCGGTGCAGTAGCCATTTTTTCCGAACAGTTGCACGGCAGTGAGGATCTCTTCGCGAATGGCTTTCCAGCCGGATAAGCGCTGCTGCCCAAGCTTGGTCATCAGCTCCCTTCGCTGTGCTTCGGAGATAGCACATAAGTACGCGCGCCCGAGGGAGGTGAGTTCAATGGGAACCCGCTGGCCGGCCACCACGCTGCGCAGTGAAACCTTTCTGTTGTACCGGATGGATTCCAGATAGACCATCTCCTCGCGGTCCGCCACGGCCAACCCCACATTGACGCGCAGCTTCTCCGCAGCGGTGCGCATGAGTGGAGCGGCGATCTGCAGGATGGGCGAGCCTGAGCGCATGGCGTGCGCAAAGCTCAGCACCGGGGCGGCAAGTCGGTATGCACGACGTGCGCCGTCATGCTCCAGAAGGCCGCACTGCACCAAAGTCTGCGCCAGTCTGCTGACGGTCGCTCTGGACAGTCCGGTGCGCTCCGCCAGCTCGCCGTTTCCCAGCAAGTCAGCGCCTGGCCGAAACGCCCTGAGGATCTCCACCCCCCGCTCCAGCGATCGATTCAGTGTGGGTTCCTCATGGTTCTTGCGTCGTGCAGAAGTGCAAGCAGGTGGCGTCATGGTGGATGTTGTAGAGCCTTTTCATTTCCAACCAGTGGAATGAAGGGGGTGCGTCAAAGAGGTCGTTCTCTTAATCTAACCCTGTGAGTGAGGCGGCCGATCATGCCGCTGCTTGAGACCACTTGCCGTTAGTCAATTCCCTAATAAATGGAGACAAAGAAATGCACAAACACCTGCTTTCTGCGCGTTCGCGCATCGCATGCGTCATTGCTGCTGCAGCCGTCTTGGGTGGCCTGCACGCTGCCCCGGCCAACGCGGCTTTCCCTGAGAAACCTGTTCGCATCATCGTGCCATTTGCGCCCGGTGGCGGTACGGACTTGGTGGCCCGCTCGATGACCGTGGTCATGGGTCAAGAGCTGGGTCAGCCTGTCATCATCGACAACAAGCCGGGCGCTGGAACCATCATCGGAACCGACACGGCAGCCAAGAGTGCGCCGGACGGATACACCATGGTGATGGCGACTGTGGCGCACGTGGTCAATCCCAGCATCCAACCGAAGCTGCCCTACAGCCACGAAACAGCCTTTGCGCCGGTGATGTTGGTAGGCGTATCACCCAACGTACTGGTCGTACGGGCCAACAGTCCCTATAAGTCGGTGAAGGACATCATTGCCGCAGCCAAGGCGTCCCCAGGGAAGCTGTCCTTCGCGTCGCAAGGTGCAGGAACTTCCGCCCATCTGGCCGGTGAGTTGTTCAAGAACCTTACGGGCACGAACCTGATTCACATCCCCTATCGCGGGGCGGGACCAGCCCTCACAGACTTGCTGGGCGGCCAGGTGGATGTGATGTTTGCCACAGCCGCAGCCGTGGGTTCCATGATTGACAAAGGCCAACTGCGTGCGCTGGCGGTGACAACTGCTACGCGGTCCAGCTCGCAGGTGCTCTCCCAAGTGCCCACCGTCGCGGAGAGCGGAGTCCCCGGCTATGTGGCGGACAGCTGGTACGGCCTCTTTGCGCCCGCTGGCACACCTGCAGATGTGATCGAGAAGCTCAACAGCGCAGCCAAGAAAGCCGTCAACACAGAGGCTTTCCGCAAGAAGCTGGAAGCCGAGGGCCTCATCGTCAAGGGTGGATCGCCTCAGGAATTTGACACCTATGCCAAGGGCGAAGAAGCCCGCTGGCGCAAGGTCGTCAAGGACAACAAGATCACCAACGACTAAACCCTTTCGAAAGCAGAAAATGACCACCGAGCTCATTGAACTGACCGTCACCCATGACATTGCGACGCTCACGCTGAATCGCCCCGAAAAACGCAATGCGATGAGCGATGACATGCGCACCGAGTTCATCGCGGCGCTGGAGCATGTCAGCGCGGACAAATCGATCCGGGCTCTGGTGCTCACCGGCAAAGGCAAGGGCTTCTGCGCGGGGGGGGACATCTCCGGCATGGAGCGCCGCATGAAGGCGCCTGCCGGGGAAGTTGCCTTCAATGGCTGGCACCGCCAGCAGCGCGTGCACTACACGCAGACTTTGCTGCACACGATGCCCAAGCCGACCATCGCAGCTGTCAATGGCGCAGCGTCTGGGCTGGGCGCCGACACAGCACTGGCGTGCGACTTCATCATCGCCAATGAATGGGCCAACTTCTCTTGGTCGTACATCCATCGCGGCATCATTCCCGATGGGGGCGGCATGTACTTCCTGCCCCGCCGTGTCGGGCTTCCCAAGGCCAAGGAACTGATCTTCACGGGCCGCAAGGTCGATGTGAACGAGGCACTGACCATGGGCATTGTGGACCGCAAGACCTCGGCTGAAACGCTGGTAGCGGACGCGCAGGCTTGGGCGGCTGAGCTCAGCAAAGGCTCGGCCACCGCCCTCGCGCTGGGCAAGACGATCCTGGACCAGACCTTCGAGATGTCGGCGCAACAGGTGTTCGCACAAGGCAGCCAGGCCCAAGGCATCTGCTACACGAGCACAGAGCACCGCGATTCGGTGATGGCCTTTCTTGCCAAGGCTTCGGCAACTGCCAGCAAAGAGTAATCCCCATGAACGCCATCTCCCGCCTCCTTCAGCCACGCAGCGTGGCCATCATTGGCGCATCTGCTGATGCCGCAAAAACCGCAGGCCGCCCTGTTTCCTACCTGTTGAAGCACGGCTTTGCGGGCGACATCTACCCGGTCAATCCAAAAGTGGATCGCATCGGGGAGCTGGTGTGCTACCCAGACATTGCTTCGCTGCCTGCAGTGCCGGACGTCGGTATCGTCTTGCTGGGGGCGGAGCGCGCCCACCTCGCTGTGCGGGATCTCGCAGCCCGGGGCTGTGCTGCAGCCATCGTACTGGCCAGCGGCTATACCGAAACCGGTGAGGATGGCGCACGCCGACAGAAGCAGCTGATGGAGGCTGCTGGAGGCATGCGCATCCTGGGCCCCAACACCATTGGCCTCGTCAACTTGACCGACAACATCGTCTTGTCGGCTTCCGGTGCGCTGGAGATGGAGCATTTCCCTGTGGGCGGCATTGGCGTCGTCTCGCAGAGTGGTGGCATCCTGGGGGCGCTGTTGTCGCGCGCAGCAGCGCGCGGCGTCGGCTTGTCCAAATTGATCTCCACCAGCAATGAGGTGGATCTGGAGCTGGCCGATTTCATCGACCACCTCGCCGATGACGAGGCCACCAAGGTGATTGCGCTGTATGTAGAAACCGTGCGCGATCCCGCCAAGTTCCGCAGCGCCTGCTTGAAAGCCGCGCGCGCTGGAAAGCCAGTAGTGGCGTTCAAGATCGGCCGCTCTGAAGCCGGCGCGAAAGCGGCTGTTTCGCACACCGGCGCGCTGGCTGGTGCCGACCGCATGTACGACGCGCTGTTCAAGCAAGTCGGCGTGATCCGCGCGCAAACCTTCAGTGACCTGCTGGACATCCCTGCGGCCCTGGCCACCGGCCGCAAGCTGCATGGCAAACGCGTCGCCATCTTGACCTCTACCGGTGGCGCCGGCACGCTGGTGTCCGACGATCTGGGCATGGCTGGTTTCGACACGCCTGCGCCCGATGCAGCCACCGCCGAGGCTTTGCGCGCACTGCAGACTGGCGACCATGCCGTGCTGGACCGCAACCCCATCGACGTGACGCTGGCAGGCCTCAAGCCCGACCTGCTGCGTGGGGCCATCAATGTGCTGCTCAAGAGCCCGAGCTACGACGCCCTGACCATCATCGTAGGCTCTTCCAGCTTGGCCATGCCTGAGCTGCTGGCTGGCGCGATCCAGGACTGTCTGCCTAACTCTGACAAGCCAGTGATCGCCTACGTCAGCCCGCATGCGCCTGAAGTGGGTGCGCTGCTGACGCAACGTGGCGTGCCTGCATTCGCAGCTGCGGAAAGCTGCACGGCGGCGCTGCGCGCCATGTTCCAGGCGGCTGAGTTGAAGCCTCAGGTCGAGTCCAGCGCGCCTGCCGCTGCGGTGGCCGTGGACGGTTTGCCGACAGGCTCTCTGGATGAATACCAGGCCAAGCAGCTGTTCACGCGCTTCGGCGTGCCTTGTGCGGGCGAACGCATCGTTGCGTCACCTGCTGAGGCCGAAGCTGCAGCGCGCGAGCTGGGTGGCCGCGTGGTGCTGAAGATTCTCTCGGCCGAGATCACGCACAAGAGCGACGTGGGCGGTGTGGCTGTGAACCTGTCGGCCGAGACCATTGGTGCGCGCCTCACTGCGATGGAGTCGGAGGTCGAGGCCAAGGCCGGCGTGCTTCCCAAGCGCTTCCTCGTGCAGGAGATGGTCGGTGGTGGCACCGAGCTGATTCTGGGTATGCACCGCGATGCACTGGGTACGGCCATTCTGTTGGGAATGGGTGGCGTTACGGCCGAGCTGTTCAAGGACACAACCATGCGGCTGCTGCCACCCACCGGCGGGCTGTCGCGTGCCGATGCGCTGGCCATGGCGCAGCAGCTCAAGACCTGGCCGCTGCTGGACGGCTTCCGTGGCCGCCCCCTGGCCGATGTCGATGCGCTGGTCACTGCCATTGTGGCTTTCTCGCAAATGGCGGCCCAGCTTGGCGAACGCTTGGTCGAGGCCGAAATCAACCCGGTGTTCGTGCTGCCCAAAGGCCAAGGCGTTCGCGCGGCTGACGGCGTGGTGGTGCTGGCCTGATGGCTACCCATTCAAAGGCCCAGGTTCGCCTGGAGCGAGACGGCGATGTCGCCATCATTTGGATCGATAACCCGCCGATCAACGCAGGCTCTGCCGCAGTGCGGGCAGGATTGTTGCGGGCTGTCGACGAGGTGGTGCATGACGAGCGCATCGTGGCCGCAGTGCTGATCGGTGCGGGCACGACCTTCATCGCAGGGTCAGACATCCGCGAATTCGGACAACCACTGGCAGAGCCGCAGTTGCCCACGGTAATCGCAGCCATAGAAATCTGCCCCAAGCCCTTCGTAGCAGCGCTGCACGGCGCAGCGCTGGGCGGCGGCTTCGAGCTGGCGTTGGGCTGTGATGCCCGCATCGCAGCACCGGAGACGGTCGTGGGACTGCCTGAGGTCAGGTTGGGAATTATCCCTGGAGCTGGGGGCACACAGCGCCTGCCACGCCTCGTTGGCGTGCCACGAGCGATGGCGATGGTCTGCAGCGGCGAGCGCGTGAAGAGCGCCGCAGCACTTGCCGCTGGCCTTGTCGATCAGATCGCTGACAGCGACCTGTGCGCTGCAGCCGTGGCGCATGCGCGAAACCTGGCCGGGCGCAAGCAGCGGGTACGTGAACTCACAGTCCCTGCCAGTGAACCCCAGGCCGTGGCCGACGCAGCAGCGGCTGCGCTGAAGGCGGGTAAAAATCGCCCGGCCGTGGTGGCAGCGATTGAGGCCATCAAGGCCTCGGCCTTGCAAGACTTCGACACCGCGCTGGCCGGTGAACGCGCGGCCTTCCAGCAGCTCCGCACTTCGCGCGAGGCTTCGGCGCTGCGCCACCAGTTTTTTGCCGAGCGCGAAAGTGCCAAGCACCCGGAGCTGGTGGGTGCGGCACCCCGCTCGGTGCAGACCCTCGCTGTGATCGGCGCAGGCACCATGGGAACGGGTATCGCGATCACCGCGCTGGACGCTGGCTACAACGTGCTGCTGCTGGAACAAGATGAAGCGGCGTTGGATCGCGGTGGTGCCCGTATCCGCGAGCATTACGCCGCCCGTGTGAGCGCCAGAAAGATGGCATCCGATGTTGCACAGTCGCGCCAGGACCGTTTGCGCACCAGTCTGCAATGGAATGACATCGCCGAGGCCGATCTGGTGATCGAGGCTGTGTTCGAGGACCTGGATGTCAAGCGCGAGGTGTTCGCGCGCATCGACGGCTTGGCCCGTCCCGGTGCTGTGCTGGCAAGCAACACGTCCTATCTGGACCTGGACGCCATCGCTGCCGCTACATCGCGCCCGCAAGACGTGATTGGTCTGCATTTTTTCAGCCCAGCCAATGTCATGCGTTTGATGGAGGTGGTGCGCGGCCAGGCCACCGTGCCCGATGCGCTGGCTACGGGTTTGGCAGTGGCCAAGAAGCTAGGAAAACTGCCGCTGCTGACGGGCAATACCTTCGGCTTCGTCGGCAACCGGCTGTACGCAGCCTACCGCCGCCAGTGCGAGTTCTTGATCGAGGAAGGTGCTTGGCCTGAGCAAGTGGATGATGCGCTGCAGCGCTTCGGTTTTGCCATGGGCCCCTTCGCTGTGGCCGATCTGTCGGGCCTGGACATTGCCTGGCGCATGCGGCAGGCTCAGTCTGGAACACGCGACCCGGCAGCGCGCTACGTGCACATCGCCGACCAGCTGTGCGAAGCCGGCCGCCTGGGACGCAAGACCGGCGCAGGCTACTACCGCTATGCCGAAGGCGGCAAGCCCATGGTGGACGAAGCCGTGCATGTCCTGATCGAGCAGGCCCGCGCTGACAAAGGCATCACGCCGCGTGCCATCGCTGATGAAGAGATTGTGCGCCGCATCTTGCTAGCGCTCGCCAATGAGGCCGCTCTGCTGCTGGCTGAAGGCGTGGCCGCGCATGCCACGGATGTGGACCTGGCCCTGGTCAATGGCTACGGGTTTCCACGCTGGGAAGGCGGCGTGGTGTTCTGGGCCCGCGAACGGGGTGAGGTAGCGCTGAGTGCTGACTTTGCGTGGCTCGCTGAGATCAATGGTCCTGGTTCAAGGATCGGTGACCCGCGCGTCCTGCTCCCATCCGAAAGCTGACGCGGCAAGCTACCGCGCAACGACACCAGACTGCCCCAGGCAGCACAACCCAAGGAGACATCCAGATGCCAGTTCAACACCCTCATCATCCATCCCGACGCTCACTGCTGACGTGGCTACCCGCTGGCGCAGCCTGCGTTTCCGTGCCAGCCTGGGCACAACAAGTTGGGGCGGGCTCCGAGCTGCCACCGCCAGCCCTGTCCAGCTACCGCTTCCTCGTCGGCTTCGGCGCGGGCGGCGTACCCGACGCGGCGGCGCGCCTGATCGCAGCCACGATGTCCGAGCGCTGGAAGTTGCCCGCGATGGTGGAAAACAAGACAGGCGTGGGCGGCACGCTGGCTGCCCGCGCTGTCCTGGCTGCACCAGCCGACGGCAGTACCTTGCTCAGCGTATCCCCTGCCCATGCCACGGCACCTGCGGTGTTCCGCAACCCGGGCTACGACACGCTGCGCGACTTCGCCCCTGTCACTTTGATCGGCGACGGCCCCGCCCTGATCGTGGTGCCCAAGGATTTGCCTGCCAAGAACTTGGCCGAAATGGTGGCGCAGGCCAAGGCGCGGCCAGGGGCTTTGAGCTATTCGTCGGCGGGGGTTGGCAGTAGTTCTCACTTTGCTGCGGCACTGTTCTGCGAGCAAGCGGGCATCGAGGCCGTGAACATTCCCTACAAGAGCGTGGGGGAAGCCATGACCGAAACCATCGCAGGCCGCGTGCAGTTTCACATTGCGCCCTATGTTTCAGCAGCAGGCATGGTCAAGGATGGCAAGGTGCGAGCGCTTGCCGTGACCAGCTCCAAGCGAATTCCCGAGATGCCTGACCTGCCAACGGCGGCGGAAGCAGGTGTTCCAGGCTACGAATGGAGTTTCTGGTATGGCCTGCTCGCCTCCGCAAAAACTCCGGCCCCTGTGGTCGCACAGTTGAACAAGGACATCACCGGGATCCTGCGCCTGCCGCAGGTGAGAAAGCAGCTCGAAGCAATGGGCGTCACGGTGGCGGCCAGCACGTCCGCAGATTTCCAGAAGCTGATTGAGGCGGAAGTCACGAAGTACGCACGCATCGCCAAGTCAGCCAACATCACGCCGCAATAGGTCCTATACGCCATGAGCATGCTCGAAATCGCCGGAGCACCGGCCATTTATTACACCGTCGACGGTACGCAAGGCCCCTGGCTGGTGCTGTCCCATTCGCTCGGCTGTGACGTTTCCATGTGGGACCTTCAGATGCCCGCATTGGCTGAGCGCTACCGCGTGTTGCGCTACGACACCCGCGGGCATGGGCGCAGTGGCGCAGGTGCGGCACCGTATTCGCTGGATGAACTGGCTGGAGACGCCGCGCAATTGATGGATCACCTCGGCATTGAGGCCGCCACCTGGATCGGTTTCTCGATGGGCGGCATGATCGGGCAGACCTTTGCGCTGAAGTATCCGCAGCGCATTGAGGCGATGGTCCTGGCGGATACCACCAGCCAGCATGGCGCCACGCCCCAATCGGTGTGGGACGAACGCATCCGCGTCGCGCGCGAACAAGGCGTGGGGCCGCTTGTGCAACCTGCGATTGGTCGCTGGTTCACCGCAGACTTTCGCGCCTCTCAGCCTGCCGCAGTGGCGGCAGTGGCACAAGTGATCGGGTCAACCCATGTGGAAGGCTGGACGGGGTGCTGCGCTGCCATCGCGTTCGTGCACACCACCGATGACCTGCATCGCATCGGCTGCCCGGCGCTCGTGATGGTGGGCGAGCACGACATCGGCACACCGCTGGCGGCGTCGTTGGAGATGCATCGCCGTCTACCGAACTCGACGCTGGCCGTGATTGCGGATGCGGCACACATGACCTGTATCGAGCAGCCCGAGCGCTTCAACCGCGTGCTGCGCATGTTCCTGGACAGCACCGTGGGTGCGTCCTCCGAAGCCCTTTAAGCCTGGAGCCACCATGACCCGCCATGCCTTCATCTGTGACGCTGTGCGCACCCCCTTCGGGCGCTACGGCGGCAGCTTGTCTTCTGTGCGCGCCGACGACCTGGGCGCTGTGCCGCTCCAGGCACTGATGGCACGCCATCCGAACCTGGACTGGGAGGCCGTGGCCGATATCGTCTACGGCTGCGCCAACCAGGCCGGCGAAGACAATCGCAACGTAGCCCGCATGTCTGCGTTGCTGGCGGAACTGCCCGTGGGCTTGCCCGGCAGCACGGTCAACCGCCTGTGCGGCTCGGGTCTGGATGCGCTGGGCACCGCCGCACGGGTCATCAAATCCGGGGAGGCCAGCCTGATGTTGGCGGGGGGCGTGGAAAGCATGAGCCGTGCGCCCTTCGTGATGGGCAAGGCCGAGAGTGCGTTCTCGCGCGCGGCGAAGATGGAGGACACCACGATCGGCTGGCGCTTGGTCAACCCGAAGATGAGGGCCTTGCACGGCGTGGACAGCATGCCCGAGACGGCCGAGAACGTGGCAACGGATTTCAAGATATCGCGCGAAGATCAGGACCGCATGGCATTGGCCTCGCAGCGCAAGGCGGTCGCCGCGCAGCAACGCGGCTTCTTTGACGCTGAGATCGTACCGGTCACAGTGCCGCAAAAGAAAGGCGACGTGCTGGTGGTCACGCGCGACGAACACCCGCGCGAGACGAGCCTGGAAGCGCTGAGCCGTCTCAAGGGCGTGGTGCGGCCCGATGGCACGGTGACCGCCGGCAACGCCTCGGGCGTGAATGACGGGGCCTGCGCATTGTTGCTCGCCGACGAGCGCGGAACCGCACGGCATGGGCTTACACCGCGCGCCCGTGTTGTTGCCATGGCCACGGCCGGTGTGGCGCCACGCATCATGGGTATGGGCCCCGCGCCCGCCACTCGCAAGGTTCTGGATCTGGCTGGATTGACCCTGGCACAGCTCGACGTGATTGAACTGAACGAAGCCTTTGCGGCGCAGGGCCTGGCCGTTCTGCGCGACCTGGGCCTGAGAGACGATGACCCACGCGTTAATCCGAACGGGGGCGCCATTGCCCTGGGGCATCCGCTGGGGGCTTCTGGCGCCCGATTGGCCACTACTGCCATCAACCAGCTTCACGACACGGGCGGCCGGTACGCGCTTTGCACGATGTGCATTGGCGTGGGGCAGGGCATCGCGCTGATCTTGGAGAGGCTGTGAGCCTCCCCTGAGCCTGAAGCGCGCAGGAGGCTATGACAGCCTTCAGACGATGCTCTTGGGCACAACCTTCATCGCGCAAGACAAGAACAAGGAGACAAGATGAATCGGATGGTCCGCAAATGGATGTCATGTCTGGGAATGCTGTGGCTGGCCTTGGCAACTTCCGGTGCTATTGCACAAACCTTCCCCCACAAGCCCATCCGTCTGGTCGTCCCGTTTCCCGCAGGAGGAGGCACGGATGCCATGGCGCGCACCCTTGGTGAGGCGCTCTCCCGAGAGTTCGGCCAACCTGTGCTGGTAGAGAACAAGGCGGGGGCAGGAACTGTGATCGGCAACGACTTCGTTGCGAAAAGCGCCCCCGATGGGCACACTCTGTTGCTCAACACCAGCGCGATAGCGATCGTGCCGAGCCTGTTCGCGAAATTGCCTTATGCGCCAGACTCCGCATTCGCGCCCATCATGCTGCTGGGGCGCGCACCGAATGTGGCGGTTGTTCGGGCCGACAGCCCGCTCAAGTCGGCCCGTGAGTTCCTGGCGGACGCAAAGTCCAATCCAGGGAAGGTGGCATATGGATCAGCTGGCAACGGTACCTCTACACATTTGGCCGCCGAGTTGCTCAAGAGCATGGCGCACATGTACGTTATACACGTGCCATACCGGGGCGCAAGCCCGCTGGTGACGGATCTTTTGGCCGGTCAGATCGATGTGGGGTTTGGCACCTTGCCTAGCGTTGCCCCTTTCATCGCCAGCGGAAAACTGAGAGCGTTGGGCGTGACCAGCGGTTCGCGTTCGCCGCTGCTGCCGGACGTGCCCACCTTTGCCGAGGCCGGCGTTGCGGGATACCAAGCGGATGTCTGGTATGGCATTTTCGCGGCAGCCGGTACACCCGTGACGGTTGTGAACCAACTCTACGGAGCGCTCAAGCGCGCCTCAGAAACAGAAGCATTCCGCCAACGAGCCCGGGCTGAGGGGTTGATCGTGACGCTCGATACTCCTGAGGAAACCGCGCGCATTGTGCGTGCCGAAATTGTCAAGTGGCGCAAGGTCGTCAAAGAGCAATCCATCAAGATGGATTGAGAGATGGAAACCGGTCTTTCATACACCCCAAAAAATGCGCCACTGGTGGACGAGCTCGAGCGTTTGGCGGACCGCCACGATGTGCTTTTAGGCGGCTCGAGGGGGGGGATGGCTTGGCGTCGATGGGGAGAAGGGACTCCTGTAGTACTGCTGCATGGCGGGCATGGCAACTGGTCGCATTGGGCGCGCAACGTGGCGGCGCTCGCTGCGCGCTACACGGTGTGGGCGCCTGACCTTGCGGGTTATGGCGATTCCACGGCATTGTCAGATCACACGCTGGCGGCGATGGTGGCCCTTACCCGGGAGTCGCTTGACCGGCTTGTAGGGCCAGACACTCCAGTTGGCGTGGCCGGATTTTCGTTTGGCGGCCTGGTCGCTGCGGGCCTGGCGGCCGAGCGCGCTGCCGTTTCATGCCTGGCGCTCCTGGGGCCTGCTGGCCATGGCGGGGAGCGCCGGCCCAAAGGTGAACTGCGCAACTGGAAGCCTGCCTTCGAGCGAGGGGACTGGTTGGAGTTTGACGACACCATGCGCCACAACCTGCTGATGCATATGCTCCATGACGCTCGCAATCTTGACGCTACTACGCTCGCCATCCATACGCAGGCATGCCTGCAGACGCGCTTCCAAAGCAAGCGCATTTCGCGCTCCGCCGAGCTGCCTGCGCTGGTGGCGAGGTACGACGGACCTTTGCTGCTGGCCTGGGGTGAGCACGACGTCACCGCCAACCCCGATGCCGCTTCATCCTTACTCATGCAACGCCGTGGGCCAAGCAGTTCTGTGGTCATCCCCCGTTCAGGCCACTGGGTGCAGTACGAGGCGGCCGACGAGGTGAACAGCCTGTTGTTGCGGTGGTTTGATCAAAATTTGTCCTCCTATCAGGAAACTTGAAATGCACGCTACAGAAACATTTGCCCGATATGCCACTGAGTTTCAGCGGCAACCGCTTCCTGACGAAGTGATCCACCACGCCAAGCGTGCCGTGATCGATTGGTACGCATCCCTGTTTCCGGGGCTGAACACGCCGCCCGTCGCGATCCTGGAGCAGGCGCTCACGGATGACCTCGACCGTGGGCGCGCGCTCTTGGGCACCGGGCGTGCGAGTACGGCACGCGCAGCGGCACTCATCAACGGTGCTGCGGCGCACGCGGCCGAGGTGGACGATAGTTTTCGCGACGCGATGTACCACCCTGGCGCAGCGACTATTGCGGCCGCACTGGCGGCAGGGCAAGACCTTGGCGTCTCCGGCCTCGAATTTCTGCGGGGGGTGGTGCTTGGGTACGAGGTCTCCACTCGCATCGGGGTGGTCATGGGCCGACCTCATTACAAGTTCTGGCACAGCACCGGCACGGTAGGCAGTTTTGGTGCGGCGGCTGCCGTGGGCGGAGTCATGCGCCTCGACGGCCCCGCGTTCGCCCATGCGCTTGCAACTGCCGCGACGTTTGCGGCAGGGCTTCAGCAGGCTTTCCGCATGGACTCGATGTCCAAGCCACTGCACGCAGGGCGCGCCGCCGAGGCGGGCTTGCTTGCCGCACAACTGGCGTCGCGCGGCTTGACCGGATCGCTGGATGTGCTGGATGGAGACACTGGCCTTGGGCAAGCCATGAGCAACGGCCCCAATTGGACCAACGTCGGCGCAACGCTGGGCCAGGATTTCCACATTACACGGCTGACCTTCAAGAACCACATTGGCTGCGGACACACGTTCGCGGCGATTGATGGCGCGCTGGAACTGCGGCAGCTCCACAACCTTCAGGCTGACCAGATCAAGAGCGTGCGGGTTGCGACCTATCGTCCCGCTCTCGACATTGCTTGCTATACCCGCCCCACCACGGCAAACGAAGCGCGTTTCAGCCTGACCTATGTCGTGGCCACTGCGCTGTCGCATGGCAGCGTTCGTCTAGCGGCGTACGAGCCAGACCGTCTGGACGATGTGGGTACGCGCGCGCTGATGCAGCGCATGATGGTGGAGGTGGATCCGGCCCTTGATGCTGCCTTCCCTGGGCAGCGGGCCGCGCGCATCGAAATCGAGACAGTGGATGGTCGTCGGCTCACGCACTTCCAGCCCAACCGCAAGGGAGATCCTGAACAGGCTCTCACAGATACCGAACTGGAAGGTAAATTCTTGGAGCTTGCAGAACCGGTCATTGGGACCACTCAAGCACGGGCTCTGTTGCAGAAGATCTGGACTCTCGAAAGCTGCGGCACCTTGTTTTAGGTCTATCAGCGCCATATCACTTGCACTGGTCTCAGAGCCGACGCTACGCGACCGGTGGGCAGCGATTGCCGTTGTATGGCATTCGGTGCAGCATATTCGCTTCTTTGCACAGAGCAGTCATTGATTTAACTGCCAGGCCACTGGCTCCCGAGTGATCGCGGCAGCAGTTCTGTCACCCAATCTACGTGCGCATAGTTGGCGACGAATCAAAACGACTTATGGGACAACGCTTCAAGAGGGCAGAGCCGCTTTTTAGCGCAGAAAGCGTTCGGCCAGTTGGCTCCAGAACGCAGCGCCGTAGGGCAGGTTGCTGTCGTTGAAGTCGTACTTGGGGTTGTGCAAACCGCGCCCACCGTCGGATGGGCCATTGCCGATGCGCACCAGTGCGCCGGGGCAGCGCTGAAGCATATAGGCAAAGTCTTCGCTGCCCATGAGCTGGGGAAAAGCTGTATTCACGGCCTCGGCTCCCACCAGATCCGTGGCCACCTGGGCTGCCAGTTCTACCGCCTGCGCATTGTTGGCCAGTGCCGGGTAGCCTTCCACATAGTTGATTTCCGCCCGCGCGCCGTGCCCTTGGGCAATGCAGGTGATGAGCTCGGTAATGCGTTCCTTGAGCAGGCTGCGTACCGCAGGCGAGTGGGAGCGCACGCTGATGCCGATCTCGGCATCAGCCGGAATCACGTTCAGCGCATCGCCCGAGCGCAAACGGCCCACGGTGACCACGGCCGATTCGGTCGGGTCCACATTGCGTGCCACCACGGTTTGCAGGCTGGTGACGATGGCGGCCGCTGCCACCAGCGGGTCCACGGCCAGATGCGGGCGTGCGGCATGGCCGCCCACTCCGACAATCTTCACGTACACACGGTCGCCGGCCGCCATGAACGAGCCGCTGCGCGTGGCGAAATGGCCTTGCGGCAAACCAGGGTGGTTGTGCATGGCGTAGACGGCATTGCAGGGAAAGCGCTCGAACAGGCCCTCTTCCACCATGGCTTTGGCGCCACTGTCGAAGCCGCGCTCCTCTGCAGGCTGGAAGATCAGCTGCAGCGTGCCGCTGAAGTTGCGGTGGCGGGCTAGATACTTGGCCGCGCCCAGCAGCATGGTCATATGGCCGTCGTGGCCGCACGCATGCATGCAGCCTGCGATGCGGCTGGCATGCTCTGCGCCGGTGGCTTCCTGAATGGGCAGCCCATCCATGTCGGCGCGAATGCCCAGGCTGCGGCGTCCATCGCCGTTGCGCAGCGTGCCGACCAAGCCCGTGCCGCCAATGCCGCGCGTGACTCCGTAACCCCACTCGGCAAGCTTGCCAGCGATGAAGTCGGAGGTGCCGTGCTCGGCAAAAGCCAGTTCCGGGTTCTGGTGCAGATGGCGGCGGATGGAGACCATCTCCTGCTCATAGGGCAGGAGCTGGGCGATACGGGCGAAGCTCGCCTGTCGCGTAGCGGTAGCTGTCATTCGAGATATGTCTCAATGGATGAGTTAAGGCGCGAGATTACTTGGGCTACTGCCGCTCGGCAAACGACATTCGCATCGTGTGCGATAACACAATGTCATCGATAGCATCACGAAAATCCGCTCTCCCTCATTGGTCGAAATGCACGCACTCCTTGGGCTGCCGCCATGGGCGGTTTTAGCCGGGCGGCCGATGAGCTTTGCGTCGCGTAGGCAGCCGTCAGCCGCGCGATACAGCGGCTGGAAGAGCATGGCCGGGCTGCCGCCTTTTCGAGCGCGGCTCGGGCGGGCTATCACTCACTGCGCGCGGAGAGCAGTTGCGCAAGCTGACCGAGCGCCATGTGCTGGCGTTGGCGGCCGAGAGGCTGGGCCGCACCTCCGTGCCCCAACTGGTGCGGCTGAGCGTGACCCCGCCATTGGCCATTCAATGGCTTATGCCGGGCCTGCCCGAGTTCAATCAGCGCAACCCCAATGTGCATGTGGAGCTGCGGCAGTTCAAGAAATGCTCGCAAAAGCGCTGGTTGCTACCAAAGCAGGCGTGGGCGGCTTTGAGTTTAAAAGAACTGGACACGGGATACGCCTGAATAAAAAGCAGCATGCGCAAATAGAACAAGGGTTTTAAGCCTCCTGATGCCTGAAACCCTTGTTTTGAAAGCGCAAACAGCTAGAACGCAAGCTATGCTGACAACGACACACTCGACCTCTTGCTTGTGTACAGGGTCAGCGCAGTGGCAGTATCGAGCCGCTGCAATATGCCTGGCGCCGAGAATCAAAGCCGGCGCGGCGTGGTGACGAAGCGGTCTGTACTGGCTTTTGACTCGTCCTGCAGCCAGCGCGTGAACTGATGCACCGCCTCGTTTTCGGCCAGCGCTCCGCGGCTGCCGAGGTAATAGCCACGGTCCAAGGCAGCGGCCGGGCTGAACGGCAGCACAAGCTGACCCGATGCCAGTTCGGCTTCGATCAGCACGGGTTGAATCACGATCGCGCCCATGCCGGCACAGGCCGCAACGATAAGGTTGTTGCCCAAATCAAAACCCGGGCCCAGTTTGGGAGGGGCCTCAACGTGGCCAGCTTTTTTCAGCCACAGCGCCCAGTTGCCAGGGTAGTTGATGTGCTGCAGCAAAGTTAGTTTGAGAAGGTCTTGCGGCTGGCGAAGGCCGGCCGCGAGCGCCGGTGTACAGGCGGGCAAGATCTCGCGCCCCAGCAGGTACTGCGCACGGATGCCGCGCGGCCAAGCCCGCGCTGTGCGCTTCAAGTGGATCCACAAATCCACATCGTCGCGCGTAAAGTCTTCGTCGTGATGGAACGGCCGAAGCTCGATTTCGATGTCCGGGTGCAAGGCCCGAAACTGTCCGAGCCGTGGCACCAGCCAGCGCGTACCTAGCGTAGGCAACACGCTCACGCGCAGCTTGCGCGGTGCGGCGTGCGCACCGAACTGGCTGATGGCGATTTCCAGTCCCGCTACGTGCACTTCCACCAGTGCCTGAAATTCGCGGCCGCGCGCCGTCGGCTGTACCCGCGGGCCCGAACGGTCTAGCAGCGTGCATTCCAGACGCTGCTCCAGCCGCTGTACCGCGCGGCTCACAGCCGCCTGCGTTACGCAGAGCACATCGGCAGCCCGGCGAAAGTTGCCCAGTTGACACACCGTCAAGAACGCATGCAACTCGGGCAATGAAGGAGATTTGAACCGCATGCTCTGATTACATCATGTTATCAGCATGGATCAAATTGTCGTTCGCCTTTGAGGCCCAGGCTGTCTACGATTTGCTCGTCTTCCATCAATTGATAAACCGCGATGCCACCCGAAGCCTACCTGAATGATCAGACGCGCGGACTGCTGCCGCGCGGCAACTCTGTGCGCGAAGACATCGCCGAAGCTCTTTGCGAGATATCCGCTCACATTTACACCGTCACCGCTGTCCGATAGAACGAAACCTTGGAGTTGCAAATGCCGAAATTTCAAACATTCATTGCGCTGCTGCTGGCTGCGGCCGCGCTGACCAGCAACGCCCTGGCGGCAGACTGGCCCGCCGCCCAGCCCATCAAGCTGATTGTGCCCTCGGCCGCTGGCGGCACGCCCGATCAGACCAGCCGCAAGCTGGCCAACTACCTGCAGGACAAACTCAAGCAATCGGTGATCGTCGAGAACCGCCCCGGCGCGGCAGGCACCATTGCAATGCAGGCGGTGGCCACAGCCAAGCCCGATGGCTACACACTGGGCTTCGGCAACATCGTGACCATGGCGATCAACCGCGGCCTGATCAGCAAGATGCCCTACGACCCCGACAAGGACCTGGTGCCAGTGGCCGTGCTCACGCAGGTGCCCAATGTGCTGGTGGTTCGCCAGGGTTTTCCTGCGACCTCGGTGCGCGAGTTGGTCACCTACGCCAAGAGCCACCAGGATGGCGTGAACATGGGCTCGGGCGGCAACGGCACGACCAGCCACCTCAGCGGCGAAATCCTCAAGGAGAAAGCCGGCATCCGCTTCAACCATATCCCCTACCGTGGCGCCCCGCAGGCGCAGACCGATCTGGTTGGCGGGCAAATCGATTTCATGTTCGACAACCTGCCGTCCATGCTGAGTGCCGTCAAATCAGGCAAGGTGCGTGCGCTTGCAGTTACCAGCAAGCGGCGCTCGGCGTTGCTGCCCGATGTACCGACGATGGAGGAGGCGGGCATTGCAGGCTTCGAGGTCGTGGCATGGGGCGGCATCGTTGCGCCGACCGGCACACCCCAGCCTGTGATCCTGCGCCTGAACCGCGAGATCAACAACTGGTTGCAGGCACCTGCGAGCAAAGCCGAGTTTGCGCAAGTGGGACAGGTGGTGCTGGGCGGGACACCCGAGTTTTTCAAGGCGCACATCGACAGCGAAGCGAAGAAGTGGGGCGACCTGATCCGCAGGGCCGGGGTAAAGCTTGACTGAGCGTGCCTTGCCTTGCGTAGACCTGCAGCTGCGTGTCTGCCATTTGTTCCACACCCGGCTGCGCTGATAGGCGCAACTTCATACCAAATCACGCCCCAAGGACAAGCATGCTCAGTTCCCCTATCCCCGCTACCCAGGTTCTCGCGCGCTGGGCTGCCACGGTCCCTAGTCAATGGGGTGAATCGACCCTGCGCACCGCAGAGCACTCCCTGGAGGACACTATCGCCGCCATGGTGGCAGGTGCTGGGGACCCGGTTTGCGCCTCAGTACGGGCGGGATTGCGCGCCACGGGCCCAGTCCCGGTGGTGGGCAGCAGCACCGGGACTTGCGCCGCCTTCAGTGCGCTGGCCAACGGCACGGCCGGCCATGCGCGGGAGCTGGATGAGATGTTTCTCGTCGCAGGCGGTCATTTTGGCTGCGCTGTGATCCCAGCCATCCTGGCGCAAGCCCACGAGATGGATGCCACGCTGGACGCCGTGCTGGACGCGCTGATCGTCGGGAGCGAGGTGATGGCCCGCGTCGGGATGGCGATGGACCGGGCTCATGCCGCAAAAGGCTGGCACGGCACTCAAACCCTTGGCGTGATCGCTGCCGCAGTAGCTTGCGGCAGACTGCTTGGGCTGGACGCGGCCAGGATGACGAATGCCCTGAGCCTTGGCGTTTCCATGGCAGCGGGACCCAAAGTCCAGTTCGGTACGGACACGAAACCCGTACATGCCGGACTGGCGGCTCAAGGCGGTGTCCTGGCTGCATCGCTTGCAGCGTCGGGCGTCAAGGGCAGCGATAAAGCCCTGGAAGGCCCGCATGGGTTTGGTGTACTTTATGCGGGGGACTCGGCAGCCGATTGGCAGGCCGTGGCTGACGTCGCCGACGGCCCTCTGGCGATCGACAGCCACGGCCTGTCGTTCAAGCTGTATCCGAACTGTGCGTCCACACACCGTTGTTTGGATGCGTTACAAGCTCTCTCCACCGAATACCAATTCAGCATGGAAGATGTTGAACGCGTCGAAACACTGGTCGGGCGCGTCAACATGGTAAACCTCAAATACCCAGAGCCCAAGAGTCCTCGCGAGGCCATGTTCTCGATGCCTTACGCGGTGGCCACGATGCTCCGTTACGGCACGGTCACGTTAGCCGACTTCACGCCGAAAGCGGTACAGGATGATGTGACCCGACGCCTCATGCCACGCGTCGAAATGCGCCTGGATGCGACACGCGTGGAAACCGCAACACAGCTGCTTCCCCACACCACCGCCGTGACCCTGAAGGACGGACGGCGCCTGGAGCGCGTAGTTCAACACGCCAAAGGGGCGTTCCAGAATCCGTTTTCGGCGTTGGAGCGGCAAGCCAAATTCGAACAATGCACGTCGGGCATCCTTCCTGAAGAGCGCTTGGTACCGCTTCGCGACTACCTGGCTCGACCGCAAGGCGTCAAGGTTCGCAAACTGCTCGCACTGCTCCAATTTGAAGCCCAGGTCGATGAGGGCGCACGTTTCGGACGTCTGCCACGCAGGCAGGGTGGATCCCATTGACTCGGCACCTGCTCAGGTAGGTGCACCACCACAGCAGCAGCCATTGTGAGAGCACTGCAAAGCAGTGCGGCTCGATAGCGCTGACCCGAATGCTGCCGTGGTCACTGCCGGGTGCCTGTGGGTGGGCGATGCGTTGAACGTGCCTACCGAGCACGGCCAGATCGGCATCAGCGCAGCTGTTTGGACTAGGTGCGCGAGCGCTCGCAACAGCGCATCGTCCAGACTATCCAAGCCGTAGGGAAGCCGCTGGCGCGCGGGCGGAAGTTGATTGTGTGACGGATTGCTTGCGGCTCCCTCAAGCCCCGACAACGCCGCACCTCAACTCAAGGTCCACATCCAGAGTGCGCTGAACGTCGGGGTGACACGCGCGGGGGGGGGGGCGAAACCATCATGCAGATGGCGGTCTATGCCGGGTTCCCGGCCGCCATGAACGGATTGACGGCAGCAAAGGAAGCCTCAAGCGAGCAATGACATAAAAGGAGCATCTATCGACTAGGCCCCCTATCTTTCTTGGTATCTCTGCATCCCGTCGAACCATTTTTCGGCTAGGAGGGATGACTGTTCTTAATCGCCCGTCCAACGCCTCGAATATGAACCATCGAGGGTCGCAGGAGACAAGTTTCGCCGGGCATCTTATCGGAGGAACGATGAAAAAAATCGCCTTTTCTTCTGCGCTGCTGGTCGCCTCCGGCCTGGCAAGCGCTCAATCATCGGTCACGTTGTTCGGCATCGTCGATGCAGCGATGCAGCGAGGCTCGGGCAGTACTGCGGATCGTACCCAACTGGGTTCGGGCGCGAACTCAAGTTCGCGCATCGGCTTTCGCGGAGTAGAGGATCTGGGCGGCGGAATGTCCGCTAGCTTCTGGCTCGAAAGCGCACTGTCTGTCGACAACGGCACGGGCGGAACGACCAATACGAATAACCAGACCTCTGGAACGTCCGGTGGCGGTGGAATGACCTTCGGGCGTCGTTCCACGGTGAGCCTTACCGGCGGCTGGGGTGAGATGCGTCTCGGTCGCGACTACTCGGCGCAGTACTACAACCGCTTTGAGTTCGATCCTTTTGGGAACAACGGCGTGGGATCTTCTCAGACCAACGTAGGCTCGCTCGGCGGTCCGGTGTCTTCTCGGGTATCGAATGCAATCATGTACTTTCTGCCGCCGAATCTCGGCGGCTTCCATGGACAACTGCAGCACTATCGTGGCGAGAATGCAAGCAACGCTGGCGCTACCGCGGATGACGGAACTGGAAGCGGCATTCGTCTGGGCTACCGCGCAGGCCCGCTCAATGTAGCGATCGCACATGCTCGCACGCAATATGCTCGTACAGCGACCACGGGCGATATCACCTCCAGCAACATCGCTGCACGCTACGACTTCGGTGCTTTCGTTGCAATGGGCGGCTACTACCGGGATCGCGTGGACACGCTAGCGGGCCTGACGGGCCGTGGTGCGCAGATCGGAGGCATCTACCGCGTCGGTGTAGGTGATATCAAGGTGCAGTGGTCGAACTACAAGACGACTGCGACCGGCAGCCCCGAAACCAAGAAGATATCTCTTGGCTATGTGCACAACCTGTCGAAGCGGACTGCGCTTTATGGCACCTATGCTCGTGTCAGCAATAGCGGAGGTGCGACAACATCGCTCAATGGCGCCACTACTGCAGCCAATCAGTCCTCCTCAGGAGTTGACTTAGGCGTGCGTCACTCTTTCTGAGGGTTCTTCTTGTCTCCAAGGTTTGCACCAAGCTGGGCCCGGTGCTTTTTTGCTGACGGTTTCTTGACCAATCGCCGCGATCTCACATGCCATCAGAAGCCAAAGCAATCACCGAACAAAAACCTATGCGAGTCGGCATTTTCGGAGCAGGTGCGATTGCATTCGGAGTTGCTGCAAGTACGAAGCTGCGTTCGAAGGACGCAGAGAGAGTCAGGGGCGAGGTCAAACCACTCGGGAGTGAATTCAATGGCCTATGTTGGTGCTGCTGCGAAATGCCTAGAGCCTTTCAATGCGTCTTTGGCGCGCTTTCGCGCTCACACGCGCGTGTGGAGCTCTCTAAGAGCGAGGGCGGGTGAGAGCCCAGCGGGCTGCGCTGGGCTGGCAACAGCGTTATTCGTGGCCGCGCTGTTCCTGGTGACCAGACCAGCCCATGCCGCTGAAATCGTTGTGGGCCAAGTCGGTCCAATATCTGGCTTCGAAGCGACTCAGGGCAGAGCCTATAGCGCAGGAATGCAGCTGCATTTCGATGCGCTGAACAGGACTGGCGGCATTAACGGACACACGTTCAAGTTGGTCCGCCGAGATGACGCCGGAAAGCCAGAACAGACAGTTTCGCTGACGAAGCAACTGATAGCCGAGGTCAAACCGTTGGTGCTCGCTGGCTACTTCGGGAGCGAGAACATCGCCAACGTGGTGGCGTCCGGCGTGCTGGAGCAGAACAGAATCGCGTTGGTGGGCTACCGCGTCTCGGAGATTCGGCCGGAAGCACCTTTTTTGTACAACGTTCGAGCGAGTCTGCTCGACGAGATTGTCAAACTCGTTGAGCACGCTGCAATCGTCGGCTTGTCGCGGCTCGGCCTCTTCTACGAAGATGGTCCAGGTTCGGGCGCGCTTACTTCTACGGCTGAGGCAGCTGCCCAGAAGGCCAAGGTGAGCATTACGGTGCGAGCACCCTATACCGCCAACGCCGCAACGGTCGACAATGCCGTGAAGAGCTTTCTTCAGCAACCACCGCAGGCGATTCTCATGGTTTCCAGCGGTGCTGTAGCAGCCAGCTTCATTGAGAAGTACCGTACGGAGGGAGGTTCGGCGCTGCTGTTCGCCCACTCGGGCGCAGACATCGAGCAATTGTCCAAGCGGCTCGGCGAAGAGCATATGCGGGGCGTCGTCATCGCGCAGGTTGCGCCGAACCCCTACAAGGTCTCGAACCGTGTGACCAAGGACTTTGCTGATGCGCTGTCCAGGAAGCCCGCGCTGGATGTGCCTGTGAGCTATGCGGTGATGGAAGGGTATATCGCTGCTCGCGTCATTGCGGAGGCGGTACGTCGCCAGGGCGGTAATCCGACCCGCCCTGGAATGGCTCAAGCGCTCGACAGCATCAACGATTTCGACCTCGGCGGCTACATCGTGGGTTTCCAGCCCGGCCAACGCTGGGGGTCTCGGTATGTCGAACTGTCTATTGTGAGCAATGGAGTTCGGATTCGCCAGTAGTATGGAAGCCGCGTACCCGTCTCGGAAGGATGCCCACCGTCGAGGCATGAATGATGGAGCTGCGGCACATGCGCTAGTTCGTTGCCGTCGCGGAGGAACTGAACTTCCGACGCGCCACTGATCACATCCACGCCGATCAGAGCCCGCTGTTGCGCACTATCAGGTATCTTTTGGAGGATCTGGACATTCCGTAGCTCGTTTTCCAGCCACCCAGGCTCCAGCTGCCGTTGTACAAGAGTGGCCACGCTAGCTGGGTCAGTTCTTGCGGTTCAGAAAAGCGCCCGCTGATGCTCTTCACTGTCTGCTCTTGATCACAGCAGCCGTTCGACGACTGCTGATTGAGCGGCAGCAACCAGCCTCTTGCAGTCATCGGAGCGTTTAGGGGCTGCTCGGACCGCAAGAACTTCTAGGAAAACCAAAGAAAAAGAGCGCTCACCTTGAGCGCTCTTTTTTGTATAGCAACAAGTCCAGTTCAGACCTAGGCGACATCCGCATGTATTGGTCTTCTTTACCCGTTGAATTCGAGTTTACGACTTTACAGTTACAAATGACCGCCCCGCAAACCCGCATGAATGCTAGAGGTCTGTTTACGACTTTATTTGCGAGTTTACGACTTTAATTACCCGGATTAAAGAATCCCCTTACCCTGCGCGTCACTCCACCGTGACACTCTTCGCCAGATTTCTGGGCTTGTCCACATCCGTCCCCCGCGCACACGCGGTGTGGTACGCCAGCAGCTGCAGCGGCACCACGTGCAGCAGCGGGCTCAAGGGGCCGTAGTGCTCGGGCATGCGGATGACATGGATGCCGTCGCTGCTTTCAATGCGGGTGTCGGCGTCGGCCAGCACGTAGAGCACGCCGGCGCGCGCACGCACTTCCTGCATGTTGCTCTTGAGCTTTTCGAGCAAGGTGTCATTCGGCGCCACGGTGACTACGGGCATGGCACTGGTCACCAGGGCCAGGGGACCGTGCTTGAGTTCACCGGCCGGGTAGGCCTCGGCGTGGATGTAGCTGATTTCCTTGAGCTTCAAGGCGCCTTCCAGCGCAATGGGGTAGTGCAGGCCTCGGCCCAAAAAGAGAGCGTTTTCCATCCGGGCAAAGTCTTCGGCCCAACTGATGATTTGTGGCTCCAGCGCCAGCACAGCCTGCAAGGCCACGGGCAGGTGGCGCATGGTTTTGAGGTGGGCGGCTTCTTGCTCGTCGCTCAAACGGCCTTTGGATTGGGCCAGCGCCAGCGTCAGTAAAAACAAGCCTGCCAGCTGGGTGGTGAAGGCCTTGGTGCTGGCCACACCGATCTCGACACCGGCGCGCGTGATGTACGCCAGCTTGCATTCGCGCACCATGGCGCTGGTGGCCACGTTGCAGATGGTCAGCGTGTGCTGCATGCCCAGGCTCTGCGCGTGGCGCAACGCGGCCAGGGTGTCAGCGGTCTCGCCAGACTGGCTGATGGTGACAACCAGGGTACGTGGGTTGGGCACGCTGGTGCGGTAGCGGTATTCGCTGGCCACTTCGACTTGCGTGGGGATGCCCGCGATGTCTTCGAGCCAGTATTTGGCGGTGCAGCCGCTGTAGTAGCTGGTGCCGCAGGCCAGGATCAACACGCTGTCGATTTCCTTGAACACGCGCCAGGCGGCGGCGCCAGGTTCGCCATGCTGGCCCGCGCCGTCGAACAGCTCGGGCACGATGCCAGCCAGACCTTCGAGCGTGTCGGCGATGGCACGCGGTTGCTCGAAGATTTCCTTTTGCATGTAGTGGCGGTAGGGGCCCAGCTCGGCCGCGCCGCTGTGGGCCAGCACGGTGCGCACGGGGCGCTGTTCGGACGTGAGTGCGGCACCGTCCTTGCGCACGATCCAGTAGCGGCCCAGCTGCAGGTCCACCAGGTCACCCTCTTCCAGATAAACGATCTGGTCAGTGACGCCCGCCAGGGCCATGGCATCGCTGGCCAGAAAGTGCTCTGCGCCCCCGTTTCCAACCCCCAGGATCAGCGGCGAACCGGCGCGTGCACCCACCACGCGGTGCGGTTCGTCCTTGTGCATCACGGCGATGGCGTAGGCGCCATGCAGCTCGGCCACGGTGGCCTGCACGGCGTCGAACAGGTCGCCGCTGTAGTGGCTGTCCACCAGGTGGGCGATGACTTCGGTGTCGGTCTGGCTCACAAACACATAGCCGCGTGCCTGCAGCGCCTTGCGCAGTTCTTCGTGGTTTTCAATGATGCCGTTGTGCACCAAGGCTACTCGGCCTGCGCTTTGGGCCTGCGCGTCTGCGCCAGTGCCGTGGCTGAAGTGCGGGTGGGCGTTGTGCACGGCGGGCGCGCCATGGGTGGCCCAGCGGGTGTGGGCAATGCCGGTGGCACCGTCGATGTGTTCGGTGGTCACCTGCTCCAGCAACTCAGCCACGCGGGCGGTGCTGCGGGCGCGCTGCAGGCCCGCCGGGCGCGCTGCATCGAGGCTGGAGGCATGTACCGCCACGCCGCAGGAGTCATAGCCCCGGTATTCAAGCCGCTGCAGGCCCTGGACGAGGATGGGAACGATGTTGCGCGTAGAGACCGCGCCGACGATGCCGCACATGGTGTTTGCCCTTGGGTTGGATTCGATGGGGCGGATCGTAAGCAGCATTGAGAAAAATTATCGATTGATATTTCAATGAAATTGAACTTAAATTTCACAAAACACAATTCATGAAATTTTTATTCAATTTATTGAAGATCATGGAATCCATATCACTCGACAGCACAGACTTGCAGCTGCTCAACCTGCTGCAAACCGACGCGGCGCAGAGCAACCAATCCCTGGCCGAACAGGTGCATGTCTCCCCGCCCACCTGTCTGCGCCGCGTCAAGCGCCTGCACGATGCCGGTCTGATCGAGCGCCAGGTAGCCATCCTGCAGCCCGACCGGCTTGCGGCCATTCAGGGCCACGGGCTGGCCTGCATCGTCGAGGTGTCGCTGGACCGCCAAGGCGCCGAACAGCTTGACGCGTTCGAAGCCCGCGCCGTGGCCGACGACGCCGTGCAGCAATGCTGGCGCGTATCGCCCGGGCCGGACTTTGTGCTGGTGGTGCACACACGGGACATGCCGGGATACCTGGCGCTGTCGCAGCGCCTGTTCACGGGCGATGCCAATGTGCGCAACGTGAAGGCCTTCTTTGCAACCCGCAGGGCGAAATTTGGCACAAAAGTGCCTCTAGCGCTTGATCAGAAAGCGCAAGTAGCTATTTAATTCATAGCAAATGGTTGACAGCCCCTTTGCATGCCGTTGTCCCAGTCCTCTTGCCTTCCCGCCGCATCGGCATAGAGTGGTTGGACACACAGGAGCCACGCCGCATGGAGTTCAAGGACTACTACCAGACGCTGGGGGTCAGCCCCACCGCCACGGCCGACGAGATCAAGAAGGCCTACCGCAAGCTGGCGCGCAAATACCACCCCGACGTGAGCAAGGAGCCCGACGCCGTGGCGCGCATGACGGCGGTGAACGAGGCCAACGCCGTGCTCTCCGACCCGGAAAAACGCGCCGCCTACGACCGCCTTGCGCAAGAACCGCGCATGCAGCCGAGGCAGGACTTCCGCCCGCCCCCGCACTGGGATGCGGGGTTCGAGTTTTCGGACGGCGCGGGTGGTCCGGGTGGCGCTCCGGGCGACTACAGCGACTTCTTTGAACAGCTGTTTGGCCGTGCCGCCCGGGCGCGTGGCGCCGGGCGCAGCGAACACACCAGCGGAAGACCACCCCCCACCCAGCGCGGCGCAGACCACCACGCCCGCATCGAGCTGGACCTGGCCGACGCCTACCAGGGCGCCGAACGCACCCTCACGCTGCAAAGCGCGCACCAGGCCGATGACGGATCGCTGGTGCGCGACGAGCGCCATCTGGCCGTCAAGATCCCGCAGGGCGTGCGCGAAGGCCAGCTCATTCGCCTGGCTGGCCAGGGCAGCCCGGGCTGGGGTGGCGCACCGGCGGGCGATTTGTTTCTGGAGGTGCTGTTCAAGCCCGACCCGCGCTGGCGCGCGGAGGGCCGCGATGTCTACCAGCCGCTGGTGGTGGCCCCCTGGGAGGCAGCCCTGGGCGCCTCGGTCGAGGTGGGCACGCCGGGCGGCTCGGTCATCGAGGTGGCGGTGCCCGCAGGCTGGAAGGCGGGGCGCAAGCTGCGCCTCAAGGGCCGGGGCATCCCGGGCACACCACCGGGTGACCTCTATCTGGAACTGCATATGGCCCTGCCGCCGGCCACCACCGATGCCGAACGCGCTGCGTACGCCGCGCTGGCCCAGGCGTTTCCCCACTACAACCCGCGCGCTGCGCAAGGAGCCCAGCCATGAGCGCTCACTCCCCCACGCCCCCCGCAGAACTGCTCGACGATGGCAGCGCCGCCCTCACGCTGGACGCCCTGGCCCGCGCCTGCCGCATGGATGCCGACTGGGTGGCCGCGCGGCTGCAGGAGGGGCTGCTGCAGGCTGGCACCGAAGGCGAAGGCGACCGCTCGGCCTGGCGCTTCAGCGGGGCCACCGTAGTGCGCGCCCGGCGCATTGCCCACCTGGAACTCACCTTCGACGCCGACCCGCACCTGGCCGCGCTCACGGCCGACCTGATTGAGGAAGTCACCGCCCTGCGCCAGCAACTGCGGCACCTGAAAGGCCGTTGAACGCAGCAGAGCACGACGGAACACTGGGGGGGCCACGCCGCAGCACCTGGTCATTTCATGCTGGCATCGCCCCACAGGGGCATGTAAGCTCCCCCCAGCCCCTTCGCGAGCCCGCCCCCCCAGAGAACAGCACGAGCGGCATCACCCTATCCATCCATGCCCACACCCCGCCGCCAGATGCCCCGCCGCATCTACCCCCTGCGCATTCTGGGCATGGGGCTCGGTGGCATGGTGGTGGGCGTGGTGCTGTGGGAGCGCCACGCCAGCGTCTCCGCCTGGCTGGCCATGGTGCTGCCTGCTTTTGTGTGGCCCCATGTGGCCTACCTGATCACACGGCACAGCGCCGACCCCTACCGCGCCGAAACCCGCAACCTGCTCATTGACTCCGCCCTGGCCGCCAGTTTTGTGCCGTTGATGCACTTCAACCTGCTGCCCAGCGTGTTGCTGCTGACACTGACCATGGTGGACAAGATCACCACCGGCATCCGTGGGCTATGGGCGCGTGCGCTGCCCGCCATGCTGGTCGGGGGGCTGGCGGGCGCGGCGCTGGCCGGCCTGCACTGGGCGCCGGAAACCTCCATGCGGGTCATGGTTGCCTGCCTGCCGGTGATGGCGCTGCACACGCTGTCGGTCAGCATGGTCAGCTACCAGCTCATCCGCCAGTCGGCACGGCACAACCAGATGCTCGACGAACTGCGGCGCGTGGATGCGCTCACGGGCCTGTTCGGGCGCGGCCACTGGCAAGAGCAGGCCGAGGCGGCGCTGCGCCGCCACCACGCCAGCAACGAACCCGCCTGCATGCTGATGCTGGACATTGACCATTTCAAGGAAATCAACGACGCCCATGGCCACACCGTGGGTGACGAGGTGATCCGCGCGCTGGCCCATGTGGTGCGCGGCAACGTGCGCGCGGGCGACTGCGCCGGGCGCTACGGTGGCGATGAATTTGCCATCGTGCTGCCGGGCATGCTCGCCAAGGACGCGCTGGCCATTGCCCACCGCATCCGCGAGCAAACCGAAGGCGTGCGCCTGCGCAGCCTGCCCGGCGTGCGCATCACCAGCAGCATTGGCGTAGCCCCCGCCGACCACCGCCACAGCAACCTGCGCGCCTGGATCGACGCCGCCGACGCCGCGTTGTATGCCGCCAAAAACGGTGGGCGCAACCGCGTGGCGGGGTGCATGGAGCCAGCGCTGGCGCCTGCGGTGTAGCAGCCAAGAACCGGTTCCAGCACACCACATTCGCCGCCCCGTGCCACCATGACCCCCGCGAACGATCCACAGCCTGCTTCTTACCGCCGCCACGGTGGCATCGGCCCCGCGTCGGAGCGGCTGACCTACCGCCGCATCTACCCGTTGCGCATGCTGGGCATGGGCCTGGGTGCCGTGTTGCTGGGCAGTGTTCTGCACGACAACCAGTCTCCGGCGTGGATGTGGTGGTTGCTGGGGGTCACCGCGCTGGTCTGGCCCCAGCTGGCCTACCTGCTGGCCCGGCACAGCGCCGATCCCTACCGGGCCGAAGTGCGCAATCTGCTGATTGACTCGGCCATCGCTGGCATGTGGGTGCCGCTGCTGCACTTCAACCTGCTGCCCTGCGTGGTGATGGTCCTCATCACCACCTACGACAAGTTCAGCACCGGCATCAAACGCCTGTGGCTGCACTCCCTGCCCGGCATGGCGGGCATGTGCCTGCTGATGACCTTGCTGCTGCGGCCCGAGCCGCGCCTGGAAAGCTCACTGCTGGTGGTGGTGTGCACCCTGCCCCTGCTCATCGTGCATGGGTTGGCGGTCAGCACGTCCAGCTACCGGCTGATCCGCACGGTGGCGCGGCAAAACCGCGAGCTGGAGAGCCTGCGCCGCACCGACGCCCAGACCGGCCTGGTGGCCCGCAGCCACTGGCAGGACCAGGCCAAGCTCAGCCTGGAGCGGTTTCACGCCAGCGGCAGCCCCGCCTGCCTGCTGATGATCGACATCGACCACTTCAAGTCCATCAACGACCTGCACGGCCACACCGTGGGGGACGAAGTGATCCACGCCGTGGGCCAGGTGATCCTGGACTGCGTGCGCGCACACGACCACGCAGGCCGCTACGGCGGGGACGAATTTGCGGTGGTGCTCAGCGGCACCCGCAAAGCCGATGCGCTGGCCATCGCCGAGCGCATTCGCTGCCGCATCGCGGCCCTGCACCTGCGCGACCAGCCTGGTTTGCACCTCACCAGCAGCATCGGCCTGGCAGAAGCCGCGCCCCACCAGGCGGGCCTGCGCGAGTGGATCAACGACGCCGACGCCGCCCTGTACCGCGCCAAAAACGCCGGGCGCAACCAGGTGGCGGACCATGAAGTGCAGACATCCCACGCGGCACCACCTGCGCCGGTGGTGCAGACCCATTGAACCCGGAGGGGGTTTGCTGCACCTGCTGAGCCCGGGGCGCTGACAACGCCGCGGGCCCCAGGAATCAGCATAAAATTGCCGCCAGCGCTTATCCATCAAGCGCAAAGAGCTATATTTTTAATAGCAAATTATCAAATCTTTGCTCACGCCGGCCAGCACACGCGCACCGTGCAGCCACCGCCCGGCACCGCCGTGGCACTGATCTGCGCGCCATGGCGCTGCGCCACCGCGCGGCACAGCGCCAGCCCCGCGCCCACGCCGTCAAACTCTGTCTCGCGGTGCAGGCGCTGGAACACGCCGAACAAGCTGCCCGCGCGCGCGGGGTCAAAGCCCACGCCGTTGTCTTGCACCGTAAAAGCCACCTGGCCTGCGGGTGCCGCATCCGCCGACACCGTGATGCACGCGTGCGCCACGGGGCGGGTGAACTTCAGGGCATTGCCCAACACTTGCACCAGCAGCTCCTGCAGCAGCGTGGGGTCCGCCTGCAGAGTGGGCAAATCCGACGCAATGCGCCACTCCACCGCACGCCCAGCCTCGGCAGCGGCCAGCGCGGCGCGCGCCTGGGGGATGGCACCACCCAGCGGCACCGGCTGCAGGCGCAGCGGCGCGCGGCTGGCGCGCACCAGGGTTTGCAGGCCGTCGATCATCAGCCCCATGCGCCGGGCAGACTGGTCCATCGTGGCCAGAAAACCCAGCGCCTCCTGCACCTCGGCACCCTGCACCACTTCGGGCGGCAGGTCGCTCAGCACCTCGCGCACCAGCGTGCCGTACGACGTCACGTGCCGCAGCGGCGCGCGCAGGTCGTGCGACACGGCGCGCAAGAACTCCTCTTGCGCAGCGGCCATGTCGGCCACCTGCTGCTGGCTGCGGGCCAGTTCGGCGCGCAATCCCTGCAATTGCTGCAACTCGTCCCCGGCGCTGGCGTCTGGTTCGCTCATGGCTTGGGCTGTTTGGCGGGTCTCGCCCAGTTGGCAATGCTCACCTGCTTGCCCCGCGCCACACTCAGCGCCCCCGGCGCCGTGCTCTTGGTGATGGTGCTGCCACCACCCACCGTGCCGCCCGCACCAATCGTGACCGGTGCCACCAGCACGCAGTTGCTGCCC
>PJUL01000104.1_pt1 | contig 87516 bp, 72 predicted proteins | sample 1512221 | NCBI WGS metagenome assembly PJUL01 (sample SAMN08177667, study PRJNA422409) | Feces metagenome, whole genome shotgun sequencing project.
CAATTTCTACAATACGCTGACCCGCTCCAAGGCCCCGTTTACGGCAATGGACGAGAACAATGTGCGCCTCTATGCCTGCGGCCCCACGGTCTATGACTTCGCCCATATCGGCAATGGCCGGGCCGCCATCGTCTTCGATCTGCTGTTTCGCGTGCTGCGCTATACCTATGGCGAGAACCACGTCACCTATGTCCGCAACATCACTGACGTGGACGACAAGATCAACGCCCGCGCCCTGCGCGATCATCCCGATCTGCCGCTGAATGAAGCCATCCGCAAGGTCACCGAAACAACCGCGACGCAATATCAGAAAGATGTGGCCGCTCTGGGCTGCCTCGAGCCGACGATCCAGCCGCGCGCCACTGAAAACATCGCTGAAATGCAGGCGATGATCGAACGCCTGATCGCGCGCGGCAATGCCTATCAGGCCGGCGGGGAAGTGCTGTTCCGCACCCGCTCCATGCCCGATTACGGCAAGCTGTCCGGCCGCAATCTCGAAGACAATCTTGCCGGCGCCCGCATCGCCGTCGATGCCCACAAGGAAGACCCCGCCGATTTTGTGCTTTGGAAGCTGTCCAGCCCCGAGGAGCCCGGCTGGGATAGTCCCTGGGGCCGTGGCCGTCCCGGCTGGCATATCGAATGCTCGGCCATGTCGGAGCGCTATCTGGGTGAAACCTTTGACATCCACGGCGGCGGGCTGGACCTGATCTTCCCCCACCACGAGAACGAAATCGCTCAATCGAGATGTGCCCACGGCTCCCACGCCATGGCCAATGTCTGGATGCACAACGGCTTCCTGATGGTCGAAGGCCAGAAGATGAGCAAGTCGCTGGGCAACTTCTTCACCATCCACCAACTGCTGGAAACGACGGATTTCGGTGGCCGCAAATGGCCGGGCGAAGTGCTCAGGTTGGCTATGCTGATGACGCATTATCGGGAGCCGATTGATTTTACGGTCAAGCGGCTGGAAGAGGCCTGGCGCATTCTCAAGCGTTGGAATTTGGCGGCTGAAGAGCAGGAGGCTCATGCCGATGGTGTGCCGGACCCGGTCGTCATTTCCGCTCTGGCCGATGACCTCGACAGTTCTGGCGTCGTCGGGCGGCTGCATGAAATGGCCCGAGAATCGAATGATATTGGCTCGTTCACGGCGACACTTAAGCTGCTTGGCCTCCATTGGCCGGACTGGAAGAAAGCCGATCAGGAAGCGGCCGCATCCATGCTGGCCGCGCTTTCCATGCCGCAATCAGAGATCGAAGCGCGCGTAACAGCCCGCCTAGACGCCCTCAACACCAAAGACTTCGCGGAAGCCGACCGCATCCGCAACGAACTGGCCGAGCAGGGCATCGCCCTCATGGATTACAAGGACGAAGCCGGACAACGCGCCACCAAATGGGAGGTGAAGCGGTAAATGTCTGCGAGGCCCCCCTCATCCGGCGCTACGCGCCACCTTCTCCCACGAGGGGAGAAGGGAGGGTCGGCGTTTGCCGAAACATCTGCCGCAAACTCGGTCTCCCCTTCTCCCCTCGTGGGAGAAGGTGCCCGAAGGGCGGATGAGGGGGCCTCCGAGTCTTATCAAACACGACTGCTTGGATATGCCCGCTCAATGAGGCATGAGCCAACCGAAGCAGAGCACAAGCTCTGGCTGCTGCTCCGCGACCGGCGCTTCGTGAATTTCAAATTCAGGCGTCAGGTGCCGATCGGTCCCTACATAGCGGATTTCGTATGTTATTCCGCCCGGCTAATCGTCGAAGCCGACGGCTCGCAACATGCTGAAAGTCAGCACGATATGATCCGCGATGCCGAACTTATTCGGCGCGGCTTCCGCCTCCTCCGCTTCTGGAACAACGACATTCTCGCCCGTCCCGTATCCGTTTCCGACGCCATCTGGGTTGCTCTTGCGGGAGACGCTTCATGAGTTGCGCCGCCATGTCAGCAGCCTTCCTGACAGCGCCTGTCATGGCCGCGCGTTCAAACCATGTCTCCACACCAAAGGAGACATTCCAATGATCGATCATGTCGGCATTCTCGTCTGTGACTGGGCCAAATCTCGCGCCTTCTATGATGCAGCGTTCGCCCCCCTCGGCTATTCCATGCTGGCGGAAGTGCCCGAGCAATATACCGGCGGCGTCAAGGTTGGTGGCTATGGCAAGGCCAAGCCTGATTTCTGGTTGACCGAAAGCGGTGAACCAGGCCCCGGGCGTCATTACGCTTTTGTGGCCGGATCAAAAGCTGAGGTTGACGCCTTCTACGCTGCTGCAATGGCCAATGGTGGCACCGATAATGGTGGTCCCGGTCCGCGCCCGCATTACCACGAGCACTATTATGGTGCCTTCGTGTTCGATCCCGATGGCAACAATGTCGAGGCAGTTTTTCATGGCGGATAGAGAAGCCCATACCGGCGGCTGCCAATGTGGTGCGGTGCGTTTCAGGGTGACCCGTCTGGGTCGCCCGTCCATTTGTCACTGCCGTATGTGCCAGAAGGCCTTCGGCGGTTTCTTCGGGCCGCTGGTTACCGCACATAATGCCGTGTGGACCCGGGGCGAGCCCAAATGGTTTCAAAGCTCAAACGCCGCGCGACGTGCCTTTTGCGGCGATTGCGGCACGCCGCTGGCCTATGAAACCCGCTTTGGGCTGGAACTGGCCATTGGTGCCTTTGACGAGCCGACCGTCGCCGCCCCTGAAATTCAGGTCAATCTGCATGATCGGCAGCCCTTCTTTGCGGAACTGAGCACTTTGCCGGAGCGCCACGAAGTCAGCGACGAATGGCGCGACTTCATGGCCGGCATCCATTCCAATCAACACCCCGATCATGACACCGCCGATTGGCCGCCCAAGGAGCAAAGCTGATGGACCGCTATAAGATGGAAGTCGGTGGTGGCTGCCAGTGTGGTGCGGTGCGCTATCACGCCACCGAGATGATGGACAATTCTCATATCTGCCATTGCCGCATGTGCCAGAAAGCCGTGGGCAATATCTTCGCGGCGCTGGTTGCGGCTCCGCGCGAAGCGATCACGTGGACGCGCGGCGAACCCGCCCGTTTCCGCTCGTCAGATCATGTGGATCGAGGCTTCTGCGCCAAATGCGGGACGCCGCTTTTTTACGACGGCATCAATGGCAATCGGGTGAATTTCACTATCGGCTCGCTCGATCATCCCGAACTGTTCCCACCCGGCGCCAATACCGGCACCGAAGGCATGGTGCCCTGGTTTGAAACACTGGTGACCATCGAGAATGGTGGCCCCACAGAAAGGCTAGACCTCAAGGACTGGTGGAGCGCCATCAAGGCGTCAAATCACCAGCATCCCGATCATGACACGGCCGTCTGGCCACCCAAGTAAGCGTCAAATATCTTTTCGAGTTAGGCCCCCCTACATGTCCCGCGACCGCCTCTATCTCTTCGACACCACCCTGCGCGACGGTGCCCAGACCGCCGGCATCGAATTCTCGCTGGAGGACAAGATTGCCATTACCGGCCTGCTCGAAGAATTGGGTGTCGACTATATCGAAGGCGGCTATCCCGGCGCCAATCCTGTCGATACCGGCTTTTTTGAACAGAAGCGGACGCAAAAGGCCATTTTCACCGCCTTTGGCATGACCAAAAGGGCAGGGCGCTCTGCTGCCAATGATCCCGGCGTCATGGCGCTGGTGAATTCGGCGGCCAGCGCCACCTGTTTTGTCGCCAAGGCCTGGGATTATCAGGTGGAACTGGCCTTGGGCTGCTCCACCGCGGAGCATCTCGAAGCCATTGCCGACACGGTGCGCACCGCTATTGCCGGTGGCAAGGAAGCGCTGATTGATCTTGAGCACTTCTTCGACGGTTACAAAGCCAACCCCGCCTATGCGCTGGATTGCGTTAAAACCGCGCTGGAGGCGGGGGCTCGCTGGGTCGTGTTATGCGATACCAATGGCGGCACCATGCCTGCCGAAGTGCGGCAGGTTATCTCCGACGTGCTGAAGGTTGCGCCGGGCGACAGGCTGGGCATTCACCCTCACGACGATACCGGTCAGGCCGTTGCCAATGCGCTCGCGGCGGTGGAGGCGGGCGTGCGCCAGGTTCAGGGCACGCTCAATGGCCTGGGCGAGCGCTGCGGTAATACCAATCTGGTGACGCTGATCCCCACTCTGGTTCTCAAGCCCTATTATGCCGAGCGCTTCGAAACCGGCATCGATCCGGCCCGCCTCGAACGCCTCACCCATATTTCCCGTGCTTTCGATGACCGGCTGAACCGCGCTCCGGCGCGGCAGGCGCCCTATGTCGGTCGCTCGGCCTTCGCCACCAAGGCGGGCATCCATGCGTCGGCCCTGCTCAAGGATTTTTCCACTTATGAGCATGTGCCGCCCGAAAGTGTGGGCAATGAACGCTCGATCATGGTCAGCCAGCAGGCGGGAAAATCCAACCTGCTGACCGCTCTCGCCCGCCACAATATCGTGCTGGAAAAAGACGATCCGCGCCTCGAAAAACTATTGGCGACGGTCAAGGATCGTGAAGCGCGCGGCTATTCCTATGATGGTGCAGACGCATCCTTCGCCATTCTGGCGCGGCGCGTTCTGGGCACCTTGCCGGAGTTTTTTCAGGTCGAGCATTACCGGGCCATGGTTGAGCGTCGCCACAATGCGCAGGGCGAAGAGGTGACGGTCACCGAAGCCGTGGTCAAGATCGTCGTCGAGGGTGAGCGGCTGATGTCGGTGGCCGAGGGCAACGGCCCGGTCAACGCGCTCGATCTGGCTTTGCGCAAGGATCTGGGTGTCTACTCGACCCGAATCGAAGACCTGCAACTGGCCGACTTCAAGGTGCGTATTCTGGACGGCGGCACGGGCGCGGTCACCCGTGTACTGGTCGAAAGCCGCGATGGAACAGGAGAACGCTGGGTAACCATCGGTGTTTCGCCCAACATCATTGATGCGTCCTTTGAAGCTCTATATGAATCCATCACATACAAGCTGTTGAAAACCGAGGCGGCCTGAAGCCGCCTGACGCGTGAAACTCTGTGGAGGGCAAACTGGCCGACACCGCTCCGAAACGTCCTCTCGCTCTGACTATTGGAGCAGCGGCAGCTACCCTCCTCGTCATTCTCGGTGTCCTTTCAGGCCCGGCCATTGTCTCCTGTTTCAATAGCGAGGATGGCCTGGGGCTCTGCCTGCGCGGCAAGATGGCCGATGTCGGCCTCGCGCCGCCCTTGCCCGCGCCTGCTGTCGCCGAGGCCGAAACGCCTGTTGAAGCTGTCACCCTGGCGGCAACGGACGAGGCGGTGTCGCCCGAGCCCGAACTCGACGTCACCCCGCCAGCTGAAACCGTTGATAGCGCTGCCGCCGATAGTGTCATCGCGGCAACCTTCGGCCTGTTGCGTGCCGAGCCCGATGGGTCGGTGGTCATTGCCGGTAGCGGCACCCCCGGCAGCAAGGTCGAGATTTTCGCCAATGGCGACCTGCTCGGTGCTGTCGATGTCGAGCCGAGCGGCGACTGGGTTTTCGTGCCCGAAGTGCCGCTGGCGCCCGGCGATCTCGAAATTACGCTGGGCGAAGAAGGCAAGGCGGGCACCGCCGAGCAGGCCTTTATCGTGGTGCTCAACGAGGATCGCACGACCCAGCCGCTCGTCGTTGCCAGCACGCCCGGACAGGCCAGCGAAGTCATTCAGGGCCTCGTCGCCGCTCCCGCGACTACTACGGAAATTGCCGCCGCGCCTGAGCCGGTCATTGCCAGCGAGCCTGAAGCAATTGCTGCGCCCGAACCCGCGGCTACACCCGAAACCACCGAAGTTGCTGCGGTGTCGCCTGCGGTTGAGCTGATCGCCGAGCCGGAAACGGAAGTCGCCACCACGACCGAAGCGCCCGCCACTCCGGAGGCCGAAACGCCGGCTGTTGCTGAACCGGCCCCGGTTGAAGCCGAGCCTGCGCCTGAAGCAACTGACGTTGTGGTCGCAGACGTTGAACCCGTTGTGGCTGAGGCTGAGCCTGTTGTCGCCGAAACCGAACCCGTTGTTCCGGAAGCAGAGACGCTCGTCGCTGCCACGCCGGAAAATGTGGTGACGGAAACGCCCGCCATTGCCCCGGTGCAGCTTGCCGATGTGCAGCCGACTATCGATGCCATTGAAATCGAGGGCGACAGGACATTCTTTGCCGGTAGCGGTCCTGATAATGGTCTGATCCGGCTCTATGTCGATGATGGTTTCGTGGCTGACACCAATATCGCTGAGGGCCGCTGGCTGATTGAAGCGGGTCCCGTTCTGACCAAGCCAAGCCAGCGCGTGCGCATCGATCTCATCCAGCCCGATACGGGAGGCGTTGTTGCCCGTTCCGAGGTTGATTTCGTTGTCGATCTGCCCGCAGCAGTGCAGGACAATGTCGCCATTGCCGATGCGGACGTGCCGGAAGTGGCGCCGGCGCCTGTAGAAGAGATCGCGCCTCCCGTCGCAGATGCGACTACAGCGCCCGCACCGGAACCTGCTGCCACCGAGCCGGTAGCAGAACCTGCTCCCGCAGGAGAGCCTGCTCCCGAGCCCGTCGTGCCCACCATGGTTGCCGTGTCGCTTGGCGATCCGGAAGCCCAGCGCTTCGCCTCGGGCAAGGCGATCATCCGCCGGGGTGATAATCTGTGGACCATCGCGCGCCGCGTTTATGGCGACGGGGTGAAATACACCACGATCTACGAAGCCAATAACGGCCAGATCCGTGACCCCGACCGCATCTATCCTGGTCAGGTTTTCGACTTGCCCACGGCAGACTAGCACTGATAAAGCGGCGCTCCCGGAGCGCCGCTTCCTTGTCGGCTATTGATTTTCAGTTCAGAACGCCCCATCTTTCATCGCAAATAACCGATCAAGCATGATCCGCGCGCAAGGCCCCTTGTCCGCTGCGATCCTGCGCTAGAGCGTTTCAAGCAGAATTGGCAACGGTTTGCGGCTCGGAAACGCGGCAAAACAGAGGCTTAGAGCAATTCCATGCACGATGATGACATAGCCAATACGATGCGGGCTCTGGGCCATCCTGTGCGCATCGAAATCCTGCGTATTCTGGCCACCCAGCAGCAGGGCCAGTGCTGCTGCGCCGATGTCACGGAAAGCCTCACCCTTGCGCAGTCCACTGTGTCTCAGCACATCAAGGTGCTGCTCGATGCCGGGCTGATTGAGCGCAAGCCGCATGGCACCCGAAATCGCTATTGCATCCGTCAGGAAAAGCTGACCGAAATCAGCTCCGCCTTTGGATTCCTATTGCAGGGCCTGGCCCCTGCCGCTGCTGCGGAAGCGGAACTGGCCTGATGTCCATCGACAATGCTGAAAAGAAGCCGTCCGTCAGCGCGGACGAAGGCTCCGTGTTTTCTACGATCCGCAATCTCTGGTCCTATATGTGGCCGCAGGATCGTGCAGATCTGAAGCTGCGCGTCGTTCTCGCCATCGCGGCCTTGCTGTCGAGCAAGGTGGCGACGACGCTGGTGCCCTTTGCCTATAAGGGCATTATCGACAGCCTGGATGGCTCCGCTCCCGACGGCGCGCTGATCCTCGGCCTTGCCGTACCGGTGGTTCTGGTGATCGCCTATGTGCTGGGCAACATCATCGATGCCGGTTTCCAGCAATTGCGCGACGTGCTTTTCGCCTCGGTCGGCCAGCACGCGGTGCGCAAGCTGGCCTTGCAGACCTTCCACCACATGCATCGCCTGTCGCTGCGCTTCCATCTGCAGCGGCGCACTGGCGGGCTCTCCCGCGTCATCGAGCGCGGCACCAAGGGCATCGAAACGGTCGTGCGTTTCGCCATGCTCAACATCATGCCCACCATCGTTGAATTCGTGGTGGTGGCGATCATCTTCGTCTGGATGTTCGGCGTGAGCTATCTCGGCGTCTTGCTTGTGATGATCTGGGCCTATCTCTATTTCACCATCAAGGCATCCAATTGGCGCATCGCCATTCGTCGGGACATGAACAATTCCGACACCGATGCCAATGGCAAGGCCATCGACAGCCTGCTCAATTACGAGACGGTGAAATATTTCGCCAATGAGAAGATGGAGGCCGAGCGCTACGACGTGGCCATGGCGGGCTATGAGCGCTCCGCTGTGCGCATCTGGACCTCGCTCGGCTGGCTCAATTTTGGTCAGGCGGTCATCTTCTATGGCGGTTTCCTGATCATCTCGATCATGGCCATTATTGGCGTGATGAACCGCACCATGACGCTGGGCGACTTTGTCCTGCTCAACACCTTCCTCATGCAGGTCTACCGGCCGCTCAACTTTATCGGCTTTGTCTATCGGGAGCTTCGGCAGGGGCTGACGGACATCGAGGAAATGTTCAAGCTGCTCGATCAGCCGCCTGAAATCACCGATAAGCCCGAGGCGAGGCCGCTGGCTGTTACAGGTCCGGTCATCCGGTTTGAAGACGTTACCTTTCACTACGATCCTGAACGCCCGATTTTGAAGGGTGTCAGTTTCGAAGTGCCGGAAGGCAAGACCATTGCCATCGTTGGCCCCACCGGCGCAGGCAAGTCCACCATTTCGCGGCTATTGTTCCGGTTTTACGATGTCACCGGTGGCCGCATTACCATTGATGGGCAGGATTTGCGCGATGTGACGCAGGAAAGCCTGCGCTCCACCATCGGCATGGTCCCGCAGGACACGGTGCTGTTCAACGATACGATCGGTTACAATATCGAATATGGTCGTCCCGGTGCCTCCGAGGCGGACATTCGTGAGGCCGCGCGCATGGCGCAGGTCGGCTCGTTCATCGAAGCGCTGCCCAGAGGTTACGATACTCCGGTCGGCGAACGCGGTTTGAAGCTGTCGGGCGGCGAAAAGCAGCGTGTTGCGATTGCGCGCACCATCCTCAAAGCGCCCTCCATCCTCATTCTCGACGAGGCCACGTCCGCGCTCGATACCAAGACCGAGCGCGACATTCAGGCGGCCTTGGACGAGGTTTCGCGCAACCGCACAACCGTGGTCATCGCCCACAGGCTTTCCACGGTCGTCAATGCCGACGAAATCCTTGTGCTGCGTGAAGGTCTCGTGGCTGAGCGTGGCAATCACCACGCCCTGCTGCAACAAAATGGCCTCTACGCCCAGATGTGGAGCAGGCAGCGCGAAGCCAGCGAAGCCGCCGAACTGCTGGCCCGTACGCAGGAAGACACCGAAGGCCTCGTGAAAAGGGGCATTCCGGCTGGAGAATAGCGCCTGCGCATAATCGACCTTCTCCCTTTGCGGGAGAAGGTGCCCAAAAGGCGGATGAGGGGTAATGTGGGGCAATGAGCGCAATCACACTCCGCCCCGCAACGCTTGCAGATAAGCCGGTCGTCGCCAACCTGATCCAGCTTTACCTCCACGACATGACGGAGTTCATGCCGTTTCCGGTGCAGCCCGATGGCCGGTTTCAGTATGATTTTCTAGACCGCTTCTGGCGCTATCCCTATTTCATCATGAAGGGCGAGGAGATCGTCGGCTTTGCGCTTATCGTGGATGAATGTCCGCTGACCGGGCGTGTGCCATGCTGGTTCATGGCCGAGTTTTTTGTTTTGAAAGCTTATAGAGGTCAGGGAGCGGGCCGAGCGGCGTTCGATCTGGCGAGGGCTGCTCATCCGGGGCCATGGCATATCGCCGTGCCCCTCGCCAATCGGGCGGCGCAGGCATTCTGGCCCAAAGCCATCGGCGTAAACGTACCGCCCCCCCGCACCATTCATTTCGACGAGGATGAGTGGTCATTATATGCCCTCCATACTCTGGCATAGTGCAAGGCGCTGTGATCAAATCTGCCTGCTTTTCCGCGGGGGCGGATTGTTGAGCGGTGCAATGTGACGACCACGGATCAGACCAGCCAGATGACAGCGCCTCGCCGGGCAGATGGACCGAAAGGCCTTCCTCTCCTCGGTCACTTGCTCGAAATGAGCCGCGATACGCTGGGCTTTTTCGAGCGCAGCGCCCGCGAATATGGCGATATGACCGCCATCCAGGTCGGCGGCTTTCCGGCCGTCATCGTCAATCATCCCGATCTGATCGAACAGGTTCTCGTGCGGCAGAGCGAGAATTTCACCAAAAACCGGGTGTTCTGGCGACAGCTCGAAGCGTTGATGGGCAATGGTCTTTTTGTTGCCGAAGGCGAGGAATGGCAGCGCCAGCGCAGGCTGGCAGCGCCCGCTTTCGCCACAGTGCCGCTGTCGACCTATGGCCCCCATATGGTGGAGTTGACCGAACGCAAGCTGACCCAATGGCGCGATGGTCAGGAAATCGACATGCACCGCGAGATGATGGCTCTCGGGCTGCAGATTGCCGCTAAAACCCTGCTCGATGCCGATGTTACCGACGATCTCGAAGCGATGGAACAAGCCGCCTATTGGGTGATCGACGAGGTGGCCGCGCGCTTTTCCCGGCCTGTCGTCGTCCCGGATTGGGTGCCGCTGCCCGGTCATCGCCGCTATTTAAAGGGCATCGCCCATATCGAGCGGCTGGTCTATCGCGTCATCGCTGAAAATCGCGCCGGCAAGAATGCCTCGCCCGGCTTTCTGTCATTGCTGATGTCGGCGCGCGACGAAGACGGCAAGCCGATGACCGACAAGGCGCTGCGCGACCAGATTTGCAATATGCTGCTGGCTGGCTACGAAACCTCCGCGCTCAGCATGGCCTATGGCTTTCACCTGCTTGGCCAGCACCGTCATATTCAGGATGCCATTGCGGCCGAGGTCGAGGCCGTCGCGCCCGGTCGGCCCGTGACGCCCGATGACCTGCCCAATCTGAAGCTGACCGAACACACCGTCATCGAAATGCTGCGGTTGATCCCGCCCGGCTGGGCCATTGGCCGCGAAGCCAGTGTCGATGTTCGGATCGGCGATTACGAGGTCAAGAAGGGGACGACGATCGTCCTCAGTCCCTGGATCACCCAGCGCGACCCGCGCTATTTCGAGGACCCGCTTGCCTTCAAACCCGAGCGGTGGGAAGGCGATTTCCGGCGCCGCTTGCCGCGCTTTGCCTATTTTCCCTTTGGGGGCGGTCCCAGAATCTGCATCGGCAACCGTTTCGCCATGATGGAGGCAATGCTGATGCTTGCCACCATCGCCCGGCGCTTCGATGTCGAACGGCTGACCGAAAGGCCGGTCACCTTCATGCCATCGGTTACCTTGCGGCCCTCTGGCGGGATTTGGGTTCGGCTGCACGAACGGCAACGTCCGGCCTGACCTGTCTTTTCTCGGCCAGATAGGGCCCGGGGAAACGCAGCGCCATTTCACCGGCAAAGCGGTTGAGCAAGACATTGAAACTGTTGGGATGCGACAGGAACGGCGTATGTCCGGCGCCCTCGATCACATGTTGCTGGCCTTCCCACAGATTGCCGTAGCGCAGCGTCTTGAGATAGCTCAGACGCAATACGGGATCGTTTCGGCCATTGATCATGGCCAGCGGTATCGATGATCGCTCCACGGTCTGCCGCTGATTTGACGTGCCATTATTGGTCAGGCTGCGGCTGGTCTCAGGCCGCATTCTGCCATCGGCACGCAGAATGGCGGCAAAATGCATCCCATCGGGATTGGGGCCATAGCATATGTCCTGCCAGCGCAGGGCATCGCTTGTGGTGAATTCCGGCTTGCGCGACAGCAGAAGGTTGGGGCTGGCATGAAAGGCGCGCATCAGGCCCAGCGGCCCGCGCGATAGGGGCGGTGCGCCGATATTGACCACACCCGCCAACCGCTCCGGAAAGCGGTCCATCAACTCCATGGCGATATGCCCGCCCAGTGACCAGCCGACAATCAATGCGCGTTGCAGGCGCAGATAGTTCATCACATCGAGCGTGGTGTTGGTGAGCGCGCGGATCGAATAGCTGGCTTTGGCGTCGTCGGCATCATCCGATGCGCCATGTCCCGGCAGGTCGAAGGCGATCAGTCGGAACCGGCGCGCCAGCGCTTCGGTGAACTGATGCTCGAACACTTCTTTGCTGCCGCACACGCCATGCACGAAAACCAGCGGCAGCCCTGTGCCGCCGCTGTCTCGATAGCCGATATTCCCACTGGTAAGATGCATCACTGCGCAAGGGGCAGTCATGGCTGTACTCCTAAATCAGGCGTACATTATGCGCCTGAACTCTATAGGAGCCGTTTCCGCATTCGGTTAAGATAGCGTAGCTTTTGTAATCGTGCGTGTTGGGGGATTTCGCATGGAGTTCGTATTTGACGGGCTGGTCACATTGGTCGGCGGTGGCGTTGTCGGGGCCTATATCTGGTCGGTGCGCAACCATTTCGTCTCCGACAAGATGCCGCCGGGCGCCTGGATTATTTCCACATCGGTGACCGCAACCACCATTCTCATGCTGGTGCTGACCTGGCTGCTGCCGCAACCGCTTTTCGCCCACATTGCCGGGCTCGCCATCCAGCTCGTCAGCCTCTGGATTTTCTACACCGCCATCAAGGCCTCACGCCGCGCCAGATTGCGCTTCGTGTTCGACCCGGAGCATCCTCATTCGCTGGTCAATGAGGGGCCATATAGGGTCGTGCGCCACCCGTTCTACGTCTCCTATTCCATCTTCTGGTTTGGCTGGGCCGTGGCCACATGGTCCATCTGGGCCGCGCCCAGCGTCCTCATCCTGCTCTGGCTCTATGTCTCGGCCGCGCGCATGGAAGAAAAAAACTTCGCCGCCTCGCCGCTCTCCGCCGAATATGCCAACTACAAAGCCCGAACCGGCTTTTTCCTGCCAAAACTGGGTTAGGGGAGCGAAGGGCTGGTGGAGCTGCGCAACCAGATTTCGAGAACATCCTTTTGAAACGTTCCCGCTTCGAGATTGGAATATATGAAGGCAATCCAGTCATCTTCCGACCCGACAGGCTCCAGCCCATTGAGTTGCAAAAAGATGATTGTGGCGGCAAATGCGACCCTCTTGTTGCCGTCGACAAAGCCGTGGTTCATCCCAAGACTTTCCCAAAGCGCCGAAGCTTCTTCGATCGTGTCGGAGTAATAGCCGGTCTGGGGCCGCAACAGCGCGGATTCTATTAACCCGGCATCGCGCATACCGGGCGCACCACCATATTGGCGGATTTGCTCCTGGTGGATCCACAAGACATCATCCATCGTGAGATAGACGCGCGCTTGCATGTGCTATTTCGCCAAGGCGTCGTAAACCTTGCCCCAGCGTTTGATGCTCTGCCGATGTAGCTGCTGAACGAGCGGATTGACCCTTGGCGCTGTGGCCTCTCGCTGCAAAGCTGCATACTGCTCAGCCGAAACCACGACCGCCACGTCGCGGCCGTTCTTCTGGATACGCACCGGTTCAGCCTGAGCCATTTCAAGCACCTGACCGAATTTGTTTTTCGCATCGGTTGCAGAAATCTCGCTCATCTCGGCCTCCATTGGCTATTTTAGCTAATTTCATATTTAGCTGTTTTGGCCAAAAATAAAAGGCCCGCATCGCTGCGGGCCTTTTTCGTTAGCGAGGGCAGGGGGTTTATTCCGCTGCGTCCCGTCGGCTGACGACCGTGACGCCATTGGCTTCCTTGGTCTCGGTGAGCCCTGCTTCTTTCGACACGATATAGCGCTTGGAGCTGTCCGCATCGTCCGGAACTTCCAGAGCCATACCGTCAAAGCCGGCAGGAACCGCAACCGCCTGACCCCGGCGGAAGGGGCTGGCAATCCATGCGATAAGGGAAGCAAACAGCGCCCCAAGCCACTTGAACTGCTTCCACATCACGGTCGGCGCGGTGATCATCACCGGCACCATGACCAGCGTCAGCGCGGTAGAGAAGAACAGACCAGACACCAGCGCTGCCGACAGGTGCACGAACCACGACCCGGCCAGACCACCGATGACGATCTCGCGGCGGATGAAGTCGAATTCGACATTCGCCCACATAGGGATCACGCCGAGCGCCGTGAGGAACGCCGTCAGCAACACCGGACGCACGCGCTGCGCGACCGTTAGCAGCATCGCCGTCACCGCTTCCACGTGCTGGTGCCGGTGGTAATCGTTATAGGTGTCGATCAGCACGATGCCGTTCTTCACCACGATACCCGCCAGTGCCACGATGCCCAGCCCGGTCATGATCGCCGAGAAGCTCATGCCCGTGATCAGCATGCCCAGCAGCACGCCAGCCACCGACATGATGACGGTCGAGAGCGTCACCATCACTTGGTAGAAGCTGTTATATTCGAGCAGCAGGATGAAGAAGATCAGCGCCATGGCCATCAACATGGCCTGCCCGATAAAGGCATTGGCGTCGCCCATCTGCTCCTCTGCGCCTCCGAAGGCCACCGTGACACCCTGCGGGAAGTCCTGCTCGGCGATCCAGCTTTGCAGCTCCTGCACCTTGTCGGCGGCATAGACGCCGTCTGGCAGATTGGTCAGGCCAGCCGCGACCGGCATCGTATAGACCTGATTGCGGCGCTGGATGCTGGCCACCTTTGGCACGGCGGTCCGCTCGATAAAGTTCGATACCGGGACGAGACCCTGCGCCGTAGCAATCCGCATGGAATCGAGGGCGTCGAACGTGCGTTCTTCGCGGGGCAGGCGAACACGGATATCCAGCTCGTCGCCGGTTTCCGCATCTCGATAGGTGCCCAGCTTAACGCCAGCGGTGATGAGCTGCACATAAGGCGCGAGCTCACGCACGCCGATGCCATATTTGCCAGCTTCGGCACGATCGATGGTGATCTGCCAGTCAATGCCGGGGGAGGGGCGACCATCCTCGATATCCACCACTTCCGGCCAGCTTTCGAGATGGCTGCGGATAGCGGACACGACCGGCACCAGATCGTCGTAATTGGTGCTGTCGACGCGCAGATTGATATCCTTGCCTGCAGGCGGACCATTTTCCGCTGCCAGAATCTGAATATCGAGACCGGCAAAGCCGGCAACGCGCTCGCGGATATCCGCAAAAATCTCGCTGGCCGGAACACGATGGTTCCAATTGGTCAATTGCAGCTGGAAATTGCCGATCGTATCGGGCGGCGTCGAGCTGAACGAGCCCGTCGAGCCAAACTGCATGATCACGTCCTGAACGCCCTTGACCTGCAGCAGCTCGGTCTCGATCTCCGCCATCATGTGGCGGATTTCTTCCGGCGAATAATTGCCGCGACCGACCACGGCCACCGTAGCGAATTCAGGCTCGGAGGCCGGGAAAGCTTCGGTGCCGGTCGGGTTCGTCGCATAGGCAACGAAGATCATGGCGATAAGGCCAAAGCCCACGGCCAGCGTCGGCAACGGCCAGTGCAGCAGCTTGTCCATGATGCGGACATAGATGCCGGTCAGGCCGGTAACCTTGTGGACCGAGAACTTGTCGGGATACATCACGACGTCGGCCTTGGCCCTTTCCTTCTCGTCCACATGCGTCGAGGCGATGATCGAACCGATCACCGGCATGAAGATCAGGGCGGAAATGAACGAGGCGATCATCACGATGATCACGATCATCGGCAGATAGCTCATGAACTTGCCGATAATGCCCGGCCAGAACAACAGCGGCACGAACGCGCCCAGCGTCGTTGCCGTTGCGCCCACCACAGGCACGAACATCTTGCGCATGGCCATGATGAAGGCTTCGCGCTTGGGCACGCCTTCCTGCAATTTTCGCTCAGCATATTCGACCACCACCACAGGGTCGTCCACCAGCACGCCCACCGCGATCACCAGCCCGAACATCACCATCATGTTGATGGTCATGCCCAGCATGTCGGCAACGAGGAATGCCATCATGAATGACAGCGGGATGGAGAGGCCGATCATGATCGCCGGGCGCACGCCCAGAGTGGCGATACAGGTGATCAGCACCAGAGCCACGGCTGTCAGAACCGCCGCTTCCAGCGAGCGGAACAATGCCGTCGTCGTTTCTGCCTGATCGAGGAAGAACGAATAGGTCACGCCAGAGGGCCAGCTCTTGGCGACCTCTTCGGTCGTCGCACGCACCTTTTCAGACACGTCGATGATATTGGTCCCAAGCTTCTTGGAGACGCCCAGGATCAGGGCAGGGGAGCCGTTGACCTGCGTATATTCGGTGGCATCGGCCAGCGTGCGGGTAATGCTCGCAACTTCGCCAAAGGTAACGATGGTGTTGCCATCGGTCTTGAGCGGCAGGTTGTAGATATCCTCTGCCGTAGTGATCAGCCCCGGCACTTCGATATTGAACGAGCCCTGTCCGGTGTTGATCGTGCCGCCGGGCACAACCATGTTATTCCGGCTAAGCGCGTCAAAGAGCTGATTGGCCGTCAGCCCATAGGCTTCAAGCCGCAACAGGTCGATACGGACTTCGAGTTGTTCTTGCCGCGCGCCCGAAAGCGTGGCTTCGCGCACTTCGCCAATGCCTTCCAGGGCGTCCTGCAATTCCTCGGCGCGGCGCACCAGCTCTTTCTCGGGCGCAGCGCCATAGACGGCCACCGAGATGATCGGCATGCCGATCAGGTCGATTTCATGCACGCTGGGATCATTGGCGTCGCTCGGCAGCTTTGCCTTGATCGCGTCCATCCGGGCGCGCGTATCCTGCAGCGCCTGATCCTTGTCGGTATTGATGTCGAATTCGAGGAACACCGAAGCGTGGCCGGTGGTCGAGGTCGAGCTGATATTCTGGAGCCCCGGAAGGTTCGCCAGCTCTTCCTCGGCAGGCTTTGCGAGCAGGTTTTCCGCGTCGCGCGGCGATACGCCGGTCTGGCTGATCGACACATAAAGATAGGGCACGTCGATGGCCGGGAAACTTTCCTTGGGCATCGCCGTGTAGGCGCCTGCGCCAGCCACAAGGATCAGCACCATGATCGTCAGGACGACCCGGGGCATCCTGAGGATTCGTTCGATGAAATCGAGCATCTGGGTAATCCCTAGCTGGCAGTGGCTTCAGTGGTTGCGGTCGTGGGGCTGGCCTCGACATGCTGGCCCGCGGTCACGTTTTCTTGCCCGATGGTGATCACATCGGCGCTGATCGGCAGGCCGGTGACCCAGATGCCCTCGCGCGTGTCGCTGACAATGGTGATCGGATAGAAGGCAACCACGCTGTTTTCAACGGTGCGGACACCCAGAATGCCATCGTCGTCCAGCGTAAGGACAGATTGCGGCAGCAGGTGGCCGGGGGCAGTGCCGATATCGACGATGGCTTCTGCGGTCACACCATCACGGATGGCATAATCGTCATTGGCGATTTCGATTTCGGCGCGGAAAGCGCGGGTGGCGTTGTCGGCAACCGAGGAAATATAGGTCACCTTGCCATCAACGCTCTGGCCAGTCATCGTCTTGATCCTGGCGTTCAGACCGGTGCGCGCCAGCCCGATATGGGCTTCGGGCACCATGCCGGTGAAGACGATGGGATTGAGCTGTACGATTGTCGCGCAGGGCGAACCGGGGTTGAGCATCGCGCCAGCGCTTGCCAGCGGATCCTGAACCAGACCCGCAACCTTTGCCTTGATTTCAGTGCGGTCCAGCTCGGCCTGTGCATTGTCCAGCCCGGCCTGTGCCTGCGCCAGCGCCACTTCCACGGCATTTGCCGAATTGGGCGGCGCCAGACCACGGTCACGCAGGTCGATATTGGTGTCGAAGCTCAACTGTGCCTGTGCCAGCGCGGCTTTCGCCTGTGCCACCGCAGCGGCGCGGGTGCCCTGATCGAGTGTGCAGAGCAGGTCGCCTACGGCAACGCGCTGCCCCTTGGTGACATGCACCACATCGACACTGCCAGCGGTTTCAGCCACGGCGGTCACGGTGGCCTTGGCCTCGGTGCGGCCACGTAGTGGCACTTCGATGGGCATGGGCTGTGCGGTGAAGGTCTGGGTACGAACGCTCTGCAACGGCGCGGCTGCGCCGGTCGTGGCTTCATTGCGCTGGGCAATGGTCAGGTTCGGGTCGACTTCCGGCGCATGGTGCTCGGCCAGCAGACCGGCATTGCCAAGTGCAGTGGCAATGGGGCCGTGATCGTCGCCTTCGATGACCGAGACAATGGCCTTTTCGCCATTGCCAGGCCCTTGTCCGCCCTGAACCAGCGTTCCGGTCGCAAACCATGCCCCTGCAAAAAGCAGGATCACAAACGCGAAACCATAAGAGAAAAGTGCACGCATCTAGATTTTAATCCCTTATTCGGCCGCGTCTTTGCGTGGCTCGGCTCGCGCCATTGTGATCAATTCGTGCATATGGGTACGGAAATATTGCTCCGCAACCTCCTGCACTGTCCGGCCGAAATTGATGACCCATTGGTCTGCCGGATTGCATTCATATTTGCCAACCGCATCGTTCAGCCGCTGGTGAGCAGCCATATGCCGGTCAAGAAATTCGTTGCAGCGCTGCTCCACCAGATCGCGCGGCAGGATGTGGGCAAAGCGCGCGAAAAGCAGGAACGGGCTACGGAACATGTCCTGACCCAGCGGTTCAGCCAGTTGCAGGGCGAAGGCACTGCGGCCAGCTTCGGTGATTGAATAGACCTTGCGCGCTGGCTTGCCGTCCTGCTGCTCGGTCCGGCTCGTTACCAAATTGTCTTCTTCAAGGCGCGCCAGAGCCGGGTAAATGGACCCGTAGCTGGCCTCCACGAAGTAGGCGAACTCTTCTTCCGTACACATCCTGCGGATGTCGTAGCCACTCGCTTCTCCATTAAAGAGAATTGAGAGGCAGAGCGTTCTCACATTCATTGGCCGGTTCCTGAGGGCATATGTTGGCCCGATATATGCCGGGGCTATATATGCCGAACTGCCATATCGCAAGGTATACGTGGAGTGGAAACGTGCAGATCAGTTAAGCGTTACTTGCAGATCGGCAAAGTAAGCCGCTTCGGCTCGTTGAGCGATCCGGTTTTCCGCATGGCTGGTGCGACAAATGCACCTAGGACAGCAGGTTCCGCATCTCTTCGGCAGCCTGCTGCGCCAGCTCCATGCTTGCCGCAGCCACGAAGTAGGGATTGAGAAAACCCAATTCCCCCTTGCCGTAACGCATGCTCTCGCCGTCCAGCGTCACCACCGCCCCGCCTGCAGCTTCAAGCACAGCCTGCCCGGCGGCGGTATCCCATTCGCAAGTCGGGGTAAAGCGAGGGTAAAGTTGGGCCTCCCCGCGCGCTAAAAGACAGAATTTCAACGATGACCCCACGGACACATCGCTTTCGACGTCCAGTGTCTGACAAAGCTGGTTCAGCGCCGCGTGACCATGCGACCGGCTTGCAACGATGCGCAGACGCGACATGAAACCCACATTGATCGCGCGCCGTTCAGAAATGCCACCCCGCTCGTTCATCAAGCCAGTCCAGGCCCCGTTTTCATCGCCGACAAACACTTCGCCACTGGCCGGTGCCAGCACCACGCCCATGACCGGGCGCCCATGTTCGACCAGCGCGATATTGACCGTAAACTCGCCATTGCGCTTGATGAATTCCTTGGTTCCATCGAGCGGATCGACCACGAAATAGCGCTCGCCCAGCACGGGAATGATCCCCGCCGCCACGCTTTCCTCACCCAGAACCGGCAGCCCGGTCTGGCGCAAATATTCGATAATAACCGCCTCCGCCGCCGCATCGGCCTCGGTTACCGGCGACCCGTCGCTCTTAGTAACGACATGGATAGGCCTATGATAAACCTCGCAAATTACCTTGGCAGCGGCGATTGCCGCCTCCACGGCGAGGTCAGTCAGCGACAGCGCGGCGACGCTCACTTCGTGCGTCCGATCACGACGTCCAGCCCCAGATCGAGCGGCTTGGCACCCATGGTAATCTGACTGGTCGAGATATAGTCGACACCCGTTTCCGCAATCGAGCGCACCCGATCCAGCTTCACCCCGCCCGATGCTTCCAGCCTCGCCCGCCCCGCGTTGATCGCCACGGCCTGCCGCAGCGTGTCATTGTCCATATTGTCGAGCAGAACGACCCGCGCCCCCGCCGCAAGCGCCTCTTCCAGCTCCGCAAGGCTGGTCACCTCAATCTCGATAGCGACCAGATGCCCGGCGAAAGATTCGGCTGCCTTGTAGGCCGCGGTGACGCTGCCTGCGACGGCGATGTGGTTATCCTTGATCAGAATGGCGTCGCTCAGCGCAAAACGATGGTTCGCCCCGCCGCCGCAGCGCGCCGCATATTTTTCAAAAGCCCGCAGCCCCGGAGTGGTCTTGCGTGTATCGGCAATCCGCGCGCCCGTGCCTTCGACCGCATCGGCGTAAACGCGCGTCAGCGTGGCGATACCGCTCAGGTGATTGAGAAAGTTGAGCGCCACCCGTTCGCCTGACATCACTAGCCGCGCGGGGCCTTTGACCACGGCCACGACGCCACCGGCCTCAATGCGATCACCATCGACCACCCTTGGCTTGAAGCTGACGCCATCGCCGACCACACGGAATGCTGCTGCGGCCAGATCAAGCCCGGCAATAACGCCCGGCTCGCGCGCCGAAAGCGTTGCCTCTGCCCATGCATCGGGCGCCAGCGTTGCCTGGCTGGTCAGGTCGCCCGACAGTCCCAGATCTTCCTCAAGCGCAGCGGCAACGGCGCGCTCGACGAGGAGGCGGGATAACTGGGCGGGCAGGGCGGTCATGGCAGCTCACCAATTCTGGAAGATGCCAGGTGCTTTACGCTGCGCCTTGGACGCTGGCAACCGCAACAAAGGGCATGGATTTGCCGCGAAATGACCTATCGCAACAAACTCTGCCCGCCATCGATCCAGATGGGCGTGCCGGTCACATGCCGAGCGGCATCGGAACAGAGAAACAGGATCACATCGGCGACATCAGCGGCTTTGCCCGGTTCGCCGCCGGTGAGGGGAATATCTCCCTGCGGAAACTCAACTGGCACTTCCGTTATATGAGTGTCACGACGTTCCGTATTGTCATCGATCTGGCTTTCGATGGCTCCGGGACACACTACATTCACGCGGATATTCCGTGAGCCCAGTTCAAGCGCCAATTGTTGGGCCATGGCCATTTGCCCGGCCTTGGTCGCTGAATAGGCGCTGGCGCCGGCCGAGGTGAAGGTGCGCGTGCCATTGATCGAGGAAACGATGACGATAGAACCACCGCCCGCCTGTTCCAGGGCTGGAACCGTGTGGTGAATGGTCAGATAGGTGCCCTTGAGATTGACGTTGATTGTCTGATCCCATTCCTCGGGCGTGATTGTCTCAATCGGTGCCCAGACGCCGTTGATCCCGGCATTGGCGACCACGATGTCGAGCCGTCCAAATTTTTCGACGGTTTCGGAGACGAGCGTCTTCATCGCTTCGTCGTCGGTAATATCAGTACTAACCGCCCAGGCTTTGCCACCAGCCGCTTCGATCTCGGCAGCAGTCGTATCGACCTCGTCCTGTGTCCGGCTCATCGCCACGACAGCAGCACCCTCGCGGCCTAGGGCCAGAGCCGTGGCCTTGCCGATCCCTGAGCCCGCGCCGGTCACCAGCGCTACTTTGCCATTCAATATAGCCATCGCCCGTTCTCCAAATTGCTTGCAGGAGCAACGCAAAGAGCGGGCAATGGTTGAGGGTTGAATTCAGGCTTAGTAGCGCGGACCCAGTTCGTCGCCTTCGATAATCGCCTTGGTCAGGCTCCCGACAGGAGGATAGAGCGGGATCAGACAGGCTTGCAGCGCGTGGTAGATGTCGGGCTTGCCGACGAAAAGGCGCGATGTCGGCGTCAAATCTTCCTTGAGTTCGCTGATCCACCCACCACGCTCATGGTCGATCACGTGGTTTTCGGCAAAATCCCAGAGCTTGCGATACCACTGCTGATAGTAAGCGTTCTTGTCATAGGCACCGATGAAGGCAGCTGCACCAATGGCTTCGGCGACCGGCCACCACAGCTTTTCGCGCATGATCGGCTGGTTGTCCCAGTCGAGCGTGTAGAAGAAGCCGCCATGGACCTTGTCCCAGCCCAGATCGATCGCGTTGTTGAACAGGCCGCGAGCCGCCTCCGTCATCCAACCATGTTCCTTGCGGCCCAGCACGAAGAGCTGGAACAAGAGCCGCGACCATTCCAGTGCGTGGCCCGGCGTTGTGCCTGAAGGCCGGAACATTTCCGAGCCCTTGAAGTCCTTGTCGAGGCTCCAGTCCCCGTGAAAATGCTCGGCGACCCGATGATCGAGCCCCACCGCATTGCGGCGGATGATCAGGTCCGAAATGCGCGTGGCCTTTTTGATATAGCTCTGCTCGCCGGTGGCCTCAAATGCCGCCATCAGCGCCTCGGTGAGGTGCATGTTGGAATTTTGTCCGCGATAGGTGCTGATCTGGCTCCAGTCATTGCCAAATTCCTCGCGCACCGCGCCGACCTTGTCGTCCCAGAACCGGGTTTCGATAACTTCGCTGGCATCGGCCAGCACCTTGTCGGCCAACGGATGGTTCACCAGCTTGGCGCTGGAGCCAGCGAGCAGCACGAAGGCGTGGCCATAAGCCTGCTTGCTTGCATCGGTATGGCCATTGTCATCAAGGCCCCACACGTAGCCACCATGTCTGGCGTCGCGGTGCTTTTCCCATAGATAGCGCATGCCATGGTCGATGACTTCATCCGAGCCGGGACGGCCCAGCAGGCTGCCGATCACCGCGCAGTGGATCATGCGCGTGGTGACGTGAATCTGGCGAGTGGCGTTTTCCGGGTTGAGCGGAGCGCCATCGTCGCTCAGCTCGTAAAAGCCGCCCTTGGGATTGATCGATGCCGCCTCGAAGAAATCGAACAGATTATTGGCCTGCCGCATCAGATATTGCCGGTGGAACGGTCGGCTCTGCCACGGTCCGGCATTGGTCTTGGGCAGGGCAAATTCAGCGTCGCTCATCTTGGCTCCCTTCCGGGGGCACCCCGGCTCAGCGTCGGGAGCGTTCTAGCCAAAGGGTGAGAACGTTGCAAATGCTCTCGATAGGTTCGCCGAACGGCATAGCGGGCCGTGACCACTACGCTTTTGCGTACCAGGCCTCCACCCGCGATACTTCCTCGGCCGAACCCAGAATGACCGGAACGCGCTGGTGAATATCGCTCGGCGTCAATTCAAGAATATTCTGCCGTCCGGTGGTCGAGCGCCCACCGGCTCCCTCCACCAGCCAGGCCATGGGGTTGGCCTCATAGAGCAGCCGAAGGCGCCCGCCCTTGCTCACTGTTTCGCTGTCCAGCGGATAAAGGAAAATGCCGCCACGCATCAGAATGCGGTGAATGTCGGCCACCATCGATCCTACCCAGCGCATATTGTAACGCTTGCCCGCAAGGCCGGTTTCACCCGCGACGCTTTCGGCAACATAGCCGCGTGTCGCACTGTCCCAGAACCGCTCCCGCGCCGTGTTGATGGCAAATTCGCCCGACGCTTCCGGCACATTTGCTGCCGCCACGACCAGCAGCCAGTCACCGTTTTCAGCCAGCGTGAAAATGCTGGTTGCGCCTTTGATCCGCAGGACGAGGCTGGTTGCCGGGCCATAAGCGACATAGCCTGCGGCCAATTGCGCCTCGCCCTTCTGCAACGGGCCGCCCGCAGCAGGCAGAACCGAGAAAATCGTGCCAACAGTGACATTTACGTCGAGATTTGAAGACCCGTCCAAGGGATCGGTAGCAACAATGACCGTTCCCTGACTCGACAATTCAACAGCTTCATCCATCTCCTCTGAAACCAGAATCGATACTGCTGGATTTGCCCGTAAGTGATTCAAAACAATATCGTTCGAGATCACGTCGAGCGCCTTCTGCGCCTCGCCCTGAACATTGGTGGCGCCAGCCAGTCCCGTCTGCCCCGTAATTGGCGCCTGTCGCAACACAGCAGCGATTTCGGTGCCTGCGACCGCAATTGAAGTGATGACGCTGGCGAGGCCCTTGTCGTCGGTTTCGGCGGCAAGCCATTGGGCGAGGTTGGTCATGAAAGGCTCCTTCGGGATGCCCTTCAGTGTCCTAAACCCTCACCTCCAGACAAGGCCGACTTTCGGGTGAGAAGCATGCGCCCCTCACCCGATTGGCTGCGCGGGACGAATGAGGACCTCACCGCTCCTGCGCCAGATCTGCCAACAGCCCCGCCGCAACGCTCAGGCGTGATACAGTTACCCCGCCCTCGGTCAGTTCCTTCACCGCCGCAATCGTGCGTGTGATTTCGGTGTTGCGCAGCGCCATGAAATTCTCCACTGATCCAGCCGCCAGTGCGTCGGCCACCAGATCGCGCAGCGCGCGCATGACATTGGCCATGGCCCGGTCCAGCGCCATGCGCTCAAACCGGTCATTCAACACAATTTCCCGCCCGCCCTCGATCACGCGGAACAGGTCAAACAAACCGGCAATGGCAAAATAGGCCTTCGCCGCCTCGGCGACATCGGTGCCGCTGCGCTCGGCCACCAGCACAATATCGCTGCTATGCCCGATAAACGGCAATTCGCCGATCCGCTGGGCAAGCGCCTTCTCTATACCCAGCCCAACCAGCTCTTCGACGCGTGCCTGCAACAAAGCTTTCTGTGCTTCTGGCAGCAGGCCTTTGGTCTCGCGCAATTGGTTGACCCCCGCCCGATGTCGCTCAATCAGGCCGGCAAGCCCATCCCGTACGGCGGCATTGCGCAGGAACCATAGAGCTTCGCGCCGCAGCAGCGCTTCGACCTGCCCATAAAACGCCAATTGCATGGTGCCAGGAACCTTGCCATCCAGCGCGTCGATCCCCGCATTCAATGCGGCCAGATCGTACGAATCCCGTACGGCCGCATAAGCCAGCGCCACTTCGCCGGGGCTGGCGCTGGTTGCCGCTGTCAGTTCTGAAACGAAAGCCGGTCCGCCGTGATTGATCATGTCATTGGTTAGAACCGTGGCGATGATCTCGCGCCGCAACCTATGTTGCTCGACCGCCTCTGAATAAGCCTGATGCAGCGTATCGGGGAAGTAGCGGAACAATTCGCTGGCCAGATAGGGATCGTCGATGGACGTGCCTGCCAAGAGGTCGTCGAACAGGGTGAGCTTGGCATAGGCGAGGATAACGGCCAGTTCGGGCCGCGTCAGCGCCTTGCCCTCGGCCATGCGCGCATCGAGCACACTATCGCTGGGCAGGAATTCCACGCCCCGGTCCAGCAGGCCGCGCGCCTCCAGCCCTTCGATCAGCACGCGATGGTCGGGCAGTTCCGACAATCCCGCCCGCTCGGCCAGCGACAGGGCCAGTGTTTGCAGATAATTGTTTCGCAAACACAGCGCCGCCACCTCATCAGTCATGCTGGCGAGGAAACTGTTACGCGCCGCCATATCCAGCGCGCCTGACACCAGAACTGGTGCCAGAGCAATCTTGATATTGACCTCAAGGTCCGAGGAATTGACCCCCGCCGAATTATCGATGGCATCGGTATCGATGCGACCGCCATTGAGCGCAATTCCAATGCGCCCCTTCTGCGTCACGCCCAGATTGGCGCCTTCGCCAATAACTCTGGCACGCACTTGCCCGGCGTGAACACGGATTGCGTCATTGGCGCGATCACCCACCGTGGCGTCGTCTTCATCTACACCCTTGATATAGGTGCCGATACCGCCGAACCACAAAAGATCTACCGGTGCGGACAGGATCGCTTTCATCAGTTCGGCAGGCGTTGCCACCTCCTTGTGAAGCCCCAACAATGTCTGCATTTCCGGCGTGAGATGAATAGCTTTGAGCGCCCGCGAAAATACGCCCCCGCCTTTGGAAATCAGTGCTTTGTCATAGTCTTGCCAGCTGGAGCGGGGCAGGGCGAAGAGCCGCTGCCGCTCGGCAAAGCTGCTGGCAGTGTCTGGCGATGGATCGATGAAAATATCCCGGTGGTCGAACGCGGCGACCAGCCGGATTTGTGGACTCAGCAACATGCCATTGCCGAAGACGTCGCCGCTCATGTCACCCACGCCGGCCACATTGAACGGCTCGACCTGAATGTCATGATCCATTTCGCGGAAATGCCGTTTGACAGCCTCCCAGCCGCCACGGGCGGTGATGCCCATCTTCTTGTGGTCATAACCAGCCGAGCCGCCCGAGGCGAAAGCGTCGCCCAGCCAGAAGCCGCGAGAAATGGCGATGGCATTGGCCGTGTCGGACAAGCTTGCTGTGCCCTTGTCGGCTGCCACCACAAGATAAGGATCGTCCCCATCCCGCCGCACCACATCCTGTGGCGGCGCCACGGCACCATCCACCAGATTGTCTGTGATATCCAGCAGAGCGCCGATGAAGATTTTATAGGCTTCGGTTCCTTCTGCCATATAGGCGTCGCGCGCCATGCTTGCTGTCAGCAATTTCGGCACAAATCCGCCCTTGGCACCCACCGGCACGATCACCGCATTCTTCACCTGCTGCGCCTTGACCAGGCCCAGGACTTCAGTGCGGAAATCCTCAGGCCGGTCCGACCAACGCAGCCCGCCGCGTGCAATCGCCCCAAATCGCAGATGCACGCCTTCAACGCGCGGTGAATAGACAGAGATTTCCCGATAGGGCCGGGGGGCGGCCATGCCGTCGACCTTGTGGCTATCGAACTTGATCGCCAGTGCTGGTCGGCGTCCGCCCTCGGCGTCGCGCTGCCAGAAATTGGTCCTTAGCGAAGCCTCGATCAGGTTCTGGAACCGGCGGATGATATTGTCTTCATCCAGCGACGAAATTGCCTCCAATTGTGCCGCAATGGCTGAGCGCGCCGTGTCCGCCTGCGCTGCGCCATCGGCATGCGAGGGATTGTGCAATGCGTCGAACAGCAGAACCAAAGCCTGCGCCGCTGCCTTCTGTGTCACCAGCACCCGCGCCACATAGCGCTGCGAGTAAGAAATACCCACCTGCCGCAAATAGCGCGACAGCGCCCGCAACAGTGTGGTCTCGTGCCAGTCCATGTCGGCCAGCGTTACGAGGGAATTGATCTGATCGCTTTCGGCTCGCCCCTGCCACACTGCGACGAGCGCCGTTTCGATGGCGCTGGCACGTGCCAGAACCGATGCTTCATCCTCATTGCCAAGGTCCAGCGCCATGTCATGCAGATAGCGCTCGACCCCATCGCGCGGGGTCAGCACATAAGTCTGCTCGTCAATGACGCGGAAGCCGAAATCCTCCAGCACCGGCACCCGATCACTGAGCGGAATGGCTGTGCCCATATGATAGACCTTGAGGCTGACGCCGCCCTCTGGTCCTGCCGTCAGACGCAACCCGACACCATTGTCTTCCAGGTCCTGGAAAACAGCGATATCGGCAAGCGCTTCGCTGATCGCGTGGCGGCTCTGATAGGCTGGTGAAAAGGCCTGCCGCCAGTCGCTGATTGCGGCCGGTTCAGGAGCGGAAGCCGCCAGCATATCGGCAAAATCACGGGTGAGCGCTTCGACATCGGCCTCAAGCGCCCGCCGGTCTGGTTGTGGCGTCGGCCCGCCATTGCGCCCGATGATTACATGCAGGCGTACCAGTTCGCCCTCGGGGAAGTGCGGATAAAACGCCGAAACCCGGCCATCATAGGCCTCCGCGAGATAGCGAGTGATCCGAGCGCGTACCGCGCCGTCATAGCGATCGCGTGGCACGTAAACGAGAATGGAAACAAAATTGTCGAAACGGTCGATGCGTGGCAGCACGCGGACGCGAGGCCGATCATAGAGCCCGGCAATGGCCTCGGCGAATTCGGCCAATTGCCCGGCCTCGATCTGGAAGAGCTCGTCGCGCGGATAGGAATCCAGCGCCCCCAGCAATGTGCGCCCGGCATGGCCCAGCGGGTCGACGCCGGACCGACGCATCACATCGGCTATCTTGCGCCGAATGATCGGCACATCCGTGTGGGGTGTGGTCAGCGCCTGCGCCGTATAAAGCCCCACAATGCGCAATTCGCCCTGCGCCGATCCATCGGCACCGAAGAGCTTGACCCCCACATAATCCATATGGGCGCGCCGATGCACCCTGGCCCGTACATTGGCCTTGGTCACAAGGAGCGGCTCCTGCCCCTTGACGAAAGCCACCAATTGCGGCGTGCTTTCCACATAATCAGGCCCGCTGCGCAGAACCTTCAGCCCCTCCTCGCGCAGAATGCCGAGCCCTGATCCGGACACCGGCGTCAGCGCGTCACCGTCGAGCCGATATTCGCGCAGGCCCAGAAAAGTGAAATTATGGGCAATCAACCAGTCCAGGAAGCTCAGTGCTTCCCCGCTCTGCGTTGAGGGCAGAGCCTTGAGACCGGTCATGGCCCGATCCAGTCGCTCCAGCATGGCCCGCCAGTCACCCGTGGCCCGGGTGACATCGGCCAATGTAGCGCGCAGCTCATCGATCAATGCCTCAACCCCCGCCACCGGGTCGCTGTGAATGTGCAAGACGCTCATAGCCGCGCCGCCATTGGCGGTCACCGAACCATTCGACACGTGCAGCACAGGATGCGCGAACAACCGGATGACGCCGCCCATGGCGCGCAGGGCGGCCAGCGCGCTATCCACGATAAACGGCATGTCAGGGCAAATAATATCCAGCACCAAGGGGGCGCCCGGTGCATCCGGCGGCGTGGCGAAAATCCGTGTTTCGTCCAAGGGGCCGGCCAATAACCGTTCATGGCTTTGCCGCAGCGCTGCAATCAATTCATCGGGCGCCTGCCGGGCGAGATCATCGGGGTCAATGGCCGCCACCGCCTCGCCGAGAAACCGCTCCAGGCTTTGCTCGCCATTTGCGGCGGCTTTGATCGCTTCGGTGATGCGTTTCGATATCGTGTTGGACATGCCCGGCTCCTGAGACTCGCATACGCAGTCTAGGCCGGGATTGTGTAAATTTTCACGTCCTGCTTGTGCCCACTTTGGTCGCACCTGCGCAGCATGCAATTTCACGAAATGGTCACAATCGGGCAAAGCGTTTCCGGCCGAACCGGGCGCAGAGTGGTTTACACCTTGTTAAACTCTATTGATGTGGTAGTCTTTCGCCCGGTCCCAATGCAGGTGCATTTCATGCCCAAGCTGTCCCAATACGTGTCCTACGCTGCGCTTGCTGCGGCGCTGATTTTTGGCTTTGCCGTCACAGCCCATGCCGGGGCGTTCTTCTAGTAGAAGCTGTTCACGCTGAGCGTTAATGCAGCCGCGCCGGTTCCACAGGCGAGCTGCTGCCGGCACCCACTTTCGGTCCCGCCCAGAACACCACATAGAGTAGGTCCTGTCCTGCTGCGTCGGTGATCTCGATGGAGCGGGGCGCATTCATTTCCCCACCTTCGCCCGCTACCCTGTCAATAATGGCGCGACCGATTTCAGCGGCTTTGTGCTCAGCCGCTTCGAGATTGCTGTGTTCGCTGCCCGTTTCGTCGCGGATCAGGCCGTCATCGGTGCGGTAATGGAAAAAATAGCGCGGCATCGATATTCCCCGTCATCAGGGATCAACTCCGGACACCGCAAAAAGTGCCACCTGAATCGTTTTCACTGTGCCATTGCCGCCTGCGTTAGTCGACCCCGCCACCAAGCCCTTGATAGCCATGCCGGTGCCAGAGCAGGGGGGTGAGGGCGGTATCGGTTTCCGCCTCGATCACTGCGCCCGCAAAAAGCACATGCGTCCCGGTTTCCATGGAACCGATCACGTCGCAATCCAGCGCGATTGCCGCGCCCTGTAAATGCGGTTGCCCGGACGGCCAGGCGTTCCACTGCCCGATATTGAAGCGGTCCGCCGGCTCAATGCGTCCGGCAAAGGCGTCGGCAATATTGTCCTGGCCGATAGCGAGCGTTGCCAGAGAAAAGCTACCGGTCTTGGCGATGATGTCGGCCAACCGACTGACAATGTCGATGGAAATCAGAATGGCTGGCGGCTGCGCGGACAGCGACAACACGGAGGTTGCCGTGCGCCCAACGCGCTCATCTCCGCGCTTTGCCGTCACCACATGTACGCTTGATGCGATCCCGGCCATGGCCGCGCGGAATTCGGTTGCGCTGACCGTTTCGCGGCGCAGCGGCCTGAGGGCCATGGTGTCGGGCAGATCGAAATCGGGCATGAGAATAGTCATCGCGTAGAGTCGCTATGGGTGCAATGGCGGCCTTGATCGAAAAGACGATCAAAGCCGCTGCATGTGTTCAACAAGCGTTTCAGGCAGATGTGCCACCCCGGCCTTCGTCGGGATGACAACCTGCGGCTGAAGAATGCTTTACTGAAAGCGCCGACTTAGCCGAGATTGGCTTCGGCGAACTCGTAATTGGCCAGCTTGTCGAGGAAGTTGCTCACATAATCCGGGCGGCGATTACGGAAATCGACATAGTAGGAATGTTCCCATACATCGAGACCCAGAAGAACCTTACCTTCGCCAGTCGCCAGAGGGTTCGAGCCGTTCGGGGTCTTGGTGGTCTTGAGCTTGCCGTCATTGCCCAGAACAAGCCAGGCCCAGCCCGAGCCGAACTGAGTCGTGGCGGCAGTCTTGAAGCTATCCTTGAAAGCGTCGACCGAGCCGAAATCTTCCACGATCTTGGCTTCGAGTCTGCCCCCGAGCTTACCGCCATTGGGCGAGAGCGCCTGCCAGAAATGGATGTGGTTCCAGTGCTGCCCGGCATTGTTGAACACCGGTGCCAGATCGGCCTTGTCCTTGGCGAAAGCCACGATCTCTTCAAGCGACTTACCTTGAAGATCGGCATTCTTTTCGACGAAACCGTTCAGCGCCGTAACGTAAGCCTGGTGATGCTTGCCATGATGCAGCTCAAGCGTTTCCTGGCTCATGCCGCGTTCGGTAAGGGCAGCGGGAGAATAGGGCAGGGTGGGGAGAGAGAAGGTCATGTTGTCGCTCCTTTCGGGACTGGGGTGGACAGGTTTGACCGGATTGTTTAATTTCCAAGCAATGGCTTTGAAAACCCTTTCCGCAGATATGTCAAGTTCCAGCTTGGAAAATGCCGCATGGTCGCCGCGCAACCCCGCGGAGCGCGTTCTCATGGCGCTCAAGATGCAGGGCAGCCTTTCCGCGTCCGCCATTGGCGATCAGCTTGGAACGTCGGGCGAGGCGGCGCGCCAGCAGCTCGTTCGTCTTGCAGAGGAAGGGTTGGTTGAGGCGCGCAGCAGCGCGGTGGGCGTAGGGCGGCCGACCCAGCTCTGGAGTCTTACCCCGGCGTCGCAATCGCGCTTCCCCGACACCCATGCCGCGCTCACCGTCCAGCTTCTCGATATTGTCAGATCGCAATTGGGCGATGCGGCGCTGGATGAGATTATCGCCGTTCGTGAGGCCGATACCAAACGGGCTTATCATGCTGCCGTCGCGCCCGCTCTGGATCTCAAATCCCGTGTGGCGGCACTGGCCGACCTGCGCAGCCAGGAAGGCTATATGGCCGCTTGGACCGAACAGCCCGATGGCTCGATGCTGCTGATCGAAAACCATTGTCCGATTTGTGCCGCTGCCACCGCCTGCCAGGGTTTTTGCCGCGCCGAGTTGGAAGTGTTTCGGTCGGTCCTGGGCCCCGACGTTTCGGTCGAGCGGCAGGATCATATCGTCAGCGGTGGTCGCCGCTGCACCTATTCCATCAAGGCAATTCCTCATGTCTGAGCCAGAAAACACGCCCACCCGCCTTACACGCATCGGCTGGGAAACGCCCGAAGGTCTCGATGAAAAACTGATCCGCGCTATCGTCGAGGTGTTTTATGCGCGCGCACGCCGCGACGATGTTGTCGGTCCGGTGTTCAATCGCGTCATTCCAGAAGCAGAATGGCCAGCTCATCTCGACAAGATTTCCGACTTCTGGAGCGCGATGATGCTTGGCACCGGCCGCTATGATGGTCGCCCCATGCCCAAGCATATGGGCATCCCCGAATTGTCCGATGCCCATTTCATGCGCTGGCTGCGTCTGTTCCGCGAAACTGTCGACGCGATCTGCCCGCCTGACATCGCCACACTGTTCATCGAGCGTTCCGAACGGATCGCTAATTCCTTCCGCATGAACATCTACATGCGCCGTGGCGAAGATATCACCCAGATGGGGCCTCTGAAACGCGAAGCCGCAGCGACCTGGACTCCGGACTGACGCCAGCCGTTCTTGCGTTTTCGTCCAAGACGCGGCGTGTTAGCGCGACGCGCCAGCTTTGTTTGTTTTGTCGAGCACATAGGCCAATATGGCGGGCCAATAGAGATCGAGTCCCGCGCGCATGGCAATCAGCAGGATTAGCCCGAACAGGCCGCTTCCCAGCAGCATGACGCCCCATGCGCCGATGATGATCACCACCTGCATCACCACGATCCGCATATAAAGGCTGGCGATGACCGGCGAGAGCGAATCTGCGTTGCGTTCCTCCCAGAAGATTGCCGCGCGATGCACAAAGACGAGCGCCAGCATCGGCCATAGTTTTTGTCCGATGAGGAAAGTTTCCAGAAACACCTCTGGCGAACGCAGATGGCCCGGCCAGTCGCCGCCATAAAGTGCACTCATCAGAAAGAGATGAATGGCCATGAAGAAGCCGGAGTGCACGAGCACGAAGGCAGGTCCTCCCACCGAGAAATTCGTGTTTCTTTGCGTTGGACCATCAAATGTCCATGTCTCCAATCCCGTATGAAAGGCCATCGTCATCACCGTCCAGAAGGCGACGACCGCCGTTTCCATCCAGTAGAAGATCAGCAGGGTGTAAATGTCCCATCCTGCCAGCAACACGCCCAGAAGCGGCAGGATATTGCTGAGGACGACAAGGGCGAGATTGTTGGCGCGGGGCATATGCATGGCTTTGCCCTATCCCGAAACGGCAGTGTTCACTGCCCCTGAACAGGGTATGCCGCCATAAAAAATCTACGCTAGCGTACCAGAAAATTCTGGGGGCTGAGGGCCTATGAACACACCGCGTCTCTGCCTTGCTATCATCGCATTCGGAATGATGCTCCCCGCCCGTGCCGCCGATATCAGTCTGCAGTCAGACTATTTTTCGGCCAGTCACCCCGTGCCTCTGCTGAGTTTTAATGGCCCGGTCGTTGAAGGCGACGTCGAGCAATTGCGTGCTGTCTTTGATGCCAATGTGCCCTGCAATGCTGATGAATTGCCCGCAGGCGGCGGCAATTGTGCGATCCTTACTCTTGCCAGTCCCGGTGGAAATTATATCGAGGGCCTCCTGCTGGCGCAGTTTCTTCGAGACCACAACATTGCGACGCTGATAGAGCCCGGCGCTGAATGCTATTCGGCCTGTGCCTTCGCCTTCCTTGGCGGCACGGGCTATTCAACGCAGGCTGGCATTGGCGCCTATATAGACCGCATGGTGGCCCCGGGCGCTATTCTCGGTTTCCATGCGCCCTATTTCGCGCCGGATTCGCTGGATGGGCTGGTTGCTGAATTTGGTCTCGACACGGTTCTCGGCGCCAGCCGCGACGATATTTCCCTGATGGTCCGCGAACTGGTCAACTGGAATGTCGATGCGAATGTGCTCTCCTACATCGTCTCCATGGGGCCGGACGAAACCTACGACATTGTGACGGGCGAGGACTATTTTCTGACGCGCACCGCGCTGCCGCCCGAGCTGATTTTCAACGAAACGACCAATGTCGCCGATGCTGTTTACAATGCCTGCATCTACCTGCTGGCAGAGCATGAACGCCAATTCCCCAGCATGCTTGTCGATCGCATCGCGGCGACATCCATGACCAATATTGGCGCCAGTGCGTCTGGTGACGCAATCACTGGCTATCGGCTGGGCCCGGATGATCCGCTGGGGCTCACCTTCTGTGGCATGCCCGACGCGCAGTTTGAGGGCGATGGTCACGCGGACATTTCGCTTTATACCGGCGCTGGTATTCAGGGCGATATTCGGCCCATGCTGAGCTTTTTCTTCCGTCCTGACGGATGGTCCAGCCTTGGTAGCACCGGCAATATCCGCCGCGCCATTTTTCAAAGGGGGGCGATGAACGCCATGTTCCTCGATCCTTTGAGAGCGGCCGATAACAGCCTGTTTGACTAGCCAGCGAATAAACGCCTCGTAATATTCGAGAATTTCGCCTTTCTTCGGTCGGCTCTTTCCGGCACCATCACCGCGCCGACTGTGGGAGAGCAGACGGCAGGTGAGGAGGAAGACAGTGACATTCAAGGCATTGCTGACGCGGAAATCCGAGGATGGCGTTGTCGCTTCAGCGGTCGAAATTCTCGATGATGATCGCCTTCCTGAAGGTGATGTGACGGTCGATGTCGATTGGGCCGGACTCAATTACAAGGACGGGCTGTGCCTGACAGGGCAGGGCGGGCTGGTGCGCAATCACCCCCATGTCGCGGGTATCGATTTTGCTGGCACGGTGAGCGAAAGCACCGATGATCGCTATCGCAAGGGCGATTCCGTGGTGCTGACCGGCTGGCGCGTCGGGGAAGCGCATTGGGGTGGCTATGCGACAAAGGCCAGGGTCAAGGCCGATTGGCTGGTGCCTCTGCCCCAGGGGCTTTCGGGCCGCGACGCCATGGTGATCGGTACTGCGGGGCTGACCGCCATGCTGGCCATCAATCGCCTTGAGGCGCTTGGACTGCGCCCGGCCAGCGGAGAAATTCTGGTTACCGGTGCCGCTGGCGGTGTTGGCTCCATCGCCATCGTATTGCTGCACCGGTTGGGCTATTCCGTCACCGCTCTTTCCGGCCGCCCCCAACACGCTGAAATGTTGCAGGCACTGGGCGCAACTACGATTCTCGATCGGGCCGAATTCCTGGCACAGCCAGACAAACCGCTCGAAACGGCGCGCTTCGCGGCGGCTATCGACTGCGTTGGCGGCGATATTCTCGGCAAGCTTTTGCGGCAGATTGGCTATGGTGGTTCTGTCGCCAGCCTCGGCAATGCCGCAGGAATTGGCCTGAATACCAATATTCTCCCCTTCCTGCTGCGCGGCGTTAACCTGCTCGGCATCGACTCGGTCATGCAGCCATTTGATGCGCGCGTCGCCGCTTGGGCGCGTCTGGCCGGTTTGTTCAATTTTGCCGCTTATGCCGATAATGTCGAAGAGATCGCCCTTGAAGCGCTGCCCGACAAGGCGTCACAAATCCTGCGCGGAGAAGTGCGTGGCCGGGTGATTGTGCGGCCTGAATAGTGACGGGTCTTTGTCTATGCTCTCCTGAATTCGATCGAAGGAAACACGGGAAAGTATCTCCGAGGTCAAAGCTCCCGCTTGACTTGTATGGTAGTCTTGGCGATGCTGCATTGTCTGAGTGGGAATAACCTCTCAGGAACGGCCGGAGACACGTCATGGACCTTGAAGGGTCCAGCCAGGGTATGTGGTTAAGCGTGAGCTACGCGGTACGTCTTCTGTCTGACCGATCTGAAACCGGACAGATGCTCGTATCGACCTTCTGAGTTGCCCGCTAGAAATCAACCGTGCGGTCGCGGTTGGGCGGAAATTACCCCTCCTGCAACCGCACATACTCACCCCTGACGGGGCCGCGGGAGGATGAATGCAGCCCAATACAACCATTGGCTTTTTGGCATTGGGCGCTCGCGCCTAACCGTCACGAGGGATCGAGTTTGCGCTCCGTAACCGGAGGCATGAGGAGTGAGTAGCGCGTACCTCAAAAAGAGGTACGTAAATCAAGATGCGACCCAAAGGAATAAAGGGCGCATTCGAAAAGAAGCTCAAGGGAGGAACATATGAGCAAACTATCGAGAAGAACTTTTCTTGGAGCAGCCAGCTCCGTCGCCGCCTTGGCGGCCATGGGCCGTCCGGCCTTTGCCCAGAGCGCGCAGGTGCGCCATTTCTGGTGGGGCAATCCGGAACGTGATCGGCGTACCTTTGAAGTAATCGACATCTTCAACGGCAAGCACCCCGACATCAATGTAACCGGCGAAACTCTTGGTTTTGCAGACTATTTCACCAAGTTGACCACTCAGATCGCGGGCGGCAACATGCCAGACGTGATCCAGCAGGGTTATGGCGTGCTGTTCGAATATATCGCCAATGGCGCAGTCGTGCCGCTCGACGACTATGTCGGCAAGAGCCTTGATATCTCCAAGATGGACCAGAGCGCCATTGATGCCGGCACGGTGGATGGCAAATTCTATGCTCTCTCGATCGGCGCCAATAGTCATATGGCGATCTACAATTCCCGTCTCTTCGCAGAAGCTGGCATTGTCCCCGGTGAGACCTTCGATCCCTATGGCTACACCTATGACGAACTGGCTGAGTTCGCCGCCGCCATCAAGGAAGCGACCGGCGTTGCAGGCACCGACGACAACACGGCCGATTACCAGAACTTCTCCGACTTCATCGTGCAGAAGGGCGTAAGCATTTTCAATGAAGATGGCTCCTACGGCCCGACGCAGGAAATCGTCGAGGAATATTGGGCGACCTGGGAGAAAATCCGTAACGCCGGTGGCACGCCACCTGCGCAGGAAACCGCTGGTCTGGCAGGTGTCGCTGAGCTTAGCCAGCAAGGCATTGTGACCGGCAAGTCGGCCATGACCTATCTCTGGTCCAACCAATTGGTGGGTGTTCAGGGACTGGTGGAAGACGCGCTGGGTGCAGCAATGTACCCCAACACGCCCGACATGATTCCCGGCTCCATCATTCAACCGAGCCAGTTCGTGTGTCTGACTCGCGACAGCGCCGATCCGGTTGCCGCCACCACCTATATGAGCGCTTTCGTCAACGATCTCGACATGACAGCGGTTCTTGGTCTTGAACGCGGCATTCCCAGCCAGAGCGACGTGCGCGCTGCGCTGGAGCCGAATCTGACTCCGGCTGAGGCCGTGTCCGTGGCCTTCTTTGATGGCATTCAGGGCAAGACAGCCACCTTGGCTGCGCCGCCGCCAAGCGGCTCCAACGAGGTCGAGCAGACCTTTGAACGTCTCGCCGTCGGCGTGCTGCTCGGCGAACGCTCCATCCCAGAGGTCGCCAGCGACTTCCTCAATCAGGCCCGCGCAATTCTGGCTCGCGCATAGGGTCTGAGCCCCGGTCCGCCGCGCTCTCCCGTCGCGGCGGGTTCCTCCCTGGGCCCGAGGCGGCATCTGCCTGGCGCATGGCAGATGCCGCTCCGATTGATTGTCCGGGGCGCTGTCTATTGAGATTTGGAGCGACGAGTGCTGAAATTCTTCCGCCGCAACTTCGCGGGTTACGCCTTTCTCTCGCCGTGGCTGATCGGCTTTTTCTTGCTGGCAATCGGGCCGATCCTCGCCTCGCTCTATCTTAGTTTTACCAAGTACAATGTCGTGCGCCCGCCCCAATGGATTGGCCTCGATAATTACGCCTATATGATCCAATACGATCAGCGGTTCTGGAAGGCGCTGCAGGTCACCTTCACTTTCGTCGTCGTCTCCGTACCGCTCAAGCTTATCTTCGCGCTGGGCGTCGCCATGGCGCTGGACAAGGGCGTGCGCGCCATCGGTTGGTATCGGGCGCTTTTCTATCTGCCCTCGATCCTTGGCGGCTCCATAGCGGTCGCCATCCTTTGGCGTCAGCTGTTCAACTATGACGGCGTCATCAATGCCATTCTGGCGCTTGTGGGCATCGATGGTACCTATTGGCTTGCCGATCCCAATTATTCACTCTGGACGCTGATCATTCTTGCCATGTGGCAGTTCGGCTCGCCCATGCTGATCTTCCTCGCGGGACTGCGCGCCATTCCGCAGGAGCTTTATGAGGCCGCCGAGATCGATGCTGCCGGGCCAGTGAAGAAATTCTTCGCCATCACCGTGCCGCTGCTCGCGCCGGTCATCTTCTTCAATCTGGTCTTGCAGATGATCGAGGCCTTCAAGAGCTTTTCCGGTGCCTTCATCATTTCCGGCGGCTCCGGTGCGCCGCTTGATAGCCTGCTGTTCTTTACTGTCTACCTTTACAACGAAGCCTTCAGCTTCCTGCGCATGGGCTATGCCTCGGCGCTGGCCTGGGTGTTGCTGATCGTTATCGCGCTCTTCACCGCCATCGCCTTCTGGACCAGCAAATACTGGGTGCACTACGAGAATGAGAAGGGCTGAGCCATGAACGTCGCAGCAATCAACCCCTCACAGACCAATGCTGAAATTGCGCGTGCCTATCGGGAAGCCAAGGCAAAGCGGGCCAAACGCGCCGCTGTCCTGAAGCATATCTTCCTGATCGCCACATCATTGGTCATGGTCTATCCGCTGATCTGGATGTTTGCCTCATCGCTCAAGCCCGATAACCAGATTTTTGGTAATCTGGGTCTTTGGCCGACCGAGTTTCAGTGGCAGAATTACTGGAATGGCTGGCACGCCCTGCCTATCAGCTTCACCACCTTCTTCTGGAATTCCACCGTCGTGACCGTGCTCTCGGTCATCGGCAATGTCATCTCATGCTCTTTCGCCGCCTATGCCTTTGCGCGGCTGGAATTTACCGGCAAGAACATCTGGTTCGCGCTGATGATGATGACGCTGATGATCCCCTATCATGTGGTGCTCATCCCCCAATATATCCTGTTCCTCAACCTTGGCTGGGTGAATACCTATCTGCCGCTGATCGTGCCGAAATTCCTCGCGGGCGAAGCCTTCTTCGTCTTCCTGATGATCCAGTTTTTCCGCCAGCTTCCACGCGAGTTGGATGAAGCGGCAATGATCGATGGCTGTTCGCCCTTCAAGATTTACTGGGCCATCATCATGCCGCTTTCGCTGCCTGCCATGGCGACGGCGGCAATCTTCTCCTTCATCTGGACCTGGGAGGATTTTCTGGGCCCGCTCGTCTATCTCAATGACATGAAGGACTACACGGTGCCATTGGCGCTCCGTAGCTTCATCAGCTCCGATGGCGTCAGCCAATATGGCCCCATGTTCGCCGTCTCGATCCTGTCCATCCTGCCCATCATCCTGTTCTTCGTCATCTTCCAGCGGTTGATCATCCGCGGCATTGCGATGAGCGGGCTGAAGTGATGGGAACGGATATTCCAGTCGACACCCTCCCCCTTGCGGGGAGGGATCAAGGGTGGGGGACGGGGGCCCGGATGTCGCGGCTCTCAGCACCCCCTCCCAACCTCCCCCGTCAAGGGGGAGGTGCTGTCCGGTGGATTCGACGCGATCCAGCCCACGCCCAATTTAAGGACCACCAATGGCATCTGTAACCCTCACTGAAGTCCGCAAGGCCTATTCCGGCTTCGAGGTTATCCACGGCATCGACCTTGAAGTGCAGTCCGGTGAATTTCTCGTGCTTGTTGGCCCCTCCGGCTGCGGCAAGTCTACGCTGCTGCGCATGATTGCCGGGCTCGAAGACATCACCGACGGCACGATTGCCATTGGCGGTCGTATCGTCAACGACCTTCCGGCCAGCCAGCGCAATCTCTCGATGGTGTTCCAGTCCTACGCGCTTTATCCGCATATGACGGTCCGCAAGAATCTCGCTTTCGGCCTGTCCAACCTGCGCATGCCCAAGGATGAAATCGCCCGCCGCGTTGCTGACGCCGCCCGCATTCTCCAGATCGAGGAATTGCTGGAGCGCAAGCCGCGCCAGCTCTCCGGCGGCCAGAAACAGCGCGTTGCCATTGGCCGCGCCATCGTGCGCGAGCCGCAGCTTTTTCTGTTCGACGAGCCATTGTCCAATCTCGACGCAGAACTGCGCGTGCAGATGCGCGTGGAACTGGCGAGCCTCTACAATCGCCTGGGTACCACAATGATCTATGTCACCCACGACCAGACCGAGGCCATGACCATGGCCACCCGGATTGCCGTGCTGAACAAGGGCAATCTCGAACAGGTTGGCACCCCCTACGAACTCTACAACGCGCCCAAAAATCTCTTTGTCGCCAGTTTCATCGGCTCGCCCAAGATGAACCTGCTTAAAGGCCAGGCAGACGGTTCGAGCATCGAATTGGCTGGCTTCGGGCGGCTGTTGGCCGCAGTGCAACAGGGTGACGTAACTATCGGCATCCGGCCGGAGCACCTGCATATCAATCAGCCGGGCGAGGTGCAGGTTGAGGGCACGATCTCACTGATCGAATATCTGGGCAGCGAGCTTTTCGTTTATGTCGGCCTGCCCAATGGCGAGACTATGCTGGCACAGGCGCCGGGCAGTGCAAAATACAGCCGGGGCGACAAGGTCAATCTGTCCTTTAACGCGCCGGACGCCCATTTCTTCAACAAAGATGGTCTGCGGATTGAGGTCTAGACGTGACGCACGAACTGCTTGAGGCATTGCGGAAGCAAGACGTCGGTGCGGAAATCGGCCCGCTGGCCAAGCCTGCCGATCAGGCTCTGCTGGAAGAATGGTATGGGTCTGGCGTCCGATTTGTCTCGAGCGCGCCGCGTCTCATCAGTCGGTATTACGATGCCGTGCGCGAGCTTTTCGATTGCATCGCTCCAGCGGCGGATGAGGTGCCCATCCTGCATGAAGGCGGCATCTATCACGGCTGCTGGCTCGAAAGCACAGGCACCATCAATGCCGAACTGCTGAGCCGCTTCCTGCCTTCCGTCACCACCGCGACCTATTCTGCTTTCGTCCGCTATCAGCGCGATGATGGGCTCTTTCCCTATAAGGTCACGCCGCAGGGGCCGGCCTATAATCAGATTCAGCTCGTTACGCCGCTGGCCCGATCTGTCTGGAACCATTTTGCCCTGAACCGGCTCGACAATGACTGGCTGAGTGCCATGTTCGGGGCAATGTCCCGCTATGATGGCTGGCTGTCGCGCTATAGGAATACGCGCCAGACCGGGGCGGTGGAGGCATTTTGCGCCTATGATACCGGCCACGATCTGTCATCGCGTTTCTGGCATGTGCCCGACAGCCCCTTCGGCAATGACCCGACACGTTACGATCCTGATAATCCGGTCTTGCCCTTCATTGCGCCGGACCTGACCGCCAATGTCGCCTGCCAGCGCGACTATCTCGGGCGCATTGCCGACACGTTGAAGGGCGATGGCAATATCTGGCGCGGCAAGGCGGAGGCCAGCCGCAATGCCTTGTTCGAGCAATGCTTCGATACCGATGATGACTATTTTTATGACCGGGATCGTCACGGTGGGCTGGTCAATATCCAGTCCGACCTGCTGCTGCGTGTGCTTGCCTGCGAGGTCGGAGACGAGGATTTTTTCCGAACGGCTCTTGAACGCTACCTGCTCAACACGCGCAAGTTTTTCGCTAAATTCCCGCTGACCTCGATCGCGCTGGATGATCCAAGGTTCGATCCGACTTTCGGGCAGAATAGCTGGAACGGCCCTACAAATTTCCTGACGCTGATCCGTACCCCCCATGCCTTCGAGCATCATGGGCACGATGTCGAACTGACCTGGATCATGCAGCCGGTGCTGTCGGCGCTCTTTGCAGCAGACCGCTTCCCGCAGACGCTCAATCCGCACAATGGCGAGGCCGGCTTTACCGAGAAATATTCGCCCTCGATCCTGTGCCTGCTCGATTACATCGAACGCCTGTCCGGCATCCTGCCACGGCCCGATCGCACAATATGGCTCACCGGCTTGATGCCAAAGCCTGCAACGCACCGCTATGAATGCTGGGAAACCGCCTATTCCCGCACAATAGATGGCGCAACTTTTGAACTGCTCAATACGCTCGATGATAGCGTGGTTTACCGCGATGGAGACCTGATCTGCCGTTTCCCTGCGGGTCTGCGGCTGAAAATGGACAGGGTAGGGCGTCTGCTGGCGATTGAAGGCCTGTCGAGCAGAATCGTTGCCGGAACACTGAACTATGACGGGCGATCGATGGAAATCGCTATCGGGCCCAACGAGATACAGCGCTTTACGGGCAGTGGTTTTGAAGCAGTGGGCGGCCCGGGGCTGGTTTTGCCAACCTATGAATGACACCAAAGGCGTATGAGCAGCCCTGCCTCGTGACAGGACGGTGACAGGGAGCGTGCTTAATCTCTCCTTTACGAACGCAATGTCGTTCGCATTGTTCGGGAGGAAATATGAACAAGCTGCTTCTCGCGGCGCTGGTCTCCAGTGCCCTGTCCGTGTCCGCCTATGCTGCGGATTACGCAATTCTCGCTCCGGCCGCGCCTGGCGGTGGCTGGGACCAGACCGCCCGCACCATGCAGGAAGCCCTCGTTGGTGAAGGCATTTCCACCAATGTGCAGGTCACCAACGTTCCTGGCGCCGGCGGCACGATTGGTATTGCCCAGTTCGCCACCCAGGAAAACGGCAATCCCAATGCCCTGATCGTCGGCGGCTATGTGATGGTCGGTGCCATTCTCACTAACGCTTCGCCCGTGACACTGGCGGACGTCACCCCCATCGCCCGCCTGACCGGTGAAGCCGTGGCCATCGTGGTTCCGGCCGCGTCCGATATTCAGAGCCTCGACGACCTCGTCGCCAAGCTCAAGGAAAATACCGGCGGCGTGTCCTGGGCCGGTGGCTCCGCAGGTGGTGTCGACCACATCACGGCCGGCCTCATCGCCAAGACCATTGGCGTCGATCCGACCCAGGTCAACTACATCGCCTATTCCGGCGGTGGCGAGGCCCTAGCCGCCATTCTCGGCGGCCAGGTAACCGTAGGTATTTCCGGCATCAGCGAATTTGCCGGTCAGATCGAAGCCGGTGAACTGCGCCTGATCGCCGTGTCGTCCGACGAACGCGTGCCGGGCGTCGATGGCCCGACGCTGATGGAAGCTGGTGTTGATCTCGCTGTCCAGAACTGGCGCATGGTCGCCGCTGCACCCGGCATCACCGACGAGCAGAAGGCTGCCATCACCGCCGACATCAAGGCCATGGCCGAGTCCGCCACCTGGCAGACCGCGCTTGAGACCAAGGGCTGGGTCGATACCTATCTCGATGGCGAAGCTTTCGATGCCCAGCTTGCCGCTGACATCGCTGCCACCGAGACGATCCTGAAAGACATTGGCCTCGTCCAATGACAATAGGCTCCTCCAAGCCCGAGCGCCGTCCCGATGGGGCGGCGCTTGTCATCGCTGCGATCCTTGCGGGCATTGCCATAATCATCTTCTGGCAGACCAGCCAGATGCGCGTGCCTCCGATTCAGCAACGCATAGGCCCCACAGTTTTCCCATATGTCGTCGCCACCGGCCTGATGCTGCTGGCCATCGGCACCGTCGTCTCCGCCATGCGCAATGGTTTTCCCGAACGCAGCAAGGACGATTACGGCCCCATTTTGTGGATTGTTGGCGGCCTGATCGGGCAGATCCTGCTCCTGTCCACGGCGGGTTTCTCCATCGCCACGGGCGTACTCTTTGCCTTCACCGCCAAGGCGTTTGGACGCGGCCCGCTTTGGAAAACCATTCCAATCGGCACCGTCTTCGCCTTTGTCGTCTGGTTCATCTTCGCCAAGGGCCTGCAACTCTCGCTGCCCGCCGGTGTGCTTGAGCGCCTGCTCACGACGGGGAGCCCGTTCTGATGAATACGTTTGAACTTCTCGCGCAGGGCCTCGTCGCCGCGCTGCAATGGCAAAATCTCATCTACGCGCTGATCGGCGTGACGCTGGGCACCGCCGTGGGCGTGCTGCCGGGTATCGGACCGGCGCTGACCGTCGCGCTGCTGCTGCCGGTGACCTATAAGCTTGATCCTGCCGGTTCGCTGATCATGTTTGCCGGTATCTACTACGGCGGCATGTATGGCGGTTCGACCACCTCCATCCTGCTCAATACGCCCGGTGAAAGCGCCTCCATCGTTACCGCCCTGGAAGGCAACAAGATGGCCCGCAAGGGCAGGGGTGGCCCGGCCCTCGCCACCGCCGCCATCGGCTCCTTCGTCGCCGGTCTTCTCGCCACGCTTGGCCTCGCCTTCATCGCGCCCTTCGTGGTGAAATTCGCCTTGTCCTTCGGACCGGCTGACTATTTCGCGCTGATGGTGCTGGCCTTCGTCACCGTTTCCGCCGCCTTCGGGGATTCCGCCCTGCGCGGCCTGACGGCTCTGTTCATCGGGCTGGGCCTGGGTCTCATCGGCATCGATCTGCAATCGGGCCAGACACGGCTTGCCTTCGGCGTCATGGACCTGCTCGATGGCATCGAAGTGACTACCCTTGCTGTGGCGCTGTTTGCCATTGGCGAGACCATGAAAACGGCGTCCGACCGCGAACAGGTCGCTGCGCAGGTCATGGCGGTCAAGGGTTCGGTGTGGATGACGCTTCAGGACTGGAAGCGAAGCTGGGCCTCCTGGCTGCGCGGCACGGCCATCGGCTTCCCCATTGGCGCCATGCCAGCGGGCGGCGCAGACGTTGCCAGCTTCCTCTCCTATAGTGCCGAGAAGAATTTCTCCAAGCATCCTGAGGAGTTCGGACACGGCGCTATCGAAGGCGTTGCCGGTCCCGAAGCCGCCAATAACGCCTCTGCGGCTGGTACGCTGGTACCGCTCTTGACCCTTGGCCTGCCGACCACGGCAACAGCCGCGATCATGCTGGCTGGCTTCCAGCAATTCGGCCTGCAACCCGGTCCCTTGCTGTTTGCCAATAATGCAACGCTGGTCTGGGCGCTGATCGCCAGCCTGCTTGTCGCCAATTTCATGCTGCTGGTGCTCAACTTGCCGCTGATCGGCCTGTGGGTGAAGCTGCTCACCGTGCCAAAGCCCTGGCTGTATGGCGGCATTCTGGTGTTCGCCACCTTGGGCACTCTTGGGGCCAATGGCGCCATGTCCATGGGGATCGGCCCGGTTCGTATCTCGTTTGAGCTGGTCCTGCTGCTGGCCTTCGGTGTGCTTGGCTATTTCCTGCGCCGTTTCGGCTATCCGATTGCGCCGGTTGTGGTCGGGTTGATCCTTGGGCCTATGGCAGAGCAGCAGCTTCGCCGCGCCTTGGCCATCAGCCAGGGCGAACTGGGCATTCTTGTCTCGTCACCAATTTCCATCGTGCTCTACGTTGCGGCGATCATCGCCGTCGGTCTGCCGCTCATCATGCGGCTGCGCGGCCAAGGCAAGGTGCTGGGCCAACTGGCCAGCGACGAAGACTAGAACCGAACTGGTGGCTCAACTGTTGCCGCATAACCCGATCGTCATCCTCTGGCTTGTCCCGAGGGTGCTGCATTTAAGCCTGATGCCGTGAGGAGCCCTCGGGTCACGCCCGAGGATGGTCGGAGCAAGACGCTACGGGACGAAGCATTTCCTACGACGAAAAAAGCCCGGATGCCAGGGAGGGAACTGGCATCCGGGCTTTGTCATACCGGCAGATCTGCGCAAGCCTCAGAGGGAGGGGCCGTGGCCTGCGCTTGAGCAGTTCAGATGAACTGCGAGCGGAGCTCTTTAGATCTTGCCGATGTTGCGGAACGCGACCGGGTCGATGCCCAGGCTTTCGAGGTGCTTGGCCTTGGGCGCCCGTCCGGCATCGACAGCCGCCGACACAGCAGCAGCGCTGCCGAATACGGTGGCGAAAGTGTCGAGGGTCGCAAAAAACTTGTTCTTGCGCAGGGTGCTCATGGTTCAGTCCTTCTTTTGGCGCCGGGATCATCCCGTCTCGCTTCCATGCACCCTAAATGGTCCTATACCCCAGCCTTCGGTAGAGGGGCTTTGCTCACCCCAGCCATGCGCTGGGGGCAAATCTTCTGGGCCGGATACGCCCCCTTCTCGCCTCGGCAAGCAGACCTCAGGCGTGGCGGTAGAAATCGATCCGCCTGACGCAATTGCCCTTTGTACTGGTAAATTCAAGCACGAACGCAAATGCCACGGTCTCGCCGTTCACAACAGCCTCGCCATTCGCCGCGCCGATACGCCCATGACTGATGGCATGCAATATGGTGAGGCTGGTCGCGTTTTCGAGGCCAATATCGGGAGGCCGCGCATCCTGGTCCAGCCGATCTCCGGGATCATCGCCGAGAACCAGCGCAATGATGAAATCCTCTACAAAGGCATTTTTGGGCGAATTGCCGCATTCTCCGCTGCGGGTAACCTTCATTGGTCTCTCCTCATGGCTTGGGCGAGACGATTTCCTGCCATGTGTCGAGGAAGCGCTGCCGTCGCAGTGTATCGAGTGCCACCAGTAGCCCCGGCCCCAGTGGAATAGGCTGGATCACGCCACGCCCACGGGCCGCGATGGCCTCGCTGGTCCATTCGCCGCTTCCCTGCGGCACCACCGCACCAAGGGCTGTGGGGCCGGCGGCGATAGCCTGTCCGGCAGGGGAAAGCGCAAAATCCACGAAAGCGCGGGCAAGATCGGCATTGGGCGCGTCACGAGGGATCAGCATCGAGCGGGTCAATACCAGCACATAATCGTCTGGCACGACGATTTCGATGGGCGCGCCTTCGGCCTGTCGAGCGAAGGCATATGACCCAAGGACATTATAACCCAAGGCCAGCGAACCATCGGCCACGCCATTGAGAATGGCAGGGCTTGATCCCGAAAATTGCGTATTAAGCCGCCCGAACGCTGTTGTCAGCCGCCAGAAGATGGACGAAATGGTCTGATCCTGCGCCGCCAGCAGGTAGCCCACACCGGACACACCAATATCATAAGTGGCGATCTTGCCGCGGAAGCGCTCGCTCTGCGTCTCCAGCAGTTCGGCCAGAGTGAGGTGGGTGCGCGGCACTTCGGTTGTCGCGATCTGGTCTGGATTATAGATGATGACGGCGGGCTCGAAGGTGAAGCCGAAAACCTCGTTTCGCCAATGGGCCCAGTCGGGAAGCGCCCCGAGATAGACGCTGTCATGAGCCAGCGCATGGCCGTCATTGGCCAGCTTCAATTGCAGGTCGGAAGCCGAGCTGATCAACAGGTCCGGGGCAGTGCCCAGCGAGCCTTCCAGAAACCCTTCATAGAGAGGGCGCGAATCCCATTCTTCATAGACGATGCCAAGGTCTGGCCGTTGCTGTTGAAAGCCGGCAATGAAGAACTCGAACAGCGGTGTGTCTGTCGTGCCCAGAATTGTAAGGACCTTGTCTTCGCTCCCGTCCAGGGCTGGATAAAGGCTGGCGGCGGCTTCTGCAGGATTGTGCGGCAGAAGCAGCGCTGTGGCGCAGAATAGGGCGGCCACCAGCCCCATCAACCCGCTATTGGCGCGGCGGGGCAGGGGCAATGAAATGGAGACGATCAAGCCTCCGCCCTCCCGGTCTTTAAGGGTCAATTGCCCACGATGTGCTTCAACGACGCGGGATACGATGGATAGGCCAAGGCCCGAGCCAACGGTGCCGGTGCTGTTTTTGCCGCGCTTGAACCGTTCCAGCACGCTTGCCTTCTCCGTATTGTCGATGCCCGGCCCTCGATCACGAATGGCGAGCACCACGCTGTCACCGGTGACGTGCCCAGAGATGTCGACCATGTCCGGCGCATAGACCAGAGCATTGTCCACCACATTGCGCATCATCTCGCGCAGAGCCACGCGGTCGCCCCGGATCAAGGCAGTTTCGGCATCTTTGGTGAGGTCGATTTTTAGCCGCCCGGACTGGTCTGGGTCGAGGCGTTGGCGCACATCCTCGATGACTGCCGCCAGTGTCGTATTGTCGTTTTCCTGATTTTCCATGCGATGGGAAATCGTCGCTTCCATCAGCAATTGGCTGACCAATTGGCTCGCCTGTACCGCGCCGGTATGGATGCGGCCAATGCGGCCACGCAGCGCTTCTGGGTCTTGCTCGTCCATCGCCACTTCCGCCTGCGCGCGCAGTGAGGCGAGCGGGGTCCGGACCTCATGTGCGGCCTCTGCAACAAGCCCGCTGACCCGTTCCATCGCGTTGCGCAGGCGGGACATGAAGGCGTTGAGCGCGGAGACGAGGTGATCGACCTCGACGGGAACGGGTATCGTGAGCGGCGACAGATCGTCTGGCGAACGCGATCTTAATTCGTGTTCCAAGGCGGTCAGCGGCGCGAACATGCGGGAAATGCCGAACCAGACGAGTCCAATGGCCAGCAGGGTCAGGGCGATAACCGGCAGGACGGCGTTGGACAGGATTTCATTGGACAAAGCCTCCCGCTGGTTCTGTGTCTCGGCGACATGGATCGTCACCCAACCGGTATCGCTCGGCGTTGAGATCAGCCGACCCACGCTGGCCACGCGCACATTTTCCCCGCGATACATGACGTCAACAAAATTTGGCTCCGCCGAAACGGTCTCGGGCATTTGTGCTGCCAGATCTTCATACCCGGTAACAGTTTGCGCGTCGGGGTCTTCAACCGCGTAAAACACCCGGTCCTGCCCGGAAAACATGGCGAAGGCGGCGAAGGGAATTTCGACCACCACCGCATCGCTTTCCACCTGCACGGCACCAGCAATGGTCAAGGCCGACGCCGCTAGCAGGCGATCGAAAGCACGATCCGAGGCCCGTTCGGCATAGTCGCGGATGAAGACGATCAGGATCAGTGCGGCCATAACCAGAAGGCCGACTGCCAGCGCAAAAATGCGGCGGCGCAGGGAGAAGGGTTTGCGAATAGACGCGGGCACTTATCCGATGACCCGCAACAGATAGCCGACGCCGCGCACCGTGCCGATTTCGACATTGGCCCCGTCGAGCTTTTTGCGCAGGCGGGAAATGTGCAGCTCCAATGCGTTGATCGATACGCTTTCGTCGAAATTGAACAACTGGTTCATCAGCCGTTCCTTAGGCACGACCTTGCCGACATGGGACACGAGAATTTCCAGCAACCGAAACTCGCGCCGCCCCAGTTCCAGCGCCTTGCCGCCCACCGAAGCATTGAGCGCGGCCAGATCGAGTGCCAGATTGCCCACCTCTATCGAACTGGATGCCTGTCCGCCGGAGCGGCGCAGAAGCGCACGCAAGCGCGCTTCCAACTCCCTGAGATCAAAGGGCTTTACCAGATAATCGTCGGCGCCGAGATCGAGCAGGCTTACCTTGTCGTCGATTTCGGACCGGGCGGTAATGACCAGAATTGGCGCGTTGAACTTGCGCTTGCGCAGCTCCGCAATCAGCCCGATCCCATCGCGGTTGGGCAGCATGAGATCGAGCGTAACAGCGTCGAACTGGTCGCTTTCGGCGGTTGAGACGACGTGATCGCCGTCTCGCACCCATTCGACCGAATGCCCGGCGCTGCGCAGGCGCTTTTCAATCGCCTCGCCTAAATCTTCATTGTCTTCGACAAGCAGAATTCTCATTCATCCATCCCCTCCAGGACCCTAAAGCAGGGGCGCGGGAGAGGAAATAGAATTCTCCTATGCGGGGTTCTTCTGCGGAACTTCCTTCAGCTTTTCAATGAGATAAGCATGCGTGGCCGGGTTGGCGACGATCATCGCGCCAGTGGTCTCATAATAATCCGCCCCACGCCCCCACCAATCCGTAACCACCCCACCAGCCTCTTCGACCAGCAGGATACCCGCTGCGGTGTCGACAAAGCCGGTTTCTTCGTAATAGCCGGTGAGGCGACCGCAGGCGACATAGGCGCAGGAATTGGCGGCGCTGCCGACGATACGGACGCCCCCGATGGGTGCGCGGATGGCGTCTAGACGGGCGTAAGCCCCTGGATGCAAAAGCAGATTTGGTGTTGGCAGGCCGGTGCCAACCGCCATCAGCGCAACGTCCTGGCTCTTGCTGACATGAAGCTGCTCGCCATTGAGGAAAGCGCCGCCGCCTTTGATGGCGGTGAACATCTCGTCGCTGACCGGATTATAGACCAGCCCACACAGCGTTTCGCGGCCATGCCGGAGCGCGATGGTGATGGTATAATGCTGGCCATTCAAGAAGTTAGTCGTGCCGTCAATGGGATCGACGAGGAAACGATAGTCCTGATTTTGACCTTCAACGGGCGGGAACTCTTCGCCGGTCAGGCTCCAGTCGGGATAGCGGGTGAGCAGGTGCTTGCGGATCATCTGCTCGGACTCGCGGTCGGCATCGGAGACGAAGTCGCCGGGGCCCTTTATGCCGATCTCCAGATCACGAAAACGCTTGAAATGAGAAAGGGTTAGCGCACCAGCATCACGAGCTGCGGCAACCATGTCGGCGAGGATTTTATTGAGGTCTGTCATGGGTTGAAGGCCGCTGCCAGCCCCTCCGGATCGTCTGTTGTTATCTGGTCAACCTTCAGCTCCAGGAGCCGGGTGACTTGGGAAATTGTTGTGGAATTAACGTGGTTTATCGTCCACGCATCGACCTTCCGGCCACCGGCATGGACGGCTCCGATCATGTCGAAGCCGGCTGCGTCGGCGGCGAGGATGATTTCGTGGTGGAGATAGATGAATTTGGCGTCGGGAGCGGTATCCAGGGCCCCCTTGATGAACGAGTTGTGGTCGCCCGTCGCCTTTAGCTTTTCGAGGGACGCGCCGTAGCACGGATCGTAGCCGCTCATGAGCCCCGGCGTGGAATTCGCTAGCAGACTGATAGCGTCGAACGCCCCACCGGACAGGATAAGGTTACGGACGAGCGGAGAAACGGCCAAAGCGAAGTTCTCAGCGGTCAGCGGATCGAGCGCTGAGAGGTCTTCCTTGAAATCGAGCTGCAGAAGCGCGTCGGGATGCGGCGGGTTTTTGACCAGCAGATCGCAGAGGTCTTCGAGCAGGAGAACCCGGTCCGGCAGGGGCGTGCCGTCATTGTCGCGCAGGTAAAGCTGGCGCAACGTGTCTGCCTCTGTATCCCGAACCAGACCAGTCCCGGTGGTTTCCCTATCCAGCACCTTGTCATGGAGCACGGCGCAGCCATGGTCGGCATGGATGACCAGATCAACTTCGACACTGGCTCCCAGCCGCATGGCTTCGAGAATACGCGCTGCGGTGAACACCGGGTCGGAGGCCTTGCGGCGACCGCGGTGCCACTTGATCCACGTTCGATGACCGTTGCGGTCGATATAAAGCGGATCGTTCATGCCTGACTCTGATGGATCAGGACATTGTCGCGGTAGGCAGCGATGGCCTTGGGCTTCAGATTTGCGCCCTGGCCCGGTTTGAAGAGGTCAGGGTGCGAGACCATGGCCTTGACGCGCAGGCCATCGGGCAGGTCGAGGTCGACAAGACCATGCGTGCCAAAATCGGTGATGCGGTGGACCTTGGCCTGACCCGGCTCGGCAGCTTCCAGATCAAGCGCTTCGGGACGAATGGCGAGGGTCGCGGGTCCATCACCGACAGAGAGGGGCAGGGTAAAGCCGGCATGGTTGAACTGGCCGTTCTTCACCTCGCCTTCGATCAGGTTCATCGTGCCGATGAAACCGGCGACAAACGGCGTCTGCGGCTTGCGATAGACCACATCGGGACGGTCGATCTGCTCGGTGCGGCCATCACGCATGACCACGATGCGGTCAGCCATGGAGAGGGCTTCGTCCTGCCCATGGGTGACGAAGAGGGTGGTGATCTTAAGGCGCTGCTGGATGTCGCGGACTTCTTCGCGCAGGCGCTCACGCAAATGCTGGTCGAGACTGGCAAAGGGCTCGTCGAGGAGCAGAATTTTTGGCTCCAGCACCAGCGAGCGGGCGAGGGCGACGCGCTGCTGCTGGCCGCCGGAGAGCTGGCTGACATGGCGATTGCCATAGCCGCCAAGGCCAACGAGTTCGAGCACGGCTTCGACCTTGCGCTTGATCTCATCTGTCGGAACCCGACGCAGCTTGAGGCCGAAAGCAAGGTTTTTGAACACATTCATATGCGTCCACAGCGCATGGCTCTGGAACACCATGCCGGTGGGGCGCTTTTCTGGCGGCAAATGGGTGATGTCTTCGCCATCGATAGTGATGAGGCCCGAGCTTGGGCGCTCAAAACCACCGACCATGCGCAGCAGTGTGGACTTGCCGGAGCCGGATGGGCCGAGAAGGCATACGAGTTCGCCATCGGCTACATCGAGCGAGAAGGTGTCGACCGCCCGGACATTGCCGGAAGCGAAGACCTTGGTGACGTCTTTGATATTAAGAACGGACATTTTTTACTCCCGGTCCATGTGGATCGGTTGGAAATTCTGGATTGCTCGGTGCTTGGCAGGGACGTGGGGCTCCTGCGCCTCCCTCCCCCTTGTGGGGAGGGATTGAGGGTGGGGGTGCAGGCCTATCCACAGATCTGACGAATATTGAGCTCGCTGAACCCGCAGAACCCCCACCCCGGCCCTCCCCACAAGGGGGAGGGAGGAGACCGGTGTGTTTGGATAGAGCGCCATCACGCCCCGAACCCCCGCGCGAAGGCGCCGCCGCCGATGACTTTGCGGGCGAACATGAGGGCGATGAAACTGGGAACCCAGAGCATGACCGAGAGCACGGCGCCGAACTGGATGACCATCTGGTTGTTGATGAAGGAGATCATCAGCACCGGCATGGTGCGGATGCCCGGTGCACCGATGAGCCATGCGCCTTCAGTTTCGTAGAAAGTGCCGACGAAACTGAGGAGGACGGCCGCGGCAATGGTCGGCCCAGCCTGTGGCAGGGTGACGGACCAGAAGACGCGGAAGGGACCGGCGCCAACGTCGCGGGCGGCTTCTTCCATGCGGCGATCGACAGACTGGAAAGCCGCCACCGGAATCCAGATCATGAACAGCAATGTGCCCACGAGCTGGATCAGCACCACGCCCCAGAAGGTGCCGATGAGGTTGAGCTGCAGGAAGATCGCCGCGATGGCGATAAGCAGGCCGAATTTGGGGAAGGCATGCCCGGCAAGGAAGGAGAAGAACAGGAAGGACCGGCCGGGGAAATCCAGGCGGGCAAAGGCATAGGCTGCGGGCAGGCAGATGGCCGCCGAGAGCAATGTGACCACAGTGGACAATTGCAGGCTGAGCGTCAGGGCCGACCAGACATCGGGACGGCTAAGCGTCTGGCCCCAGAAACGCAGGCCGAATTGCTGCGGAATGACATTGGGATAGCGCCAGACCTCGGTGAACGCCCAGGTTGCGACCACGATCAGGGGAAAAACGATGGCCGCTGAAAGCAGCACGCCGAAGACGATGCCGGTCCAGTCTATGGGGGCGCGGCTGGGTTCGACCTTGGCTGGACCAAAAATGGCGGGGATGAAGCGTTCCATATCACTTCCCCTGATTGCGTGCGACCGAGCGCACATAGAACAGCCCGAAGGCAATACAGAAGCAGAAGGTGATGACCGCCTGCGTGATGGCATTGAGCGGGTCGTTCACCTCGCGGAAGGTGCGGTTCATGAACGGTCCCATCATCTCCGGCGAGGCGGGGCCAAGCAGATAGGGCAGGGTGAAGGACGAGAAAATGCCCAGCACTGCAAAGGAAATGGCCACCAGCACAGAATTCGAGATGCGCGGCAGGATGATGTACCAGAAGACCTGGAAGCGCTTCGCGCCGACATCGCGCGCCGCCTCGATGGCCTGATTGGAAACGCTGCCGAGACCGGCGAGCAGGATCAGCACCGTGAGCGGGATATTATCCCAGACCAGACCGATCACCGGACCCCATGGCGTGAGATAGGGCGTGCGGATTTTAGGCAGGCCGACTGAATTGAGCAGGATGTCGACCATGCCATTGGGGCCGAGCACACGAATGAACGCATAGGCCAGAATGATGGATGGCACGAACATCGGAAAGATCGCCAGCGCCTGCACATAAGCGGGCAGGCGGCCGCTCGAAAAGCGCAGATAGATGGCGATGGGCAGGCAGATGATCAGCAGGAACAGGGCGCACATGGCCGTGGTCCAGAGCGTGATGGTCAGATTGTTGATCGAATACTGATCGGAGAAGAAGAAGACGTAGCTGGACAGGTTGAAGCCGTAATCGCCATTGGCGTCAGGACGCCAGATGGTGCGGCCAAAGGCGTTGAAAATCGGCCAGATGATCAACCAGGCCATCAAAAGCACAGGCACGGCGACGAGCAGGAGGCCTGTGGGCCTCCTGCTGCCGGACTTTTCGATAAGGGGACGTGCCGCCCCTTCCGTCGCGTCGGTCATGAATTGCGATCGACGTTCGGAGCAACGTTACGATACCAGCCATCATTGATGGCAGCTTCCCACTGACCACCGGGGAAGGTGGGGATAGACTGCGGCACGATATCGGCGAAGCGCTCGCGCAATTCGGCGGACACGTGTTCCCAGGAAACGCCCGGGAAACCACCGAGTTCGGTGAGAATGGCGCTCTGGATTTCTTCGGAAAGGACGAAATCGGCAAGCTTGAGGGCCGCATCGCGGTTGGTGCCGGTTTCCAGCACGACGGCGCGGGAGAAATTGCCCACAAGGGCCAGATCCTGAAGCTGGACGAGGCCGGTCGTTTCGGGCAGCACGCCCTGATCGATGGCCTGCAGGATCTGGTCGGACCAGACGGGAGCCATGGTCACGACGCCCTGCGCCAGAAGCTGGATCGACTGGGTATTGCCGGACGAATATGCGCCATTGTCATAAAGGGACGGGGCGATGTCGTTGAGGATTGCCCAGGCCTTGCCCAGTGCTTCGTCGCCGAATTCCTGGGTGTAATTGTCGACGGTGAAAGCCGCAGGATCGAGGCCATTGGCCTGATGGATGGCGCGACGCACGAAATTGCCGCCCGAACCGCCCTTGTCGGGACGGTTATAGACGAACTGGCCCGGATTGGCCTTGATCCAGGTGACGAGTTCGTCCCAGGTCTTGGGCGCATCGGCCGGATCGAGCTTGGTGGTGTCATAGGCCAGCAGCACCTGCGAACCACGATAGGGCAAGGAATAATCGGACTGGATGGCCAGCGGATTGACCTTGGAATAGTTGGAAAGGCCAGCTTCCTTGAGATTGGTATAGATGCCCGCATCGATGGCGCCAGCGGGAAGCAGCGGATCGGCATGCTCGAAATAATCGGCCTGCGGATCGGTATTGGTCTGCTTGGCGGCCATGGCGCGTTCGCCAATGGCGATGATGCCGGCGCCGTCGCCAGCGTCCACCAGATTGAGACCGATGCCCGGATGCGCAGCCTCGAAGGCGGGCTTCACCACATTGGTCCAGAAATCGAGAATATTGCTGTCCGAGCTGGTGTACCAGTCGATCGTGCCTTCAGCGGCATAGGACATGCGGGGCAGCGCGACCATGCCGGCGGCGGCGGCAGCGGTCATCATGAATGTGCGGCGTTTCATTTCAAATCTCCCATAACGTGACCCGGTGAGCCACGGCGCTTTCAAAGCCGATGCGGAGGCAGCGTACGGTGGGACACCGAATGACACGCTGGATCGGCACCAGCCTGCCCGCCTCATGGGCCTCCTCCCTCTGTGCAGCGACAGGCGGAAGGACTTCCCAATCTTGTGTTGGGTGCAGTCCAGCCGCGATCTGTCATCGCTGCAACAAGACAACACCCATTCTCGCTTGCACACAAGTGCAATGTTCAAGAATTTCGATTGGGTTAGTAGCGTCGGTGCATAACGCTTTTATGACAGGCGCATTGTTGCGCACGTGTGCAACGATTTGTGCAATCAGACCGGGCCGGGGCGGACCGATTTGCGCCAGCGCGGAATGGGCTCGAAAAGAATACGGCCCGAACCGGCAGAATCGGGGTCATGCAACAGGGCAAGAACCTGATCGGCCATGGCTTTCAGCGGCTGGGTGAAGGTCGTCAGACGATAGGATTCCCATCCCGCCTGCTCGATGTCGTCAAAGCCGACAACGCAGAGATCGTCGGGAATGGAAATGCCGAATTCGTGGCTGGCCGCGTCCATGAAGCCAAGGGCGAGCAGGTCGGTGACGCAGAAAACGCCATCGGGTGCATTGGAGCGGCCAAAGGCGCGGCGCCCGGCCTCGAAACCCGACGCGTAACCGGTCGGCCCCGCCTCGAAGACCGCGACATCGAGCCCTTCGGCCCGCGCGGCTTCGATAAACACCCGCTTGCGCTCGACAAGGCTGGCGGTGTTGGCGGTGGAGGTGACGAGGCCTAGGCGCTGGCACCCCGCACGGCGCAGCAGGAAAAAAGCTTCGCGGCCCGCCATGGCATTGTCGACGCCCAGATTGTGGCTGCCCACCAGTTTGTCGTCGCGGTTGATCAATACCACCTGCTGGCCATTGGCGAGGCAGGTTTCAATCAGCGAGGCGGGCGGGGTGCCGGAGAGCACGACGGTGGCGTCGGCGCGGTAATTGAGGGTCTGGCGCAGGGCCTGAGACACGCTTTCGGTATCGGCCTTGGTATTGATCACCATGGTGATCTTGCCGGAGGCCTGTAGTTCGCGGGTCAGCACATCGACCATGCCGGCGCGAATGGGCGTGGTCATGTCGGCGACGACCAGGCAGACAATATTGCTGCGCTCGCGCAGGCCGCGGGCGAGGTGATTGACGTGGTAGCCCAGCGCGCCGGCAGCATCGAGCACCCGGCGGCGGGTTTCCTCGGACACGCTGGCGCCGTCGGTAAAGGTGCGGGAAACGGCGGAGCGCGATACCCCGGCCTTTTCCGCCACCATGCGGGCGCTGACGAAAGAGCGGGTCTTGCTGTCGGTCATCACACTATTCCGGAAGAAGCGGCGCGCAATCGTGGCATGGCCGCACGATCCGGTCCAGACGCAGCTCAGGCGTCTGGAGTGGGCTCGCCGGTGGCGGAGCGCTTCGGTACGCCGTCATTGCCCTCCACGCGGTCGCGGAACAGGCTGGCGCGGGCCAGCAGCATCAGCGTCACGGGGGTGGTGATGGTGACGAAAAAGAAGATCACCATTTCATGCACCACCAGCCGGTCGCGGGTGATGGTGAAATAGATGGCCGAGGCGAGAAGGATCAGGCCGCCACCCATCGACGTGCCCATGGTGGGCGCATGGATGCGCAGGTAGAAATTCTTGAGCCGCACGAGGCCAAAACAGCCCGCCATGGTGAGCAATGCGCCCACGACGAAAAAGACGGAAACCAGAATGGACAGCCAGAGGGGAAGGTCGTCAATCATTCGATCACCTCGCCGCGCATGAGGAATTTCGCCAGCGCCACCGTGCCGACGAAGCCGAGCAGGCCAATGAGCATCGCCAGCTCAAAATAGACCTGCGAATTGGTGCGGATGCCGAGCGTGACAAGCAGCAGAAGCGCAACGACATAGAGTGCGTCCAGCGCCAGAATACGGTCCTGCGCGCGGGGGCCGATGACCATGCGATAAAGCGTCGCCAACATGCCGATGCTGAGCAGGAATTGAGCTACGAGCAGGCTCCAGTGCAGAATCTCTACGCTCATTGGAAGATCTCCAGCAACAGGGTTTCGTAGCGGTTCCGGATGGTTTCGATCCATTCGTCTGCATCGACCAGATCGAAGACGTGGATTAGAACCGTGCTGCGCTCCCGGTCATATTCGAGCCAGGCGCTGCCCGGGGTCGCGGTGATGATACAGGCCAGCACGGCGAGGCCGAATGTGTGCGTCAGTTCCAGCTTCATCTCGATGAAGTCGGCTTCCGGTTCGGGGTGCGGGCTGAACAGGATAGCCATGACCGCCAGATTGGAACGCACGATGTCCGCGCCCGCCACCACGATGAACTGCAACACCTTGAGAGGCTTCTTGATGATCAGTGGTTCGGGCAGGATCAGGCTGGTGGCCATGGAGGCGAGGACGGCGATGACGCCGCCAAGCAGGATATGCCCCAGCCCCGCAGACTGCTGGAGAATAAGCCAGAAGACGAGCAGGAATACGGTGAGGATCGGGTGGGGAAGGAGCCGTCTCATGATGCGCCTCCCACATTCGGCATGACAATGTCGATATAGCTCTGCGGCGAGTGAATGAAGGCGGCTGTTTCGGCAAAGAACGTCATGGCGGGGCCAGCGGCGATTGCCATGATCACGCAGAGCGCCAACAGGATGATGATCGGTCCGATCTCCATAGTGCGTATCCGCAGCACGCCATCTTCGGGGAGCGAGGTCCAGAAGATATTGATGCCATTACGCACCATCGAGACCAGCACGAACAGGCCCGAAATGATCAGCGCGCCGGTAACCCACCAAGTCGCTACACTGGGGGCATTCTCGGCGGCGAAGGCGGCAGAGATTATGGCGAATTTGGAAATGAAGCCCGATAGCGGCGGCAGGCCCGCCATGACCAGCGCGATGATGGCAAAGCACAGGCTGATCAGGGTCGCTGCCGCCGGAATGGTTCGGCTGACTTCCTGATCCTCGTCGATCAGTTCTTCTTCGTCACCATAGAGTTCCAGCGACACGGCCAGCACCTGCGCTTCGGCAGGCAGGATCTGGTCGATGATGTCCTTGAGCAGGAACAGGGCCCCCGCGGCCAGTGTCGCCACGACGACGTAATAGAGTGCGCCGGTGGTCACACCCGGCGAATTGTAACCGACGGCAAGCAGGAGGGTGCCCGCAGAGACCAGAATGAGATAGCTGGCCAGCCGGTCCAACGCCTTGCAGGACAGGGCGCCAATAGAGCCATAGGCGAGGGTTGCGACGCCAAGCACCAGCAACACATTCTGCCCGAACGTGGCTTCGGCTTCAGGCGCATTGGCGAACACCAGCATCCAGAGGCGCAGGATGGAATAAAAACCCACCTTGGTCATGACGGCGAAGAGTGCGGCAACCGGTGGTGCGGCCGAAGAATAGGTATTCGGCAACCAGAAATGCAGCGGCCATGAACCTGCCTTGATGAGGAAGGCAATGCCGAGAATGGCGGCGCCAGCCTCGAACAGGCCACGGTCCTCGGCGGCGATCAGCGGCACGGCGCGCGCAATATCGGCCATGTTGAGGGTGCCGGTCGTGCCGTAAATCAATGCAACGCCGATCAGGAACAGGAACGAGGCGACCAGATTGATGACGATATAATGCATCGCCGCGCGAACGCGATTGCGCCCACTGCCGAACAGCGCAAGGCCGTATGAGGCGGCCAGCAGCAGCTCGAAAAAGACGAAGAGATTGAACAGATCGCCGGTGAGGAAGGCGCCATTCAGCCCCATGGTGAGGGCATGAAACAGCGGGAAGAAATTCGGTCCGCGATTATGCCAGCGCGCAGAGGCGTAGATGATCGCCGCCAGCGCCAGGATCGAGGTGGTGAGCACCATGATCGCGGCCAGCCTGTCGGCCACCAGAACGATGCCGAACGGAATGGGCCAATTGCCCAGCGAATAGACCGCTGCTGCGGGCTGATCCGTCTGCGCCAGCACCACAAAAAGCAGGATGGAGACGAGCAGGAGCAGGGCGCTGAACCCGATATTGAGCCCGATAACGCGCGTATTGCTGCGCTGATCGCTCATGATCAGATTGGCAATGATGGCGATCAAGGGAATCAGGATCGGCAGGATGGCGAGGTGGTTCATGCCGGTCATTTCAGTTCCCCTTGCCGTCGACGTGGTCGTTGCCTGTGAGGCCGCGAGCGACCAGAAGCACGACGAGGAACAGAGCCGTCATGGCAAAGCCGATAACGATGGCTGTCAGCACCAGCGCCTGCGGCACCGGATCGGTATAGTCGGCGGGGTTTGCATTGGCGCCGGAGAGGATCGGAGCCGCATCCATGCGCAAACGGCCCATGGCGAGAATGAACAGATTGACGGCGTAGGAGATCAACGACAGGCCGACAATCACCTGAAATGTGCGCGGGCGCAGCACCAGATAGACGCCGGACGCGGCGAGAACGCCAATGGCGATGGCCAGTGTCAGTTCCATTTGTCGAGGCCCTCCCGCACCTTGGGTTTATTCGAACCGGCCGGTTTGGGCCTGCGGATGGATTGGTGAGCAAGAGCGACGAGCATCAGCACCACTGCGCCCACGACAAGGGCAAAGACGCCAAGGTCGAAGAGCAGGGCCGTCGCCATGGGCACTTTGCCGATCAGTGGAATATCGGCGTAAGCGAAGGCCGAGGTGAGGAAAGGCGCGCCGAGCAGCATGGCCCCGAGGCCGGTGAGGAGCGCAAAGAGCAGGCCCCAGCCGATCCACAATACGGGCAGGATGCGCAGGCGCTCTTCGACCCAACGCGTGCCGCCCGCCAGATATTGCAGGATGAAGGCCAGCGACATGATGATGCCGGCGATGAAGCCGCCACCCGGCAGGTCGTGTCCGCGCAGGAGCATATAGACGGCCACCACGATGACGATGGGGAACATCCAGTTGATGATCAAAGCGGGAATGCGCAGGAAATCGTCGGCCACGTGCTGACCGGCGCCAGGCGCATAATCGTCGAGCACGCGCTGTTGCTCCGGCTTGTCGGCGCTGTCGGCAGCAGGCCGGAAGCGGCGGAGCAGGCCGAAGACGACCAGCGCGACAACGCCAAGCACGGTGATTTCGCCCAGCGTATCGAAGCCGCGGAAGTCGACAAGCATGACATTGACGACATTGGTGCCGCCGCCCTGCGTATAGGCATTGGCCAGGAAGAAGTCGGAAATGCCATCGGGTGCGGCGCGGGTCATGATTGCATAGCTGGCAACAGCGGTGCCAAGGCCGACAAGGACGGCAAGACCCAGGTCGCGGTAACGGCGGAACTTGACCTGCCATGTATGTTCATCGGCAACCGGCGTACGCTTGGGCAACCAGCGCAGGCCCAAAAGGATCAGCACCGTGGTGGCGATTTCGGCCAGAAGCTGGGTGAGCGCCAGATCCGGCGCAGAGAACCATGCAAAGGTGAGGCAGGTGGCAAGGCCCGCGCCGCCCAGCAGAATGAGCGAGGCGAGACGATGGAACTTGGCCTGATAGGCGGCAGCGATTGCGCTGACGCCGCCCAAAACCCAGACCAGCGCCAGAACGGGATCGAAATTGGACGGCATGGGCAGGCTGCCCAGCCGTGCCCAGCCAGCACCAATGCCAGCGGCAGCGGCGAGGAAGATGACGGTGAAGACCTGCGGTTGCAGGCGCTGGGTGCCGAACGCCTGCACGACGCGGCGGGCCCAGCGATTGGTGGCCGTGACCAGAATACGCTCGAAAATACGCTGGCCGCGCAGGCCGCGCGTCAGCGGCACGCCATCGATATTCAGCAGGCGCCGATAATAGGGAACGTAAATGATCGCCCCACCCACCAGCGCGATAATGCTCATGATCAGCGGCAGGTTGAAGCCATGCCAGATCGAGAGGCTGTAATAGGGTGTTTCGGGCCCGAGAACGGCGTGCACGGCAGCGGCGAGATAGGGGCCAACCGTGATGGCGGGCACGATGCCGACGGCGAGGCAGACCAGCACCAGAAACTCGATGGGCCGACGCATCAGCGCGGGCGGCTCATGCGGGATCTTTTCAAGCTCTGTTGGTGGTGGTCCGAAGAAGACGCCATGCACGAACTTGATCGAATAGGCGACGCTCAGCATGCCCGCGAGGGTGGCGCCAATGGGCAGCGACAGGTTGATGAAGACATTGGAATTGAACTCCGCCGTTTCGGTGAAGAACATTTCCTTGGAGAGGAAGCCATTGAGCAGCGGCACGCCAGCCATGGCGGCGCTGGCGATGATGGCGAGGGTGCCGGTAAACGGCATGAACTTGATCAGACCGCTGAGCTTGCGCACATCGCGCGTGCCGGCTTCGTGGTCGATAATGCCCACTGCCATGAACAGCGACGCCTTGAAGGTGGCGTGGTTGGCGATGTGGAAAATGGCCGCGACGGCGGCAAGGGGAGTGCCCATTCCGAGGAGCGTGGTGATCAGCCCCAGATGGGAAATGGTCGAATAGGCCAACAGGCCCTTGAGATCGCGCTGGAACAGCGCGGCATAGGCCCCGAAGATGAGTGTTGCGAGCCCTGTATAGGTGACGAGCCAGAACCAGAGCTGGCTGTCGGACATGACTGGCCAGAACCGGGCCAGCAGGAACACGCCAGCCTTCACCATGGTGGCCGAATGCAGATAGGCCGAAACCGGGGTCGGCGCCGTCATGGCATTGGGGAGCCAGAACTGGAAGGGGAATTGCGCGCTCTTGGTGAAGGCGGCAAGCAGGAAGAGGATCAGCGTGACCGGATAAAGCTCGCTTTCGACCAGTGTGCTGCCGGAGGCGAGAACCACCTCAAGCTCGTAGCTGCCCACGATATGGCCAACCAGCATCATGGCGACGAACAGCGCGAGGCCGCCCGTGCCGGTGATGATCAGCGCCATGCGCGCGCCGTCGCGTGCATCACCGCGGTGATACCAATAGCCGATCAGCAGGAACGAGACCAGGCTGGTCAATTCCCAATAAATGGCGAGCTGGATGATATTGCCTGACAGCACCAGGCCAATCATGGCGCCCATAAAGGCCAGCAGCAGCGAGTAAAAGCGCGCGATCGGGTCTTTGGGCGACATGTAGTAGCGCGCGTAAAGCACGACCAGAAAACCGATAACGGTAATCAGCACCGAGAACAGCCAGGCAAAGCCGTCCATGCGCAGAACGATATCGAGACCGAGCTGGGGTATCCATTCAAGGCGCGTGGAAATCACGCCGCCATTGGCCACCATCGGAAACAGGCTGATGGAGATGAGGCTCAACACGCCCGCAACGACCGCCGCTATCCAGACCGCCCCCCTGTTTCCTCTGCCCGGTAGAGCAAGAACCAGCGCGCAGGCCAGAAACGGCAGCGCGGCTAGAAGGGACAGGGCAAGATCGGTCGATATCTGGGGCAGGGGCCGGTCCTCGCAAAAAGAATCTCGTCTAAACGTATAGGGTTAGAGATGCATCTTGAGAAGGCCGGTTTCAAACCTCTTGGCGCAGATGACATGATTCTTTTGTCGCATTGTCGTGATCGGGGGCACCCTGTGGGTGGATTTCCTGTCATCGGCAGCGCGACGTATGTTGAGACGACGACATGTCGATCTGTCGCCGCCCCATTGTGTTGGATTTGGCTGCTAGAGCGGCAGGTGCATCGCGCCGGTTCGGGTGATCTGCGCCGTGAGCGGCAGATCGGCAGATGACTGGCCGACACGCAGGATGAAATCGCCGGGCTCGACCAGCCAGCTCTTGCTGTCCGCGTCGAAAAAGGCGAAGGCGCGCGCATCGAGCGACAGCGTCACGCTGAGGCTTGCGCCGGCCTCCAGCTTCACCTTGGCAAAGGCCTTCAGCTCCTTGCTCGGGCGCGGGGCGCTAGAGAGGGTATCGGACACATAAAGCTGCACCACGGTCGAGCCGACCCGGTCGCCAGTATTGATGACGTTCAGGGTCACGCTGACGGTGCCTTCGGTCTCGAAATTGCTGGTGTCGACACTCGGATCGCTCAGCGCGAAGCTGGTATAGCCGAGGCCGAAGCCGAAGGGGTAAAGCGGGGTCAGGCCCAGCTTGTCGTAATGGCGATAGCCGACAAAGATGCTTTCTTCGTAGCGCACCTTGCCTTCAAGTCCCGGATAGACCTCACGGTCCTGACTATGGGCCGGATTGTCGGCCCAGCGCACCGGGAAGGTCTGGGGCAGGCGACCGCCGGGCTCGGCAAGCCCGGTCAGCACATCGGCAATGGCATTGCCCGCTTCCTGACCCGGATACCAGGCGGAAACCACGGCTGCGACCTTGTCGGCCCATGGCATCTCCACCGGACCGCCCGATTGCAGCACGACGACGGTGCGTGGATTGACGGCGGCGACGGCTTCGACCAGCTCGTTCTGGCGGCCCGGAAGCACGATTGCGGGCAGGTCGCTGCCCTCGGTGTCCCACTCGCCATTGCGGCCGATGAAGAGCAGCGCGGTTTCGGCATTGCGGGCCGCTTCGACGGCTGCCGCAATCGCGTCATCGCCGAGCGGATGGCCAATGCCGCAGGCGAAAGCAGCGAGGCCCAGCGTGGCGAAATCCTTGGTGCAGAATTCGATGGTCACGTCATAGGTGCGACCCGCTTCGAGCGTGATCGTGCCGACCACTTCGTCACACCCTTCCTCGAAGAAGGTGCGGCCCTTGGTCCAATTGGTCCAGGCGTCGGCAATCAGTTTACCGTCAATATAGACCTTGGCGAAACCGGCGGCATAAATGCCGACATTATGCTCGCCGCTGGCTTCGGGAGTGAAACGTCCCCTGACGCGGGCGGAGAAATGCAGCGCATCGACCTTGCCCTCGGCCACCTGACCGATCCAGAAGGTCTGCGCGTCTTCGATGGTGCCGCGATGCACGGGTTCGCCGGAAAGAGTGAGATTGTCGAAGTAATCGACATCCAGCACGCCGCGCAGCAGCGGCTCGAAACGGTCATTGGTGCAGCCCTTGGCGTAAGTCAGGCGCTCTTCGCCGAGCGCGGCGACAAGACCCTGCCAGGGGGAGACGCGGTAATGCGCGTTGAGCTGGGCGCTGCCGCCGCCCATGATCTGCGCGGTCTTGGCATTGGGGCCGATCACCGCGATCTTGCCTGAACCTTCCAGCGGCAAGACGCCATCATTCTTGAGCAGCACGGCGGCTTCGGCACCGGCGCGACGGATGAGGGCGCGGTGTTCCGGACGGTCCTCGGCCTTTTCGTCATGGGGGCGACGGTCGTCCAGCGAGCCGACGCGCTCCATCAGGCGCAGCATGGCCAGAACGCGCCGGTCGAGCGTTTCGAGCGAGACCTCGCCCGCATTGATCGCATCGACCAGCTTCTGCCCGCGATCACGCGTCGGGCCGGGCATTTCGAGATCGAGACCGGCATTGACGGTTTCGGCGGTGGAATAGGAGCCGAACCAGTCGGACATGACGATGCCGTCATAGTGCCATTCATCGCGCAGCACATGGCCCAGCAGCCAGTCATGCTCGGAGGTAAAGGTGCCGTTGAGCCGGTTATAGGAGCTCATAATGCCCCAGGTGTGGGCCTTTTTCACCGCCCATTCAAAGGGGATGAGATAGATTTCGCGCAGCGCGCGTTCGTCCACTTCGCTCGAAATCGTCGTGCGCTCGATCTCGCTTTCATTGCCGACGAAATGCTTGATGGTCGCGCCGACCCCCTGTTCCTGAAGCCCGGTGATGTAGCTTACGGCCAATTCGGCGGAGAGGATCGGGTCTTCTGAATAGCATTCGAAATTGCGGCCATTGGTGACCGAGCGGTGGATGTTGACCGTCGGCGCGAGCAGCATATGCGCGCCCTTGGATTTGACTTCATCGGCCAGTGCCGCGCCGATTTCCCGCACCAGTTCCACATTCCAGGTCGAGCCGATGGCGATGCCGACCGGGAAGCTGGCGGACTTGACGCCGCCGACCAGCGACCCGCCGCCACGCGCACCATTGGGGCCGTCCGAGACGCGCAGCTTGCCGATACCGAGGCGCTCAACGGCGGCTACGGACCAGAAATCCTCGCCCGAAAGAATGGACACCTTTTCCTCAAGGCTCATCTGTCCGAGAAGCTGCTGAATGCGTGGTTCGGTCATGTCGTTTCCTCCGCCTGCGATCAGGCCTTGTTCTGGTATATGGTGTTATAGGTCTGGCGCAGCACGTTTTTCTGCACCTTGCCCATGGTATTTCGCGGCAGATCGGCAACGAAGTGTACCGATTTCGGCTGTTTATATCGCGCCAGCTTTTCATTGAGGGCGGTCATGATGTCGCCTTCACTGACCGAATTGTCGCCGCTGCGGACGACAATGGCAGTGACGCCTTCACCGAAATCAGGATGTGGCACGCCGATGACGGCGCTTTCCATGACGCCCGCGATCTGGTCGATCTCGGTCTCGATTTCCTTGGGATAGACATTATAGCCGCCCGAAATCACAAGGTCTTTGCCTCGACCCACAATGTGGACATAGCCCTTGGGATCAATCTTGCCGAGGTCGCCGGTGATGAAATAGCCGTCGGCGCGAAACTCGGCTTCGGTCTTTTCCGGCATGCGCCAATAGCCCTTGAAGACATTGGGGCCTTTCACCTCGATCATGCCGATCTCGTCATTGGCCAGCGCTGTGCCGGTTTCCGGATCGCAGATGCGAACTGAAACGCCGGGCAGGGGATGGCCGACAGTGCCCGCGATGCGTTTGCCGTCATAGGGATTGGAGGTGTTCATATTGGTTTCGGTCATGCCATAGCGTTCAAGAATGGCCTTGCCGGTGCGCTGGACGAATTCACGGTGGGTATCGGCCAGAAGCGGGGCCGACCCGGAAATGAACAGGCGGATATTGGCGGTTTTTTCCCGCGTCAGTCCGTCTTCCTGCAAAAGGCGGGTATAAAAGGTGGGGACGCCCATGAGGCAGGTGGCGCTGTCCATCAGCGACATGATCCTGGCCGGGTCGAATTTGGGCAGAAAATCCATCGATGCGCCTGATAGCATGGTCACATTGGTGGCGACGAACAGGCCATGGGTGTGAAAGATCGGCAGGGCATGGATCAGCCGGTCGCTGGCGCTGAATTGCCAGTGGGCGATCAGCGTGCGGGCGTTGGATAACAGATTGTCGTGGCTGAGCATCGCGCCCTTGGACCGGCCCGTTGTGCCCGAGGTATAAAGAATGGCCGCAAGGTCGTCGGGACCGCGCTCGACATCGGTGAATTCAACTTTGGCGTCCAGCCCGGACAAGAGCGAGCCGCCGCCCGTTTCATCAAGCGTTGCCACGCGCCCGCCATGCTCTTCGGCAAGCGGGGTGATCGCAGCTTCCGCCTTGGGCGCGACAATGACCAGTCTGGGCTCGGCATCGCCGATGAAATAGGCGAGCTCATTGAGGGTGTAGCCGGTATTGAGCGGCAGATAGACCGCGCCTGCCCGCAGGCAGGCTACATAAAGCATCAGTGCTTCAGGGCTTTTTTCAACCTGCACGGCAACGCGGTCGCCGGGGGTGACGCCGAGATCGATCAGACGGTGAGCGAGCTTGCCCGAGAAATCGAGAAGATCCCCATAGGTCCAGGTTCGACCTGCCTCAGTGACGATGAAAGGCGCATCGCGGTGCTTTTCAGCAGCGCGAATGGCATCAAACATGTGATTGCCCATATAGGGTCTCCTCCAGGAATTCCCGCTGCGCCGCTCTAGGCGGTGGCGCGTGCGGGAAACTCGTTTTGTTGTTCGTTATGTGGACGAGGCGCTGGCAGCAAAGCCTGCACGGCATTGGACGCAACAATCCTGCCCTCGCCCGCAAAGGCCTCGTGATTGGTCCCGATTTCATCGAGCTTGTAGAGATAATTGACCATCATGCCGTGGGCCTCGCGCAGGCCGCGCGGCGACAGATCGGCCAGCGCATTGATGCGTTCGAGACGCGCGCCATTGCCCAGATGGAAACGCCCCACCGGATCGGGCAGGCGGCCATTGCTGCGGGCGCGCAGGAAATAGACGGCGCTGGCCGCTTTGAGGGCAGGGGCAAGCGCCGCGCTTTCCAGCGGATCATTGTACCAATCGGGAATCTCGAGCCCTTCAAGCTGGCCCAATATGTCCTCGCTCAAGTCTGACGGCGCGGCCCGTTCTGCCGCCAGCCAGCGCGCGAAACCGGGAGTCGGCGAGAGGGTGACGAAGGTTTCAAGGTTCGGCAATTCGCGCCGCAGGTCGTCGACCACCTGCTTGATGAGGAAATTGCCGAAAGACACGCCGCGCAGGCCGGTCTGACAATTGGAGATGGAATAGAACACCGCCGTAGTCGCTTCGTCGGGGCGCAGGTTTGGCCTGTTGTCGGTAAGCACATCGGCAATGCGTTCGGGAATGCCCTGGGTCAGCGCAACCTCGACAAAAATCAGCGGCTCATCATTGAGCTGGGGATGGAAGAAGGCAAAGCAGCGCCGGTCGGGCGGTTGCAGGCGGCGGCGCAATTCGTCCCAGCCGCCGATATCGTGCACGGCCTCGTACTGGATGATCTTTTCGAGAATATTGGCAGGCGTGGTCCAGTCGATGGGCTTCAGGATCAGGAAGCCGCGATTGAACCATGATGTGAACAGATGCAGGAAATCGGCGTCGACGGCCTTGAGGTCTTTGTCGCTGCCCATCGCCTTGAGCAGGGTCTCGCGCATTTTGACCAAGGTCGCGGTGCCCCCTGAGGCCAGATTGAGCCGACGCAGCACTTCCTGACGGCGCGGCTCGGCCGCTTCGCTTAGCGCGGTGAGTGCGGCAGAACTGCGATCCTGCCGATAGTGTTCTACGGCAGCATCAAGCCGCGTGCGGTCGGGGCCAAAATCGCGGCTTAGAATCGTCAGGAAATCGCGCTGCCCGGCCTCGTCCAGACCCTGCCAGCGCTGCAGGATCGATTGCGCCAGTGCCGTGCCGGAGGCTTCGCCCCTGCTCGACACAAGAGCCTCAAGTTCCGCTTCAAGGCTGGGTATTTCTGCGATAGCTGGCGCAACGATGGTCTGGTCCCAATTGCCGATGAAGCGCCGACCACGGCTGGCCAAAGCCTGAAGCATGTCGTTGAAAAAGGACGCAGCTGGCATTGTCTCTCTCCACCCTCGAAACCACGCTTGGTATGGGACGACTAAGGCCTAAAATATGCAAAGTCAAATTTCTTGTATACATAAACGATCATCTCGCATATAACGCCATCAACAGGGGAGAGAGATGTGAGCGGTAACGCGTTCCACAAATTGCGCGACGAGATCGAGAACGGCATCGTCACCGGCGAGTTCGCGCGGGGCGAGCGACTGGATGAGGTGCAATTGGCGCAGCGTTTTGGCGTGTCTCGCACGCCCATTCGGGAAGCGCTGATGCAGCTGAGCGCCATTGGTCTCGTGTCGATCCGCCCCCGCCGCGGCGCACTCGTTGATGATCCGACGCCTGAGCGGCTTTTTGAAATGTTCGAGGTGATGGCCGAGCTTGAGGGCATGGCGGCTGGCCTTGCGGCGCGGCGCCACACCAATGAGGACAAGCTGGTGCTGGAAGAAGCGCTGAAGGCCTGCGAAGCAGCGGCGGCGACCGAGGATGCGGACGCCTATTATTACGAGAACGAAGAATTTCATCGTCTCGTTTATGTCGCTTCCCATAGCGATTTTTTGCAGGAGCAATGCACGGCACTACATCGCAGGTTGCGGCCCTATCGCCGCCTGCAATTGCGTGTGCGCAATCGTCTGCGCAATTCGCTGGCTGAACATACCGCCGTCGTCGAGGCGATCCTCGACGGGCGCTCCGACGATGCGCGCATGGTGATGCGCTCTCATATTTCCGTGCAGGGTGAGCGCTTTAGCGATCTGGTTGCCAGCTTGCGCGCCGAAGAACCAAAAACAACGAAGATAGTCTGATCGACTGGAGGAAACATGCAGACCAAGAGTATCAGTCGCGCCCGGTAATCTGCGCGCACGTCCTGACGCGCCGGCCGGTATTACGGCCTGACGCGCGATAAACCGATCAATTTCATGATTTGCGCCCGCTGGGGCAGCAATGCGGCGCCGCGTGGTGTGGGTCGCAGCCGGACAATCGTGCCGGCAAGGGAGGAAAAGAATGAAGACTTTCATGCGCTCCGCCTTCGTGGCGGTCAGCCTGCTGACGCTAAACCTGGCCGTGCCCGCGCTGGCGCAGGACGATGATGCGACCACGCTGAGCCTTGCCAGCACGGTGGACAATAACAGCTTCGACGTCGGCGCCTTGCAAATCGGTCACCGCGTCCAGTACTGGATGCCGGTATTCGATACCTTGCTGGTGCTCGATCCGCAGATGAATGCGCTGCCCAATCTGGCCACCGCGTTCACCTATAACGAGGACAACACTGTCCTGAACCTCAAGCTGCGCGAAGGCGTGAGCTTTACCGATGGTGCGCCTTTCAACGCCGAAGCGGTCAAGGCCAATATCGAATATATCCGCGATGCCGCTGGCCAGAACAGCTATATGGTGGGCTCGGTCAAGGACGTGGAAATCGTCTCTGACTACGAAGTCAATCTGGTGTTGAGCGCGCCCGATCCGGGCCTGATCGGTTATCTCGGCATGGTCGGCGGCGCGATTGCCAGCCCGGCAACCCTGGGCACTGAAGCCAGCGCCACGACACCGATCGGCAGCGGCGCCTATGTGCTCGACGCCAACGAAACGGTTGCCGGTCGCCAATACGTCTATACCCGCAATGCGGACTATTGGAACAAGGACGCCTATCCGTTTGAAAAGATGGTCATCATCCCGATGAACGATCTTTCGGCGCGCCTGAATGCGCTCAAATCCGGCCAGATCGATGCCGCCGCTGCTGATGCCAAATCGATTGGCGAAGCCGAAGCGGCCGGGCTGACCGTCAATGCGACGCAGGTGGACTGGCAGGGGCTGATCATTGCTGGCCGCGACGGCAAGGTGGTTCCTGCGCTCGCCGATGTGCGCGTTCGTCAGGCGCTGAATTTCGCCTTCGACAAGGAAGGTCTGGTCAAGCACCTGCTGCTCGACCGTGGCGCAGTGATCGACCAGCCGTTCAATCTCGATAGCCAGGCATTCGATCAGTCGCTCGTCGGCACCTATGCCTATAATATCGACAAGGCGCGCGAGCTGATGAAAGAAGCCGGATTTGAGAACGGCTTCACCGTCAAGATGCCCTCTACACCGGGCTTTGCATCCTACGAGCCGATCATCGAGCAGACGCTCAACCAGCTCAATATCAGCATTGAATGGGAAAAGGTGGCGGCCAATGCGCTTATCGCCGACCTGCTCGCCGGTAAGTTCCCGCTCTATATGATGTCGCTGGCCAGCCAGACCGCCTGGATGGATTTCCGTCGCTTCGGTTTCACCGAAAGCCCCTGGAACACCTCCCATGTCGATGACCCCGCCATGACCGAACTGCTCAAGACGGCACAATTTGCCACGGGTGAAGCGCAGGACGAGGCGATGAAGGCGGCGAGCCGGTACATCACCGAAAACGCCTTCTTCGCGCCCTGGTTCATGGTCGACTCCATCTACCTGACCGATGCCGACACCAAGGTGGATATGCAGAACCAGAATATCGTCCCCTGGCCGCGTAACTTCGCGCCGGCCAACTGATAGGGAAATCGCTCCATGCTCGGCTTTCTCCTCAGGCGCCTGGGCGCCGCCGCCATCCTCGTCTTCGTGCTGACCAGCCTGACATTCGTTCTGGTATTCAGCTCGGCGCAGAACGCGGCCCGCAACATCCTGGGAGAAAGCGCGAGCCAGGAGCAGGTCGATGCGCTCAATCGTGAGCTGGGGCTCGATCAGCCCCTGCTCGTTCAATACACCACCTGGCTCGGCAAGGCGGTGACGGGCAATCTGGGCAAGTCCTGGACCTCGAACGAGCAGGTGACCTCGGCTATCGCCAGCCGCCTGCCGGTGACGCTTTCCATGGTCATCACCGCCATCACCGTAATGACCATTATCAGCGTGCTGCTGGGCGTTGCGGCGGCCGTCTATGGCGGCTGGCTCGACCGGCTGATCCAGTTCATTTCGGTGCTGGGCTTTTCCCTGCCCAATTTCTGGATTGCGCTGATCCTCGTCCTCACCTTCGCAGTCTCGCTGCGATGGTTCCCTGCCACCGGCTATGTGCCGCTGACCAGATCGGTCGGCGGGTGGGCGTCCTCCCTCGCATTGCCGGTGGCGGCCCTTGTGGTCGGCGGGATTGCGTCAGCGGCCCAACAGGTGCGTGGCGCTGTCATCGACGTGCTGGAGCAGGATTATATCCGCACCCTGCGCGCACGTGGCGTCTCGCCGCGCTCCATCCTGTTCCGCCACGCCCTGCGCAATGCCACGCCGCCCGCGCTGACGGTGATTTCGCTGCAATTCATCGCCCTGTTGTCCGGGGCGGTGATCATCGAACGCGTCTTCGCCATTCCGGGCATGGGCTCACTCACCGTCGATGCCTCGCTGTCCGGTGATACGCCCATCGTCATGGGCATCGTCATCGTGCTTGTCGTTCTGGTGAGCCTGGTCAATCTCCTCATCGACCTGGCCAATGCCTGGGTCAATCCGAAGGTGCGCTTGCGATGAGCAGTCCTGTTTCCACTCCGGTAAATCCTAACGCTGGCGCCCTCAGGGCCATTGTGCGCAGTCCGCTGGCGCTGGTCGCCAGCATCGTGCTGGTCATGATGATCCTCGCGGCGATCCTTGCCCCGGCCATCGCCCCCAACAATCCGGGCAATGTGCGGCTTGACATGATGAACGGAGCCGCCGATGCCTCCTATTGGCTGGGTGGCGATAGCGGAGGCCGAGATATCTTCAGCCGCCTGCTCTATGCGGCGCGCAATACGCTGCTGGGCGCTCTGGTCGCCGTGGGCGTCGCAACCGTTCTTGGTGTTACCACTGGCCTCGTTGCGGGCTATTTCGGCAAGACGTTCGACTTCATCGCCGGATGGATTTCGGACGCGCTGATGGCGCTGCCATCGCTCATCGTGTTGCTCGCTTTCTTCAAGGTGCTAGGCTCTTCGGTCTATCTCTCCATGGCCGTGTTCGGAGTCATGCTCGCCCCCGGCTTTTTCCGCCTGACGCGCAATCTGGTCATGGGGGTGCGCAACGAACTCTATGTCGATGCCGCGCGTGTGTCCGGCCTGTCCGATGCCCGCATCATTGCCCGGCATATTCTGCTGGTGATCCGCGCGCCCATCGTCATCCAGATCGCTATCGTCTCCGGCGTTGCTATCGTCATCCAGTCGGGCCTCGAATTCCTGGGCCTCGGTGATCCGCGCACGCCAACATGGGGTGGCATGTTGCAGGATGCGTTCGCCAATATCTATGTGGCACCCACGTCCATTCTCTGGCCCGGCCTTGCCATTTCCCTGACGGTCGCCGCGCTGGTTCTGCTCGGCAATACGCTGCGCGACTGGATGCAGAAATCGTCTTCCGGGGGACATGGCGCAAGGGCGCGCGTCCGGCGTGATGCGGCCCGCAAGGCCGTAGCGACTACCAATACTGCCAAACCGTCTGCCGACACGATCCTGCGCATTTCTGACCTCATCGTCGGCTATGATACGCCGTCCGGGCTCAAGGAAGTCGTCAAGGGCGTGAGCCTCGATCTCAAACGCGGCGAAGTGCTTGGCCTTGTGGGGGAAAGCGGATCAGGCAAGACGCAGACGGCGTTCTCGGTGCTGGGCCTATTGTCCTCGGGCGGGCGGGTTGTTTCCGGCTCAATTCTGTTCGACGGTCAGGAGTTGACCGGGCTCGACGAGGCCGCCATGCACAAGTTGCGCGGCAAGCGCCTCGCCTATGTGCCGCAGGAGCCGATGAGCAATCTCGACCCGGCTTTCCGCATTGGTTTTCAGCTTGTCGAGCCGATGCGCACCGTCCTTGGCATATCGGAAGCCGAGGCGAAGAAGCGGGCGCTGGCACTGTTGGCCCGCGTCGGACTGCCGGACCCGCTCCGCGCTTTCAATGCCTATCCGCACGAGGTTTCTGGCGGCATGGCCCAGCGCGTACTGATTGCCGGGGCGGTGTCATGCGATCCTGACCTGCTGATCGCCGACGAACCGACCACCGCGCTCGATGTGACCGTGCAGGCAGAAGTGCTGCAATTGTTGCGTGACCTCAGGCATGAATTCCACATGTCGGTCATTCTGGTGACCCACAATTTCGGCGTCGTTGCCGATAGTTGCGACCGCGTAGCGGTGATGCGCGATGGCAGGGTCGTCGAAGTCAATGACGTGCACACCCTGTTTGCCGATCCACAGCATGAATACACCAGGATGCTGCTGGGCTCGACGCTCGAAAACTCCACCCCGCCAGCCTATGTGCCCCCGGCCATGATGGGAGTGTCCGCATGAGCGCGTTTCCCCAAATCGAACCGATCCTCACCGTCCGCGACCTTGTAGTCGAATTCGGTGGCAAGGGCCTGAAGCGCCGTGGTTTCCGCGCCCTGCATGGCGTGTCCATCGATGTTCGCCCCGGTGAAACCGTGGGTCTGGTTGGCGAGTCCGGTTCGGGCAAGACGACGCTGGGCCGTTCGGTGCTGGGCATTGGCCCGGTTACATCCGGCAGTGTTATTTTCGATGGTCACGACATCGCCAAGATGGCTCCCCGCGAAAGGCGGCTGAAGGATATCAATATTCAGGCGGTGTTTCAGGATCCCTATACCTCGCTCAATCCTTCGATGACGATTGAGGACATTCTGACCGAGCCGCTGATCGCCACTGGCAAGGTCTCGAAAGCCGAGGCCATTCTGCGGGTGCGAACCCTGCTTGATCAGGTTGCGCTCCCCTCTGATGCAGGACAGCGTTATCCGCGCGAATTTTCCGGCGGGCAGCGTCAGCGCGTTGCCATTGCCCGTGCACTGGCGCTCTCGCCCAAGCTGATCGTTTGCGACGAGCCGGTGTCGGCGCTGGATCTGTCGACGCAGGCGCGCGTGCTCGATCTGTTTGTCGAGATTCAGAAGGCAACTGGCGTAGCCTATCTTTTCGTCAGCCATGACCTGTCGGTGGTGCGCCATATCAGCCACCGCGTCGCCGTGATGAGCCGGGGCGAAATCGTCGAATATGGCGATTGCGACCAGGTGACGGCGCGGCCCGAGCACCCCTATACGAGACGGCTGATGCTGGCCGCGCCGGTTGCCGATCCCGCCCGTCAGGCTGAGCGTCGCCAGGCGTTCCAGTCGCTTGCGGCAGCATCCTAATTCGCCAGGAAAGATCAATTCGGCATGAGCGTCATCAGCCTCGAAATAGAAACCGACAGTGAATTCGCCGATGCAAAGAGCTTCGGCAGCACGGGCTCCTATCGGCTGATCGAAGGTTGCGCGCATTTGGCTATTGCCCCGGCTGAAATTGGGGCCGATGGCATTTATACGCCAAACAGCATCGTCACCGGGCCGGACGGGCTGATCCATGCCTGGGGCGATTTTTCCATTCTCGCCCCTGCTACGCCCGAAAAGGCCAATGGCACGCTGCTGGTCGAACTGGTCAATCGGGGCGGCAAGCGCCTCCTGCATAATTATAACAATGGCCCGATGAGCAATGTGCCGCGCCATGCTGCCGATGCAGGCAATGGCTGGTTGCTGGATCAGGGCTATACGCTGCTTTCAGTGGCCTGGCAGGGCGATGTCCTGCCCGGCGACAAGCGGCTGACTATGAGCCTGCCGGGATATATCGACGACAAGCCGACGCGCATCGCCACCGAATATGTGGTGTTTGAAGAGGGCGTGAAGGTCGTGCCGCTTTCCGGCATGACCAGCATGCGCGCCTATCCCGCCGCTTCGCTCGACACCTCCCGCGCGCAACTGACCCGCCGCCGCTATCCCGAAAGCCAGCGCGAGACCATTTCATCCGACGCATGGGCCTTTGAGCGCATTGAGTCCTCTGCTGGCGGCAAGATGGGCTTCCCGCCGCCGGAAAATGCCATCTGGCCCAGTGCCAACCATCTGCATCTACATGGCGGCTTCCGCACCGGCTGGATTTATGAGCTGGAATATGAGGCCACCGGCGCGCTGGCGCTTGATGCCGGCTTTCTCGTCATGGGCGAACTGGTTTCGTTTCTGCGCCATGGCACCGATGGCAATCCGCTCGCTGGCAGCATTGCCCGCACGATCGGGGTAGGGCGTTCGCAGGCGGGCCGGGCGCTGCGCGAATTCCTCTGGCGCGGCTTCAATGCCGATCATCAGGGGCGGCGCATTTTCGACGGCGCGATACCGCACATCGCCGGGGCAGGGAAAATCCCCATGAACCGTTATTCCAACCTCTCCATCGCCGCCGCGCGCGACTATGAGGACCATGCCAATCCGTCCGATGTTTTCCCGTTCTCCTATGCGCATTCGCGCGACCATCTGACCGGAGCCGAGAACGCCATTCTCAAGCGTCCTGCGACAGATCCCAAGATCATCCATACCCAAAGCTCCGCCGAATACTGGCATAGGCGCGCCTCATTGGTGCATACCGATAGCGCGGGCAATGATCTGGCTTTGCCCGACAGCGTGCGCGTCTATCTCTGGACCGGCTCGCATCACACCCCTGCCTCCCCGCCCATGAAGCCGGTGGCGGGGCCCTGCACCTATCTGATGAACAATGTCATCACCGCCCCGCTCGATGTCGGGGCGCTTGTGCTGATGCAGAACTGGCTGCGTGATGGCACGGAGCCGCCGACCTCCCGCATTCCCCGCACCGCCGATGGCACATTGGTGACAATGGACACCTATGTCGATGCGTTCCCCGATCTGGCGGGCGTGGCCTTGCCAAAGGCGCTCAACGTTCTGCCCTTGCTCGATTATGGCCCGGGTTTCGGCAATGGTGACGCGATCCCTCCGCAACCCCTCAAGACCGGGAAACACTATACTGTTCTGGTTCCCGCTGCCGACGCCAATGGCAATGATATTGCGGGGGTGAGGCCGCCCATGCTGGACGCCCCACTTGGCACCTATACGGGCTGGAACCTGCGTGGCCCCGGCCATGCGCAGGGGCGCCTGTTTCCATTCACCGGCGCCTATCTGCCCTTTCCCGAAACAGAGGAGCAGGCCGCGCTCACCGGCGATCCAAGACCCGCCATCCTCACCAGCTTCCCCATGCCGGAAGACTATGTCCTGGCCATTCGCGCCGCCGCCGAGGCTTTGTTGGCCGAAGGTTTCATCATCGAAGCGGGCGTGGAAGAATTCGCCAGTCATGCGCGCGACTGGGGCGCGATCAATCACATCCACTCTCTTTGATCGCGCCAGGCGAGACCCTGCCGCAAGCGTGCTCGAGATGGCCCGGGAATCTATAAGCCGACTGGTTTCGAGGTCAATGTAAGCTCTCTGGTGCGGATTATTGTTGTTCTCGATATATAGAATGCAAAACCCAATATGCCTTTGAGCGTGGGTTCTTGTAAAATGACCTTAATGCTTCGCAAATTGTTGCGAAGATTCTGGAAGTCGCCTAATGACTTTGTGTCACGCGGATGTGGGGCGATGGGTGCGTGCCCAAACGCTTCTGCTGCGCGTGTCGGACTTGGGGGCGAAATATCACCTGCCTGAGAGGTGCGGAGTTCGCGTCATGCGCTGATGCAACTCCCTGAGGCAGATTGATCGATGTCGCAAATGCCGGCGCATTCCATGCGCTTTGATGATCCGAACGACGGCTGACCAGCGCCGTTTCCGTTTGTGGTCGTCAGGCTGTGCGCAATTTCCCCCGCAAGTATTGAGGGATATGCGAGGGCGATATGAATTTCAGGTCTGTTCGTACATGGGTTTATGGCACTGCGCTGGCCAGCATTCTGGCGCTGCCGTCCTATGGCATGTCCCTGCGCGACGCAGTGAATGTGGCGCTGACCTCAAATCCAGAACTCGGGCAGGCCATTCAGAACCGTGAAGCGGTGGAATTCGAGCTGCGGCAGGCGCTGGGGCTTTACGCGCCGCGCCTCGACCTTGAAGCCTCTGCCGGTATTCAGCGCCTCGACAGCCCCTCGCGCCGCGCTGCCGGTTTTGCCGACGATACACTCACGCCCGCTCAGGTGGCGCTGGTGGCCACTTTCGATCTTTTCGATGGCGGCTATCGTGATGCCGAAGTCGCGCGGCAGTCCGCACGCATTGACAGCGCTTCGTTCCGCCTGTTGGAACGCAGCGAATTTGTCGCCCTGCAAATTGCCCGCGTCTATTATCAGGTCGTCTTGCAGCGCCGTATTCTTGAGCTGACGCAGGAAAATGTCCGCTTCCACGAATCCATGTTGCAGGACGTGGCGGCGAGCATCGAAAGCGGGCAATCCACCGAATCCGAGCGTTTCCAGGTTATCGAACGTCTGGCCGCTTCCCGCGCCCGGCTCACCGAAGTTGCGGTAGAGCTTGAGGCCGCGCGCATCGAATTTGAAATGTTTGTTGGCACGGCGCCGGGCAATGTTTCTGCGCCGCCAAGGCCAGGCGCAGCCATGCCGCGCTCGCTGGATGCTGCGATGAACGCGGCCCGCGTCAACAGCCCGATTGCCCGCATTGCCGAAGCCGATATTGATGCCGCTTCGGCTCTGGTGCGGCAGGCCGAAAGCGCCTTTGCGCCAAAAGTGCAGTTTGAGGCGCGGGCAGCGACCGGTTTTGATATCGGCGGTGTGTCTGACGTCACCAATGATCTGAGCGCGCGCGTGTCGCTGCGCTGGAACATCTTTGATGGCGGCATCCGCGAAGCGCAGGTGCAGGAACAGATCCGCCGGGAATCTGAGGCGATCTACGCGCAGGCCCAGGCATATCGTGAAGTCGATGAGGCCGTTCGGACCTCATGGCTGCGCCTGCAAACGCAGGGCGCGCTGGCTGCAACTTATAATGAGCAGCTGCAGGCGTCCGCGCAGCTGATCTCGGCCTATCGGGAGCAGTTCGGTGTAGGCGAGCGTTCACTGCTCGACGTGCTCGACGCACAAAACACCCGCGTCAACGTGCAGATGCTTCAGGAAACCGCATCTTACGGCGTCCGGTTCGCTGAATACCGGCTTCTCGCTTCCACCGGTGACCTCCTGGCATTCATGGGCGTGAGTGCCCCCACACAGGCAAATGCTTATGCCCGCGACGCTTTCAACGTGCCGGTTCTCGGCGTCTCCGATCCTGCCGACCGCAAGCCGCTGGATCTGACGACTTTCGTGCGCTGAAGCTTTCGGTGAAGAGCCGATAAAGCTTTGATTGGCCTGTCTATAGTTAAGGCCGGTCGGAATTTACCTTGTCCGTCTGTTTATTTCGGGCCTTATTGCTGGCCCGAGCAGATATGTTGTATTTGCACGGGGCGGAAACCTGCCAGTCGGGTTTTGGAGGTGCGGTCCGCTAATCAGCGGACGACAGGGGGAATATCGCTGTGTTTGGAGCCAATTCGGGAGGCGTGGCCGGGACGACCGAGACGCCGCCGTCTCTGACCGAACGAGAGGCGATATCTGCCAGGCCAGGAGCCCACGGCCCTGACCAGATCCTTTCCGCACTGCAATATCTGGCGCGTCTCTGGCGTAAACCGGACTCCCGCGCGTTTCTGACGGCTGGCCTGCCACTGGTTGAAGACCGGATGGTCCCCGAACTCATCGCAGCCGCAATGGCGCGGATTGGCGTGACGACAAATATTCAGCAGCGCTCTCTGAACGATCTGGCTGATTTTGATTTTCCGACAATTCTCGCGGGCCCCTCCGGCAATATTCTGGTGTGTCTGGGACGGTCGGGCAATGGCGCCTATCATTGTTTCGACGCGGCGCTGGGCCAGGACCGGACTATTGATGCCGCGCTTCTGAACGACAGATTATCGCGCGACATGATCGTGCTGACGCCCAATTTCGGCATGGTGCAGGAAAATTCCGGACTGCGCTTTGCGCGATCGGGCCATTGGTTGTGGTCGTCCTTGCGGGGGCATGGGCGCAGCGTTCTTTACGTTCTGGCTGCGGCGACCTTCATCAACGTCTTCGCCATCGCCTTTCCGATTTTCACCCTCAATGTGTATGATCGTGTCCTGCCCAATGCCGCGATATCGACCCTGTGGGTGCTGGCAATCGGGCTGATACTGGTATTGATCTTCGATGTTGCGCTGAAGCTGGCGCGCGGCGCGATCATTGACCATGTGGGTCGCAATATCGACTTCCGCCTGTCTTCGCTGTTGTTTGACAGGGTGCTGAACACACCCATGGAAGCCCGGCCGGCCTCGACCGGCGCCTTCGTAAACCGCATCGGCCAATATGAGGTTCTGCGTGAATTTCTCGCTTCGAGCACGCTGGTCATGTTTGTCGACGTGCTGTTCCTGGGTATTTTCGCCTGGGTGATCACGCTGCTGGTCGGGTGGCTGGTGATCTTTCCGCTCCTCGCCGGTGTTATTGCCATCATCGTAACGCTGGTGGTCGGCTGGATGTCGGGCAGGGCGGTAGAGTCCGCCCTCAAGGAATCCTCAGCGCGCAATGCGGTGCTGGTTGAAGCGCTGACTGGCGCTCAATCGGTCAAGGCGGCGCGGGCCGAAGGCCAGTTGCTGCGGCGCTGGGAAGCAACTGTGCTGGCGTCTTCGGACACGCAGAACACTATCAAGTGGCTGCAATCGCTTTCGACCAATGTAACGGCAACGCTGGCGCAATTGTCGATGAGCGGTATCGTCATCGGCGGAACGCTGCTGGCGGCCAATGGCGAGATCACGATGGGGGCGATTGTGGCAGCGATGATGCTGTCCAACCGCCTGATCGCTCCGATTTCGCTGATCGCTTCGCTGCTGCTCAAGACCAGGACGGCACTCGAAGCCTATCGCAGCGTGGATGCGATCATGACGCTGCCCGATGAGCGCAGCAACAATGATGGTTTTTCAGCCCGCAACGTCAGTCAGGGTCGCATCACCTTCAACAAGGTTCGCTTTACCTATCCGGGCAGCAAGAGCTTTGTGATCGATGGGGTGAGCTTTGCCGCTTCACCCGGCGAAAAGATCGGCATTATCGGGCGGATCGGTTCCGGCAAGACTACACTGGGTCGCTTGCTTGTGGGGTTCCATGCGGCCAGCGAAGGGGAAATCCTGATCGATGGCGCCGACATTGCGCAATACCATCCTGCCGATCTGCGGCGTGGTGTGGGGCTGGTCTTGCAGGACCCCGAATTGTTCAACGGTACCGTGCGCGAAAATATCCTGATGGCCGATCCGACGGCTAGCGAAGAGCGCATGCAGATGATTGCCAAACGAGCCGGCGTCGAGGAATTCGTGGCGCGCCACCCGCAAGGCTATGACATGCAGGTTGGCGAGCGCGGTATCCTTCTGTCCGGGGGACAAAGACAGGCCGTGGCGCTGGCGCGAACGCTGCTGGCCGATCCTAAAATCCTGTTTCTGGACGAACCCTCAAGCTCGATGGACCTGGCAACGGAACGGCAACTGATTGCCAATCTTGAATCCAGCCTGACGCCGGAACAGACGGTTCTGGTGGCGACCCACCGCTATAGTGTGCTCTCGCTGGTGACGCGTCTGATCGTTCTGGACAATGGAAAGATCATGGCAGATGGCCCGCGCGATGAAGTGCTGAACCATCTCAAGACCCGAGGGAGCGTCGGATGAACGCGCCCTTCCTCATCCGGCAGAAATCCGAGCCAAGCCTGTTGAGCGCGCCACAGCCGCCCAAGGCATGGCTCTATGTGATCATTATCATCACCATCTTTTCGCTGGTCGCACTCATCTGGGCCTCATGGGCGGAAGTGGACGAGGTGAGCCGGGCCGATGGCCGCGTGATCCCATCGGGTAAAACCCAGATCATTCAGGCCGCCGAAGCAGGTGTGGTGACCGACATTCTGGTGCGGACCGGTGAGCGGGTCCGGCAGGGCCAGCAATTGATCCAGCTCGATGATACCAATACAACGTCCAGCGCCGGGGAGGTGCAGGCGCGCGTTCTGGCGCTTCTGGCGCAAACGACGCGGTTGCGCGCAGAAAGTCAGGGGCAGGGCAGCGATGCATTTCTGTGCCCTGCCGATATTGTCGCCATTGCGCCAGATGTCTGTCAGAGCGAAATCGACCTGATGGACAGCAGGAGCGCCAGCCTTGCCCAGGGCATGCAGGTCTTGGCGCAACGGGTTGAACAGCGTAAGCGCGAACTGGGCGAGGCCGAGGCCAATCTGCAGCGCATCAGGGACAATCTGGCCATCGCGGAGGAACGCAAGGACCTCATGGCGCCGCTGGCCGAACGGGGCCTTGTGGCCCAGACCTCCTATCTCGAAGTGCAGCGCGAAGTGGGCGATTTGTCCGGTCAGATCGCGGCTATCACGGAATCGCTGGCGCGGATCGAGGCGGCCCTGAAGGAAGCGCAATTGCAGGTGGATCAGGCCACGCTGCAATTCCGTCAGGAAGCGCTCGCGGAACTGACCGTGTCGCTGGCCCAGCTCGCCAGCACGCAACAGCAATTGCGCGGCGCCGAAGATCGTGTGCGGCGCACCGATATTCGCTCGCCCGTCGATGGGGTGGTCAACAGCATCGACATCAATACCATTGGCGGCGTGGTGGCCGCCGGCGCAAAGCTGCTCGATATCGTGCCGATCTCTGACACATTACTGGTTGAAGCCCGGCTCAAGCCTTCGGACGTGGCCTTCATTATCCCCGGACAGGAAGCCCGCATCAAGCTTACCGCCTATGATTACTCGATCTTTGGCGGGCTGACCGGGCACGTCACCAATGTCTCGGCCGACAGCATGGTGGACCCCAATACCCGCGAAACCTATTACCTTGTCCAGATCGAAGCGGACCACGCTTCGCTTGAATATCGCGGGCGCGACTTGCCGGTTCTGCCCGGCATGGTCACCAGCGTGGATATTCTGACCGGCAAGCGCACAGTGCTACAATATCTGCTCAAGCCCATCAACAAAGTCCGGCAGGAGGCTTTTGGTGAGCGATAATCTGGCCGAGCAGAATTATATCGTCGCCGACGATGACGATCTTGCCAGCATCATGCAGCCCGAATTCCGCACGCTGACCACCGGCGCAGGCCGCACCGGCGTTCGTCTTGAACGGGTGTTCTGGGATGCCTTGAGCCATCTCAGCGCCGAGGTCGGCCAAAAACGGTCGCGGTTCGTGTCGCAAATCGTGGAGACGGCCAACAAGGCAGACGTGAATGCCACCGGGGCTATTCGCAGCACGACCGTTGATTTGTTGCTCAAGGATATTGGGCGCCTTCAGTCCCTGCGGCAAACGTCGACAATGATAGCGCTGCTGCAGGCCGGGCCTTCGCCTGCCTTTGCGCTGGATCATCGCAAGAGACTACTGCAATCAAACCCCGAATTTTTGCGCTATCTGCGCTCGGTGGCGGGGTTGAGCGGGGGTGCTGCCATTGCCGATGCGGCGCAATTGTCGATGGAGCGGCCTCTCGAGAAATTATTCGCCGAGCTCGGTCCCGGCGAAACCACCGAATGCGGTATTTCCATCCGCTGCGGCAATCGGGAACGCCGCACCACGGTTCGTATCCTGATGGTGCCGCCCGGCCCGTCTCAGGCACTGGTCGGATATATCCTGTCGTGATGTCGCATCCGATAAAGCGCCTGCTGGGCCCTCTTCTCATTCTTGCAATTCTGGTTCTGGCCGGGTGCAGCACGGTCGGGCCGCTTCAGCCCGCCAGCCAGAATGCAGTGACTGCGCCAGCGAATGCGGAGACCATCGGAACAGGAAAGCTGGTCATTGGGGTCGTCAGTTTCTCCGAGCCGGGAAACCGCTCGGGTGGGGTGCATGACGCCAGTCAAAAGGCGGCGCGGCTGGCGGCTGAATCAGTGCCACCAGGAGCATTGACCGTGCTGGTGCAGCCGGAAACGGGAAACAATGCGGCAGCGCTTGCCAGACAGTTTGGTCAGGCAGGAAGCCGTATTGTTCTTGGCGGGGCAGATGCGCGCAATATTGGCGCGCTCAGCAAAGCGTTGGCGCCTCAGAAAATTGCGACCATCACGCTCGCTCCGGCAACAGACACAAGCATGCAGCTCTACAGCGCTGCATTGTCGCCGCGCGCAGAAGCGAGGGCGCTGGTGGACGAGGCAAAACGGCTTGGCTATCGCCGGATTGCTCTTGTCTCGAGCACGCAAGCTGAAAGTGTGGGTCTTGCAGGAGTCATTGCCGAACTGGCGCTGGAGCAGAACATCGCCGTTCAGCAGGTCGACGGCAGGGATGTCGCCAGCTTCGCCACCGGTCTTGCCGCTTCAGCCAGTGCCGGCGCATCTGATGCCATAGTCTTCACCACCGATCCTCAGAGCGCAGACATGTTGTTGCAGTATGGAAATGGGACCGGCGCCAGGATTGTCGGCAATGCCGGATGGGCGCTTGCGGAGCCCCTTCCACCGGCCTTGCGAACCTCATGGTATCCGTCATTGCCACGGGAGGGGCTGAACAAATTCCTCGCTCGTTTCCGCGCTGCCTATGGCGAAACGCCAACGCTGTCGTCTGCCATTCTTTACGACCTTGTCGTCTTGGCCGCGGCTCTGGAACAGGCGGTGGGCACCGAAGCCTTCTCGGCGATGAGCCTGCAGAGCGATACCGGCTTTTTCGGCTTTACCGGTCCCTTCGCGTTCGGCGCTGCGGGGCTTGTCGAAGGTCGCCGGTACGAAATCGTCTCCGGACGCTGATTGCATAACTGAATATGTATTGCAGTTAAGGTTAAAGTAATCGCCGCTATATCTGCTATAATCTGTTATGCTTGATCCGTACTTGGTGTTTGCTGCAAAGGTCTGGGCCACCCTATAAGGGGGTTAAACAAGTTTTAACCCTATCTGTCAGGTGTCTTATGGCTCTCCGTGTCGATACTTCTGTGGTGTCTGCTTTCGAAACGCCAGCCATTGACGACGCCATCCAGCAACCTGCGATCCTGGTCGCACAGGCTGGGACAGATAGTGCTCCTGCCGAACGCCAGCCCGATAGCGTGGTTGAAATCGCCGATGGGCAGATTTTGCGCCTCCCCGAGGGAACGAGCATCGACGAGCCGCGCATGAACGGCGCCAACCTTGAATTCGTCCAGCCGGACGGCTCGGTAGTGGTCATACCCAACGGCGCCGTGACCGGCCTGACCATCTTTATCGGCTCGGTCGAAATCCCCCCGATTGCCGTCGCAGCCCTGTTTGAGGCCAATGGCATCGAAGCGGCTGCGGGACCAGAAGCCAGCGCCCACCGCAGCTCTGGCGGTGATTTCTCCCGACCAGTTGGCGATATCGGCGATGCCTTGAACTATGGTGGCCTGCTCGATGACAGCGCCTACAACACCTTGGGCGGCGCACAAGGCCAGCAGGACTATGCCAGCAATCTGCCGCCCATGTTTGCACTTCCGGGTTTCATCGAAGGGCAGCTGTCCGAACAGGATCTGGTCGGGAATGGTGCGCCCGGCAGCGCGGTCATTACCCTTTCGCTCAATGCATCCGATCCGAACAATGATCCGCTTGCCTTCTCCTTTGGCACGCCCGCATCAGGGCTGACCTCGAATGGCGTTGCGCTGAGCTGGACTGGCATTGGCACAGATTCGCTTACCGGCTGGGCCGGGCCCAATCAGGTCATCACCGCCACCATTTCCGGCGGTTCGGTCACGATCACACTGCTTGCGCCGCTGGATCATCCCAACATGGGCAATGACTCAATCACCTTCGATCTGCCGATCACGGCAAGCGACGGGCAGGGCGGCAGCGCCTCCACCTTCGTTCGGGTTACCATTGGCGATGACAGTCCAACTTTCGTAGGCGCCGATGATGGCCTGGTAGACGAACGCGCTATTCTGGCGCCAGCCGAGTCACCCCAGGGCGACTTGAAAACCGCATCCGGCTCACTCGGTATTTCCTGGGGCGCTGATAGCGGCAATAGCCAGGTCAACGCTGGTCAGACTGGCGCATTTGGCGACCGCGCCGTCGTTTTCTCTGCAACAATCGAGGCGGACCTTCTGGCGCTTGGTCTGTCTTCTGGCGGCACCGCGCTGAGCTACGCATTGGACAGCACCGGCACAAACCTGATTGCCTCTGCGGGCACGCGGATGATCTTTACCGTAGCACTCTCGGATGAGGGCTTCGGCGGATATGTCTTCACTCTCGTCGGCAATCTCGATCACGCAGACGCTGCCGATCGAAACGACGTGTCGATCTCCTTTGGCTTCACAGCCCTCGACGCCGACGGCGACAGCGTGCCCGGAACCTTCAAGGTGGTCATCGTCGACGATGTTCCCGTCGCCAATGACGTCCTCGCTGGCATGGCCGAAAACCAGACGCTGACCGTGACACTGGTTGAAGGCGTTGACTACAGCGCCGGGGCCGATGGCAGCGCGATCTCCCTGGGCCAGGCTGAAATTGTTGCGGGCAGCACGACGATCAATGGACTTGGCCTGCCTGGGATCACGCTTGTAGGCAATGTGGTCACCGTTACGCCCGGAACGGCCTTTGACGCTCTTGCCAAAGATGAAACGGTAACGCTGCGCATTCCTTACACTGTTACGGATGGCGATCAGGATACCGTGACGCGCGAGATTATTGTCACCGTCACCGGCACGAATGACGCACCGGTTCTGTTTGCTTCGGCTGGTAAGGTAACCGAGATTGCTGGCAAGACGCTGTCTTTGGTGGCGCAGACGGTTTCGGGTTCGATGGTGTTCACTGATGCGGACCTGAACGATGTCGGCCACAGCGCCACGATCACCGGCGTGACGCGTGGCGGGGAGAGCGATGGCCTGCCCTCTGGTGTGCTGGGCACCTTCTATCTGCGCAACCTGTTGTCGATCGACGCGGTGACCAAGGCTGCGGGTTCGGCAGATGGTACGGTGAACTGGACGTTCTCGGCGCCGGACCTGCTGTTCGATTATCTGAGCGCCGGACAGACGGCGACGCTGACCTATGCGGTGCGTCTGTCGGATGGTGATGGCGGGTTCTCGACCCAGAACGTGACGGTGACGATTGTCGGAACCAATGATCAGCCGCGCTTTGTGGCGGGCGATCTGCGGGTTCTGAGCGAGGTCACCGATCAGACTGGTGGCGATACGGCTCGGTCTGCCTCTGGTGTACTCCTCTTTACCGATGTGGACCGCGACGATGCAGGCCATGTTGCTACGGTTGAAGACGTTTCGGCGAGCGGCACGACAGCCGGGCTCAACTCGTCGGCTCTGCTCAATGCGCTGACGATCACCCATGTGTCGACCGGCACCAATCAGGTGGGCGGTTCGGTGTCTTGGTCGTTCTCTGCTTCAGATCGCACGTTTGATTATCTGGGTCGCGGCGAGAGCGTGACGCTGGCCTATCAGGTGAAGCTGGATGACCGTGTTCAGGTCGCCGATGGCAAGAATCTGACCGACACGACCACCATCTACATTACCATTGTTGGTACCAATGACCGCCCGGTGATCGGTGCGGGCAAGGATGCCGCAGCGCTGACGGAGACGGCGCAGCTGTCGAGCACCGGCACACTGGCCTTCACCGATGTCGACCTGACCGATACCCATTCAGTGAGCGAACATCTGGCCGGTGCCGAGTGGAACCGCGGGGATATCGATGATCTGCCGCAGGGAACACTCGACCAGCTTCGCGCAGCGTTCGATGCCCAGATCAGCAATGCCGCCACCGGCGATGGCGTCGGCGCGATCCAATGGGACTTCGCGCTTGCGGGTCAGGCTGTTGATTTCCTGGCCAAGGGCGAGAAGCTGATCCTGACCTACCGCATTGCCCTGCGCGACGATTCCGGCGCTGCCAACAACATCGCCTATAAGGACGTGACGATTACCGTCACGGGCACGAATGACCGGCCGGTGGTGGAGAGCAATCTGACTGCCGGGTTTGCTGAAAACTCGGATACCACACTCTCCCTGGCTCCGAATGGCGTCAGCGGGATCATCAATTTCACCGATGTTGATCTCAATGATACCCACACTGCCACTATAATTGGGGCTCGGGCCGAAGGCGTAACGGGTGCTTTGCCCAGCAACGCGATTCTGCAGCACTGGGCGCTGACGCCCTGGCTTTCGATTGGCGATGCAAGCAGGACTGCTGTCGGCGCTGAAACGGGAACGGTTGATTGGGCATTTGCCGCGCCCGATCTGATGTTCGACTATCTGGGTGAAGGCGAGACGCTGACGCTGATCTACACCATCCGCGTCCGCGACAATAATGGTGGGCAACATCAGAACGAGCTGCGGATTACGGTCACCGGCACGAATGACCGGCCTGTCTTTGCGAATAGCTCTGCTGTGAATTTTGACGAAGTGGCTGGCCAGACCGCGGTTGACACCCCGATGTCGACCAATGGCGTTCTCGTATTCGCGGATGCTGATATCAACGACACCTACGAAGCCAGCGTCGTTTCCGCCCACGTGAATACCACGTCGGCCAATGCTCCGGCCGACATTCAGAATGCTGTTACGTTTGCTCTGGGCACGCCGCAGACGACCAATGGCGCGCCCGGCGGGTATCTGTCATGGTCGTTCGATGCCAAGGACAGCGCCTTTGATTTCCTGGCTCAGGGCGAAACGCTTACGCTGACCTATACCGTGGCGATCAAGGACGGTTCCGGCGCAGCCAATGATACGGCGACGACGACTGTTACGGTCACGATCACCGGCACCAATGATGCGCCGGTGATTATGGTCGAGAGCGGTGACAGCGACTATCGCATGTTGCTGGAGACAAACGAGGGTCTGACCGCTTCGGGCACGCTGACGGTAACCGATCTTGACGTGAGCGATGTGGTCGAGGCTCGCCTGCTCTCGGTCAGGGCGGAGGGCTCGGGTATCGAGCATCTTTTCACGCTGGACGATTTCAAGAGCTTCTTCAGCTTGAATACAAATCCCGTGATCGCCAGCGGCGAGACAACCGGGCAGATATCCTGGTCCTTCGACTCTGGAAACGAGGCATTCAACTTCCTGCCAAAGGGCTGGGAATCGATCCTCGAATACACGATCGAAGTCTCCGACGGCAAAGGCGGCACGGCCAGCCATGTCGTGAAGATCAAGATCCAGGGCACGAACGACGCTCCGGTGATCACCGTACCGACGGGTGAGAGCACGATCCTGCTCGGTGGCGAGACGGCGGTCTCGCGTTTCATCAGCGAGACCAATGATCCGCTGACGGCCTCGGGTGTCCTGACGGTCAAGGATGCGGACAACGGCAGCATCGTCACGACCCAGGTCGTTGGCGTGAGCGGTGGCGGCGGAGCCTATAACATCGCCAATGCAGCGAACTTCCTGACGCTGACCCCCAGCTCGATCAATGATGCGGGTGAGACGGCCAACAATCTGAGCTGGACGTTC
>PJUL01000108.1_pt1 | contig 84920 bp, 72 predicted proteins | sample 1512221 | NCBI WGS metagenome assembly PJUL01 (sample SAMN08177667, study PRJNA422409) | Feces metagenome, whole genome shotgun sequencing project.
AGGCGTGGGTGCAGGACGGGCGGCACATGACGCCATCGTCACGGCCATCGAAGAAGTCATCAAGAGCGGCCCGCGCACGCCGGACCTGGGGGGCACGGCCAGCACCACGCAGGTGGGCGAGGCCATTGCCGCGCGGGTGGCAGCCGTTTGATCGATCTTGCACGGCGCTCCTGATTCAATAGCTGCTAGCACTTGCTAATAAAGCGCTAGCGGCCAGTTTGGCTTAAAAAATTTTCGGAATGTATTGCCATGTCCCTGACCCTCACCCGCGCCGACCTCATCCGCAGCGCCAACTTCATTGCTGGCACATGGACCGCAAGCCCTTCTGCCCGACTTGAAGTGACCAACCCCGCCACCGGCGCCGCCATCACTACCGTGCCCGACTCGGGCGCCGATGAGGCCCTGGCGGCTCTGGATGCTGCCCACAGCGCCTTCCCCGCCTGGCGCAAAGTCCCCGCCAAGCAGCGCGCCGCCATCATCAAGCGCTGGAACGCCCTGGTCGTGGCGCACAGCGACGACCTGGGCGCCTTGATCTCCCTGGAACAGGGCAAGCCTCTGGCCGAAGGCAAGGGCGAGGTGGCCTACGCCGCCAGCTACATCGAATGGTTTGCCGAAGAAGCCACGCGCATGAACGGCGAGGTCATCCCCGCGCCCGTGCCGGGGCGCCGCATGTTTGCCCTGAAGGAACCCGTGGGTGTGGTGGCCGCTATCACGCCGTGGAACTTCCCGGCCGCGATGATCGCCCGCAAGATCGCCCCGGCGCTGGCCGCAGGCTGCACCGTGGTGTGCAAGCCTGCCGAGGACACGCCGCTGACCTCGCTGGCCCTGGTGCAGCTTGCGCACGAAGCCGGGGTGCCAGCGGGCGTGCTCAATATCGTGACGGCTTCACGCCAGAACACGCCAACCGTGGTGGACGTGTGGCTGGACGACAGCCGCGTGCGCAAGATCACCTTCACCGGCTCGACCCCCGTGGGCAAGCACCTGGCCCGGCGCAGTGCAGACACGCTCAAGAAGCTTTCGCTGGAGCTGGGTGGGAATGCTCCCTTCATCGTGTTTGAAGATGCCGATATCGATGCAGCAGTGCAGGGCTTCATGGCCGCCAAGTTCCGCAATGGTGGCCAGACCTGCGTGAGCCCCAACCGTGTCTTCGTGCACCGCGCCGTGTTCGACGCCTTCGCCGACAAGCTCGCCGCCAAGGTGGCGGCGCTGCAGGTCGGCCCCGCCAGCGACCCCGCTTCGCAAATTGGCCCCATGATCAACGACCGCGCGGTCGAGAAGATCGAGCGCCACGTCAACGACGCGATAGCCCGCGGCGCCAAGGTGCTCACGGGCGGCAAGCGCTTGACCGAGCTGGGCGCAACGTATTACGCGCCCACGGTGCTGGCAGGCGCCGACGCCACCATGGCCTGCGCCTGTGAAGAAACCTTCGGCCCTGTGGCGCCGCTCACCGCGTTCGACGACGAGGCCGAGGTGATCGCCGCCGCCAACGACACGCCCTTCGGCCTGGCCGCGTACTTCTACAGCCAGAACGTGCGCCGCATCTGGCGGGTGGCCGATGCGCTGGAGACGGGCATCGTGGGCGTCAACGAAGGGGCGCTGGCGGCCGAGGCGGCGCCCTTTGGCGGGGTGAAGGAGTCGGGCTACGGGCGCGAGGGATCGACGCACGGGCTGGATGACTACCTGCACACAAAGTATGTGTGCCAGGGGCAGCTGGACTGAGGGGCGCTTTCTTACTGCAGCGCTACGGACACGGGCGCTGACTGCTTTTCTGTTTCATTTTTGTCATCCCGTTCTGGTCGGGAGGCTCGTCAACGCGCGCCTCCCCAAACCCCTCAAGGAGTGCAGCCATGCTGAAATCGCTCAAGACGCAGATCGTCCTCACGTCGTTGCTGTGTTTGGCCCTGGGGGTGCTCGCCATCACACTCACCAACTACTTCACTGCTCGGGAGCGTGCCTACCAGGGCTTGGCAGAGCAGAACCTGGCGCTCGCAAAGAGCCATGCCAAGGGTCTCTCCGAATGGGTTCAGTCCAAACTCAGCCTGGTGCAAGCCGCGACCCAGGACCCGGAACCCTCCAAATCGTTGCTTATGCTGCGTGATGCCGGTCAGTTTGTTGGGACGTATTTCGACTATGTAACGGCCGCGTCTTCGTCTTCTGCCCAGCCCGGCTCCGCCTCGGCAAAACCTGGCTACGAACAGGCGCTGCAAATGGGCCAGCCCGTGGTGACCTCGCCTTACCGTGCAGGGGGTACCAGCGGGCCGTTGGTCATTACTTTTTCCGCTCCGGTGGGGCCAAAGTCCGCCGTCACCAGCGTGGGCACTGCAGATGCATCCATGGACGCGGTTATGGCCAATGTGGCCTCCATCCGTCCTACGCCCGACAGCGAGGCTTTTCTGATCAATGCGGACGGCGTGATCATTGCCGCATCGGAGGGGCGGATGGTCCTTGCGCCGTCTACTGAGGTTTCGACCGACCTCACACGGCACGCGCTGAGAACGGCTGCCGCTGGAGGCACCTTGGTCCCGATGCAGCGGGACGGAAGGAATTTCTTGCTGATGGCGGTGCCAGTGGAAGGGACCGAATGGTTGCTGGTCTTGCTGTTGCATGAAGCACAGGCACTGGCGCCGATCACTGCGATGCTGACCGCGTCCACCGCCGTGAGTGCACTGGTGCTGCTGGCCACGGCTGCATTGCTGGGTTACTTTATTTCGCACCGTCTGGCACGGTTGGGGCAATTGCGCGATGCCATGCGTGAGGTAACGTCGGGCGAAGGTGACCCCAATCGGCCGCACCACATGGACGCGCGTGGTGCCGATGAGCTGGCGGACATTGCCGCCAGCTTCAATGCCTTTGCTGACCAGCAGGCCGTGGTGCTGTCCCGTATCCGCGACACCAGCGCATCCGTGAGGGTCGCGGCCGACGAGATTGCGCTTGGCAACCAGGATCTCAGCCACCGCACTGTACTCACGGTTTCTGGTCTGGAGGGGATTTCTGCGTCGATGCAACAGCTCACCGGAGCGGTGCGAGCTAACTCCGACGCCACACACAAGGCCAAGTTGCTGGTCACACAGGCATCAGATATTGCCGACCATGGGGTTGCAGTGGTGGGTCAGGCTGTGCAGACTATGGACGAGATCAGTGCAGCGTCGAAGAGGATCGCGGACATCATCGGTGTCATCGACGGGATTGCATTTCAGACCAACATCTTGGCACTCAACGCGGCGGTGGAGGCTGCTCGTGCCGGCGAACAGGGACGCGGCTTCGCTGTAGTAGCTGCAGAGGTGCGTCAGCTGGCGCAGCGCAGCGCTCAGGCCGCCCGAGAAATCCGAGGGCTCATCTCGTCCTCCGTTAACTTGGTAAGCGACGGAGCTCACCTGGTTCACAGCGCTGGAGCTACTATCCATGAAATGGTCTCCGCAGTGCGGCAAGTAGTTGGCGTGATCGGTGAAATCCACGATTCGACCACCGACCAGGGCGCTAGCATCACAGAAATGGGGCAAGCAGTCCTGCAGTTGGAAGGACTTGCACAGCGAAATGCCGAATTGGTGGAGTACAGCGGCGCCGCAGCCGCGAGCTTGCAAGATCAGTCAGCAGCATTGAGTCGAGTAATGGGCGACCCGACTCCCGTGTTGACCAAGTCTTGAGGTGCAATGGCTCGTGAAAGCTGGAGAGTTTTTCTCTGTAGATAGCTGTCGCGTCCCGTTTGATCTCCGGGTCGCGAGTGAAACGATTGAATCGCTGCGGTCGGCGGTACTAAGTGGCTCGACCACAATTGCGGACCATGCCACCAGTTGGATCGAACCACGGATTCCCTGAGCAATTTGCTGCACCCGGTTGTGAAAATGCAGCATCTGCAAAACTCCGGGTTCTGCAAATTCAGTGTTTCTCGGCTATCGGAAACCGTAGCGAATGAAAAGGGTTGCACTGGACTGCTCCAGGCTGATAGCAGTCGTCGATGTTCAGCCGTTCACTGACTGCATATGTTCATACCGGACACTGGCAACTATCGGGGAACAATTTCATGCCACTGCATCCTCGGCACCTGCGTACAGGCTATCAGGCAGCTAGATATTCCCTCTTCATGGACTGAACCAGGTCGGCAGTAGTCGGTAAGGATGTCACCCCCGACGCCGAATGCCCTGCACTCCATAGATCCGACCACCGTTGAATGACTGGTCCTTCAGATCCTCCTCCGAATTTCTTGCGCGCCTCCTGAACGGACACTGTCTCGTCCAACGCTTCCGGGTCGAGCCCCACGCGGACGATGGACGGCTTCAGGAAGTTGGCGGGCAACCCGGTGAAGGCGCGCGTGGCGAGCACATCGTCCATGGAGCTTTCCAGAAGCATCTCTTTGTAGTCCGCAGTCGCCATGCTTTCCTGGGTGGCGATGAATCGCGTGCCCACGCACCCCAGGTCGCAGCCCAGCACCGTGGCTGCGCGCAGCGCCACGCCGTCCGAGAGCCCCCCCGACAGCACGATAGGGCCATCGAACATCTGGCGCACAGCGCGCACGAAGGCGAACGGGTTGGCCCAACCGGTGTGTCCGCCTGCGCCGGACGACAGCAGCACAAGGCCATCGACACCCGCCTCCAGCGCGCGCTCCGCGTGGTGGAGCGAGGCCACATCGGCAAACACGAGGCAGCCGCCGTCACGCAAGGCCGGAATCACCGAAGCGGGCGACCCCACACTGGTGATCACCAGCTCCGCGCCGTGGCGCACGATCAAGTCCACTTCGGCCTTGAGGCGTGCTGGGTCGCGCCGCATGATGAGGTTGGGGCAATAGGGCGCTCGGCCCGGTTGTTCTTCGGCCTCTCGCTGCAGCCGCTGCAGCCAAGCGGAAAAATCGTCCAGAGACGTGCAATTGGCCGTGGGAAACGCACCGATGACACCGGCCGCGCACGCGGCCGAGACCAGCTCGATGCCAGAGACACGCAGCATGGGGGCCGCGATAGCGGGCACCACCAGGCGATCCATGAAAGGCAGTCGGTTCATTCTTGTTCCATTCCGTTCTGTGAATGCGTTGCGTGAAGGGCAGCTATGGCCTGCGCCGCTTCGTCCACCATGCAGTTGACGATGGCCCGCAGCGGCTCGATGCGTTTTGCGAATGCGATGGATGGTCCCAGCGAGACCATGCCATGGCGCCATTCACCCTCGGCGTAGCAGCGGTCGCGCGCAACCGTTCCGCTGATGAGGTCGCCGAACGCAGCGTGTTCCGTGGCACCTGCCTGCTCGATGGCCTGAACTTGGCGCGCGGTGTCGTTCAGCAGCACGCGCCAAGTTGTGCCTAGCGACTGCAGTAGCCGCACCGTGGAGTGCTCGTCGCAGGTCAGCAGATGCTCCTTGTAGCGGGGGTGCGCCTGGATTTCCTCGCACACCAAAAAGCGGCTGCCGATGAGCACGCCGTCCAGCCCCTGGGCAAGCACCGCAGCCAATTGCTTGCCCCGACCGATGCCACCGCCTAGCACCACCGGCACGCTGAACTGACCAAGAGCGAGCGCGCCCATGAGCATCGTAGGCAGCTCGTTCATGCCTGGGTGTCCGCCTTCCTCCATGCCGACCAGGGCAATGGCATCTGCGCCTGCACGCTCTGCAGAAAGCGCGTGGCGGATGCTGGAGGCTTTGTGAATCACGACGGCGTTGGCCTTGTGCAGCGCTTTGATGAGTTCCGCTGGCGCATGTCCTGCTGTCTCGAAGATCTTCACGCCATGCGCCAGGGCGGCATCCATCCAGCGCGGAACCATGGCGTTGGCCTCGGGCCGGTGCGAGAGCGTGAGGTTCACGCCAAACGGTTTGCCGTGGGTCAGCTCCGCACAAAGTGCGAGGGCGACCCGGAAATCCGCTTCGCAGGCATACGACCGGGGCGTGATAAAGCCCATGCAGCCTGCATTTACCAGCGCAGCCACATACCTGGCGTCGGACAGCCACATCAGGCCACCGCCCAGGATGGGGTGATCGATCCCCAGAAGCTGCGTAACGCGCGTGCGCAGAGCGGCGCCCATGGATCAGCCCCCCGCAGAACCCAGGGCGGGCGCTCCAGCCAGGTCGGTGTCGCCCATCCCCTCCATGGCCACGGGGAAGCGTACCCACGGCATGTCATCACCAGTGGCAAACTTGCCTCGCGAGGCGAAGTGCGCTTGGGACGACAGTTCGGCGGGATGCACCACGGGCGCAGCTGGAACGTCATAGCGGCACAGCAATTCGAAGGCTTCCTGCGATTCCAGAAGCTGCATGGCCTGCTCGATACGCAGATTGATCGCATCGGCCACCGCCTTGCGTACCTTGTGCGTTGCGTACTCCGGCCCATCGAAGGGCGCGAGCGGCAGGGCTGTGCACAAGCGCTTCCAGAAATGGTCTTCCAGCGCGGCAATAGACACGTAGCGCCCATCCTTGCACTGGAACGCGCCGTAGGCAGCCTTTACCAGCGTGGCCTCGCGCTGCGCTTCCACAGTGCGCGCACCTGCCGACCGGTAGGCGCCCAGCCGTGGGTTCATCCAGTGCAAGGCGCAATCGGCCAGCGCCACGTCCAGGTACTGCCCGCGGCCAGTGGCTTCGCGCTGGAACAGTGCGGCGAGGGTGGCGGACAGCGCGTACATGGTCCCGCACAGGTCGGCCACTGGTAGCCCAAAGCTCTGCGCGGGAGCACCATTGGGCTGGCCGGAGACGGCCAGCACGCCAGCGGCGGCCAGGTAGTTGATGTCATGCCCCGGCAGATTGGCCCACGGTCCTGTCTGGCCGTAGCCACTGAGGGATACATAGATGAGGCGCGGATAGGCCCGGCAGAGTGCAGCGGCGTCCAGGCCCAGGCGCGCCATCACGCCTGGGCGGTAGGACTCGACCACGATGTCGGCCGAAGCGATCAAATCGCGAACTAGGGCGCGCTGGGTTTCGTCTTTGAGATCCACCAGCAGGCTTTGCTTGCCCCGGTTCACGGCCTCGAAAGCGCCCTGGCCCAGGTGCCGAGCGTTGTCGCCATGCGGCGGGCGTTCGATCTTCATGATGCGGGCGCCCATCTCCGCCAGGTTCTGCGTGAGGAAGGGACCTGGCAGCAGTTCACTGAAATCCACCACCGTGATGCCCTGCAGCGGTGGTCGGGCTGCTGTGCCCATCATGCGGACGCTCCTGCGGAGGTTCTTTCGATGATGACGGCGTCCAGTGGCAGCACACCTTCGCCTTCTGCACCAATCCACACAGGGTTGAGGTCCATTTCCTCAATGCGGCCTGCGTTTTGCGTCACGAAGTCAGAGATGCTCAGCAACAGCGTCTGCAGCGCTGCCAGGTCCGCTGGTGGGCGGCCGCGTGCGCCTTCGAGCAGGGGAAAACACCGCATCTCACGGACCATGGCGGCAGCCTCGCTGGCGCAAAGCGGCAGCATGCGGCGTGTGACGTCGCGCAGGATCTCCACGTAGATGCCTCCCAGGCCGAAAGTCATCACATGGCCGAACACGGGGTCTCGCGTGACGCCGACCATCAACTCCAGGCCACCGCGCGGCGCCATCTTCTCGATCAGCAGACCGTCGATATGTGCGTCGGGCCGGTGGTGCTTCGCCGCCGTCATGATGTCCTCCCAGGCTTGACGCAGTTCGTCGGCGTTTTGCAGCCCTACCACTACGCCGCCGATGTCGGACTTGTGCACGATCTGCTCGCTCGCAATCTTGGCCACCACGGGGTAGCCCATGGCGTTGGCCGCCGCGACGGCCTCCTCCATGGTAGGCGCCAGTGCGTTGGGCAGCAGAGGGATGCCTGCTGCCAGCAACTGGGACTTCGCTTCGGCCTCGGACAGGCTGCGCGTGGCAGTGGCGGGCGCAAGCGCCGCCACAGGGTTCAACGGCGTATGCGTACCGCGAGCGCGTTTCCAGCGGCCGTATTCAATCCAGCGTTGGATCGCCTTGATGGCCTTACCCACCGACCGTGGCGGTGCAAACCCGCCTTTGACCAGCATTCGATAGCCCTCGCCCATCCGGTCACTCATCCAGATGGGAATGATAGGGGTAGCACAACCCTTCTGCGCCGCGATGATGGTGCGCGCCAGCTGGATCGTGGTGTCACCATAGTCCAGCGCGATCGGAACGATCACGCAGCCCAGGTTGGGGTCCACCGCCACTGCGCTCAGCGATTTTTCGATCAGCGCAGCATCGCTCAGCACGGCGGCGGTGGTGTCCACCGGGTTGTCCAGCGCAGCGTAAGCGGGAAGCAGATCTGCAAGGGACTGCCGCGTGTGCGCGGCAAACTGCGCGAGGGTCAGGCCTGCGGTGCCCACGGCATCCGCCGTCAAGGCCGCGGTGCCGCCCGACGAGGTGTAGATGGCCACTCCTTCGCTGGGCGCCGGCTCGCCACGTGCGAACAGCCAGGCTGTATCGACCAGCTCGTCAATGTCATCCACCTCGATCACACCGCACTGCTTGAACACAGCGCTGTTTACCTCGGCCGATCCTGTCAGGGATGCGGTGTGGGACTGCGCCGCCTTCTGCCCGTATTCCGACTTGCCCACCTTGAGTGCGATCACGGGCTTGCCATTGGCAGCCGCACGGTTCACGGCGGCCACGAACTTCGCACCGTCCTTGATGCCCTCTAGCAAGGTCACGATCACCTTGATGTCGGGTGCATCGGCCATGTAGTGGATGAAGTCGGCCACCTGCAAGTCCACCTCGTTGCCTGTGGAGGCCCACAGGCCAATGCCGATGCCCCGGTCCATGGCCTGCATCACGTTGCGCCCCAGGCCGCCACCCTGAGTAGCCAATCCGATGGGACCCTTGACGAGGTCGTGCGGGAAGGAGGGCGAGAACGTCAGGCCCAGGCGGTGGTTGACGTTGGTGAGGCCCGGGCAGTTGGGGCCATACAGGCGCATGCCGCCCGCATCGGCAATCTCCTTGAGCCGCACCTGGGCGCGTTCGCCTTCTTCTCCGGCCTCGCCAAAGCCCGACGTCAGCACGATGGCAAACAGCACGCCCCGTGCCGCGCACTCTTCGGCCACGGCCAGTACGCCTGATGCGGGCACCACGATCACCGCCACGTCGGGCGTGGCGGGCAGCGACGCCACACTGGGCCAGCAGCGGTGCCCGCGAATCTCTGCCTTGGTCGGGTTGACGAGATAAATGTCTCCGTCGAACTCGGAATGATCCAGCAGATTGGTCAGCGTGCGCTCGCCAATGCTCTGCGGGCGGTCCGAGGCGCCCACAAGGGCAATTGAGCGCGGGCGGATCAGTCGTGAAAGGTCAGTCAATGTTGTCTCCTGGTCGTTATGGGTGCGGCGATGCCGAGGATCAGACAATCGCCGAGATACCCAGGATTTCGCGCCCGGCAATCAAGGTCTGCACTTCGGTGGTGCCTTCGGGAATCGTCCCGCCGCGCGTGTCGCGGAAGATGCGCTCGATGGGGTAGTCGGTGGCGTAGCCCAGGCCGCCGTGCACCTGCAGTGCCATGCTGGCGACTTCGTGTGCGGCCTCGGTGGCATAGAGCTTGGCAATCGAGCAAGCAGTGCGCGCATCGGCATTGGCGTCCAGTGCGGCGGCGGCGCGCAGGCTCAGTGCCCGGGCGGCCTCCACACGGATCGTCATGTCCACGATGAGCTTTTGCACCAGTTGGAAGCTGCCGATGGGCTTGCCGAACTGGGTGCGGGTTCGGGCGTAGTCAATGGACAGGTCGAGCGCCGCTTGCGCAGCGCCCACGGCACCCATGGCGATGTTGACGCGCGCGCCGTCCAGGCCCATGAGCATCTTCTTGAGCGCATTGCCTTCTTCGCCCAGCAGGTTCTCGCGTGGCACCTTGACATTGTCGAACGCCAGCTCCGCGGTGCCGGTGCTGCGCAACACCATGGTGTCAACATTGCGCACTTCATAAGGAGACACATCACGCTCCACCAGGAAGGTGGACAGCCCCCCCTGGCAATCGGGGCTGAACGTGCGGGCGACCACGATGCCGAAGTCGCCGAAGGCGCCGTTGGTGATCCACAGCTTGCGGCCGTTGAGCACGTAGTGGTCGCCCTGCAGGTCTGCGCGGGTCTGGACCTGGGCAATGTTCGAACCCGTGCCCGGCTCGCTGATGGCGTTGAACACCTTGCGTTCGGATGCCAGCAGGGGCTTCAGGAAGCGTTCGCGCTGTTCCTCGTTGGCCTCTGCGGCCAGCTTGTTGATGGCCGCGTTGGTGATGTTCACCATGGTTCGCAGCGACAGCCAGGTGTAGCCAGCTTCTTCCATGAGCATGGCCCAGGTCATCTGGTCCATGTCCATCCCGCCCAGGGCCTCGGGCAGGCGGCCACCGATGTATCCGAACTGGGACAGCTCTTTGAGGAGTTCGAAGGGGAAGGTCTTGTCGCGGTCGTGCTGGGCCACGCGGGGTGCGACCTCGCTTTTCATGAAGCGGCGCACGCTGTCGCGCAGCATTTCTTGTTCGGAACTCATCGTTGAATACATGGCTATGTCTCCTGGGTTGAATGCATGGGCCCGCCGCTAGGCGGGAGTCGTGTCCTTGGTACCCGCGCCGCGTCGGCCTGATGCCGTGGCGCGCAGCGTGGGAGCGGCGTTCAGGGGGTGGAACACGAGCGCCTGCACTTCTTGCAAGGCCTGCAGGCAGGCATCCTTGGTACGGCGCAGGCGTTCTGTAGGCCCGGCGATCGAAAGCGCGAGGGGTTCATCGCCCAGATACCCTGCCACGGCAATGGCGGCCAGGCCGTCAAAGCCTTCGTTCTCCACCCACATCCAGCCTTGCTCGCGCGCTTGCGCAATCTGCGCCTCCAGCGCTGCGAGGTCGGTGATGGACCCGGGGGCGATCTGCTTGAGCGGCTTGAGCCGCAGCTGCCGTGCAGCCTCTTCGGGGGTGCCGAGCGACAACGTGGCCTTGCCCAAAGCAGACACGTGCAGGGCGATCTTGTTGCCGACGTTCTCTACATAGCGCAGTGGGTGCGTGCCCTCTGCAAACGCCAGGACCTTGACCACGCCGGCCTCCACACGGCCGCACATGCCGGTCTCTCCGGTCTTGTCGCGCAGCAGTTCGCAGGCCTCGGACGCCACGGCATAGAGCGAATCCCCCGCAGCGATGCCTTTGGCAACCGTGAGCAGGCGGGCCGTGGGATAGAAGCGCCGGGTGCGCGCGGTCCGCATTAGGTAACCCAACTCGTGCAGCGTGTGCAAGAGATCAGAACAGCTGCTTTCGGGCAGGTCCATCAGACGCGCGAGGTCGGAGTTGGAGAGCTCACGGCGCTCCCGGGCAAAAACCTCCAGGAGGGCCATGGTTCGAGAGGCAGCGGGGACGATGGTTGGCATAAATTCTCCGGTATTTCGTAGATATCAACGAATCATAGCTTTGCGGGCAAGGCGATTCACTGCGGAAATTGCTCTGACATTTCGATTTTCTCTATCGGGATGATTTCGAAAACTTCTTGCATGTCTACGAAATATTGAAGTATTCTACGACCAGCCGCAATCATGTGGCAACAAAAAATGGAGACAAGCATGCTTAGAGCCTTCCGAAAACTGGTTGTTTTTGTCATTGCCTCGTTGGCCTTCGGTGTCCTGCACGCTGCAGGAGATGAGTGGCCCAACAAGCCGATCACCTTTGTGGTGCCATTCCCACCCGGAGGCATCACGGACAACACGTCCAGACTGCTGGCCAAACTGCTCAGCGCGCAGTTGGGCCAATCGGTGGTGGTGGACAACCGTCCCGGCGCTGGTGGCTCCATCGGGGTCGAGTCAGCTTCGCGCCAGCCGCCAGATGGCTACACCATCATTTACGGCACACAAGGAACGCATGGCGCCAACCTGGCGCTGTACAAGAACGTACGCTACGACCCAGTCACGGACTTTGTTCCTGTGCATGGCATGTCGGAAACGCCACTCATGCTGGTGATCAACCCAACGCGTCCTTTCAAGACCGTGCCTGAGCTGATCGCCTACGCGAAGGCCAACCCCGGCAAGCTCAATTTCGGCTCTGCCGGGCCCGGCACGGGCACCCATCTGACGGCCGAGCTGTTCCAGACGGCCGCAGGCATCAAGATGACTCACGTGCCTTATCGCGGTAGTGCGCCAGCACTCACCGACCTGATGGCCGGCAGTATTGACCTCATGTTTGACTACCCCGCGGTGGTCCTGCCCCAAGTACAAGCGCAGAAGCTCAAGGCGCTGGCAGTCACCTCCAAGAAGCGGCTGTCCAGTTCCCCCGGCGTGCCGACCGTCGGCGAGCTGGGCGTCCCCGAAGCCGAATCAACGGCCTGGGGCGCGGTTTTCGTGCCTGCCAAGACGCCACCGGACATCGTCAAGCGCCTGGGCGACGAGATCGCCAAGGCCATCGTTCACCCCGAAATGCTGCAGGCCACGGAGAAGTTCGGAAGCGTTCCGTTCGTCGGCCTGCGCGACGCCAAGTTGGGTGCTTTCGTGAAAGCGGAGCTGACCCGGTGGCGTGCGGTAGTTCAGCAGTCGGGCGCCAAGCTCGACTGATGGGTGGCGGGTGCTGCGTGCCCGCCACCCCGCACCTTTCTATTTCACCCCTTCCATCTATGACCGATTCAAAGATTTCCTTGAAGCCGTTGCAGCCGACTCTCTATGAGCTGGCTGAAGACGGCCACTCGCTCAACTTCTTCTTTGCGCAGTGCGGCGCTTGCGGGGGGCTGAGCTTTCCGGCCAACGCGCCGGGGTGCATGCACTGCGGAAGCCCGCTGAGTGAAGCACAACGCGTCACCCGCCCAGGCGGTGGAGAGCTGCTGGAATTCGTGACATTGCACGTGCCACTGCTGCCTGGCATGGCAGCACCCAGCATCGCCGGGGACATTCGCATTGCGCCCGGCATCGTCGAAGAAGGTGTGATGGCTGTGGGAGACGAAACGGCGCTGAGACACGGCATGACGGTTCGCGCCATCGCCGAAATGAAGCCCGAAGAAGGTGTTTACGCCTGCCGCTTTGTGCCCGTGAATGAAGGAGCCGCGCAATGAGCAATGTCCAACAATCCACTTCGAGCAACTGGCTCGATGCTAACGGCGGTGTGTTCATCGCCGGTATCGGTCTGCACCCGTACCAGTTCCCTACCGAAACGCCCTACACCGAACTGGGCCTCACGGCCGTACGCGCTGCGCTGGCCGACTCGGGACTGGCATGGGACCGCGTACAAAGCGCGTACGTGGGCACCACTTCCATTGGGATGGCAGCCGGCCGCGTCATGCTGCGCCACCTGGGGTCAACGGGTCTGGCGGTGACGCAGGTGGAAAACGCATCGGCCTCTGGCTCCTTCGCATTCCGCCAGGCGTGCATGGAAGTGGCCACCGGCATGAGTGATGTGGTGCTGGCAGTCGGGGTGGACAAACATGGCGATGGGCGCCGTGCGGCCAACAAGGACGGTCTGGAGAGACTGAGCGAAACCGCCACCATCCCGGCGGCCAAGTTCGCGATGATGGCGCGCACCTATCTGCGCGAGCGCGGTGCATCCGTCGAAGAAATGGCCAACGTGGCCGTAAAGAACCACGGCAATGCAGCGCGCAACCCGTTCGCGCAGTTCCGCAAACCCCGCACGCTGGAGCAGGTGCTCGCATCGCCGCGCGTGGTGGGCGACCTCACCGTGCAGCAATGCTGCCCGCGCGGTGAAGGGGCTGCGGCGGTGATGGTGGTCTCTGGCAACGCCATCCGTAAATTGGGGCTGGATGCCCGGCGCTGCGTGCGCGTCAAGGCGTCGGTCGCAGGTAGTGAGCGGCCCGAAGCGCAGTACGGCGACAGCGCTGTGGAGCTGGTCCGCACCAGCGCGCAGGCCGCGTTTGACCAAGCGGGCATTGCACCCAAGGAGCTCGACCTTCTGGAACTGCACGACGCCTTCTCGGTGGAAGAGTTGCTCTACAGCGAAGCCATCGGAGTGTGCGATTCCGGCGAGGGCGCCCGTTACCTGGCGCGTGGCGATTCGCAGATCGGCGGCCGCTGCGCCATCAACGCATCGGGCGGCCTCATCGGCATGGGGCACCCGCTCGGCCCCACGGGCATCGGCCAGTTGGCCGAAATCACCCGCCAACTGCGGGGCGAGGCGGAAGGCCGCCAGCACCGCAATGCGCGCTGGGGCATGGCCCACATGATCGGGCTCGGTTCGGTCTCCGTCGCCCACGTGCTGTCGGCGTCGGCGTGATGGCCCTGCACATCTCTTACTGAAAGCAATCCAATGACTACACCTGAGATCCAGGACCTGGGCACATTGCTCTATGAGGTGCGCGACCGCGTGGCCGTGGTCACCCTCAACCGGCCCGACCGCATGAACACGCTGGGCAGCACCATGAAGCCGGACCTGGCCCGCGCCTTCTTTGAACTGGCCCGCAACGACGACCAGGTGCGCGCGGTGCTGATCACTGGCAGCGGCGACAAGGCGTTCTGCGCGGGCGCCGACATCAAGGAGCGCGCCACCGATGTGGTGCGTGGCACGGAGTATTTCGTGCGCCAGAAAGCAACCCACGAGCTGTTTCGCAACATCGAAGAATTCGAAAAGCCCGTTATCGCAGCCATCAACGGCGTGGCGCTGGGCGGCGGGCTGGAGATTGCACTGTGCTGCGACCTGCGCATCGCGGCCTCTCATGCGCGCTTCGGTCTACCCGAAATCAAGCTCGGCGTCATCCCGGCAGCCGGTGGCACGCAGCGCCTGCCACGGCTCGTGGGCGAAGCCCGGGCCAAAGAACTAATCCTGACGGCCGATCTGGTGGATGCGGAGACAGCGCTGCGCTATGGCCTAGTTAGCCGCGTGGTACCGCAGGCCGAGCTGATGACGGCTGCGCTGGAATTAAGCCAGCGCATTGCGCAACACCCGCCGCTGGCAGTCAGGTTTGCCAAGCGCGCCATCAACCGGGGCATGCAGACCGACTTGGACTCGGGCCTGGAATACGAGCGCTATGCAGCCGCAATGATCGTGGACAGCGAAGACCGCATCGAGGGCATGCGCGCCTTTGTCGAGAAACGCGAACCCCAATTCAAAGGACGCTAGGGCCTTGCCGCACTGGCGACTTCATCAGACAACACACACGAAAGGCATCCCAATGGAACTCGGATTGAACGGACAGGTCGCGCTCGTCACAGGCGGCGGGCAAGGCGTAGGCCGGCAGATTTGCATCGAACTCGCAGTCGAGGGCGCACGCGTAGTGGTGAACGATCTGTTTGCCGAGCGCGCCCAGGCGGTGGCGGAAGAAATCAACGCCGCAGGCGGGCAGGCCTATGCAGCGCCGGCGGACATCACCCAACTGGAGGCGGTCGATGCCATGGTGGCCAGTGCCGCCGAGCATTTCGGCGCGCCCATTACCGTGCTGGTAAACAACGCCGGCATCATTCCAGAGCGCCGCGAAAAAGGTGGCCGCACACCCGCCTTTGTGGATACCCCCGTGGTGGACTGGGCCAAGATCGTGAACCTCAACGTTTACGGCACCATGCACTGCTGCCGCGCCGTGTTGCCAGGCATGGTCGGGCGCAAGACGGGCCGCATCATCAACATCATCTCGGAAGCGGGCCGCATCGGCGAGGCCAACATGGCGGTGTATTCGGGTGCGAAGGCTGCCATTGCCGGGTTCGCCAAGGCCCTCGCGCGCGAGCACGGCCGCCACGCGGTCACCGTCAATTCCATCGCTCTGGGCGCCGTGTCCCATGAGGGCATCAAGGACGGTCCGTTGAACATCCACGCCACGGTAGAGAACAACGAGCTGCTGGGCAAGATGCTCAATGCGTATCCCATCTCCAAAGGCGTGGGTCGCCTGTCCCGGCCCACCGACGTGTCGGGCATCGTGGCGTTCCTGGCGTCAGACCGCGCGCTGTTCATCACGGGGCAGACCATCGGCGCATCGGGCGGCTTCGCGATGGTTTGATGCAGGAAGGGGCGGCCGGGCAAACCGCCTCTGCGCCGCTCAGTTGCTGACCGTACTGCGTTCTCATGCAGCACGACCGAATACATAAAAAGGAGACAAGACCATGATGAATCGCCGCCATTTCTCGGCATCCATGGGGGCTATGGCACTCTCGCCCTCGGTATTTGCACAGAGCGCTTATCCGCAGCGCCCCATTACGCTCGTCGTGCCCTTCTCGGCGGGCAGCGTGGTGGATGTCCAGGCCCGCTTGATCGCGAAGGCGATGAGCGACAACCTCGGCCAGCCCATCGTCATTGAAAACCGGGTTGGAGTGAGCGGGTCCATCGGCGCCGAGTTTGTGGCGCGTGCTGCGCCCGACGGTTACACCATCCTGCTCGGCACCCAGGGCACACAGGGGACCAATACCGTTCTCTTCAAGAACATTCGCTACGACCCGGTCAAGGACTTCGTGGCCATCCATGGGCTGACAGGTAACGCCAACGTCATGGTCTGCAATCCCAATACGAAGTTCAAAACCGTCGCCGACGTGATCGAGTTCGGCAAGCAACAGCCTGGCAAGCTCAACTTTGGATCAGGTGGAAATGGCACGTCTGCCCACCTGTGTCTGGAGTTGCTGCAAACCCAAACCGGCGCGCGCTTCAATCACATCCCCTACAAGGCCACCACTGCGGCCCTGGTTGATCTGATTGCGGGCAATGTGGATGTGCTGTTCGACTATGTACAGACATCTCGGGCGCACATCCGGGACGGAAAAATCAACGCGCTCGCAGTGACCAGCACCAGCCGCCTTGCCGCGCTGCCCAACGTACCCACCATGACCGAGGCCGGAATCCCCAGCGTGGTGGCGATGAACTGGGGCGGTATCTTTGCACCGGCCAATACGCCTGAGCCCATCGTCAAACGTTTGTCCGATGCAGTGGGGCAGGCACTGAATTCGCCCGAGGTCACGGCGGCGCTGGACGCGGTCTCAAGCGTCAAGATCGGCATGCCACACGAGCAGTTCACGCCTTTCGTGGCCACCGAGGCCGCCAAGTGGGCCGAGGTGATTCGCAAGTCCGGAGCGAGCCTCTGATGTCTGCGCCCAAAGTGGCCGTGGTCACCGGCGCGGGCAGCGGCATCGGCCGTGCACTGGCGTTGGCCTGCGCCAGCGAAGGCATGGTGGTGGTGGCGGCGGATATCGATGCCGAGGCCCTGGCCGCCACGCAGGCGCTGGTGGAGGCGACGGGCGCCGCTTGCCTGGCTCAGCGCTGCGATGTGTCCAACGCCGCAGACGTGGAGCGGCTGGCCGAGGCCAGCTGGAGCCAGTGTGGCGGTGTGGACTGGCTTTTCAACAACGCAGGCGTGGCGGTGCTTGGGGCAGCCTGGGATGCCACTGACGACGACTGGCAGTGGGTGCTGGGAGTGAACCTGATGGGGGTGGTGCATGGCGTGCGCAGTTTTGTGCCGCGCATGCGGGCCCGGGGAATGGCAGCCCACATCGTCAACACCTCATCGGCCGCTGGCCTCGCCACTATCGGCGGTTCATCCGTGTACTGCGCCAGCAAACACGCGGTCGTCGCCTTCTCGGAATGCTTGGCCAAGGACCTGGCGCAGGTGGGCGCTCCCATTGGCGTGTCCGTGCTGTGCCCCTCCTTGGTGGCCACGCGCATCGACCAGTCACAACGCAACCGGCCTGCCGCATTGCCAGCGGCCGGCCCTACGGCTGCCGCCTATGGAGAGCGCGTGCGTGCCGGTATGGCTGCTTCTGACATCAGTGCCGAGGATGTCGCACGCGCTGCGGTCGACGCGATTCATGCGCGCCGCTTCTACATCATTCCCCATGCCCACACTGGCGCGTCCGTGAGAGACCGCAGCCAAAAAATCATGGGCGATTTCCACCATATTCACCAGGAGAGTCTTCAGTGACCGCTGCCCACCCATCCACCGACCTTGCCGCCTTGCATGACCATGTGAGGGCCCTCACAGAACGCGTTGAATGCATGGAGAGCATCGAAGCCATCCGCGCGCTGCGTGCCCGCTATCACGAATTGGTGAATGAGGATGCGGGCAACCGCCTCTACGAACTGTTTGCACACGATGCGCATGTGGCCTACGGTGGGCGCCCCGAAGTGCGGGGCCGCGACAACATCCGTGCGTTCTTCGCATCGTTTCCGGTGCAAACGGCCCGGCAGTTCATCCACAGCCATGTCGTCCAGGTTCAGGGCGACCGAGGCACAGGGTCCAGCTACCTGGACGGCCGGCCCGTGCGGGACGGAAAGAGCTTTTATGTGGTGGGCCGCTTTGACGACGAGTACATCCGCCTGGACGGGCAATGGTTCTTTCAACGCGTCACCTTGAGCGTGCACTACATGATCGAAGCCGCTGAGCGCTGGGACCACCTCATTCCGCTGCAAGGGGCTCACTGATGCCCAGCACAGCCACCATGGCCTCGTTGCCGTCCTTGTTTGATCTGACCGGCCAGCGAGCGCTGGTGACGGGCGCTGCGAGCGGTCTCGGGCTGGCCATTGCAGAAGCCATGCTGGAGGCGGGTGCGGAAGTCGTGCTGTCCGACAGCGATGCCAAGGCACTGGACCACGAGGTACACCGCCTGCGCAAGGCTCACGCGAAGGTACAGCACCGGGTGATTGATGTCAGTGATGGCGCCGACGTGGACCGCAACATCGACGCCATCGCGGCCGAGGGTCCAATCGATTGCGTGTTTGCGAATGCTGGCATGAGCGCCGGACGCGGCTTCCTGGCCGAGCAAGGACGCCTGGAAAACGTGGACCCGGCAGCGTGGGAAAAGGTACTCCAGGTGAACCTGACGGGTGTGCTGGCTACGCTGCGTGCCGCCAGCCGCCACATGAAGCCCCGGCGGCAGGGGCGGATCATCGTGACCTCGTCCATCGCAGGGCTGCGGTCGGAGGCACATTCCGGCTACGCCTACGTGGCCTCCAAGGCTGCGGTGAACAACGTGGTGCGCCAGGCGGCCATCGAACTGGCGCCTTTCAACATCTTGGTGAACGCCATCGCTCCCGGTCCCTTCGCGACCGGCATCAACGGCGGCCGCCTGCGCCTGCCGGAGAGCGCCGAGCGCATGCGCACCTACATCCCGCTCGGCCGCATCGCCCAGCCCCACGAAATCCAGGGGCTGGCGCTGCTGCTGGCCTCACCGGCATCGAGCTACATGACCGGTGCCATCATCCCCATCGACGGCGGCGCCAGCGCGCGTTAGCTTCGGAGACCATCCGTTCAGTTCTTTCCACCCGCAAACACAGAGGAAGTCGCACCATGATCATCGTCACAGGCCATGTGATCGCACGCCAAGAGACGGAGGCGGCCGTCGAACGGCTGGCCGTAGAGCATGTCCTGCGCTCCCGGGTAGAGCCAGGGTGCATGTCCCACGAAGTGAGCCGCGATGTGCAGCAGCCGCTGCGCTTCGTGTTTGTGGAGCGCTGGGACAACATGGCCGCACTGCAAGCACATTTCCGCGTGGAAGCATCGCGCACGTTCGCACAGTCAATGGCAAGCTTGTGTCAGGAGCCGCCGCAGATCGATATCTATGAGGCGGCAGCGGTTGCGGCACGCTGAAGGCGCTAGTTCAAGCCTGGCAATCTAGCCCATGAGATGAATCACGGGACCGATTTTTCGCCGAATGACATTTGTGACCTCAAAACAGGCCACACATCCATTTTTTGTTGAGCGGTGACCGATTCCAGCGCGCTCGGTATGAAAGTCCTGACTTTGGCAAGCTCGGTGCCAAAACCGTAGGTTTGACTTGTCGTCTTCAGACTGCAAGCATCTATGCGTTCCCGCAGCGCTAACGTCCCCTTTGACTCCAGAGAAACACTCCCAGCAGACTTCACAGCGCACCAACCGACGCCTCCAATCCGACGACAGAGTGAGGCGCGGATTTACAAATATCCCGGGTCAAATCTCCGTTTGTTCTGAGATTTCAAGTGCATCGTCTACTTCTATGCCGAGATACCGCACCGTTGATTCCAGCTTGGAGTGACCAAGCAGCAGTTGCACAGCGCGCAGGTTCTTTGTGCGTCGATAGATCAAAGTCGCCTTGGTCCTGCGCATCGAATGAGTTCCATACTCTGAGCGATCAAGCCCAAGTTCATCGACCCAATGTCCAAGAATCCTAGCGTACTGTCGGGTTCCCAGGTGGGGCGATCCGTGCAGTCTGCTGGGGAATAGGTAGTCATCAGATCTCAGCGCAGCCTGCTTGATCCATGCTGATAGGGCGTCCCGAGTCACTGCGGTAATCTCGAACTGGACTGGGCGCTTGGTTTTACTTCGCAAAATCGTCGCCCGTGATGCCAATTGATCGCCATGTGACACGTCGCGAACCTTCAGTGCAACAAGATCACATCCACGAAGTTTGCTGTCGATGCCTAAGTTGAAGAGCGCCAGCTCGCGAAGGCGTCGCTCCATCTGAAGTCGCACACGCAGAGCCCAGATTTCCTTGATCTTGAAGGGTGCCTTTTGCCCGACGATCTTGCCCTTGTTCCAAGGCTCATGATGCGCATTGCTGGCCGAAGTGTCCATGGCGGTCCCCCATTGACGGAGATGGCCTCGGAGCATGCGCGCATGCAAAATCACCTGGACCGGAGGGGCATTTGCTGCAATCTATGCGCAGCCCTCGCGCAGCTTGTAGGGAGCCAACCCCTGTACATGCGCCAGCTTATCCCGCAAGCTCAGCCAAAACCATCGTCATGCGCGACGGCGCGATGCGGACGATCTCTGGCTCCGCAACTTGGTACTTCACAAATGGGGCTTCTTCCACCGGGGCTGTCATCTCGGCCTTGCCGCACGAGCGTCCGTTTTCTGAGATTAAGCGGAAATTGGCCTGCTAGTAGCGGAAGGCTGCAATCGCTGCAAAACGATCGTTGGGTCCATCCTGTGTTTCGCGATGTGCGTGAAAGTCGCTTCTAAACAGGGGCCGTAGCACCCTCCTAAAAATGGGCTCCGCCTGCTCCAGCCCCTGTGTCGGGTGATTCAACACACCCAGCCAGACCTGAATCACGTCGGTCACCATCCGCCTGAAGCAACTCCCCAACTCCCAAGCAACCTTTGCCATTTGGAAACCATACGCACCTGAACTCGGCATCTTTGCTGTTTTGATTTTCAGGGTACAGAGTTGATTCTCACGATCAAGATGCTGAAAACAGCCCGTCGCGAGCGCCCGGGTTCCACGCAGCGTTGCTATTTGCCTCTCCACAGCTGTTGCATGGTCCCTGGCGCAATGATTGGTTAGGGCAATTGAACCCAGTTCTGGTTGTTGCCGCCGTTGCAGGTCCAGGTCAGAAGGGGAGTGTCCTGCGCCGTCGCATTGTTGGGCACGTCCAGGCAAGCGCCTGAGGCGCGGTTGCGTAGAGTAGAGCTCACTAGCGACCACTGCGCCGTGTTGCCCGCGCTGCAGGCCAGCTGCACCACGCTGGCGCCGCTCGCTGCGGCGCTGTCCTGCGCCAGACACAGGTTGCTGTGCCGCGCCACCAACTGCACATAGCCGCCTGCCCCGCTGCGCACCGTGAAGGTTTCGTTGTTGGCCGTGCCGCAGGGCCATTGGATGGCCACTGCACCAGCATTGGCCGAGGCCCCACGGATGTTGACGCACAGGTTGCTGTGGTTGGAGCGCAGGCGGGTGGTGTACTCGGCCGTGGCGTCCAGCGAACGCACGTAGGCAGCCAGTGCCTGCTGGTCGGCGGCGGGCAAGCCGGCGGCGTTGCCGTGCCCATCGGTGATCACATCCAGCACGCTGGCCTTCTGCCCGTTGTGGAGGTAGGACTTGGCCGTCCAGCTGCCCAGCAGGGTGGGCGTGTCAAAGCCCACACCGGCCAGTGGCTGGTTAGCCCCTTTGCCTGACGAGGGCTGGATGCTGCCCACATCGTGCCGAAGTCCATCCTGGAAAGTCCCGCCCGCATGGCAACTGGCGCAGTTGGCGTTTGCGAACAGGGTCTGCCCGCGCGCAGCCTCCACCGTGAGGCTGCCATCGGCGGCGCGCGCCGGGCTGCGCAGGTACTTGTTGAGCGATGCCAGGTAGGCGGCCAGGTCATCAAGCTGCGCATTGCGGCCGGCCTTGGGTGTGCCCAGTGGGTCGCTGGTCGCGGAAAAGTCCGCGTCGCTCAAGAAGCCGGTGCCGCCGAAGGCGCTGCGCATGTCGTTCTCGAAGTCCTGCACCTCGTCGAAGTTGGCGCTCCAGTGCAGCTTGCCGTGGCCGGTGCCGCGCCGGCCTTGCAGGCTTATGGTGCGGCGCAGGCCCTCGCCGCGTTGGGTGAAATCCCAGACCATGCCGTCGTCGCCACCGTCGGCGTGGCAGCTCGCGCAAGACATGTAGTTGTCCTTGCTCATGCGCCGGTCGGCGGCGTTGTAAAACACCAGCTTGCCGCGCAGAGCGGCCGCTGCCATGGGCTCCTGCGCCACCGTGGCGATGTTCTGCAGGAACACGGCTGCCGCGCTGCGCGAGGCCAGCACGTCAGCCACATCGTGCACGGTGACCGAGCGCGCGAGGAAGTTGTTCACGAACAATCGCTTGCGTGTGGCGTCCAGGTACATGCCGTGCGGCGCGCTGCTGGCCTTTATCTCGCCGCGCACAGCGCGGGTGTAGGCATCGACGATGGCGATGTTGTTACCCTCCATCTGCGCGACGAACAGGTAGTCGCCCGCAGGGGAGAAGAGGGCGGCGCGCGCGGGGGCCCGGTCGTCGAAGTCGATCTGCTCTGGCAGCAGGTGCGTGGCCTGGGTCAGATCCACCTGCGAGAGGATGGAGCGCACCGTCTGGTCGTGCAGCAGGTCGTTGCCGTCGCGGAAGCGCCCGCGCACAATGTTGTCCTTCTTGCCCGGCAGCACTGCGCGCGAGCCATCGGGCGAGATCACCACCTGGCTCAGGTAGTTGGCCACGCCGCGCGCGCTGTTCTCGGTGTCCACTGTAGTCGTGTCCACAGGCAGAGCGATGGTGGACAGCAGTTGCATGCCATTGAGATTCACCTTGTGCAACTGGCCGCCCGTCATCGTCGACTTGAAGCGTGTGATGTAGGCAGTTTGAGAGTCTGCCGCCACTGCAATGCCGCGCAGGTCGCCTTCGAGCGCCAGTGTTCCCGTGATGCTGCCGTTGGCCGGATCGAAGGTGAGCAGGGTAGATTTGCTTTCCAGCGAGAGCAGTCCCTTGCTGCCGTTGGGGGTGAACGCCACGCCATAAGGGCCGCTGCCGTAGGCCAGTGCAATGGTTGCGGAGATGCTGCCATCGGTTGGGTTCAAGGCTACGAGCTTGTCCTCGCCCTGCACGGTGACCCAGAGGCGGCCGTCCGGCCCGCGTGCCAAGGTCTTGGGCTCGTCGCCCACGCGGGTTTCCCAGCGCTTGGTCAGGGCCGTGGCGTCGATGGCCGCGACCGTGCCGCTGTCCGGGTTCACCGTGTAGATGCTGTTGGCGTCGCCGACGATGTTGCTTGAATGCGTGGGTGCCGTGGCCGTGGTCGGGAAGGTCACCGTCACGTTGTAGGTGTAGAAGGTCTCCAGGCCCGCTGCGTCGCGCACCGTCAGGGTCACGGTGTAGTGGCCGGGGCGGTTGTAGCTGTAGGTGGTGTTGGCCTGGGACGAGAAGGCGGTCTGCGTGCCGTTGCCGAAGTTCCAGCGGTAGGTGACGCCCGTGCCACCGCCCAGCCGGGTGGGGGCGAAGTTCATCTGCCCGTTCACCAGCTGCGGCCCGCCGCTCACGCCCGCATCGCCTATGATGGCCTGCGAGCGCAGCTGCGCGACATCGGCATCGCTGAGAACACGCCCGTAGATGCGCACATCGGCCAGGCTTCCGCGGAAGAAGTCGGCGTTGCCCTGGATCTGCCCGAGCAGCGCGAACTTGTTAGACAGGCCCTTGGTGCCGGTGAGGCCTGTCGAGCTGGCCTTGGCGCCGTCGATGTACAGCGTCTGCGCACCCGAGGCCGCGTCGCGCGTCATCACCACGTGGTGCCAGTTGCCATCGTTCACCGCAGCGGTGGAGCGGGTGCCGGGGTTGTTGCCCGCTGCGTTGCCTACCGAGAGGTTCATGCGGCCGGTGTTGTCGATCCAGCCCCAGAACACGTCGTCCGCGCCGCCGGACTGGTCGCGCCCGAAGATGCCGGGCGCAGTCCAGGCGTTGGCCGAACCGTTCTGCGTGGTCTTCATGTAGAACGCCAGCGAGGCCGTGCCACCCAGGGCGGTGGCCACACCATCGTTCTTGAGCGGCACGCCGCCGGTGCGCTGCGCAAAGTTCAGGCCGATGCTGCCGAACTGGTCCGCTGCCGAGGCCGTGCCATTGTTGGCGCTGATCTCATCGGCAAGCCCGCTGGTCAGAGGCCAGTGGTTCATCAGGCTGATGTCGGTGGCGTTGCCGGTGTGGAACACGGAACGGTACTGACTGGCGATGGCATTGCCTGCATAGTCTTTCACGCCGCCTGCGGGGAGCAAGATTTCATAGGTGGTGCCTGCTGCCAGGGGTTGTGCGGGGTGGAAATTGATGATGCCCAGTTGCACGCTGTAGGTACCTTGCAGGGTGTTGCCATTGACAGGGCGCACGATGAAGGTGCTGGCGTTCACGCTCTCGGGCAGGATGCTGTCAGTCAGACCTACGCCGATGCGCGAGGTCAGCGCCTGCTGCTTGGCGCCTTGGGTGGGCGATGTTTGCTTGACCGCAGGCGGTGTGGTGTCGCGTGTTGTCTGGTGCACGATGAAGCCGCTGCCCGAGCCGTGGTCGTTGCCGATGAACAGCAGGTTGCCCATGGGCGCCACCTGGCCGTGGTCGGAGTGCGAGTACTCAGGGTCGTTGGTGGCGAACAGGCTGCCCTGGCCCACCTCGACATGGTTGAGCGGGTTGCTCACGTCCACCTTGTGCACCTTGAATTGCGCGCCCTGGAACACGTAGTGGTCCTGCATGCCGCAGTACAGCTGCTCGTCGATGACGAGGCGGTTGTCCTCCACCACGAACTGCGTGCGGTCCAGCAGGTCGTAGCTGTACATCTTGGCGCCGCCACCGCGCGCCGAGGCGTGCAGGTTGCGGCCGTCGAAGCAGGTGGCGTAGTAGTTGGGGTTGGAGCCCACGGTGTCCAGCACCTTGGGGTTGAGCGGGTCGGAGATATCGAGGCTGGCAAAACCATCGGTGTTGTCCATCGAGGTCAGCACCATGTGGTTGCCCATGGTGAAGATGGGGCCGACGCGAAAGCCGCCGAGCTCGCCGGTGGGCACGGGGTTGGGTTTGCCCGCGCCGCGGTTGGCGATCACGGCGTTGGCCGGGTCGCTGGCATCGACGATGTAGACGCCGTCGTTGGCCGAGGCCACGTACACGTAGGGCGCCTGCCACCACAGCTGCCAGGCCACGTTGGCATAGTCGCCGCCGTTGACGGTGGGCAGGGCCAGCTTCTTGACCTGCTGGATGTTGTTGATGTCGGTGAAGTCCCAGAACTCGATGCCCTTGATGCTGGGCACCACCACGTACTGACGGCCATTGATTTTGGCCGTGCCGAAGGCGTGCGCCTCGCGGAATTCCTTGGTGCGCCCCTCGGGCTCGTAGATCTTCTTGACGAGCACGATGGCGCGCGGGTTGGACACGTCGTAGAGCAAAAAGCCGCCGGGGCCCAGGCCGCTGTCGGGTGCGAAGGAGGTCAGGAAATAGCCGTTGAGCATGATGCCCACGTTCAGACCGTAGTCCTTGCGGCCGGGGTAGGTGGTCGGCACGTCGCCCGAGGCGCGGGTGATCATGGAGACCGGTTTGAACAGTTCGGCCGAGGTGTAGGTGAGATTGCCCAGGCCTGGCCCTTGCAGTGGGAGAGGAGCCTCGCCGGCCCGCGTGACCGCTGCCGCCATGGTGGTGAGGGTGGTCATGGGGCTGACCCCCGTGATCGCCGCATGCGTGAGCAAGGTGGCGAACGGCAGCAGCAGTGCCATCAGGTAATACCGGATTTTCATCGTCGTCTCCTGTGTGTGTGGTTCTTGGTGAACCTTCTTCCTCGATCTTTCCGACAGCCCGGCGCAGGCGCGCGCAGGCACGCCGGCCGGTGGCGTGGACGCCACCGGCCGCAGGGCGCTTTCTCCTGGGCTCCCCCTCTTCTTTTTCTGTGCCCTTCAGTGCGCAGCCTTGTGCGCGTGGTGCTTTCGCTGCATCAGGGCGCGTGCGTTCCTGTGCTGTAGAGGTCCCAGGCGGCTGCCGCGCTGGCGCCGCGGTGGATCATGGCCATCAGCGCATCGACCACCGCCGAGGGCTTGGCATGCTGGTACACGTTGCGGCCGTAGACCATGCCCACGGCCCCCTGGTCCAGCAGCACGCGCGAGCGTGCGAACACCTGCTGCAGGTCCTCGCGGCCGCCGCCGCGCACCAGCACCGGGCAGCGCGCGGCCTGCACCACGCGGTGGAATTCGGCGGGGTCGGTGGTCGGGTCGGCCTTGACGATGTCGGCACCCATCTCGCGCGCCAGGCGCACCAGGGTGACGATCTTCTCGGCGTCGCCGTCGACCATGTAGCCGCCCTGGTCGCTGTGCGGGCGCATCACCAGTGGCTCGATCATCAGCGGCATGCCGTAGCGGTCGCAGTCGGCGCGCACGCGCGCGATGTTCTGCACGCACTGGCGGAACAGGTCGGGTTCATTGGGCAGCATGAACAGGTTGACCACCACGCAGGCCGCATCGCGCTGCACGGCCGGCAGCACCGGGTCGTGCTCGTTCTGCAGCAGGGCCCACATCACGCGGTGGGCGGTGGCGTTGTAGGGGTTGCCCATGTCGATGCGCATCACCAGCGCCGGCTTGTTGCGGCCCGGGCGGTCCTGCAGCAGGTCGGCCTGGCCGTAGTTGAGCTGGATGGCATCGGGCGCGGCGGCCACGAGCTTGTCCATCACCTGGGGCATGTCTTCCAGGCCGTTGAGGAAGCTGGGCTCGTTGCACACGCCATGGTCGAGCGCGATGTCCAGGCAGCGGCCGTTGGTGAGCAGGCGGTTCAGGCGTGCGGTCTTGTCTTTCGACATACGAAGAAGTCCTTGGGTTGGGGGATGGATACGGGTCAGGCCAGGGCCTTCAGGTGGGCGCTTGCGGCGTCGTCGATGCGCTGCACGGCCTCCTCGGGCAGTTCCAGCGCACCGGCGGTGGCGTTCTCGGTGGCCTGCGCCCGCGTGCGCGCACCGCACAGCGCCACCGACACGCTGCCGCTGGCCAGCGTCCAGGCAATCATCAATTGGCCGAAGGAACAGCCGAACTGCCGGCGCAGGGGCTCCAGCTCGTCGAAGAAGGCCTTGAGCCGGGCGCGGTTGGCCGCGCTGAAGCGCGGATTGCTGGCACGCTGGTCGTCGCCCGTGAACTGGCGCGCCGGGTCGATGGGGCCGGCCAGCAGGCCCAGTGCCAGCGAGGAATAGCCCAGGATGGCGACATTGTTGCGGCCGCACAGCGGCAGCAGGGTCTGCTCGATCTCGCGGTCGATCAGGCTGTAGCGCTCCTGCGCGGCATCCACGGGGCCATGGCGCAGGTATTCGGCCAGGGTCGGCGCATCCACGTTGCTCACTCCGATGGCGCGGATCTTGCCCTGCTTCTTGAGGTCGAGCAGGGCGTCCATGGTCTCTTCGACCGGCGTGGTGCTGTCCTGCCAGTGGGTGATGTACAGGTCGATGTAGTCGGTCTGCAGGCGTTTCAGGCTCTCCTCGGCCTCGTGGAAGATCGATGCGCGGCCCAGGTGCCGGTGCACGGGGTGGCCATCCTCGTCGAAGAAGTGCGTGCCCTGCTGCGTATGCCAGACCAGGCCGCACTTGGTGGCGATCACCGCCTCGTGGCGGCGGCCCTTGAGCGCCGCGCCGACGAGCTGTTCGGAGGCGCCCAGGCCATAGGCCGGCGCGGTGTCGATCAGCGTCACCCCGGCGTCGAGCGAGGCCGCAATGGCATCGGTGGCGGCGGCGCTGTCCTGGCCGCCCCACATCCAGCCGCCCATGGCCCAGGTGCCCAGGCCGATGGCCGAGCACTGGATGCCCGAAGGGCCCAGGGTGGTGGTCTTCATCGCTGCGTTCATCATCACGGCATTCATCGGTTGGTCTTTCGGGTGTTCATGAGGTGGTCGATGGTCACGGCGGCCAGCAGGATCAGGCCCTTGATCACGTCCTGCCAGTAGGGCGATACGTCCAGCAGGATCAGCGAGCTGGTCACCACCGAGAGCAGGGCCAGGCCCAGCACGGCGCCGAGCACCGTGCCCGAACCGCCCTTCAAGCTGGCGCCGCCGATCACGGCGGCGGCGATCACGTTGAGCTCCATGCCCACGCCGAAGGTCGGCGTGGCCGCACCGAAGCGCGCGGTGTAGATCACCCCGGCCAGGCCGGCCGAGGCCGCGCACAGCACCGTGACCCAGAACTTCACGTGGCCCACGCGGATGCCCGAGTACAGCGCCGCCTTCTCGTTGCTGCCGGTGTAGAACACGCGGCGCAGCAGGCTGGCGCGGCGCAGCACGAAGTCGCTGACCACCACGATGAAAAGGAAGATCAGGATCACCGCCGGAATACCGAACAGCGTGCCCTGGCCGATGAACTTGAACGAGGCCGGCAGCGAGAACAGCGACTGCGGCGTGCCCTGGGTGAGCGCCAGGCACAGGCCACGCACGATGACCATGAAGGCCAGCGAGGCGATGAAGTGGTTGAGCCCGATGCGCACCACGCAGCCGCCGATCATGGCGCCGATGAGCGCGCTGGCGGCGATCGCGATGAGCCCGGCCGTCCAGGGGTCGAACCCCATCAGGAACAGCTTGCCCGTGACCACCATCGCAAAGCACACCACCGAGCCCACCGACAGATCGATGCCGCCCACGATGAGCAGGATGGTCATGCCCACGACAACGATGCCCTCGATGGAAAACGACAGCAGCATGGCGCGGATGTTGTCCCAGGTCAGGAAGTAGGGCGAGGCGAAACTCATGCCGATGCACAGCACCAAGATGATGACCAGAAGGCCCATCTCGCGCATGCTGGTCAGCCTGGTTCCGCCCGGCTTGCCGGGCCCTCCCTGGGGTTTCTCGCGCAGGGGCTGCAGGCCGGCCACGCTGCCGGCATCCAGTTGTGCGGGGTGATTCATGCCATCTCCTCTTGTTGTCGTTCCAGTCCCGAGGCCAGCCGCAGCAGGGCCTCTTCCGTCATGTCCTCGCCTTGCACCTCGCCCGCGACGCGTCCATCGCGGATCACCAGGGTCCTGTCGCACAGGCCGATGATCTCGGGCAGCTCCGAGGAGATCACTACCACGCACACGCCCTGGCAGGCCAGGTCGCGCAGGATGTGGTGGATCTCCGACTTGGCGCCCACGTCCACGCCGCGCGTGGGCTCATCCATCAGCAGCACCGCGGGGTTGGTCGCCAGCAGCTTGGCGATGGCCACCTTCTGCTGGTTGCCGCCAGAAAGGCTGGCCACCTCGATCTGCACGCCGTCGGACTTGAGCTTCAGGCGCGCGCCCAGCTCCTGCGCCAGCCGGTGCTCGGTCGCACGCTGCAGCAGGCCGAAGCGCGAGCTCACCCGCGCCAGCGCCATGGAGGCGATGTTCTGCGCGATCGGCAGGTCCAGGTAGACGCCTGCGGCCTTGCGGTCCTCGCTGAGGTAGGCAATGCCTTCGCGCAGCGCGTCGCTGTATTTGCGGATGGAGATCTGCTTGCCGTTGAGGCATACGCTGCCGCTGGTGGCGGGGCGCAGGCCGCACAAGGTCTGCGCCAGCTCGCTGCGCCCGGCGCCCATGAGCCCGGCGATGCCCAGGATCTCGCCGCGCTGCACGGTGAACGAGACGCCGTGCACGCGCTCGCCGTCGGCCAGGTCGCCCACTTCGAGCACATGCTCGCCGCGGTCTGCGTCCTGCTGCTTGGGCGGGTAGTAGTTGCCCAGGTCGCGCCCGACCATGCGGCGCACCAGGCCGTCGGCATCGAGCTCGGCCAGCAGCCCCGAATGCACGTTGCGGCCATCGCGCAGCACCGTCACGCGCGTGCAGTGCGCAAAGATCTCGGCCATGCGGTGGCTGATGTAGATGATGGCTATGCCCTGTTCCTTGAGGTCGTGCAGCACCCGAAAGAGGGCGGCCGACTCGTTGTCGGTGAGGGCGGCGGTCGGCTCGTCGAGGATCAGCACCTTGCAGTCGAGCGTGAGCGCCTTGGCGATCTCGATCAGCTGCTGGCTCGAGATGGGCAGGTCCCCCACGCAGGCCGCGGGGTCGATGTCCTGGCCCAGCCGCTGGAGCACCCGGGTGGCGCGCGCGTTCAGGCCGGCGTAGTCCATCCATGCCTGCCGGCCGGCATTGATCTCGGGCATGAAGATGTTCTCGGCCACGGTGGCGTCGGCGCACAGGGCGATTTCCTGGTGCACCAGGCCGATACCCAGGCGCATGGCCTGGGCCGGACCATCGATGGTCACCACGCGGCCGTCGAGCAGGATCTCGCCCGCATCCGGCTGGTGGATGCCATCGATGATGTTCATCAGCGTGGACTTGCCCGCGCCGTTCTCGCCGCACAGGGCGTGGATCTCGCCCGACTGCAGCGAGAAGTCCACGCCCGAGAGCGCATGCGAAGCGCCGAAGCGCTTGCAGATGCCACGCAGCGCGAGCAGGGGAGCGCCCATGGTGGTGGTGCTCACTCGCTGATGCCCTTGGTGCCGCGGCGGGCGAGGTACTTGTCCCAGTAGAAGTCGTCGGCGTTGGCCTTGCTGACCACGGCCAGGCCGTTGTCCAGGAAGGGCACGGCCATTGGGTTGGTGCCGTTGCGCTTGGCGTCGTTCATCGGGTCGATGAGGCCGGGGTTCTTGGCCAGGAACAGCATCATCATGCCCATGTAGCCCTGCATGCCCTGGTTGGGGTTGATGGCGCCGAACACATCGCCGGACTTGATCATGTCCAGGATCTTGGCGTTCACGTCGCAGCACATCACCTTGATGTTCTTCTTGGTCTCCACCTTGGCCTGGGCCGCTCCCAGGGCCGAGTTGGCCTCGGGCATGAACAGGGCGCCCAGGTTGGGGTTGGCCTGCGCCAGGCTCTGCACGGCCTGGTAGGCCTTGTTGGGATCCTGGTTGCTCGCGGCGCGGGCTACCAGCTTCATGCCGGGGTGCTTGGTCTTCATTCGGTTGATGAAGGCGGCGATGCGGCGGTCGTGGTTGTCCTGGCCGGGGTTCTCCAGCACGGCGAACTCGCCCTTGCCGTTCAGGGATGCCGCGATCGCATCGGCCGCCTGGGCACCTTCGCGCTCGTTGTCCGAGGTGATGAAGGAGGTGCGCTTGGAGTTGGGCGAGTCGGCTGCGAAGGTGACCACCGGGATCCCCATCGCCGCGGCGCGGTTGATGGGTTCGATGAACGGGTCGGGGTTCATGGGGTGCAGCAGGATGCCGGCGGGCTTGCGGGCCAGCTCCTGCTCGAACGACGCCAGCTGCTTGTTCACGTCGTACTCCGGCGTGCCGGTGTAGCGGGTGCGCACGCCCAGGGTGCGGCCCAGCTGCTTCATCATTTCGTAGACCGGAAACCAGTACTCCACGCCCGAGACCATCACGTTCATCACGTAGACGTCGCTGGGGTTGCCGCGCAGGCCGCCCGCTGCAGCGGGGGTCGCTGCAGGCTGCTGTGCGAATGCGCTGGTGCCGGCCAGGCCGATACCGGCGGCGGCTGCGGACTTCAGGAAATTACGCCTCATTTTTTGTCTCCTCTTGTTGAACGGTGCAGCATGGGATGCTGCTTTCTCCAGGGCTGCGATGGGGTGCTTGGTGTCACGACTGTTGTTATGACAGGTGGAATGTAAGCGTGGATCGAATCTCCAGATAGTTAGGGGAAACACTACTGGATATGCCCGCTGGTTCGGCGGAAGCTGTTATGACATGAAGACCCAACTACTGATCGGCATCGACCTCGGGTCGAGCAGCCTCAAAGCCTTGGCCCTGGAGGCCGCGAGCGGCCGCACCGTCGCCCTGTCCCGCATGCCCCTGCAGCACGACCGCCTGCCAGGCGGTGGTTGCGAAGTGGGCGAGCCCATGCTCCGTTCGGCCCTGTCCGCCGTGCTGCGCGATGTGGCCCACCAACTGGGCCGCCGCGTGGCCGATGTCCGGGCCATCGGCTGCACGGGGCACGGGGCAGGCCTTTACGCACTGGATGCCCGCAATGAACTGGCCGGCGCCCGCGCCGTGGCCTCGACCGACCAGCGCGCCGGCGCACGCGCCCAGTCCCTGGCCGCCAGCCACGGGCCGCAGCTGCTGGCAGACGTCGGCTGCCAGCCTTGGCCCGGCCAGCCCACCGTGATCGCCGCCGAGCTGCTGGGCAGCGATGCCGTGCGCAGCGGCGCGCTGCAGCGCCTGATGTTCGCCAAGGACTATGTGGGCTTTCTGCTCACCGGCCAGATCGCCACCGACGCCAGCGACGCCAGCACGGCAGGCCTGCTGTCCGTGGCCAGCGGCGACTGGTCGCCGCTGGCCTTTTCCGCCCCGGGCATCGCCGACCTGGGGCCGCAGGCCTTCGGGCCACTGGTGCGCAGTGGCGAGGTCATCGGCACGCTGCAGCCATCGGCGGCATCCGCGCATGGTCTGCCCGCAGGCATTCCCGTGGCCATGGGCGCCATCGACCTGCTGGCCGCGATGACGGCCGTGCGGGCCGGAGAGCGGGGCCGTGCGGTGTCGGTGCTGGGCACCTGGTGCGTGAATGCCGTGATCGGTCCGGTTCTCGAACCCTTGCCCGACGTGGCGTCCACCGTGAACTTCGGTCCCCGCGACCGGCGCCTGTACATGGAGAACAGCCCCTCGTCGATGGCCAACATCGCCTGGCTGGCCGGCGTGCTGGGCTTGCCCGATGCGCGTGCGGTGGTCGACCTGGCGATGTCCGTGCCCCTGGGGGCCGGCGGACTGCGCTTTTTGCCCTTCGTGAACGGCGGAGGCGGCGTCACGGCGGGCTTCGTGGGCCTCAAGAGCCACCACACACGCGGCGATATGGCGCGTGCCGTGGTCGATGCGGTGGTGGCCCTGCATGCACGCCACAAGGCGCGGCTGGCGGCTGGGGGCTTGCCGGTCTCGGCTTCCACCGTGCTGGGCGGCGGCGCTAGCGATACCCGCCTGGTGCGCCTGCTGGCGGGCCTGCTGGGGCACCCGGTGGAGCGCTGTGCAGACGACGAAACCGGTGCCCGTGGCGCGGCGATCTATGCCGCCCGGTCCCAGGGCATCGACCCCCATCCCTTGCACGCTAACTGCGACACGGTCGAGCCCGATGCCAGCCAGGCGCGTGCCCATGCGGACTTCAACGCCTCCTTCAACGAACTGATCGCCACCATGTCCCCTGTCTTTGGCCATCTGGCCGGCCACGCGCCCGAGCGCGCGCCACAGCCTCCCGCGGCGACGGCGGCCCCCGTCCCGCCGCAGCGCGTGGAGGCCTTGCCATGAGCGCCTCCATCCCCTTGCCATTCGTGCGCCCAGCCGCCGTGGCCGGCCGCCACTTCTCCACCGTGATCGTGGGTGCCGGCATCAACGGCGTGGGCGTGTTCCGCGACCTCTCGCTGCAGGGCGTGGACTGCCTCATCGTCGACAAGGGCGACTTCAGCGCCGGTGCCAGCAGCGCGCCCTCGCGCATGATCCATGGCGGCCTGCGATACCTGGAAAGCGGCAGCTTCTCGCTGGTGGCCGAGGCTACGCGCGAGCGCAACCTGCTCTTACGCAACGCACCGCACCTGGTGCAGCCGCTCAAAACCGTGGTGCCGCTGTCGAGCTTTTTCGGCGGGCTGATGAGCAGCGCGCTCAAGTTCCTGGGCCGCACCCCGCCCCAGCGCACGCGCGGCCTGCTGGCCGTGGCCACGGGGCTGCGCCTGTACGACCTCTTGGGCCGGCGCCAGCGCGTGATGCCCAACCACCGCATCAGCCGCGTGCAGCCGGCCGATCGCCTGTTGTTTCGTGCGGCCGTGCGCTGGACGGCGACCTTCTTCGACGCCTGGATCAGCCACCCCGAATGGCTGGTGCTGGAGCTGGTGCGCGACGCCTGCCGCGACCAGCCGCGCTCGGCGGCCAGCAACCACTGCCGCGTGATGGGCTGCGCGGGCAAGACCCTCACGCTGCGCGACGAAGTCACGGGCGAGGTGGTGCAGGTGACGGCCGACGCCGTGGTCAATGCCAGCGGCGCCTGGCTCGACCGCAGCACCGAGCTGCTGGGCGGCGCGGGGCCGCGCGTGATGGGCACGAAGGGCTCGCACCTGGTGCTCGACCACCCCCTGCTGCGCGACGCGCTGGGCGGGCGCATGGCCTATTTCGAGGCGTTGGACGGGCGCGTCTGCATCGTCTACCCCTTCCTGGACCGGGTGCTGGTGGGCTCCACCGACATCCCGGTGGACGACCCCGACCAGATCGCCACCGAGCCGGCCGAAGTGGACTACCTGCTGGAAGTGCTGGGCGAGGTGTTCCCCAACCTGGCCTTCGGCCGCTGCGACGTGGTCTACACCTATGTGGGCGTGAGGCCGCTGGCGCGCTCGGATGCCGACAAGCCGGGACAGATCTCGCGCGACCATTCGGTGGTGATCGACCCTCCCTCGCCATCGCGCGATATACCGGTCGTGGGCCTGGTGGGCGGCAAGTGGACCACCTTTCGCGCGCTGGCCGAGGAGGCAACTGACGAGGTGCTGCGCCTGCTGGGACGCGGGCGCACGGCTTCGACCCGGCAGCTGCCCATTGGCGGCGGCACTGACATGCCGCAGGGCGGGCCGGCGACCGAGCGCTTCATCGACCGCATCGCCCAGGATTCCGGCCTGGGCCGTGTCCGCGCCCAGGCACTGCTGCGCCGCTACGGCACCCAGGCCTTGCGCATGGCCCAGCATTTCAAGGTGGCCGGCGACGTGCCGCTGCAGCATGCACCCGACTGCTCGGCGGCGGAGGTGGCCTGGCTGTGCACCGAAACCGGCGTGATCCACCTCGACGACCTGGTGATCCGGCGCACGCTGCTGGCCATCCGTGGCCTCGTCACGGACGCGGTGCTGGCCGAAATGGCGGGCATCGCCGCACAGGCGCTGGGTTGGGATGCGGAGCGCGAACAGCAGGAACTGCACAATTGCACTACCGCACTGCGCGAGCGCCATGGCGTGCGTCTGGCCCCCGCAGTCCCCGATTCCGATGCAGCGCCGGCTTTCCATGCATCATTGACCATCCATCCGGCCCTGAGCCCGACCTGACGTGAATTCACCGACCGAACTCCAGCCCCTGCTCGACCGCAACTCCGAATCGCCCCTGTGGGCGCAGTTCCGCGATGCCCTGCGTCTGCAGATACTGCAGGGCGAACTGGCCATCGGCGCCAAGCTGCCCTCCGAAGCGGAGCTGGGCGAGCAGTTCGGCATCTCGCGCATTGTGGTGCGCGAGGCGCTGGCCGACTTGGTGCGCAACAACCTGATCTACAAGATCAAGGGCCGCGGCGCGTTTGTCGCGGCGCGTGAGCGTGACGAGGACTTCGTCTCCACCGTGCTCGGCTTCTCCGACGAAATGGAACGCAAAGGCCGCTCGGTGCGCACCCAGATTCTGTCCCAGCAGCTGCGAGACCCCACCCCGCAGGAGATCAGCGCACTGGGCCTCACGGACGATACCCAGGTGGTGGCCTTGAAGCGGCTGCGCAGCGTGGACGGCGAGCTGCGCCTGCTGGTCGAGACGGTGGTGCCCGCCGACCTGGCACCCGGCCTGCACCGCATGCGCTTGGACGACCGCTCGCTGTACGACGTGCTGCGCCGCCAGTACGGTGTGCGTCTGGTGCGCGCCGAGCGCTGGATTGACGCCGTGCTGCCCGATGCTGAGACCTGCGGACTGCTGCAGCTGGAGACCCCAGAGCCGCTCTTGCGCATCGAATCCATCGCCTATGGCGCCAACGGCCGGCGCCTGGAGTACTACAACGCCTTGCACCGCTGTAAGTCCAGTCGCCTGCATGTGCAGACCACGACTTAGAAGGGCGCATTGACTCTACGTGAATCGTCCCTGGTTCTGAGGAGACTCAACACTCTGAGAGGATTGAGCCATGAAGAAGACGCACAAGTTCTCGCCTGAGGTGCGTGAGCGTGCAGTGAGATGGATCAGGAGCGCAGCAGGGGTAGCTGCCACTGTGGGCCGCAATTGAGACTGTCGAACGGAAAGCGCTGACTTATCGAACCCGTATTTGAGTGATTGCTGCAGCGCTCTTGGAAGGGCTTGCGACTTTAGGTTGACAGCCACTTGGTTGAGCAGGGCGCCTGGGCTGCAAGGATGCTTGGCAGTGGGTTACGACTTTAGTTGCCCAGAATAATTGCGTTGCGATTCGGAGATGCTGGCAAGAGCAAAGAAGGAAGCCCCGTGGGAACCGCCTTCATCCTCGGTCCCCGCGCCGGATGCGCAAAACGCGCAGGGATAGACAGCTGCTTGCCGAGGCATAGGTGTAGCAACAAAAAGGGCTCCCAGTGGGAGCCCAGTTTGCTTGCCTGACAGTGAGGAAAACACTCCCCATGGCAGCAGCACCCGCGAAGTGCCACCGCTATGGGAAGGCCCGCAACTGCGTCAATTACATGGCGCTGAATTCGCCGTGGGGAATCTTGCCGGTGCGCAGGGCTTCGGCTGCCTGGGCGCGTACTGCAGCGCGGTCAGCCGTGGAGGTGTATGTCACCACGCGCGAGCCAGCGGGTTCTTGGCTGCGGGTCTGGGCCACCGTGGCGGCTTCCGCTTGCACTTCAGCACGGGTGCGGTTGGTGTCGAATTGGAGCGCAAATTGCGAGCCATCGGCTTCATCTGCGTGGGCGCCGAAAGAGGCGAAAGCAGCAACAGCGGCGATAGAGAGGAAACGGGCAGTCGTGTTCATGGTGCAAATCCTTGGATAAAAAGCGTCTCAAAAAAAGCCGGAACAAAGCGCCAAAAGCGGATGCTAAAAACTACTTCAAACCGGGTTCGGTGAGTCGCCTTGCGGGTTCGGCTCATCGATGGGTTGAACTGTACGCCGGTGCTGTTCAGAGAAAAACTACCCAGTCGCAAACTAACTGTTCCAGTATTGGAAACAATTGATCTGCCGCGTCAAGAAGCGCTTCGCAGGGAGGGGGTATGCAGGGATTGGAGGCCCATGGGCGTATTTCACCCACTGGGTTTTACGGGGAGAAACTCTGGTGCCCGGGCCTGCGACGCCGGGAAAGCGTGGAGCTGTGGAACTGCTCAGCGTCAGTCAAAGCCTGGGCGATGCAGACCACCCGCCGGTGGTGGTGCAGGTGATCTTGGCACGGGGCGCCAGCCCTTCCGCAGCCCGTTGTGCGCAGTTGGTGGCCCGGCTTGAGATGTGTGGGGCCAAATTGTCGAAGCGTCTGTTCACGATCTCCGGCTAGATCGTAGACACGTGCTCAGTGCTGCACGTACGGGAAATGCCTGCACCGCACGCGCGCGTTTGCCGCGTCTGGTTACTTTTTCAAGGGGCAGGTGTTGATGCCCAGCAGTGTGTAGGCGGGGCAGAAGCGGAACAGGCCGGTGGCCAAGGGGACAACGCCCAACCAGCCCCACCATCCCACAGTGTTGGTGGCGGCCAAGGCAATCAGCACCAAGCCTGCCACGATGCGCAGCACGCGATCAATGGTTCCAACGTTGACGTTCATGACAATTCCTTTGGGTTACGCATGGGCCCCGGGGGCGGGACCTTTCTTGCACAAGAGGTGGCGCATGGCTGATGCACCACCGAATCAGTCGAAAGACGGTGGCTCGGGGGACGCCACGGGTTTGCCCGCCGCAGCCCAGGCGTCAAAGCCGCCTGCGATGGACTGCACCTGCATATAGCCCATGTCGCGCATGGCGCAGGCTGCCAAGGCGGCCCTCCCGCTGGTCTTGCAGTACAGCACCACCTTCAGATCGCGCGAGGTGAGTGCAGGCGTGCTGCTGAGCTTGAACTCCAGCACGCCGCGCGAGGCGTGGATGGCACCGGGTATGTGTCCGGCCTGGTACTCATCGGCCTCACGCACGTCGATGAGCACATCGGCCAGTCGGATGGCTTCATCGGCTTGGTCGATGGGGACTTCATGGACCTGGGCTTTCGCCGCAGCCACGAGATCGTGGGCTGTTTTCATCGGGTGTTTCCTTTAGTACGGTGTGACGGTGGATATGCCGTGGTGTCATTTGAGGACGGCGTTGTTGGCGTCCAGCACTTTCAGCACGATGGGAATGCCCTGCCCCACGCTCTGGGTTACCGTGCAATAGCTTTCGAACTGGCCCAGCACGCGGTCCAGGTGTTCCAGTTGTGTGGCAGGTACGCCCAGTTGCAAGGTGGCGTCCATGCGCAGCACACGCAGGCGTCCCTCTGGGTTGCGGCCCACCTGGGCCACCACGGTGGCGCGCAAGGGCTCCGGTGACTGTTTGAATTTGCGCAGCGCAAACAACAGGGAGTCACTTAGGCAGTTGCCCACCGCTGCGCAAAGCAGCTGCACCGGCGATGGGCCCTTGCCCGAGCCCAACGGGGCGGGTTCATCGCCGATCAGGTGGGGGACGGTGCCGCCAAAATGGATGTCAAAGCGGTAGTCCTTTTGCTGGACCAGCTCAACGGTGACTTGTTCGTTGTTCATGGAAATCTCCAGGATCTTCTGAGGGGGCTCGTGGATAGCGTGTCACAGCGCGTTCACGGGAATCTTGAGATAGGTCATGCCGTTGTCTTCTGCCGGGGGCATCGCCCCGGCCCTGATGTTGACCTGCACCGACGGCAGGATGAGAACGGGCATGTCCAGCGTTGCATCGCGCCGGGTGCGCAGTTCGACGAATGCCGCTTCGGTCATGCCGTCGTGCACATGGATGTTGTGGGCGCGCTGATCGGCGACCGTGGTCTGCCAGGCCGGGGCGCGCTCTGCGGGGGGGTAGTCGTGGCACATGAAAAGGCGGGTCTGTGCGGGCAGGCTGAGCAGCTTGCGCACCGACTGGTACAGCGTGTGCGCATTGCCACCCGGGAAGTCGCAGCGCGCGGTGCCAACGTCGGGCATGAACAGGGTGTCGCCCACCAACACGGCGTCTGCAATCTGGTACGCCATGCACGCAGGGGTGTGGCCCGGCACGGCCAGCGCCTTGGCTTCGAGCTGGCCAATAGAAAACACTTCTTCGTCGTGCAGCAGGTGGTCGAACTGACTGCCATCCGGGTGGAACTCTGGCTCCAGGTGGAAGATGGCTTTGAACACCTCTTGCACCTGGGTGATGGCGGCTCCGATGGCGATTTTTCCTCCCAGCTTGCTGCGAAGGTAGTGCGCGGCGGACAGGTGGTCGGCATGGGCATGGGTTTCCAGAATCCATTGCACGGTCAACCCCTTGCTCTGGACGAAAGCTACCAGGCGATCCGCAGAATGCGTGCGGGTGCGGCCTGATTTTGCGTCGTAGTCCAGCACCGAATCCACCAGTGCGCAGTGGCCCCCGGGTTCGTCAAACACCACGTAGCTCACGGTCCAGGTCGCGTCGTCAAAGAAGGCTTCTATCTGGGGCTTCATGGGGGTCTCCTGTTGCAGGTTCGATGGACACAATGCTCCGAGTGTGGCGGTGGCAAGCGCCTGATCCCATCAGTCGCGTTCGATGGGTCGGCCCAGCTGCAGGGCCACGCTGCTCACACCGCCGCCATTGGACACCTGGCTATAGCCTTGCGTGCGCAACCACTGGACTGCCATGCCCGAGCGAGCGCCCGAAAGGCAGCAAAGCACCATCGGTTGGTCGCGGTGCGGCAGCGCTGCAGCGGCTTGCTGGGCCAGGCTGTCCAGCGGCAGGTTGATGGAGCCAGCCACATGGCCTGCTGCGAATTCGCCGGGCGAACGGACATCGACGACCAGGGGAAGCGAGGGGGCGGGGTGGGGGTTCATGGCGCTGGCGGGGTGAGGGTGTGGGATGAGGGCATGGTTGGAGGTGTTCAAGGTGTGGGCGGGGCCAGCATGTGCGCTGTGTCGGTGGCCGCTTGCAACGCGGCCTCATCCAGTTGGCCCGCCAACGCCATCAGCTGCAGGCGTTCTTGCGCCATGCGGGTCTGGTGCCCCAGCAGGTTGGATTGCGACTGCATGGCGTCATTGTGTGCCTGCAGCAAATCCAGTGTGGTGCGGTCGCCCACCTGGCGACCCAGTTGGGTCGCCTGCAGCCGAACCTGGGCCGCCCTGAGCGCCGACTCCAGGGCTTGGGTCCGGGCGGTCCCGGCCTGCAGGTGCAGCCAGCTGGTGCGTACCTGCTGGGCGACGGCAAGCCGGGCGCTGTCGAGGTCGGCCTGGGCCTTGTCCTGAAGGCCCAGCAGTTCCTGCTGGCGCGCATCAAGTTGGCCACCGGTGTACAGCGGCACCTGGATTTGCACACCCACCATGTACTGGCGTGCGGAGTTGCTGGCCGAGCCCCACCGGCCTGATCCTGACAGGTGGTCGCCACCGGCCTGGGCCACCAGGTCCACCTTGGTGCTGGCAAAACGCGCCGCCTTGGTTGCCTCTTGCCCGGCCAGTGCGAGGGCCTGCGCCTGGGTACGCACCTGAAGGTTGTCCTGCGCGGCGAGATCCAGCCAGTGAGACAGGGGCGCGAGGGGTTTGCCATCGCGCAAGGCGGTGGTTTCGTTGCCCGACGAGGCGGGCAGGTGCAGGGGGGGCAGTTGCGCAGGACTCCAGCCTGTGGTCTGGGCCAGAGCCTGGCGCGCAATCTGCATCTCAACATCGGCTGCTTGCACCAGTGCAGCGTTGGCCTGCGCGCGCGCCTCGGCTTCGCGCACATCCGTGATCGGCGAGTCCCCCAATGCAAAGCGGTCCTGCGCCTCTTTGAGAGCCTGATCGGTTGCCTCCTGCTGGCGCAGTAGCAACGCGCGCTGCTGCTGCGCCAGCACGGCCGAGAAGTATTGCTGGGCCGTTCGCAGCATCAGCTGTTGCTGCACCGAGGCGGCCTGCAGTTCTGCAAGATCGGCGGACAGCAGCAGCTGGCGCCCCTGTGCGCTGCGCTCGGGGTTGTACAGCGGCATGCGCGCCTCCACACCCCAGCGTGTACCCGGGCCGCTGCGGACCGAGGTGTCAAAACCCACCCCAGAGGTCTGTGGTGTCCCTGGCATGGAAAACGCGGCCCCCTGGGCGGAGGTCTGTGAGCCCATCGCGCCTGCCGCAGCCTGGGCCGTCACAGAGGGGTTCCACAAGCGGCTAGCCTGCACGCGGCGGGCCTCGCCTGCGGCGCGTGTGGCCGTTGCTGCTGCCATGTCCGGGTGTTGCTGCCGTGCGGCCAGCCAAGCCTCGTGCAAATCTGCCGCCTGGGCTGCACCCATGCCGCAGGCCAGCAAGGCAGCGCTCAGGAGGAGTTTGCGCATGGCGTGGTCCTCCTCAGCAGCCTGGGCGCACGCCCAGCTTGCGCAAGATGGTCTCCATCAGGCACCACTTGGTGAGCCCGCTCTGCAGCAGGTTCGCGCCCACAAACGCCGTGAAGGCCAGCCACCACTGGCTGGCAAAAACAGGGCTGCCGGGAATGCCCAACGCCAGAGAAAGCAGGATGAAGGTGCCTGCGACCAAACGAACGATTTGCCAGGTTGTCATGATGAACTCCTTGTTAAGAAAAGATAGAAACTGGGGGGGCTTGGTCACGCGCCGGTCAATGGGGCTTTTGCTCGTGCAAGCGGGTGATGCCCAGGAGCTTGAGCACGTACTTCTCGTAGATGGGCTCGGAATTGCCCGACTTCATCTTGTTCAGGAAGTACTTCTCGAAAGCAATCTTGCCCAGGTGCACCCATTTGCCCTTCTTGAACCAGTTGACGTTGCGCGGCGGCATCTGTGGCAGCGCGACAAACGCCGCGCCGGTGTCCCCCATGTCGGCCAGGCAGATGGCGTTCCATGTGGCGGTGGCAGTGGCGGGCTGGCCCGCAATGTCGGCGGCAATGTTGTGCACGATGGCCGAGACCATGGTCTCGATCATGTAGCCCGTCTTGGGTGCGCCGGTGGGCACGGGTGTCACCTCGACGGGCGGAATCGCAACGCAGACCCCGGCCGAGAAGATGTGGGGGTAGGCCTTGCTGCGCTGGTGCTCGTCGATCAACACGAACCCGCGCGGGTTGCACAGCCCGGGTACGGACGCCACGGCATCGACCCCTTTGAAGGCAGGCAGCATCATTGACAGCTTGAAGCCCAGCTCGTGCTGCTGGTGCACCTGGCCCTTGTCGTCCAGCTGCTCGACAAACATCTTGCCCGCCTCAACCCGTGTGGTGCGCGCGTTGTGAATCCACTTGATGTCCTGGCTGCGCAGCTCGCTCTCCAGCATGCTCTTGCTGTCGCCCACGCCGCCCAGGCCCAGGTGGCCGATGTAGGGCTCGCTGGTGACAAAGGTGATCGGCACCTTGTGGCGCAGCTTGCGCTTGCGCAGGTCCGCTGCAACGATGAATGCGAACTCGTAGGCCGGGCCAAAACAGCTCGCGCCTGGCATGGCGCCAATGACGATGGGGCCGGGGGTTTCCAGAAACTTCTGGTAGTCGCGCCAGAAGTGTTCCGCGTGGTCCACGGAGCACACCGAATGTGTGTGCCCGTTGACGGGGCCTGAGCCCGGCACTTCCTCAAAGGCCAGCCGGGGGCCGGTGGTGATCACGAGGTAGTCGTAGGCCACGGTGCTTCCGTCTTCCAGCATGACGGTTTTGCCCGGAGCATCGATGGATTTCACCGGTTGGGCGATGAAATCAATGCCCTTGCGTTCCAGCAAGGGGCGGATCTGCAGGACGATGTCATCGCGCTTTCGCCAGCCCACGGCGATCCAGGGGTTGGAGGGCACGAACTGGAAGTAGTCCACCGCGCTGATCACTGTGATCCGATCTTCGCGTGGCAGCTTGCTGCGCATTTCGTACGCAGCCGGCATGCCCCCGATACCCGCTCCAATAATCACTACATGTGCCATGGTTGTCTCCTGTGGTTGAAGGATGGTTGCCCGATCGTTCGTTCACTGCGTTCGGTGCGCTGTTCACTGCGTTCCGTGGTGAACGGAAGCCTCTGAGGGGCTGTTGTCAGGTGGGTTGGCGGGACCGGCACCGTTGGTGCTGCTGCCCGCGCTGCGGTCCCGGTACGCTGCGTAGTACAGGGTGGGAATCACCACGAGCGTGAGCACGGTGGAAACAAAGATGCCGAAGATCAGTGAAATGGCCAGGCCATTGAAAATCGGGTCGTCCAGGATGAAGAACGCGCCGATCATGGCCGCCAGCCCCGTCAGCACAATGGGCTGTGCACGGGTGATGGCCGAGTGGACGATGGCCGTCTTCAGGGGTACGCCCTCGCGCACCTGCAGGTTGATGAAGTCCACCAGCAGGATGGAGTTGCGCACGATGATGCCCGCCAGGGCAATCATTCCGATCATGCTGGTGGCCGTGTACTGCGCGCCCAGCAAGGCATGGCCGGGCATCACGCCGATGATGGTCAGCGGGATGGGCGCCATGATGATGAGTGGCGTGAGGTAGGAGCCAAACTGCGCCACCACCAGCAGGTAGATCAGGATCAGGCCCACCGCGTAGGCAGCGCCCATGTCGCGGAAGGTCTCAAACGTGATCTGCCATTCGCCATCCCATTTGATGGCGTAGCCCCGCAGGGCATCCGCAGGCTGGCGCACAAAGTATTCCTGCACCGATCCGCCATCAGGCGCCACGATGCGGCCAATCGCGCTGCGCGCCTGGAACATGCCGTACAGCGGGCTGTCGACACGGCCCGCCATGTCGGCCACCACAAAATTCACCGGCAACAGGTCCTTGTGATACACGGGCTGTTCGCGCAGGGTGTCGCTCACCGTGACCAGCTCGCGGATGGGGACCAACTGGCCTTGAGAACCCCGGACCGTCAGGCGCAACAGTGCCTCCAGGTCGCCGTGGCTTTCTGCGGGCAATTGCAAAAGCACGGGCGCCGGGTATTTGCTGGTGTCGCGCAGCCAGGTGGTGGCTTCGCCGCTCAGCCCCGCATGCAGCGCGCTCACGATGGCCTGCTGGGGAATGCCCAGCAGGGACGCCTTGCGCCGGTCCACGATGAGCAGCTTGCGAGGGGCGTCGGCAATGCTGCTGTCGTCGGCGTCCACAATGCCTTCGGTAGCGGCCAGCGCGGCGCGCACAGCACGCGCCACTTCGCGCCTGCCATCGGCCTCGGGGCCATACACCTCGGCCACGATGGGCGACAGCACAGGTGGGCCGGGTGGCACTTCCACCACCTTCACATTGGCGCCATGGCGCTTGCCGATCTCCTGCAGGGCGGGGCGCACCCGCATGGCAATGGCGTGGCTCTGGTCCTTGCGGTGTTGCTTGTCCACCAGATTGACCTGGATGTCACCGACCTCGCCCCCGGTGCGCAGGTAGTACTGTCGCACCAGTCCATTGAAGTTGATGGGGCCGGAGAGGCCTGCGTAGGCCTGGTAGTCGGTCACCTCGGGCACGGTGGCCAAGTGTGCTCCCAACTCATGTAGCACAGCGGCCGTGCGCTCTACCGGGGTGCCCGCAGGCATGTCTACCACCACCTGGAACTCGGACTTGTTGTCGAACGGCAGCATCTTGAGCTGCACCCATCCGAGCACCGGCAAAGCGACCGACAAGGCAATGAGTGCCGCCACGCCCAGCCCCAGCCAGCGGCGATTACGCCGGCCTTGGGCGTCATCCAGCAAGGGGCTGAAAACCCGCTCGAAGGTGGGCGCGATGCGGGCACTGAGCCCACTGTGCACGGGGTTGGTATGCCCTGGTGGATGGCCAGTGTGCTCCTTCATCCACAGCCGGGCCAGCCAGGGGGTGATGACGAACGCCACGGCCAGCGACAGCAGCATGCCCATGCTGGCGTTGATGGGGATGGGGCTCATGTACGGGCCCATGAGGCCGCTCACAAACGCCATGGGCAGCAGGGCGGCAATCACGGTGAATGTGGCCAAAATGGTGGGGCCACCCACCTCGTCCACCGCGTGGGGGATGATGTCCTTGAGGCTGCGTCCGGGGTGCAGCAGTTGGTGGCGGTGAATGTTCTCCACCACCACAATGGCGTCGTCCACCAGGATGCCGATCGAGAAAATCAGCGCAAACAGCGATACCCGGTTGAGGGTGAAGCCCCAAGCCCAGGACGCAAACAACGTCACCGTGAGCGTCAGCACCACGGCCACGCCCACGATGGCGGCCTCGCGGCGGCCCAGGGCCAGGAAGACGAGTGCCACCACCGACGCTGTGGCGAACAGCAGCTTCTGGATGAGCTTTTGGGCCTTGTCGTTGGCGGTGGCGCCGTAGTTGCGGGTTTCCGTCACCTCCACGCCGTCGGGAATCACGGTGTTGTGCAGTTGCTCGACCCGCTGCATCACCGCATTGGCGACGTCGATGGCGTTCTCTCCCGCCTTCTTGGTCACTGTAAGGGTCACGGCCGGGTATTCGTCCACGGCGCTCTGCGGGGCTTCGTCGCCGCCGTTGGCGGTGCGCCGTGGAACCCCGTGCCAGACGTAGCGGCTTGCGGGCAAGGCGCCGTCCTGAACATCGGCCACATCTTTCAGAAACACCGGCTTGCCTGAGCGCACGCCCACCATGAGGTCGGCCACCTCATCGGCGCGCGCGAGAACGGGGCCGCTGTCCAGCTGGAGGGTTCGGTCGCCGCCCAGCAGTTCGCCCACGGGCAGACCCATGTTGGCCGACTGCAAGGCGCGGCGCAGGTCGTCCACTGTAGTGCCGGTGGCCGCCATGCGGTTGGTGTCCATGCGCACCAGCACGGCGCGGCCTGGGCCGCCCAGGGTCTGCACCTCGCGGGTGCCGGGCACGCGCTTGATCTCGGCCTCCAGGCTGTGGGCCACACGCTCCAGCGCAAAGGCACCGGAGGCTTCGTCGCGGCTGTGCAGGGTGAGCGTCACCACGGGCACGTCGTCGATGCCCTTGGGCTTGATGATCGGGTCCATGGCCCCCAGCCCCTTGGGCAGCCAGTCGGCATTGCTGCGCAAGGTGTCGTGTAGGCGCACCAGCGCCTCGGTGCGTGGCACGCCCACCTTGAATTGCACGGTCATCACCGCCACGCCGGGCCGGGACACCGAGGTCACGTGCTCCGTGCCTTGCATCTGCGACAGCACCTGTTCGGCGGGCGTCGCAATCATTTGCTCCACATCTGCCACGGAGGCACCGGGGAACGGCACGATGACATTGGCCATGGTGACGTCGATCTGGGGCTCTTCCTCGCGGGGCGTGACCAGCACTGCAAAAACGCCGAGCAAAAACGCCACCACGGCCAGCAAGGGCGTGATTTGCGCACCCTGAAACAAGGCGGCGATGCGCCCGGAGATTCCGAGCGGAGAAGGGTTTTGGGGGGTGCTCATGTCAGCGCACCTTGGCAGCAGCTTGGGGCTGGAGTGCAATGCGGTCGCCTGCGCGCACGCCGCTCAACACCTCCACCATGTCGCCAGCGGGCCGCCCCAGGCGCACCTGCCGCAGCAGCGGCCGGCCCTGGCCGTCCAGCACGTAGACGCCCGTCATTTCCGCGCGCCGCACCACCACACCGGCGGGTACCAGCAGCGGGCCCACGGCAGCGGCTGTCGGTGAGGTAGTGCCCTTGCCAGCGTCCAGCCACAAGCGGGCGAACATGCCGGGTGCCACGCCCACCACGCTGGTTGGCAGCTCTACGCGCACTTGCACGGTGTGGCTTTGTGCGTCCACGGTGGGCAGCACCTGCACTTTGGATGCCGGGACTGCGATGCGCGAAACGGAGACCCCCGGAATGTCCACCTGCAGCTCGCCAGTGCCTCCATCGCGCAGCGTGGCGGCCTGTTGCTGCCCCACATAGGCGGTAACGCGCATCAGCGAGGGGTCGTACACGGTCAGCAGGGGTTTGCCCGGCATGGCCATGTCGCCCAGGGTGGCGGGCACATGGCCCACCACGCCCGCAAATGGCGCCTTGATGACGTAGAAGCCCGACTGCGTGGCGGCCGCACCGGCCTGCGCCAGCAGGGCCTGTACCTGCGACTGGCTGGCGCGCCACTGGGCCTCTGCCCGGTCCAGCGCGGCCTGGCTGACGTATTGCTTCTGGAACAGCTGCTTTTGGCGCTCGTATTCCTTGGTCGCGACGTTTTGGGCGGCGCGCGCGGCGTCCACCTGGGCCGCGCTGGCAGCGGCGTTCTGTTGCGCTGCGCGCGCATCAATGCGTGCCAGCTCCTGGCCCGCCGTAACGCGGTCGCCCGCCTTGGCAGAGAGGCTGATCACCGCACCCTGTACCTGGGCGGAGAGGGTGGCGTCCCGCACGGCCTCGACCTGGGCGTCCACACTGCTCGCCAGCTGGGCGGCAGCGGGCTTGACGGTAAAGGTGGCGACCGGCTGCGCAGCGGTATCGCCAGCCGCCCAGGCGCCGGACACGGCCAGGGAAAGAGCTGCGGTCAACAGGGTCAGGGACTTCATGGCGGCTCCAGGGAATCTTTGCGAGATTGATTATTTAACTAATCAGCTAATTAGTCAATAATGTATCATGTATTCCCAATGCACGGAGATCCCGCGATGAAAGAAATGCCCCCCGAAGCCCTTGAGCAGGTCGCTGCCTACTTCCAGGTTCTTGCCGAACCCACGCGGCTGCGCATCCTCAATTTGCTGCGGGACGGAGAGAAAAACGTGGGAGACCTGGCGCAGCAATGTGGCTACACGGCGGCCAATGTCTCCAGGCATCTGTCGTTGATGACCAAACACGGCCTTGTGGCCCGGGAGGGGCGCGGGACCAGCGTGTACTACCGGCTGACCGATGAGTCGGTCGATGCCTTGTGTGATCTGGTCTGCGGCAATATTGCACGCCAGCTGGAGCGGGACTCGGCGGCGCGTGCCGCGTTTCAGGTGGTGCGCTGAGCCTAGCCCACCAGGTTTCTGGGCGCAGTGGCCCGCCTAAAAAACGCCCAGCGCCAAACCCTGCGCCATCGCTTCGCCCAAGGCTCGGCAGCGTTCCAGTTCATCGCTGCAGATGCTCTTCCTGGCCAGAATCGCTTCTGGCGTCTGCGCGTGGGTGCAGACAATGAGGGGCTCAGCGATGGCCCGCAGGCGCCAGCCGGTCGCAATGCGTTCCATCTGCCGGGCCGCGTTGTGCCCATCGCTGCCCGCGCAGACCAGGCATGCATAGGGGCGGCCATTGACGTGGTCGAGCACGGCGTAGTAGCTGCGGTCAAAAAAATCCTTGAGTTGTCCGCTGATGGCTGCAAGGTTTTCCGGGGTGGCAAAAATGAACCCATCCGCGCCCAGCACGTCTGCGGCGCCAGCCTGTGCGGCCTGCAGCAGTCGCACTTGAACTGCCCCATCCTTGTCGGAGCAAGCGCCTGCCCGTGCTGCATCTGCCATCTGGCGCGTGCCATCCGTCATCGAGTGGTAAACGATCAACAAGGTCTTGCGGGGGCTCATGGGTAAAGCATAGCCCCTCGCCCTGTGACCCCTGAAGACCCGCTTGCCGCCATGCAGGGGCGGCCCCATTGACCCGCATTCGAGAAGCGCGTTCAATCCGCCAAGATGCCCGGTTCGTTGCAAATTGTCGCAATTGGTACGAAGCCCAGGGGGCAGTGCTAGAGCGCCGCCGCAACGCAGATTTCTTCCTTGCAGAGGTGACACCATGAGCATTGCCAGACGTCTTCATGCCATTTCCTTCCTGCTGATTGCAGGACTGGCCGGGATCGCCGTACTGGCCTGGATCTATCTGGGTGAGGTCAATCACCAGACCGAACTGGTGGCTCGGGAAGAGGTGCCGCGCCAGCTTCAGGCCAGTGCCATGGAGTTGAACGTCACCCGGGTTTCCTTGCAGGTTCGCCATGCCATCCTGGTCCGCACACCCGAAGACCTGGCCGCCACGCTCGCAGATATCGGCGAGAAAAGGCGCCTGATTGACAAAGACCTTGCGGGCTTCCAGCAAGCAGTAAATTCGGCATCGGAAAAGGCACTGAGTGCCGAATTGACCCAAGGACTGGAAGCTTTCTGGCGGGTTGCCGAACAGAACCTGCAGTTGATCAAGGAAGGAAAGAAGGAGCCAGCGTTTGACTTCCTGGTCGCGTCCACGATACCTACGCGCAATGTGGTGCTGGCAGTTCTTGCCAAGGAGAAGGAACACCAGTCCAAGCTGCTCGATGCCAGCCTTGCCGAGATTGGGCGGGACGTCAAGCTGACCTTGCGTGCGCTGGTGAGCTCCGTTGTGGTGGTGGCTATCGGGCTGCTGCTGTTTTCGTGGCACATCGGCGCTACCCTCCTGCGCCGGGTTGCCGAGTCACAAGCCGTGGCCGATCGCGTGCGCAATGGCGACCTCACCACGGCGGTGGTGGATGCGTCGCGGGATGAATTCAGCCCCCTGCTGGCAGCGCTGGCCGTGATGCAGGACTCGCTGACCCACATCGTCAGCCAGGTGCGCAGTGGTTCCGAAACCGTGGCGGCGGCCAGCGCGCAGATATCCATCGGCAACAGCGACCTTTCCACCCGGACGGAGAACCAGGCCAGTGCGCTGGAGCAGACCGCTGCCGCCATGGAGGAACTCAATTCCACGGTGCAAAACAATGCGCAGAATGCACGCCAGGCCAATGCCCTCGCCCAGAGTGCATCCACGGTGGCCAAGCAGGGGGGCGATGTGGTGTCGAAAGTGGTGGACACCATGAGCGGCATCAACGAAAGCTCCAAGAAGATTTCCGAAATCATCGGTGTCATTGACGGGATCGCGTTCCAGACCAACATCCTGGCCCTGAATGCGGCCGTGGAGGCTGCCAGGGCGGGTGAGCAGGGACGGGGTTTTGCCGTGGTGGCCTCGGAGGTGCGCAGCCTCGCGGCACGCTCTGCGGAGGCCGCCAAGGAGATCAAAACGCTCATTGCCACGAGTGTCGAGCGGGTTGAGGCTGGCACCGTGCTGGTCGGCACCGCCGGGCAGACCATGAAAGAGGTGGTCTCGTCCATTGAGCGGGTGACGGAGACGGTGGCGCAAATCAGCGCGGCCGGAACCGAGCAAAGCGAAGGGGTGAACCAGGTCAATGTGGCGGTGAACCAGATGGACCAGGCCACCCAGCAAAACGCGGCGCTGGTGGAGGAAATGGCCGCAGCAGCCTCCAGCCTGAGCACCCAGTCGAGGAAGTTGGTGGAAACGGTCGCAACGTTCAAACTCTCCGGCGTTACCCAGCCACTGGAATCGGGGCAGCATGCGGGCCAGCGCCTGATGCTGGCCTGAACGTCAGCGCCCTGACAACAAGCCCCGGGCGGAGTGCTGCACATCAGGGGCGGCGAGCCGCTCCTTGCGCAGGGCCAGCTTGCGGTACAGCGTCTGGCGGCTGATGCCCAGGGTGCGCGCTGCGTGGCTCATGTTGCCCCGGCAGCTCTCCAGCGCCTGCTGGATGGCCGATTGGGACAGCTCATCCAGGTTTTGCGGAGGGCGCTCCGTAGTGGAGGGCGTGGAAAAACGATCCGCGCTCCGCAGTTCTTCAAGAAAGTCATCCGACAGGTGGTGCCATTCCACCACCTCCTCGTGCGCGTCCAGCATGGCGCAGGCGGTGCGCAGCACGCTGGCGCATTGGCGCAAATTGCCCGGCCAACGGTATTTTTCCAGCGCTGCCATCAACGAAGGGTCCAGGCGCAGGTGTCGGGCAGGTTCAATGTCCTGGAGCATGCGCTGGCTCAGCGCTTCGAAGTCGGTGCGCTCGCGCAAGGGGGGCAGTTCCACCGCCAGACCGTTGATCCGGTAGTACAGGTCGGTGCGAAACCGTCCCTGCTCCGCCTCTTCGCGCAGTTTGCGGTTGGAGGCGCAGATGAGGGCAAAGTCCACGGCCACCGGCTGCGCGCTGCCCAGTGGAACCACCTGCCGCTCCTGCAGCACGCGCAGCAGCCGCGTCTGGAGGGCCAGCGGCATGTCGCCAATCTCATCCAGAAACAGCGTGCCGCCATGGGCTTCGCGCAGCAGGCCCAGGCGCCCCTCCCGACGGCCGCCGGTAAACGCTCCGGGGCTGTAGCCAAACAGCTCGGACTCGATGAGCGACTCGGGCATTGCGGCGCAGTTGATGGCGATGAAGGGGCCGTCGCGGCGCGGGCCACTTTGGTGTGCACTGCGCGCAAACCACTCCTTGCCAACCCCGGATTCGCCCTGGATGAGCAGGGCGATGGGCTTGCCCAGAATGCGCCGCGTTTTGGCGGCAGCCGTGCGCCAGCGGGCATCGCCGGTGTCCAGCTGGGCCAGCGCATCCTCTGGCGGGCGGGCGGGCGGGGATGGCGCCAGGGTCCGCACCGTGCGCTTGTCCGGCACTGGCAGCCCAAAAAGCGGGGCGCCATCGTGCCGCCGCAAGGACAGCGGCGAGTCGGGCCGGCGGTGGTGGCGCGCCAGAAGCTCTTGCAGGCCCACGTTCAGGATCTGGTCCAGTGAGATGCTGCCCAGCTGCGCCACCGAAATGCGCAGCAGCGCCAGCGCACTGCGGTTGCCGCCCACCACCCAGCCGTCTTCCGACACCAGTGCGATGCCTTCGGCCACGGTGCCAATGCCCTCAGGGTGCGTGTGCAGGTGCAGGCGGACATGGCGCTGGCTGCCCGACACCAGCAGCCGGTTTTCGATCATGTGGGCGGCGGTGCTGACCAGCCCCAGCGTGTGGGGGTTGCCCCGGCTGTGTTCGCTGGAGATGTCCAGAATGCCCAGTATCTGTCCGGTGGCAGACAGGATGGGGGCGGCGGCACAGGTCAGAAAGCCGTTGCGCTCCAGAAAATGTTCTGCGCCGTGCACTTCCACGGGCGCCATTTCGGCCAGCGCGGTGCCGATGGCGTTGGTGCCGCGCTGCCTTTCGTGCCACGAGGCGCCGCTGGTCAGGGCCACCCGTTCGGCCTTGCCCAGAAAGTAGGCGTCACCACAGGTGTCCACCAGCGTGCCGCAGGGGCTGGCCAGCACCACCACGCTCTGGCTGTCGCGCACCTGCTCAAACAGGTACTCCATCACGGGGCGCGAATGCGCCAGCAACTCCTGGTGGTGGCTGCGCAACTGCCGCAAGGCCTGGTGTTCCAGGTTGTCGGGGTTGCCCAGCCGCCCGGTGGGCAGCAGGCCGCTGTCCAGGCTGCGCTGCCACGACCGTGCCAGGCGCTCGTCCACGAGGCCGATGGGGCATTGGCCTGATTCCAGCAGGTGCTGGCGGGCTTGCCGCAGTGCCACAGATGTGGAAGTGGATCGCATGGTGTTTGTCTCCTGCCCGGGCGTCATGAACGCGCCCTGTTTGAAAGCCAGTATGGCGGTGGCCAGAGGCCAGGGCAATAGCAAGCGCTGAGGGGCCGCTTCAACTGTTCCATTTCGTGACAGGTGTCGCGTTCTGGAGCGGACACCTTAACGGCCGATGGGTTGTGCATTCTTGCGGACGCGCAAACAAAGCCATAAAAATCAAACACTTAGCAGGTGGGGCAGGTTGGCACGGGTTTTGAGTCATGTCCTCTATCTGGCGGCGCGGTATGCCGACCAGATGTCCACAAATCCACCGGAGACAGACAACATGACCGTTTACGCAGCCCCCGGCGCCGCTGGCGCCAAGATCGCCTACAAGCCCCAGTACAACAACTTCATCGGCGGCCAATTTGTGCCCCCGGTCAAGGGCCAATACTTCGATGTGATCTCGCCCGTCAACGGCAAGATCTACACCCAGGCCGCCCGCTCCACCGCCGAGGACATCGAGCTGGCGCTGGACGCCGCCCACGCCGCTGCCGACGCCTGGGGCAAGACCGACGCCGCCACGCGCAGCAACATCCTGCTGAAGATTGCCGACCGCATCGAGCAGAACCTGGAGCTGCTGGCCTATGCGGAAACCGTGGACAACGGCAAGGCCATCCGCGAAACGCTGAACGCCGACATCCCACTCACCGTGGACCACTTCCGCTACTTTGCGGGCTGTGTGCGTGCGCAGGAAGGTGCCCTCTCCAACATCGACGAGAACACCGTGGCGTACCACATCCAGGAACCACTGGGCGTGGTGGGCCAGATCATTCCGTGGAACTTCCCCATCCTGATGGCGGCGTGGAAACTGGCGCCTGCCCTGGGCGCGGGCAACTGCGTGGTGCTCAAGCCTGCAGAGTCCACCCCCATTTCCATCCTCATCCTGGCCGAGCTGATTGCCGACCTGCTGCCGCCCGGCGTGCTCAACATCGTCAACGGCTATGGCCGTGAGGCGGGCATGCCGCTGGCCACCAGCAAGCGCATTGCCAAGATCGCCTTCACCGGTTCCACCAGCACAGGCCGCGTGATTGCGCAGGCCGCCGCCAACAACCTGATTCCCGCCACGCTGGAGCTGGGCGGCAAGAGCCCCAACGTGTTCTTCGCCGACATCATGGACAAGGACGATGCCTTCCTCGACAAGTGTGTGGAAGGCCTGGTGCTGTTCGCGTTCAACCAGGGCGAGGTCTGCACCTGCCCCAGCCGAGCGCTGATCCAGGAAAGCATCTACGACAAATTCATGGAGCGTGTCTTGAAGCGCGTGGCGGCCATCAAACATGCCAACCCGCTGGACTCCGACAGCATGATGGGCGCGCAGGCTTCCAAGGAGCAGCTCACCAAGATACTCTCATACCTGGAACTGGGCAAGGCCGAAGGCGCCGAAGTCCTGGCTGGCGGTGGCCAAGCCCACCTGGGTGGCGACCTGGAAGGCGGCTACTACGTGCAGCCCACGCTGTTCAAGGGCCACAACAAGATGCGCATCTTCCAGGAAGAAATCTTCGGTCCCGTGCTGGCCGTGACCACCTTCAAGGACGAAGCCGAAGCGCTGGCTATTGCCAACGACACGCTGTACGGCCTGGGGGCGGGCGTGTGGAGCCGCAACGGCAATGTGGCCTACCGCATGGGCCGCGCCATCAAGGCCGGGCGGGTGTGGACCAACTGCTACCACGCCTACCCCGCGCACGCGGCGTTTGGCGGCTACAAGGAATCGGGCATTGGGCGCGAAACGCACAAGATGATGCTGGACCATTACCAGCAAACCAAGAATCTTTTGGTTTCGTACTCGGAAAACAAGCTCGGCTTCTTCTGATGGTGGTGGCGGTCCACAGACCGTCCCTGGCGTCGTTGCTCTCCCTTGCCGTAGCGTTGCTGCTGTCTGCGGGAGAGACGCCTAGCCAGGAACAACGGCCTGTGAACCGCTGGTGACGCTGCGGCAGAGTCGTTCTGCGGCAGCTTTTTGCATTGGCGCACCAGGAGATCACCATGGTCGAGAGAGTCATTGCCACCGACGCAGCCCTTGCGCTGATTGCGCAGTTGCAGGCGCAGCATGGCAGCGTCATGTTCCACCAGTCGGGCGGGTGTTGCGACAACAGTGCCGCCAACTGTTACTTGCCCACCGACCTGACCATTGGGGCGGGGGATGTCTTGCTGGGGCATGTGGGCGGCGCGCCGTTTTACATCGGTAAATCGCAGTACGAATACTGGAAGCACACGCAGCTCATTCTGGATGTGATTGACGGGCACGGCGGCACGTTTTCGCTGGAGGGCAGCACCGGCAAGGCTTTCCACACCCGCTCGCGCCTGTTCACGGACGAGGAGTGGGCTGGGATTGAACCGCTGGTCGCCCGCGATCTGGCGTGATGCGAGGCGGTGCTCTCTTCACGCGCCGTCGCCGGCGTTGCCCGTGATCGGCAGCACGGTGCCGGTGATGTAGCTGGAGCAGCACGGCGCTGCAAGAAACACGTAGACGGGTGAAATCTCCTCGGGCTGCGCCGGGCGGCCCAGGTGGGTCTTTGCACCAAATTTTTCGATGTCGTCTGGCGCCTTGTCCGCTGGGTTGAGCGGGGTCCATACCGGCCCGGGGGCGACAGCGTTCACTCGGATGCCTTGGTCGGCAAGGTTGTGGGCCAGGGCCTTGGTGAACGCATGGATGGCCCCCTTGGTGGCCGAGTAGTCGATCAGTTCCTTGCTGCCGCGCAGCCCGGTGACGGAGCCGGTGTTGATGATCGAGTCACCCCGGTGCAGGTGGGGCAGGGCTGCCTTAGCCATGTGGAAGTAGCCGTAGATATTGGTCTGGAACGTTTCGTCAAAACGCTCGGCTGTCAGTTCTTCCAGGGATGCCGCATGCTCCTGGAATGCCGCGTTGTTGACCAGCACATTGAGCTTGCCAAAGGCTGTGACCACCTGCCGCACGGCATCCTTGCAGTACGCGGCGTCTTTGACGTCGCCGGGGATCAGAATGCACCGGCTGCCCTCGGCCTCCACCAGCTGGCGAGTCTGTTCGGCGTCTTCGTGTTCCGCCAGGTACGCAATGGCAACGTCCGCGCCCTCGCGGGCAAACAGCACGGCCACCGCGCGGCCAATGCCCGAGTCGCCGCCGGTGATGAGCGTGGAGAACCCTTTGAGCTTGTCGCTGCCCCGGTAATGGGCTGCCTCGAATTGGGGCTTGAGTTCCATGTCGGTCTCCAGGCCCGGTTTGGTGAGGTGCTGGTCGGGCAGCGGAGGTGCCGGTTCCGCATGACCTGGCCCCGGTGCCGCAGGGCTGCCTTTGCCCTTCGCGGGTTGTGCCTTGCTCTTTGGGGGCTGGTGTGTGTCGTGGTGGTCCTGTTCGGTCTGGATTCGCCTCTGCTTCTGGACCGTTGCATGGACCGCTGTGTCGGTAGGGGGCGTTTTGGCTGTGTTCATGGCAGAGGGTGCCGGCTCAATGAATGAAAGAAAGAAGCGCAGTGGTGTGGCGCGCTGAACGCAAGCCGCCGCAGGGCCACAAAGTAAGGCCGCGCTGCTCCCGGGGTGGAGGCAGCACGGCCCGAGGTCACAAGGCGCACGCCACACCACCGGCGTGCGGCTCGGCGTGAGCCCGTCCGGCCTGCATCCGTCTCACGGCAAGGCGCCGCTCGACGGATCAGCGCTGGTTCTGGGGTGTGCGGCGGGAAGAATCGCCATGTTGCTCACGGCTTCCCTGATTGCCGCTGGAGCCCGAAGGGTCGTTCTGCCCCTGCTGGCGGTTGCCGGATGGATCGTTGCTTTGCTCGGCCTGCCGGCTGCCCTGGTTCTTGCGCTGGGAGTCGTTGTTGTCGGTGTGCTGGTTATGGCCTTGAGGGTTGTTGCTGGACATTGATATCTCCTGGTGAAAGAAAAGAAAAATTGCACACGGGGGCCGTGTGTGAATTCATTCTCAAAATGCACCAGGGCAATTTCTGTAGTCCCTGTCCTATAGGCGGGTCGTCCTTTTTCCATCTGCCGTAAGCAAACGCACACCAGGTTTCTGCATCTTGCGAGGCGCGCAAAGGTGCGTGGGATTCTTCTGGATAGTGCAGCGTGGCGCTTTGGCTGTGCTGGCGGGAAGGGCGGGGCGCGTGCGCGAAAGTGCGCCGTTCATTTCTCGCCTGACTTTGCGCAACTGCTGCGAGCGTGGTGGATGAGCTTATTGCTATAAAAATAATAGCTATTTGCGCTTATCCATCAAGCGCTAGGCATCGTTTTTATCAAAATTTGATGCGCAATCCGGCCAACCTGGAGGCGCACCACCACCAGCGCGCTTCCTGTGCCGCCGGCCTACGGACCGGCGGCGATGCAGCTCAGTAGGTCTCCAGGTGCAACCGTCCTTCGCGCTGGAGTGCGGCGCCCACAGCGTCCCAGTCCAGGCCGGCTTCGCTGGCGATGTCGCGCAGGGCCATCACCACGCCTTCTTCCATGCTCTTCAGGCCGCAGACATAGAAGTGGCTGTTGCCGTCGCGCAGCAGCGCAGCCAGGTCAGCGGCGCGCTCGCGCATCAGGTCTTGCACATAGCGCTTGGGCTGCCCGGCGGTGCGGGAGAACGCCAGGTTGATGTCGATGAAATCCTTGGGGAGGTTTTGCAGCGGGCCAAAGTACGGCAGCTCCTGCTGCGTGCGTGCGCCGAAGAACAGCATGAGCTTGCCGCCTTCAAACTTGCCGCTGCTGCGCAGGCGCCGACGCCATTCGGTCATCGCGCGCATGGGGGCGCTGCCGGTGCCGGTGCAGATCATCACGATGTGCGAGCGCGGGTGGTTGGGCATCAGGAAGGAGCTCCCAAACGGTCCCACCACCTGGACCTTGTCGCCCACTTTCAGGTCGCACACGAAGTTGGAAGCGATGCCGCGCACGGCGTTGCCGTCGTGGTCGGTGGTCACGCGCTTGACCGTGAGCGCCAGGTTGTTATAGCCGGGGCGCTCGCCATTGCGCGGGCTGGCGATGGAGTATTGGCGCGCGTGGTGCGCCTTGCCCAGCGCATCGGTGCCGGGCGGGATGATGCCGATGGACTGCCCCTCCAGCACCGGGAACGGCATGCTGCCGAAGTCGAGCACCACGTGGTGCGTCTCGCTCTCAAAGCCCGCCTCGGTGCAGTTGAAGTTGCCAACCACGGTGGCGGTGGTGGGGCTCCTCGGGGGGAACAGGTTGGTGTAGGGGTGTGCGGCCGACCAGGGTGGCACCGTGGCGCCGTATTGCGCCGAGCGGAACGCCTGCGTACCCGGCTCCATGGGCGTGGTCGGTGCAGCCGGTGCGGACGGCAGCTTTGTATCGCCGGTCGACGTTGCCACACCCTCGGCAGCCAGTTCATCGGGCGTGAGTTCGGGCGGAAGTTCTTCCCAGGTGAGCTGTTCTTCGATGGTGTAGGCGCGCGCCAGCGGCATGGTGCGCCAGTTGTCGATGGAGCCGGTGGGGCAGGGCGAGATGCAGGCCATGCAGCCGTTGCACACATCGGCGCGCACCACGTAGTTGTTGTCGTCGTGTGTGATGGCACCCACCGGGCAGGTGGCCTCGCAGGTGTTGCAGCGGATGCAGATCTCGGGGTCGATCAGGTGCTGCTTCAGGATGCCGTTGTCGATCAGCGTGGTGGTGGTCATGCCCATATTCTTCTTCCAACAGTTGTTCCGGTGCCATGTCCCTGCGCCATTGCGCGCAGCGGTAAGCAGTGGCGCGACCTGATGCCAGTGCCACCGCGGAACCGGCTTTGCCGGGCCGCTGGAGGCATACCCTTCAGGGGGAAGACGCGCAGCGGCTCAGGGGGATCAACCAAACCGCACGTATTCGAAATCGACGGGCTGGCGGTTGATGCCCATGACCGGCGGCGCGATCCAGCCCGCAAACTTGCCGGGCTCCACCACGCGCCCCATCAGCGAGGCAACGAAGGCAAAGTCCTCGGGCGTGGGCAGCCACTCTGCCTTGCGGGCTGCCCATTCGGTTTCGCTCACCACGCGGCCGTCGGGTGACATCTTGATGCCCGCCAGCGCCCCGATCTGGCGGTTGAAGGCCTTGTGTGGCACGGCCAGGCGCGTGGGGATGCCGGCCTTTTCCAGCACCTTGTTCCAGCGGCCTACGCCCGCCATCGAGTCCTTGATGAAGTCGTCGCGCAGCACCTCGTTCAAGGCGTTGAGCATGGGCACTTCCTTCTCCTGCAACTGGCCGTTGACAACTTCCAGCACCTTGTAGGTCTGGCCCTTGAGGATGTGGTCGTCACTCCGCTTGCCCTCTTCGTAGCGGCCCTTGAGGCCGGAGCTATAGAACGTGGCGGCGTTGCTGGACTGGTCGGCACCGAACAGGTCGATGGTTACGCTGTAGTGGAAGTTCAGGTAACGCTGGATGGTAGGCAGGTCGATGGCGCCGGCCGCGCGCACCCGGGCGGGGTCGTCGGTCTTGAGGTCGTTCATCACCTGCGCGGTGCGGCTGAGCACGCGCGAGATGCCGCTTTCGCCCACAAACATGTGGTGCGCCTCTTCGGTCAGCATGAACTTGGTGGTGCGCGCCAGCGGGTCGAAGGCACTCTCGGCCAGCGCTGCCAGTTGGAACTTGCCGTCACGGTCGGTGAAGTAGGTGAACATGAAGAACGCCAGCCAGTCGGGCGTCTTCTCGTTGAACGCGCCCAGAATGCGTGGGTTGTCCACGTCGCCCGAGGTGCGCTGCAGCAGTGCCTCGGCCTCTTCGCGGCCATCGCGGCCAAAGTGCTTGTGCAGCAGGTAGACCATGGCCCACAGGTGGCGGCCTTCTTCCACATTGATCTGGAACAGGTTGCGCAGGTCGTACATGCTGGGCGCCGTCAGGCCCAGGTGGCGCTGCTGCTCGACCGAGGCGGGCTCGGTGTCGCCCTGCGTCACGATGATGCGGCGCAGGTTGGCGCGGTGCTCGCCGGGCACGTCTTGCCAGGCCTTTTCACCCTTGTGGTCGCCAAAGTGGATTTCGCGGTTGGTGTCCCCGGGGTTCAAAAAGATGCCCCAGCGGTAGTCGCGCATCTTCACGTGGCCGAACTGCGCCCAGCCGTTGGGGTCCACGCTCACGGCGGTGCGCAGGTACACCTCGTGGTTGGTGGAGCCCTCGGGGCCCACGTCGTCCCACCAGTTGATGAAGTTGGGCTGCCAGCCTTCGAGCGCGCGCTGCAGCGTGCGGTCTTCGCCGAGGTTGACGTTGTTGGGGATCTTCTCGCTGTAGTTGATGGTGCTCATGGATGTCTCCTCGTTGGATGGAAAACCGAACGGTCGGGGTTGGGGCTAGACGCGATTCAAGTCGAAACCGGCTTTCTGGCCCGTGCCATAGACCTTGAGCGCGCCTTTGTCGCCCACGGCGTTCGGGCGGTTGAAGATCCAGTTCTGCCACGCGGTCAGGCGGCCGAAGATGCGGGTGTTCATGTTCTCCTTGCTGGCAAAGCGCAGATTGGCCTCCAGCCCGGTGAGCGAGTCGGGCGACATGGCCGCGCGTTCTTCGATGGCGATGCGGATCTCGTCGTCCCAGTCGATGTCATCCGGGGCGGCGGTGACCAGGCCGAGTGCCAGAGCGGCATCGGCGTCCAGTGGCTTGCCGGCGGCCGAGCGGGCTGCCTCCATGGGCGTGGCTTCTTCGTAAAAGCGGCGTTGCAGGCGGCTTTGGTCGTTCACCATCGGCAGCAGGCCGAAGTTGAATTCGTTGAGCGTGAGCTTGGGTGCGCGCTCGGCATCGTCGGGCAGGGCGAGCATGTAGGTGCGGTCGGACGCAAACGCCAGTTCTGCCAAGGAGCCTGCGAAGGCCGAGCCGGATTCGACCAGCGCAAACAGGCTGCGCGACGACACATCCAGCCGCGCAAAGGTGCGGCGCAGTGCGCCAATGGTTTCGCGCACGAGCCAGTGGTCCTGGTGCGCGATCAGCGTGGCATCGCTGGCCAGCACGGCCTGGGCATCACCTTCGGTCTTGAGCAGCCAGGTGCCGATATCGAGCTCGTTGGTACGCAGGTTCAGGATGGCATCGTCCAGCTGACGCGCCAGGGCCAGCGGCCACCAGGCAGCGCCTGCGGCCTCGATGCCAGCGATGTCCGTCGGTTGCGCGCCGGTGGGGGCCTTCAGCGTGAGCGTGGCGGTGCGGCGGGTGCGGTCGATGTCCACGCTGACATGTGCGTAGCGCAGGCTGTCGGCACTTTCTTCGCGCTCCACGCGGGTCAGGGGCACGCCCTGTGCGTTGGCAGGGCGGGGGCTGCCTTCGGCCAGGCGTGCGGCGGTTTCATCGACGGCGGCGGCAAATTGCGCGGGCTTGGCGATGCGGTCCACCAGGCGCCAATCCACCGCGCGCTGGCCGCGCACACCTTCCACGCTGGTGCAGAAGATGTCGGCCAGGTCGTGGCGCACATGGCGCTTGTCGGTCACGCGGGTCAGGCCGCCGGTGCCGGGCAGCACGCCCAGGAGCGGCACTTCAGGCAAAGACACGGCCGACGAGCGATCGTCCACCAGCACGATCTCGTCGCAGGCCAGGGCCAGCTCGTAGCCACCGCCCGCGCATGCGCCATTCACGGCGGCGACGAACTTCAGGCCCGAGTGTTTGGACGAATCCTCGATGCCGTTGCGCGTCTCGTTCGTGAACTTGCAGAAATTCACCTTCCAGGCGTGGCTGGAGACACCCAGCATGAAGATGTTGGCGCCCGAGCAAAAGATGCGGTCTTTGGCGCTGGTGACGATGACGGTGCGCACCGTGGGGTGTTCGAAGCGGATGCGGTTGAGTGCGTCGTGTAGCTCGATGTCCACACCCAGGTCATAGCTGTTGAGCTTGAGCTTGTAGCCGGGGCGGATGCCACCGTCTTCGGCGATGTCGAGCGACAGGCGCGCCACCGGGCCGTCTACGGCCAGCGCCCAGTGGCGGTATTGGGTGGGATCGGTGCGGTAGTCCACGCGGGTGGGGGCGGGTGTGGTCATGGGGTCTCCATCCATCTGCTAACAGGAATAATAGTGCATTGAATGCATCGTTGATGTGCATCATCGTGCATATAAATAGACAAGTCAATGCATGTCGCTGTTTTCTGCGGATTTTTCTGAAACCACGCGGCGGCAGCCCCAGAGAGCTTCGAGGCTGTGGGCTGGTGGTGGGGAGGAGGTCAGCCTGGCCGGGCGGTCATCAGTTTGCGCACTCCGGTGCGCAGTTGCTGCAGGCTGTCTTCCAGGCTGCTCCCGGAGGTGTCGATGGTGAGGTCGGCTTTGGAATAGAAGGCCGCGCGCCCTTCCAGGATGCGGCGCAGGTCGTCCATGGCCTCCTTGCTGGCGGCCATGGGGCGCATATCGCCCTGGGCCAGCACGCGGCCCATGTGTTCCTCGGGTGCGGCGCGCAGCCACACGGTGGTGCAGTGCGCGAGCAGCTCGTTGAAGGTGGCGGGGTCCGAGACGATGCCACCGGGCGTGGCGATAACCACTTCGCTGTGGATCTGCACGGTTTCTTCGAGGGCGCGGCGTTCGTAGCGGCGGTAGGCCGTGGTGCCGTACAGGTCGTGGATCTCCCGCACGCTGCAGCCCGCCAGGGTTTCGATCTCGCGGCTCAGCTCAATAAAGGGCACGTCCAGGTCGCGCGCCAGCAGGGGGCCCAGGGTGGATTTGCCCGCGCCCCGCAAGCCAATGAGTGCGATGCGCCTGTGGCGTGCCGTGTCGCTGCCACCGCCGCTCAACAGTTCGTGCAGCGCCAGCCGCGCACGGCGCAGCTCGGGCTCGCTGCGGTGCTCCAGCAGCTCCCGGATCAGCAGCCATTCCGGCGAGCGTGTGGTGAAGTCGCCCACCAGCTCGGCCAGCGAGCAGTGCAGGGCGCCTGCCACTTGCTGAAGCACCAGGATGGACGCGTTGCCGGTGCCGTATTCGAGGTTGGCCAGGTGCCGCTCGGACACGTCGGCCGCCACCGCCACGGCCTTGCGCGTGAGGCCGCGCTGTGCGCGCAGGTTGCGCACGCGCTCGCCCAGCGCGACCAGCAGGGGGTTCTTGGCCTCTTCCGCAGCCCCCGGCATGTTGTCGGCAGGCGTGGAGAGCGCGGTTTCTGCGTCTTCTTGTTCGGTCATGCCCATCTTTCTTGGAACAGGTTCTTACAGCCCATTGGCGGGTATTGGTGGGTAGTGGCAGGTCGAGCGCGCTCAGGGACGCCTCACCACGGCGCGTTTCCACCCCGTCGGAGAAAACAATTTATGCACTATAGTGCTTGACATTCGGTCATGCATTACCTATCGTTCATGTGCAAGCAAAATACTGCACATCTGAAAAATCCACAAGGATACAGATCAAAAAGGTGTGCGGGCCCCCATTTTCCTAGCCCCCGAGAAGCCATGCCCCACAAAGCCGCATTTCATCAAGCCCTGGTGGATCTGACCGCGCAGATCGCCGGGCGACCTCTGGATTCCGAACTGCAGGACTGGCTCAACCAGACCCATGGGCCTGACAGCGCTGCCTATGCAGGGCTCAAAGCGGCCTGCCTGGTGGGCGTGGAAGAGGGGTGGCTGTGCGACCGCGAAGGTGGCGGCATCCGCTACGGCCGCGTCTTCAAGGCTGACGATGCATTGCACCGCTTTTCCGTCGATGTGGTGGACATGCAGGACATTGCGGGCCCTCACCACAGCCACCCTCTGGGGGAAATCGATTTGATCCTGCCGCTCACGGCCGGTGCCACCTTCGACGGGCACCCCGCTGGGTGGTGCGTCTATCCACCGGCCAGCGCCCACCGCCCCACGGTGGCCCAGGGGCGTGCGCTGGTGCTCTATCTGCTGCCGGAGGGGCAGATCCAGTTCACACGTTAAAGCGGTCCCTCCTTTCTGGCGCTTCTCGCCATACCGATCCCTTTTTTTGAAAGACCTGCATGACTGAACTCCTGGCCAACTTTGCCGCTGGACGCTGGCAAACCGGAAACGGCCCGGGCACCGTGCTCAGCGACCCGGTGTTGGGCGACGCGCTGGTGCGCGTCGATTGCACGGGGCTGGATCTGCCGGAAGCCTTTGCCTTTGCACGGGATCGCGGCGGCGCCGCCTTGCGCGCCATGACCTACCGTGAGCGGGCCGCGCTACTGGCGGCGGTGGTGAAGGTACTGCAGGCACACCGTGAGAGTTACTACGACATTGCAACCGCCAACTCTGGCACGGTGAAGAACGATTCGGCGGTGGACATCGACGGCGGCATCTTCACCCTGGGCCAGTATGCGCGGTGGGGCGATGCGCTGGGTGATGTGCGGGTGCTGCGCGATGGCGACGCGGTCAAGCTGGGCAAGGAGCCGGTCTTTTTGTCGCAGCACCTGCAGGTGCCCACGCGGGGTGTGGCGCTGTTCATCAACGCCTTCAACTTTCCCGCCTGGGGGCTGTGGGAGAAGGCGGCGCCTGCGCTGCTGTCTGGCGTCCCGGTGATCGTCAAGCCCGCCACCGCCACGGCCTGGCTCACGCAGCGCATGGTCAAGGATGTGATCGATGCGGGTGTGCTGCCCGTGGGCGCGCTGTCGGTCATCGCGGGCAGCTCTGCGGGTTTGATGGACCAGCTGCAGCCTTTCGATGTGGTCTCCTTCACGGGTTCGGCGGAAACTGCGGCTGTCATCCGGTCGCACCCGGCCGTGGCGCACCGCTCGGTGCGGGCCAATATCGAGGCCGACAGCCTGAACTCTGCCATCCTGCTGCCCGATGCCACCGTGGGCAGCGATGCCTTCAACCTGCTGGTGCGTGAAGTGGTGCGCGAGATGACGGTCAAGTCCGGGCAGAAGTGCACGGCGATCCGCCGCATTTTGGTGCCCGCTGCGGTATACGACGCTGCGGCCGAGGCCATCGGTGCCAAGCTCGCAGGCATCAGCGTGGGCAACCCGCGCAACGAGAGCGTGCGCATGGGTTCCCTGGTCAGCGCCGCGCAATTGCACGCGGTGCGCGAAGGTCTGGCCGCTTTGAGCGCCCACACCGACCTGCTGCACGATGGCCGCGCACGCCCGCTGGTGGATGCCGACCCTGCCGTAGCGGCCTGCATGGGGCCGGTGCTGCTGGGTGCGCGCGATGCCGATGCGGCATCTGCGGTGCATGACATGGAAGTATTCGGCCCTGTCGCCACGCTACTGCCCTACCGTGACCTGGACCATGCCCTGGCGCTGGCGCACAGGGGCCAAGGATCGCTGGTGACCTCGCTGTTTGGTGCTGACGAGGCAGCCTTGGCAGCTGCGGCCGTGCAGCTGGCAGCGAGCCACGGGCGTGTGCATGTCGTCACACCCGATGTGGCGCAGGCTCACACAGGGCACGGCAATGTGATGCCCATGTCGCAGCACGGGGGGCCGGGGCGCGCTGGTGGAGGTGCAGAGCTGGGCGGCTTGCGTGCGCTCGACTTTTACCACCAGCGCAGTGCGGTGCAAGCCAGCCCAGGTGTGTTGGCATCGCTCGGTCTATGAGGCCTGCCAAGGCCTGTGAATTGCCCAGAACAATACGGAGACATCCCCATGACCAGCCTGCCAGAGCGATTCAATTTCGCCGAACATCTGTTCGACCTGAACCGGGCGCATGCCGAGCGCACGGCCTACATCGACGACCGGGGGCGCCTGAGCTATGGCGATCTGGAAGACCGCGCCCGGCGGCTGGCCAGCGTGCTGGCTGAGGCGGGGGTGCGGCGCGAAGAGCGGGTGCTGCTGCTGATGCACGACACCAGCGACTGGCCAGTGTGCTTTCTGGGCTGCCTGTATGCAGGGGTGGTGCCGGTGGCGGTCAACACCCTGCTGACCGCAGACGACTATGCCTACATGCTGGCGCACAGCCGGGCGCAGGCGGCGCTGGTATCGGGGGCCTTGCTGCCTGTATTGTCCGAGGCCATGGCGCGCGGTCCTCATGAAGTGGGCACGCTGCTGGTATCGCTGCCGGTGGGCAAGCTGCATGCGGGCGCCCGCGATCTGGAGGCGGCCTTGAACAGTGCGTCTCCGTTGGCCGCACCAGCGCCCACCGGCGCGGACGACCCGGGCTTCTGGCTTTATTCGTCGGGCTCTACGGGCAAGCCCAAGGGCACGGTGCACACCCACGGCAACCTGTGGTGGACGGCCGAGCTGTATGGCAAGCCGGTGCTCGGCCTCACCCAGCAGGACGTCTGTTTCTCAGCCGCAAAGCTGTACTTCGCCTACGGCCTGGGCAATGCGCTCACCTTCCCGCTGTCCGTGGGCGCCACTGTGGTGCTGATGGCCGAGCGGCCCACGCCCGATGCCACCTTCAAGCGCTGGGTGGACCACCAGCCCACGGTGTTTTTTGGCGCGCCTACAGGCTTCGCGGGCATGCTCGCATCACCCCGGTTGCCAGCGCGTGCGGCGGTGGCGTTGCGCATGTGCTCCTCGGCAGGCGAGGCGCTGCCCGCAGAGATCGCGCAGCGCTTCAAGGCGCACTTTGGCTGCGACATCATCGATGGCATTGGCTCCACCGAGATGCTGCACATCTTTTTGTCCAACCGCCCGGGCGACATCCGTTATGGCACCACCGGCAAGCCCGTGCCGGGCTACGAGGTGCAACTGCGTGGCGAGGACGGCCAGAGCGTGCCCGACGGCGAGGTGGGCGACCTCTACATCCGAGGCCCCAGCGCTGCTTTGATGTACTGGAACAACCGCGAGAAGACGCGCGACACCTTCCAGGGCGGGTGGACCAAAAGCGGCGACAAGTATGTGCGCGACGCGGACGGCTATTACACCTACGCAGGCCGCAGCGACGACATGCTCAAGGTCAGCGGCATCTACGTCTCGCCGTTCGAGGTGGAGGCCACGCTGATGCAGCACACCGCCGTGCTGGAGGCCGCCGTGATCGGCAAGCAGGACGCAGACGGCCTTACCAAGACGAAGGCGTTTGTGGTGCTCAAGGATGGCAAGGCCGCGACGCAGGACGAGCTCAAAGCCTTCGTGAAGGAGAAACTCGCGCCCTACAAGTACCCGCGTTTCATCGAGTTCGTACCGGAGTTGCCCAAGACCGCCACGGGCAAGATCCAGCGTTTCAGGCTGCGCGAGCTGGAGGCCCGGGCGTGAACGGGGGCATCCGCGGCGGTACCAGCGGGGGCAGCGAATGGGCCGCCATTGACTGGCGAGGTCGGCCAGTGCGGGTGGAATACCAGTGGATTGCGCCAGAGCGCCGGTCTGCACCTTTGGTGGTGTTCCTGCACGAGGGGCTGGGGTCGCTGGCGATGTGGAAGGACTTCCCGCAGCAGCTGTGCGAGGCGGGAGGCTTTCGGGGTCTGGTGTTCTCGCGGCCGGGGTATGGGCGTTCCACCCCACGGGCGCCCGATGAAGCCTGGGGTGTGGACTTCATGCACCAGCAGGCGCGGGAGGTATTGCCTGCTTTTTTGGAGGCTGTGGGCGTTAACGAGCCGCCCTGGTTTTTTGGCCATAGTGATGGCGCATCCATTGCCTTGCTGTATGCATCGATGTTCCCGCAGCGGGTCAGCGGTCTGGTCGTGTTGGCGCCCCACCTCTTTGTGGAGGATGTGACCATCCAGAACATCGAGCAGGCGCGGGATGCCTACGAGACCACCGACCTGCCCCGCAAGCTGGGCCGTTACCACGACGACCCGGACTCCGCTTTCTGGGGCTGGAACCGCATCTGGCTCGACCCGACATTTCGCGCGTGGAACATCGAAAAAGAGCTGGGCACCGTGTGTGTGCCCGTACTGGCCGTGCAGGGGCTCAATGACGAGTACGGCACGCTGGCCCAGATCCACGGCATTGCCGCCCGTGTGCCCGGAACGCAGCTGCTGGAACTGTCCGATTGCGCGCATTCACCCCACCGCGATCGTTCCGACGATGTGATCGCTGCGACCTTGGCGTTCGTGATGGCAGCAGGCCGAAATCCGTGAACACCCGATAGGCCTGCACCCGCGCCCATCGAACGCCGCGCCGGCCCTTACTCCACTCTGCGGCGCAGTTCTTCCAGGTTCACCACGGTGATACCGCCGTACTCGATCTGCAGCACACGCTCGGCCTCCAGGCGCTTGAGTGCAGCGTTGCAGCGCTGGCGCGAGACACCGGAGAGATTGGCGATTTCCTCCTGCGATACCTGCAGGTGAGGGTCGCTGCCAGGGTGCAGCCAGGGATGGAAAAGACCTGCCAGCGCGCGCGCCACCTGGCTGTCCGTGTCCAGCAGGTGGTGGGCCGTGAAATTGCCCAGAAACCAGTGCATGCGCTCGTTGATCTGGCGCAGCAGAAAGTGGTCAAAACTGCGCTGGGTGGCGTGCAGCCATTCAAAGGTGTCCACGGGTAAAAGCGCAACCCGGCTGGGGCGCAGCGCAATGATGTCCGCCGTGCGCGGCACGCCACGCAGCAGGGTTCCTTCACCAAACCAGCTGCCTGCAGAAAGACCGCCGAGGGTCACCGAGCGCCCGTTGTCCGAGGTCACGGTCCACTTGAGCAGTCCTTCAACGGCACCGTACCAGTGCAGGGGGACGTCGCCGCGCCGGCACAGGGCGCTGCCCTGGGCCACTTCGACTTCACGCAGGTCGTTCAGGACGCGTCGCTGTGCGCTCTCGTCCAGCAAGGGAAACCAGGCTGAGTTTTTCAGGAGATCGGCGACCGTCGGCGGCGCCAGTTTGACCAGCATGGTGTGAGGCTCCAGAGTGAAGGAGAAAGGCGTCCTCGTATACCCTGAGTCCAAATGTCATCGCGATGACTGAGTATGCAGACGCTAAAAAAAATAATGGGTGCATTACCATTTTCCACCAGTCCATGTCATGACAAAGCGCAAAGTCATCGTCACCATCGCTCCCACCGGTGGCATGGCCCACAAGTCGCAGAACCCGCACCTGCCCACCCAGCCCGGTGAAATTGCCGACGATGTCCAGCGGTGCTGGAACGCAGGGGCCAGCGTGGTGGCCATCCATGCGCGGCGCCCGGATGACGGCGCCACTTGCAACGCAGATATCTACCGCGACATCAACACCCGCATCCGGGCCAAAGGCTGCGACATCGTAATCAACAACTCTACCGGCGGTGGTGTGCATGGCGACATGGTGCGGCCGCTGTCCGGTGACCGCTGGGAGATCGCCTGGGAAGAGCGCATCAAGGGCATGGATGCGGGGGCCGAGATGTGCACCCTGGATGCCACCACGCTCAATCTGAGCTTTGACGGCCGCGAGATCCTCATGGACACCCCGCTCAGCAAAGGGCGCGAACTGGCACTGGGCATGAAGGCACGCGGCATCAAGCCCGAGTGGGAGGTGTTCAGCCCCACACACATCCTGCAGGATGCCACCACCTTGATCGATGAGGGGCACGACGAGGGCCCGCATTTCATCAACCTCGTGATGAACGTGCACCGCAGCTTCCAGAACGCCATGCCGTATTCGCCGCGCTACCTGCAGATGATGGTGGACACCCTGCCGCGCAACAGCATCTTTTGCGTGAGTGGCATCGGCCCCTCGCAGCTCGAAGCCAATGTGGCAGCGCTGCTGCTGGGTGGGCATGCCCGCGTGGGGCTGGAGGACAACCTGTATTTCCGCCAGGGCGAACTGGCCACCAATGTGCAGCTGACGGAGCGCATCGTGCGCATCATTCGGGAGCTGGACATGGAGCCCGCTTCGCCGGCAGAGGCCCGCGCCCTCATGGGTCTGCCCCGCGCAGGCGGCGTTCGCCCCGCCTTTGCGATCGATTGAGTTGTTGCGATTTCACCCACCAAGAAAGAGGAGACAGATGATGCAGACACGCCGCCAATTCATGAACCACCTGGGCTATGCAACCGCGCTGGGGACACTGACTCCCTGGAGCGCGATTGCCCAGACGCTGGAGCAGGTGAAGATTTTCTACGGCTTCCCGGCGGGCAGCGCGGGTGACAGCGTGGCGCGCAGGGTGGGTGAGAAGCTGGCGGGTTCGTCCTATACCCGCAATGCCGCCGTGGTGGAGAACAAGCCCGGTGCCGGCGGGCGCATTGCGCTGGAGGCGCTCAAGGGCGCCCCCACCGATGGCAGCGTGCTCACGCTGTCGCCGTTTTCCTGCACGTCCATCTATCCGCACATCTACAGCAAACTCAGTTACGACCCCACGAAAGACTTCGTGCCGGTGTCCATCGCCGCCGTTATGCACCATGGGCTGGCCGTGGGGCCGCTGGTGCCAGCCTCGGTGAAGAACGTGAAGGACTTCCTGGCCTGGGCCAAGGCGAACCCGGGGCAGGCCAACTACGGCTCGCCAGCGGCGGGCTCCACCCCCCATTTCATCGGTGCGCTGCTGGGGCTGAACAACGGTGTGGACCTCAAGCATGTGCCCTACCGGGGCTCCATTCCCGGTGTGACCGATGTGGTGGGTGGGCAGATTGCCTCCATGGTGACGCCCAGCGGCGACTTCATTCCCAACCACAAGGCGGGCAAGCTGCGGTTGATCGCCACCTCTGGCCAGGCGCGTTCGCCGTTTTCGCCCGAGGTGCCCACCTTTGCAGAGCAGGGCTTCCCCGAGCTGACGACCGAGGAGTGGTTTGGCTTCTACGCACCCGCCAAGACACCGGCCAGCGTGGTTGCAGCCGCCAACGCTGCCATCAACATGGCGATCAAGGAAAAGTCGGTGATCGACAGCCTGGCTGTGGTGGGCCTGATTGCCAAGGGCTCCACCGCCGCAGAGATGGCCGCATCGCAACAGGCGGAGGCAGATCGCTGGGGGCCTCTGGTCAAGAAGATCGGCTTCACGGCCGAGTCCTGAAGGGCACGGACATGGATGCTTCCGTGAACCGGGTGGCGGTGGTCGCCACTGGCGTCATTGGTGCAAGCTGGGCTGCGTATTTTCTCGCCCGGGGGCTGAACGTGGATGCCACAGATCCTTCTCCGGGGGCCGAGCAGCGCCTGCACGATGCCGTGGCGCTGCACTGGCCGGTGCTCCAGCGGCAAGGGCTTGCGCCGGGCGCCAGCACGGCAAGGCTGTGCTTTCATGCTCGGCTCGAGGACGCCGTGGGGCAGGCGGACTTCGTGCAGGAAAACGGGCCGGAGCGGCTTGACTTCAAGGTGGATCTGCTGCGCGGCATAGACGAAGCCGCCCCGTCGCATGCCATCCTGGCTTCCAGCTCTTCAGGGCTCTCTGTTACGGCCATGCAGGCCCAGTGCAAACACCCGGAGCGCGTGGTGCTGGGCCATCCGTTCAACCCCCCGCACATGATCCCGCTGGTGGAGGTGGGCGGAGGCGAAAAGACATCGGCCCAGGCGATCACTACCGCGATGGATTTCTACACCGCCATCGGTAAGCGCCCCATCCATGTTCGGCGCGAAATCAAGGGGCACATTGCCAACCGCCTGCAGGCGGCGCTGTGGCGGGAGGCGTTTCATCTGGTCCACGAGGGGGTTGCCAGTGTGAGCGACATCGACACCGCCATTGCCCATGGCCCGGGGCTGCGCTGGGCGCTGATGGGGCCTTTCATGAACCTGCACCTCTCCGGTGGCGAAGGTGGAATCGCCCATTTGCTCGCGCACCTCGGCGGCCCCATCGAAGACTGGTGGCAGGACCTGGGGGCTCCGCAGATGACGCCAGCGCTGCAAAGCCGTGTCGCTGACGGCGTTACGCAGGCGCTTGGAGGGAGAACCAGTGCGGAACTGGTGGCTGCACGCGACGCCTTGCTGGTAGACCTTCTGCGTGCCAAGCAAGACGCCCGCGTCCTGGACTGAGAGCGGCTAACAGAACCCTTCTGGCGTTGTTGCCGCGTCTTGCCGTACTACCCGTACTGCCTGCGACGCAGCGCCCGGCCAGAACCGCTTCGCTGAGTTTTGTTCGCCGGTCTGAATCCGCTATTGCACCGTGCGGTCCTGCCGCATGGGTTTATTCGACGGGTTCAACCAAGCGCTTCCAGCAGTGGTGCTGCGCGCCGCCGCGCCGCTGGTTAGCGCTGTTTTGCCCATTTTTGTTGCTGCCCCAAGAACACGAGAGATCACCCACACCATGCACCCCGAATTTCTTGGCGATGAAAACCAAATCGCACCGCCCGCCACGGTGTTGGTCCATCAGGACGACGGCTCGTTCGTATTGCGTTCCCCCGTGGCGCTGGGCGCGTATGCGCGCTGCGTCGGTGAATGGGTGGAGCAGTGGGCGCGCGAGACACCCCACGCGCTGGCCTTGGCGGAGCGTGACGAGACGGCCGAGCACTGGCGCACCCTGACCTATGGCGAATTGCGCCAGGCTGTGGGCGCCGTTGCGCAGTCATTGCTGGACCTGAAGCTGCCGGCGGGCCGCCCCATCGCCATTCTTTCCGACAACGCGGCAGACCACGCGGTGCTCATGCTGGCGGCGATGCATGTGGGCATCACGCCCTGTTCCTTGTCGAGCGCCTATGCACGATCCCGAGACCCGGGCCGCCTGCACAGCATGCTTGCGGTGCTGGAGCCTTCGCTGGTTTATGCATCGGACGCCTCGGTCTACGCGCCCGCCCTGGCGGGGTACGCGTCCGATGCCGTCAAGGTCTTCAGTCGCCATGCCGAGGCCGTGCCTGGCGCCTTGCCTTTTACTCAACTGCTCGCGGGCGTGGAAAGCCCGGCCGTGTCGCAGGCGTTTGAGGCCATCCAGCCCGACGACCCTGCCAAGTACCTTCTGACGTCGGGCTCCACGGGCCATCCCAAGGTGGTCATCAACACCCACCGCATGCTGTGCGCCAACCAGCAGATGATGGCCCAGACCTGGCGGTTCCTGGCCCACGAAAAGCCTGTGCTGGTGGACTGGCTGCCGTGGAGCCACACCTTTGGCGGCAACCACAACCTCAACATGGTGCTGTGCCATGGGGGCGCGCTCTACATCGATGAAGGGCGGCCCGTGCCAGGGCTTATCGAGAAGACGGTGCGCAACCTGTGCGATGTGAAGCCGACGATGCTCTTCAATGTTCCGCGTGGTTTCGACATGCTGTTGCCGTTTCTGGAGGCAGACGCCGCGCTGGCCGCTGAAATCCTCTCGCGCATGCGCCTGGCGTTCTATGCCGCGGCAGCGCTGGCCCCTTCCACCTGGCAGCGGCTGGAGGCCGTGGCAGCACGCGTGCGGCCCGCGTCGCCGCTGTGGCTGACCACGTCCTGGGGTTCCACGGAGACATCGCCCGCAGTGACCAGCGCCCACTGGCGCATGGAGGGCGCTGGCTGTATCGGTGCGTCGTTGCCCGGGCTTGAGCTCAAGCTGGTGCCCAACGGCAGCAAGCTCGAAATGCGGGTCAAGGGTGTGTCGGTGTTTCCGGGCTACCGCAATGCACCCTCCGAGACGGCCGCCGCGTTTGACAGCGATGGCTTCTACCGCATCGGTGACGCAGGCTACCTGGTGGACCCCGCGCGGCCGGAGTGTGGCGTGGTCTTCAACGGCCGGGTGGCTGAGGATTTCAAGCTCTCCAGTGGGAGCTGGGTGTCAGTGGGCACGCTGCGGGTGGAACTGGTGTCCGAGTTGGCACCCCTGGTGCAGGACATCGTGCTTACGGGCCACAACCGGGACGAAGTGGGCATGCTGGTGTTTCCCTCTGCCGCCGGCGCAGCGGACCGTGCGCGGCTGGACGACGCCCTGCGCGGTGTCATGCAGGCCCGCCGCACTGCTGGCGCGGGTTCATCGCAGTGCCCCGCGCGTGCACTGGTGATGGCGGCGCCGCCCGACCCCGATGCTGGAGAAATCACCGACAAGGGCTACATCAACCAGGGCGCTGTGCTCTCGCGCCGTGCAGCACAGGTCGAGCTGCTGCATGCCAGCCCTGCTGCCCCCAACGTGATCTCAATCTGACGGGGTGCCGTGGCAGCGCCTTCTGCGGCTTTTCGAGTCCACCCGTAAAAAAGGACCCGCTGCCTTGGGCAACAGGTCCTTTTTTTGCGGAGAAGGAATGATGGGGCATCACCCCGTCACGCCCTTCGCAGCGGCTGAGATCAGACCGTGGCGTCCTTGAGCTTCTTCAGCGCGCGGGTCTTGATCTTCACGGCTGCAGGCTTGGCGGGGAACCAGCGCTCTTCACCGGTGAAGGGGTCTTTGCCGAAGCGCTTCTTCTTGGCGGGGATTTGCTGCAGGCCGATTTTCATGAGGCCGGGCAGCGTGAATTCGCCGGAGCCCTTCTTGTGCACCGAACCCAGGATGGTGGCTTCGAGTGCGGCCAGCACGGCCTTGGTGGCCTTGGGTTCCACACCAGCCTGCTCGGCCAGATGGGCGATCAGCGTGGTCTTGTTGAAGGCAGTCTTGATCGGCTTGATGCCTGCAGCCACAGGCTTGGCCACTGGTGCGGCGGCCTTCTTCGCTGCGGGGGCTGCAGCCTTCTTGGCGGCAGGTGCCGCCTTCTTTGCAGCAGCAGGTGCTGCCGCCTTGACGGCCTTCTTCGCGGGCGCTGGAGTCTTTTTTGCAGTTGCCATGATGGTGATTCTTCTTTGTTCAGAGTTGCAATATGCCTCCCCCCAATGAAGGGAAGGTGCGCAATTTTAGGTGCGACTGCGGCATACCGTGCAAAAACGAAGACCCGCCAGCATTAGAGGCTTCTGAGAAGGGCTGTAGAAAGACGCTGCGAGTGAGGGGCCGTGCGCAGTTGGCGTCTGCTGAAGGCCGTGTGTGCTGCGTGCGATCACGCGCTCGCATACATGCATGCACGCATGTGTCCGTCTTGCTGCTGCGTCAGCGGTGCGCAGGGGTCTCGTGGCGTTGGCGCCACTGGTGGTAGCGCTGGCGCTGCAGCGCCAGCAACTCCACCAGACCCCAGGCCAGCGCACACCCGAGGGTGCCGCACAGCAGGACGATGCGGTGCACCTCAGTCCTGCGCTGCAGCTGCGGCGTCTTCATAGTGGGTCCATCCGTCGGGGCTGGGCAAATCGAAGCTGGGCCAGCCCGGGGCATCGAAGAGTTCATCCAGCAGCCGCTGCAGTCCGAGCAATCTCCAGAGCATGATCGTGTGCCTCTTCGAAGGGTTGTGTCTGCGGGCAAGTTAACGCGCTTGTGTGACAGTTCCGAGTCGTTTCGCCGAATTCACACAGATGCGTCATGGCGCTGTTGGCGCGTGCGGGCCGGGGCTATGCTTGCTGCCTATCGCCTTGCTGCACGGTCCCACGCCTCCATCGCCATCCACCATGAACACGCTGCCCGAGTTGCTGGCGCTCGAAAAAATCATCGAGCTGGGGGCACCCCATCTGCAGGTGCAGGTGGTTCGGCAGGTGCAGCTGGCGTCGGGCCACAGCTTTCCGATCCATGCCATCGGCGTGGGCAACCCGTCGCTGGACGTGCCTGCCATCGGCTTTTTCGGAGGCGTGCATGGGCTGGAGCGCATCGGCGCCGAGGTGGTCATCGCCTACTTGCAGAACGTGGTCATGCGGCTGCAGTGGGACACCACGCTGCACCGCCAGCTGGAGCAGATGCGCCTGGTTTTCATGCCGGTGGTCAACCCGGGTGGCATGTGGGCCGCCACACGCGCCAATCCGCGCGGGGTGGACCTCATGCGCAATGCACCGGTCGATGCCACGGACCGCGTGCCGCCCTGGATCGGCGGGCAACGCATCAGCGCGGGGCTGCCTTGGTACCGGGGGCGCGCGGGCGATGCCATGGAGGCCGAAAGCCAGGCGCTGTGCGAGGTGGTGGCCCAGGAGTTGCTGGCGCGGCCCTTCAGCATGGCCATCGACTGCCATTCGGGGTTTGGCGTGCGTGACCGCCTGTGGTTTCCGTTTGCCCACACGCGCAAGCCCATTGCGCACCTGGCCGAGTTGCATGCGCTGCAGGAGATCTTTCTGCAGGCCCACAGCCACCACCAGTACGTCATCGAGCCGCAAAGCGCCCAGTACCTGGCGCACGGCGACCTGTGGGACCACCTGTACCTGCAGGCCTGCCGCGAGGCGCCCACACACACCTTCCTGCCGCTCACGCTGGAGATGGGGTCGTGGCTGTGGATCAAGAAGAACCCGCGCCAGCTGTTTTCGCGCAACGGCATCTTCAACCCGCTCATCAACCACCGCCAGCAGCGGGTGCTGCGGCGCCATCTGTCACTGCTCGATTTTCTGGCCCGCGCGGCCTGTAGCCACGAGCGCTGGGTGCCAGCTCCCGAAGCGCGGGCGCAGCGCAGGGCGGATGCCCTGGCCGCGTGGTACTGAAGAGGTGTTCCCCATGCACCATCCATGGATTCTGCTCAGAGGCCTCACGCGCGAGGCCGCGCACTGGGGCTCGTTTGTCGAAGCGTTCGAGCACGCCCTGCCGGGTGCCCGCGTTGTGGTGCAAGACTTGCCTGGCAATGGCCTGCTGCACCGGGCCGTGTCGCCCGCCACGGTGCGGGGCATGGTGGACGCCTGCCGTGCCCAGCTGGCCGCGCAAGGTGTGCGGCCACCTTGTCGGGTGCTGGCCATGTCGCTGGGCGCCATGGTGGCGACCGAGTGGGCGCGGGTGGCGCCTGAGGAGCTGGTGGGCTGTGTGTTGATCAACACCAGCCTGTGGCCTTTTAGCCCCTTCTACCAACGGCTGCGGCCACGCAATTACGCCGCATTGCTGCGCCTCGCTTTCGGAGGGAGTCCGTCGGAACAGGTGGAGCAGGAGGTCTTGCGCCTGACCAGCAACCGCGCGCTGCACCGACAGCAGGTGGTGCCAGGCTGGGTTGCGATACGCAGGCAGCGCCCGGTGTCGGTTGCCAACACATTGCGCCAGTTAGCGGCTGCGGCCCGCTACCGCGCTCCAAAGAAGCCCCCCTTGGCCAACATGCTGCTGCTGGCAAGCCGCGAGGATGGGTTGGTGCATGGCCAGTGCTCGCAAGCCATCGCCAATGCCTGGCATGTGCCCGTGGCGGTCCATCCTTGGGCCGGGCATGATCTGCCGCTGGACGACCCTGGCTGGGTGATTGAAAAGATCCTGGGCTGGGTGGCAGCAGACTCCAGGAGTTGATGAAGGCAGGGCCGCGCGCCCCTATGCACCCGAGAGGGGGCCGCTCAGTCCATCAAGCCTGGCGAGAACTGCGAAGTCTCCAGCCCGCAACGCCGACCAATGCTGCCAGAACCGCCATCGCCCATGGGTTGTTGACGGGAATGGACGACGCGGCACCGCCTGTTCCGTCCAGGGAATACGTAACCGGGCCGCAGTTCACCCCGGGGGCATTGGCCACGCCAGAAAGAACCATGGTCATGGCGGTGTTCGCCGGGACCGAGAAGGTTTGGTCAAAGGCCTGCGAAGAGCCGAAGGACCACTGATACCCGCTACAGATGCTGGATGGATTGAAGGCGCCGACGTGGAACGTTACAAAAACGCCTGTGCCGCAGGTTTGCGGATCGACGATAGCCCGCAATGAACCGCTGCCATTGGTCTGGAAGGGAACGGTCGTGTATTGAAAGTTACCCGAACTGAACGTTGAGCAGGCATCACCCGGCGTACCTGAGCGGAAAAAACGGGGTGACATGGTGGATTCTCCGCCTGTCAGGGACAGGGAGCCCGCGCTGATGGCCGCTGCGACCATAGGGCTCGGCATGGACACGCTTCCACCGGATGCGATACCCCCCACATCGTCGACCTGTGCGCCAGCCACCATGATCGGTGCCAAAACCCCTACTGCCAACACTTTGGAAAGCGACTTCGCGAAAGACATGCGTGACCCCTGATTTGGAATGTGAAGATAACCTGCTGTTACATATGTTATGAGTTTCCTATCGAATGGAACAGCGAATTTTTACCAATCAGGCGCTGCACGAAGAGGGAAGCAGGCACCGCGCAGCCGCTACCTCCAAAGAGCTCAAGGTACGCGGTACCCATCTCATTGCTTGAAAACCACAGCTTCCAGCGCCATCGCCCGGATCGACGCGGCCGCAGCCTCTGCCTTCGCCCGGCTTTCATAGGGCCCCACGCGCACGCGGATGCGGCGGCCCTTGGCGTTGTTCAGCTCCTGGCGAAAGGCGGGTAGCCCTTCGTTGAGCAAGCGAGCCTGGGCCTTGCGGGCGTTGGCCTCATCGGCAAACAGGCCCACGTTGATGTAGTAGCCCGCCGCCGTGCCCACGGTGGGGAGAGGGGCTGAGGATGCTGGCGCAGCGGCCGAAGCGGAGGCTTTGGGCGTTTTGGCCTTGGCTGCAGAGGCCGCGCGGCTGGCGGGCTCGGCGGGGGGCGTTGTCTTTGCAGAGGGCTTGGGGGCTGCCGTGGCGGGCGCTGAAGAGGGCGTTTTGGACACCGTGGAGGCTGCAGAGAGCGTAGCCGGAGCGGGGCGGTTGGCCTCAGAGGATCGCGCTGGCGTGCTGGCTGGTGTTGCGGCCTTTGGCGCGGGGGTTGCCGGGGCCGCAGACTTGGCGGTGGGCGGGGCCGCTGCCGGTTTCGCTGGGTCAGGAGCCGAGGCGGTGGTGGCGGGAAGGGCTGGGGTAGGGGGCTCTTGCGCAGGAACCGGAACAGGTACGGGTGAAGGCGCCGGCGTAATGGCAGCGGCTGGTGCAGAAGCCGCAGCGCTGGGCCGGGACGCCGCCGCCGTGGCTTGCGCCACCGTTACGGCAGGCTCCAGGGCCAGCGGCTTGGTGTCTGAAGGGGCCCATACCAAGTATGCCAGCGCGGCTGCGGCCACCAGCACCAGGTTGGCCAGCACCAGTGCCTGCAGCCGCTTGCGTGAGCTGGCCTGCTTCTCCAGCAGCACACAGGCCTCGGGCAGCGTGCGTGAGGCCGCCAGCGCGCGGGCCACCCGCTTGCGGATGTCGGCATACAGGATGGCGTTGCCATACAGGCCCGGCACCGAAAAGGCCAGCATTGCAAAGGCGCCGAGCACGCCCAGTTCCACGCCCGGCGGCCATTGCAGGAAGGTCCGGCCGATGCCATACACGATGAGCGCCAGCCCTTCGGCCGCTGCCAGGTAGACCAGCGCGGGGGTCCACAACTGCCGGAACAGCATCCAGTTGAGCGTGGCAAGGCAGGCCGCCCAGTTCCAGGTGGTGGTGGTGCGGCCCGTGTTGTCAAAGCGCTCGAAAACGGCCATGTAGTAGGCCGTGTTCACGGGCCCCAGTGCCAGCCGGGACAGCGCCGTCATGGCGTTGTCGGACGGTGAGTCGAGCGACATGGCCGGGATGATGGAGGCGACAGGGTCCGTGTGGTCGAGCATGGGCCGATTCTGTCATGGGCCGATGTTTGCGCCACCTGGTTTGCGCGCGGGTCAGCGCGGGCGCAACGCTCTGGCCTGATTGCGTTTGGCCCACGCGGGCCTCGCCACTGGATTTTGATTAAAAATGGCCTCTGGCGCTTATCTGTTAAGCGCTGGTAGCTATTAATAATATAGCGTTTGCCGCAGTGGCTGTGGCGTGTCAGGCACCGCGCACCATCGCCATGATCTTCCCCGCGTCCAGCGTGGCGGCCTTTTGCTGGATCTGCGGTAGGTACTGCGACTGCATCTGCTTGGCGGGGCCCAGCAGGTTCTGGAAGGTCTCGCGCAGCATGGCCGTGCTCATGACCCGGCCCCCGGCGTAGTAGCGCTTGGCCACCTGCCCCAGCGCGTAGGTGGTAGCAAACGAAAACGCCATGCCGGTGGCGGCGCTGCCCAGCCCGCCGATGGTCCGGCCCGCCGCTTTGCCCAGCAAGCCGCCGAGCAGCTTGCGGCCAAACTGCTCCAGGTACTGGGACGTCATGCCCACGCCCGCAGCGGCGATGAACTCCTTGATGTGGCCCTGGTCCAGCTCTACGCCATGGGCCTTGCCAATGCCGTACACCATCTTCACCTGTATGGGGATGATGGCCATTGACGCCCAGGACTGCGGCAGCAGCTCCAGCGCACCGTTGAGCAGCGCGTAGTTGAGGATGGATTTGTCCAGCTCGGCATCCAAAGCACTGCTGGGGGCTGCGGCGGCTGCTGCCGTTGCGGCGGCTGCTGCCCCTGGGAACGCGATGGGCGCGGAGACAGGCACGGACAAAGGCGCGGCCTTTTCCGCCACATCCACGATCGCATCGGCTTCCCGGTCAAACGCGTCGGTCTGCGGTGCGCCCAGCTTCAGCGCCGCCTTCAGGCCGTTCAGAAACTCGCGTTCTGCCGCCGTCTGGCGGCCATCCACGTCGCACACACACACGGCCATTTCGTAGGCCAGCTGGCGGTGCATGGGGTCGCTCAGGGCCTGCACCGCCGCCTGCACGCTGGTGCGCCGCAGCAGCACGTCCTGGTAGATGCGTGGAAGGTCCGCCATGCCTGCGTCGCCCGCGAGCGACTGGGCAATGCGGCGGATCTCTTCGCGCTCGGCGTCGTCCTTGTTGCCGTCCGCAAACGCGGCCAGGAGGGCGATGGTGAGAATGGATTTTTGCTGGTCCAGGTTCATGGGGTCTTGCCTGCAAGGCGTTGGATAAAAACGGTGGTGCGCTCGCCTGGGGGGCGGTCGCGTGCATGGGATCAGATGCAGTCTAGGCAACGGGGTTTCAACGCCACAGCCTGTGGGGATTTGGGCGCGCGTGGTAACCGGGTGTTTCGGGGCCGGGCCGGGTTATCCCTTGGGTATTTTGGCGACTGTGCGCCAGCGCCCGGCGTGCCTACAGTGCCAACAGGTCTCCACGGCTGTGGAGGCGGCTGCCCTTGAAAAATCCCGTTGTTGTGGAGTGCACACTATGAACATCGCCCACCTGCTGCGCCGCAGTGCTTTGCTGCATGCCCACCAGCCCGCTGTACTACGGGGGAGTGACGTGCTGTGGTCCTACGGCGACCTGGGCGCACGCGCTGCCGCCTTGGCCGCCTATCTGCACACGCAATGCGGCGTGGCCCCCGGTGACCGAGTGGCCATCTACGCCGCCAATGCGCCCGAGTACCTGGAGGCCCTGCACGCCATCGTGTGGGCCGGGGCCGTGTCGGTGCCGGTCAACTACAAGCTGCATGCCAAAGAATTGGCCTACGTGCTGGCCGACTCCGGCGCGCGTGTGGTGCTGGTATCGCAGGCGTTGGCCCCAGCCGCGCGCGAGGCAGGGGCGGCGGATGCCGGTCTGCTGGTGTTCGGTTCCGAAGCGTACCGCGCCGCTGTCACGCACACGCCCATGGACGTTTGCGATCGCGCACCCGAGGATGTCGCCTCGCTGTTCTACACCTCCGGCACCACTGGCCGCCCGAAGGGGGTGATGCAGACCCACCGCAACCTGCTGGCCATGACGGCCTGCTACTTCACCGACGTGGACTACATCCTGCCCGGCGACGCCATGGTCTACGCCGCGCCCATGTCGCACGGAGCGGGCCTCTACAACTACGCCCAGGTGCTGCGCGGCGGGCGGCATGTGGTGCCGCTGTCGGGTGGCTTCGAGCCTGCGGAGCTGGTGCAGCTTGCGGCCAGCGTGGGCCAGCTCACGTTGTTTGCCGCGCCCACCATGGTGCACCGCCTGGTGGACCATGTGCGCGCCACGGGTGCCGACGTGAGCGGCTTCAAGACCATCGTCTACGGTGGCGGTCCCATGTATGCCGACGACCTGCGCAACGCGCTGGCCGTGATCGGCAACCGCTTCGTGCAGATCTACGGCCAGGGCGAAAGCCCCATGACGATCACGGCCCTGTCGCGCGCCCAGCTGGCCGACCGCAACCACCCGCGCTGGGCCGAGCGCATGGTATCGGTCGGCGTGGCGCAGTCGCTGGTGGAGGTGCGTGTGGTCGATGCTGCAGGCCAGCCGATGCCCACAGGCGAGACCGGGGAGGTGGTGGTGCGCGGCGACACCGTCATGCCCGGCTACTGGAACAACCCCGAAGCCACGGCGCAGACGCTGCGCGATGGCTGGCTCTACACCGGCGACATGGGCGCGCTGGATGCCGATGGTTTCCTCACCCTCAAGGACCGCTCCAAGGACGTGATCATCTCTGGCGGCTCCAACATCTACCCGCGCGAGGTGGAGGAGGTGCTTCTGCTGCACCCCCAGGTGCGCGAGGTGGCCGTGGTGGGGCAGCTCGATGCGGAATGGGGCGAGGTGCCTGTGGCCTTTGTGGTGGCGGAGGAGGGCGTGAGCCCGGATGCACTGGACGCGCTGTGCCTGGCCCATATAGCCCGTTTCAAGCGCCCTCGGCTGTACCGCTTTGTGCAGGCTTTGCCCAAGAACAGCTATGGCAAAGTGCCAAAGACAGCACTTCGAGAGATGCTCTCGGCGGATCGAACGGGTTAGCGCGGGTGTTCGGCGTCTTTGTCAGTTTGCGCAGCAGAGAACGCACGGGCGCTGCGTCAACGAAATTATTCAGCGGTGCTAATCCGTGGCCAAGCTTCCCAGCACCATTCCGCCTCATTCCTGCAGCTGCTTTTGTTTCTCGTCATCCGTCAACTGGTTCGCATCCTGCTGCCGTTTCAATTGCTTCAGCAAGGGCAGCAAATCTGTCTGCTTTGACTGCACATGAGCTGGCTCTGCCGTGTTCTCGGTGATCTTGTTGTTTTCCACCTTGAGGACATGCAGCGATTGCGAGGCGGCCTGCGTGATCAGTGCGTGCACAGGCTCATCCTTCTCGTAGCCTAGCTCTACCTGCGTGCTGCTGCTGTCTTCCACCTTTTCGTAGGAATAGTTCTGGGTTGCAGAGTCTGATGTCAACTTTGGTGCTGCGGTGGAGTGCAGCGATTGGTGATAGGCGGCAGAAAGCTTGGCGGACTGGGTCTGTATGAAGCCGCGGTTGCTGGGTGATGATCCGGAGACCTGAGTGGACTGTTTGAGTGTGTATTCGAAGGTGTCAACCTCTTTGGTGCGGCGCGGATTGGACGCACGGCGGGTTGCGGTAATCGATGCATCAAAGTCCGCCAGGCCGGTGAGCAGGCTCTTGTCGCCTTCACTGAAGGCGTTGGCGTCGCGCGTCAGATCGACCGGGTCGCCAATGCTGATACTGGCGCTGCCTGACCTGCCAGGGGAGTTTGCCGATTCATAGCCGCCGTTCAGGGCGGCGAAGCTGGACTTGAACAGGTCAACCAAGCCGCTGTCTGCATGCCCGCGCTCTGCTGCCTTGTCGATGCGGCTGAGGTACTGTCGCACGGCGTAGGCCTTCTGGTCTGCGGTGCCCCATAGCGCGGGCTGCCGCAAATCGGTTTTCATTCTTACGGTGCCTTCAGGGCTCTTGAGTTCAATCTCGCGGGTTTTGGCGTCTGCGCTGATGTTGGCACCGAGCTTTAGGATGCGGACGCCATCCTGGTCCACCCCATAGATATCCACCTTGAATTCCAGCTTGGTGAAGAGCTTGCTATCGAACTTCAGCAGACCGTCCAGCCGCAGCACAGGGGATTCAGCCGTCAAGCCCTCGATAGCAAGATCGAAACCTTCTGCCAGAGATTGGAGTGCGTCCTTTTCCTGCTGCGTAAGGTTGCCATCCACCTCGATCTGCACAGCGATGCCAGAGCCTGTGGCGCGTTGCTCCCGCTGGTCGGCTATGGAGATCCGCACCGTGGCGCCAGATTGAGTGGTGATGGCAAATGTCGCACTGGCGCTGGGGCTGGATTGAATGCCCCACATAGCGCCAGTAGCCTTGCCTTGAATTTTGTCGGGCGAACTCACTGCACCCAGGTTCACCACAGTCTGACGGTAGCTCGAGCCGGTGCGGGCGGCCTGCTCTATCAGGGCGGACCCCAAACCGGCAAACCGCGCCTTTTCCGTCGTGGCGCTCGCGTTTCGGCCGATGATCTGATCCACAGCGGTCGTTGGTGTCTGCTCCCATACCTGCATTTGCCGGCTGCTGGTCTGCGATGGGGCGATTGCTTCGTAGGTGACGTCGATCGACTCCATCGCCGAGGGCCACTGGGTAACGTGCAGAAACCGGGTGTCACCCATCGTCGAAGGCACGGCTTCCGGGATGGCAGATGGAGTGAAGTTTGTGACGCTGTTGCGGGTCACGTCCGGCGATACGACGCTCGCTATCTGCATGCGTGAAGAGGCCTGCGCAGAGGCCGTCACCGATGCTGGGGCGGAATTTCCTGACGGGCTCCAGCTTGTGGAAAGAGGGGAGAGGCTGATCGCACTCATTCAGGATATTTCATAGCTGTCTGACGGATATCGGCAGAAACGAGGAGGACTGAAGCCTGGCGTTCTGCGCTAGCGTGCAACGCCACACTAGAGAACACTGGGGCAGGAAGCGGGCGCTTCAGGGGCACAAAAGCGCCCTCCTGCGAAGGCCAATGCATTGGTCTACCATCCAGCTCTGATTTTTTGAGCTTGCCATGACTACCAAAACCCTCAAGATCGATTTCGTCTCTGATGTCTCCTGCCCCTGGTGCATCATCGGCCTCAAGGCGCTGGAGCAGGCGGCTGATCGCCTGAAGGGCGAAGTGGCCCTTGACATGCACTTTCAGCCTTTCGAGCTGAACCCGCAGATGGGCCCCGAGGGCCAGGACATCAACGAGCATCTGCAGGAAAAGTATGGCTCCACGCCCGAGCAGCTCGAACGCAACCGCGAGGCCATTGCCGCGCGTGGTGCGGACTTGGGGTTCACCTTTGGTAAAGGCAAACGCAGCCGCGTCTACAACACCTTTGACGCGCACCGCCTGCTGCACTGGGCCGAAGAGAAGGGCCTGCAGCCGCCACTCAAACATGCGCTGTTCAAAGCCTATTTCACCGATGGGCAAGACCCGAGCAACCACGAAGTGCTGGTGCGCGTGGCGGGTGAGGTCGGGCTGAATGTGGACGAGGCGCGTGAACTATTGGCGTCTGACCGTTTTGCCGAAGAGGTGCGCGAGCGTGAGCAGTTGTATTTGCAAAACGGCATCCACTCGGTGCCCGCCATCATCATCAACGAGCGCCACCTGATTCAAGGTGGTCAGCCGGTGGATGTGTTTGAGCAGGCGCTGCGGCAGATTGCCAGCCAGGCTTGATGAATACTATTGTTTTGATAGCTGCTGGCGCTTGATGGATAAGCGCTAGGGGCTGGTTTTATATAAAACAACAGAAAGGGGCCGTGGCCCCTTTGTGTTTTCTGATTTCTGTGGTGTAAGGCCTTGCCCGCTTATTTGCGCAGCGGGATGGCCATGGCCCGGTCCACCGGCACGGCGGTCACGCTGTTCTGCGGCGAGCCGTCGATGAGTTTTTCGGAGTAGGTGAGGTAGACCAGCGTGTTGCGGGCCGGGTCGACCATGCGCACGATGCGCAGGCGCTTGAACAGGATGGACATGCGTTCGCTGAACACCTCTTCCTGCCTCTTGAGCGGCTCGGGGAAGCTGATAGGCCCCACCTGGCGGCAGGCGATGGAGGCTTCAGCGCGGTCTTCGGCCAGGCCCAGGGTGCCCTTGATGCCGCCTGTGCGTGCGCGCGAGACGTAGCAGGTCACGCCCTGCACGCCGGGGTCGTCATAGGCTTCCACGAGGATGTCGTGGTCGCGGCCGATCCACTGGAAGGCGGTGTCCACCGTGCCGATTTTTTCGCCAGGCGCTGCCTGCGCTGTGCCAGCAGCGCCCACCCAGGCGGTGGCTGCGGCCAAAGCCAGCAGCGCCGAGGTGGCCGTTTGCTTGAGGGCCATCACGCAGCGGCCCCGGCTTCGGTGCAGCGCTGGGCCAGGTGGGCGAGGGCTTCTTCAACCTGGTCCACCAGCACCAGGCACAGGTCGCCCGGTTGCAGGCGCGCCAGCGCAGCGTCGATGGCGATGAACTCACCGCGAATCTCTTCGACGTGTGTGGTGCGCGATGCGCCTGCCAGGCCTTCGCGCAGCAGTGCCATCACCTCGCCATCGGCGCGGCCGCGCTGGGCAGCGTCCTGGTACAGGATCACGTCGTCAAATGCGGCGCCCAGGATCACGGTCTGGTCGCGGATATCTTCGTCGCGGCGGTCGCCCGCGCCGCTGATCACCACGCTGCGGCGCTTGGCGGGCAGGGCGTCCACGGCGCCCACCAGGGCGCGCATGGCGTCGGGGTTGTGGCCGTAGTCGGCAATCACGGTGGCGCCCCGGTAGTCCACGATGTTGAAGCGGCCGGGCGCGTTGTCGCTGTCGTTCACAAAGCCTGACAGGCCCCGGCGGATGGTCTGCCAGGGCATGCCCACGCCCCAGGCGGCGGCTACGGCCGCCATGACGTTCTCGACCTGAAAACCGATCTTGCCGTTGCGTGTGATGGGTACGTCGCGCAGGTGGATGGTCTCGCGCCACGAGCCTTCCGAAGCCACGATGGAGTCGCCATCCACATACACGGTGCGGTGGCCCTGCGCGCGGTGCGTGGCCATCACGGGATGGTGGCGGTCGCTCGCAAAGAAGATGATCTTGCCAGGGCAGGCGGGCGCCATGGCGGCCACGATGGGGTCGGCCGCGTTGAGCACGCCATAGCCTGTGGTGGCCACGTTCTGCACGATCACGCGCTTGAGCACGGCCAGGTCTTCCACCGTGGTGATGTAGTTCAGGCCCAGGTGGTCGCC
>PJUL01000109.1_pt1 | contig 83471 bp, 87 predicted proteins | sample 1512221 | NCBI WGS metagenome assembly PJUL01 (sample SAMN08177667, study PRJNA422409) | Feces metagenome, whole genome shotgun sequencing project.
CTGAGGAACGCCTGCCACGCGGCGCGATCGCAGCGATCCTGGAGCGCTCGGCGATCGAAGCGGAATGCCCGCATTTCGGCATGCTGATCGCCGAACGCCATGATCTTCCCTCGCTAGGCCCGATGAGCCTGGTGCTGGAACAGCAGGAAACGCTGCAGGACGCTGCCCGCACCCTGATCCGCTACCAGCATCTGCTAAGCGACCTGCTCACCTTCACGCTGGAAGTGGCCGGCGAGACCGGGCTGATCCGCACCCAAATCGTCAGCAACATCGATTTCGTCCCGCGTCAGGCACAAGAGGCAGTTGCTGCTATCCTGGCCCGCGCCTTTCTGGAGATCGCCGGCGACGTCTGGAAACCGGAATGCCTGCATTTCATGCACGCCGCGCCGCCCTCGCTCGAAGTGCACCGGCGAGTGCTGGGCTGCCCGGTGGTGTTCGGCAGCGACGTGAACGGGGTCGTCTACAGCCAGCACACGCTGAACGCGCGCAACCCGGGCTATCGCCCCAATCTGGCGACCTACGCCAATCGATATTTCGAGACGTTGCTGCCGGCCGCCCCTCCACTCACTGAAGTCGATCGCGTGCGCAGGGCACTCTATGTTCTTCTTACCTCCGGCCATGCTTCGATCGAGAATGTCGCGCGCCACCTCGGCGTGTCCTCGCGGACCTTGCAGCGCCGGCTGGAGGCCGAAGGCGCCGGCTTCACGGGCGTGCTCAACGGAGTGCGCCGCGAACTGGTCGTCCGCCATCTGCTGAACAATGTGCAGCCCGTCGCCACCGTGGGGGAAATGCTGGGCTATGCGTCGCCAGCGGCATTCACGCGCTGGTTCACCTCCGAATTCGGCATGTCGCCCACCGCCTGGCGTCGCTCCGCACACGAGGAGAATCCGGCACCTTCCGAGGACGAGCCGGCCGACCCCGGTAAGGAAGGCCTCAATCCGACACATCCTCTGTAGTGCATACCCCACGGTCCTGCGCACCGCTCCTCTTGCGACTCTCCATTGCCCCTGCGATGGTCCGGCGATGCAAGACCTCGACAGTTTCATCGCCGGCCTGCCCAAGGCGGAACTCCACCTTCATATCGAAGGCAGCCTCGAGCCCGAGCAGATGTTTGCCTTCGCCCAGCGCAACAACGTCGCAATTCCCTTTGCTTCGGTGGAGGAAGTGCGCGCGGCCTATGAATTCTCGAACCTGCAGGACTTTCTCGACATCTATTATGCCGGCGCCGACGTGCTGCGCACCGAAGAGGATTTCCGCGATCTCGCCCTCGCCTATTTCGAGCGGGTAGCGAAGGACGGCGTCGTCCATGCCGAGATCTTCTTCGACCCCCAGACCCATACGCATCGCGGCATCCCCTTCGGCGTGGTTGCCAACGGCCTGCTCGCGGGCATGGAGGAGGCGGAGAGCCGGCTCGGCATCACGTCGAAGCTGATCCTCTGCTTCCTGCGCCATCTCGACGAGGAAGACGCCTTCAAGACGCTGACCCAGGCCCAGCCCTGGATCGAGCGCATCGCCGGCGTCGGCCTCGATTCCTCGGAAGTCGGCCATCCGCCCTCCAAGTTCGAGCGAGTCTTCTCGGCGGCGGCCGCGATGGGCCTCAAGCGCGTCGCCCATGCCGGCGAGGAGGGCCCGCCGGCCTATGTCGAGGAAGCGCTGGACCTGCTCGCGGTCGACCGGCTCGACCATGGCAATCGCAGCCTCGAGGACCCCGCGCTGGTCGCTCGGCTCGCCCGCTCCTCGATGACGCTCACCGTCTGCCCGCTATCCAACGTCAAACTGTGCAATGTCGCTTCGGTCGACGAGCACCCGATCGACCGGATGCTGGAACTCGGACTGCGCGCTACGGTGAACTCCGACGATCCGGCCTATTTCGGCGGCTATGTAGCGGATAACTACCGGGCGATCGCCCGGGGGCGCGACCTCAGCAAGCGTGATCTGGTGACGCTGGCGCGGAACAGTTTCCTGGGCTCGTTCCTTTCGGACGACGAGGTCGCCACCCACCTCGCCAAGGTCGACGCCTATGCGGAGGAGCACGCTTGAGCATCGTCTTCACCCATTTCACCCATGAGGAAATGGTGGCGGGCATCCACGCCATCGCCAATGCGGCCGAAGCCTGGAACCCGACATTGCTGGTCGGCGTCGGTCGCGGCGGCCTGACCCCGGCGGTATTCCTGTCGCACCGTATCGGCCTGCCGCTCGTTTCGATCGATTATTCGACCCGGATCGCACAGTTCGGCGACGAACTGGTCGCGGTGCTCGCCCAGAGGACCCGCGATGGCGACCGACTGCTGTTCGTGGAAGACATCAACGACAGCGGCAAGACGATCGGCGAGTTGCGCGCCGCGCTTGCCGCAGAAGGTGCGATCGCCAGCCGCATCCGCTTTGCCGTGCTGCTCGACAATGTCCGTTCCTCGCAACAGGTCGATTATCGCTCGCGTCAGATCGACCGTTCGGTCGACAAGGACTGGTTCGTCTTTCCCTGGGAAGCGATGGCCCCGCGCGAGACGCTCGCGGTGGAAGCGATGGAAGTTCCCGAGCGCCTTGGATGAAATCGAGTTCATTCACATACGGTCAATCGCACTTATGCCACGTTCCGTCGTGGACACATCACCAGCGGCACGCGTTCGTTCCGTCATAGCAGTGCCCAGATTTTTTAAACTTGGAGGAACCATGTTGAGAACTCCCAAGCGCCCCCGGTTCGCAGCGCTTGCTCTCATCCTCGCCGGCAGCATTTCGCTGTCCGCCTGTATGACAGCGACCCCCTACCAGCCTGCGACGGGCGCAGGACCGAGCAGCCGGAACGGCTATTCGGACACCCAGATCGAAGGCAATCGCTTCCGTGTCAGCTTCTCGGGCAACAGCCTGACGGCACGCGAGACGGTGGAGCGCTATCTGCTTTACCGGGCTGCGGAACTGACCCTGCAGCAGGGCTTCGACTATTTCGTGCTCGCGGATCGCGACACCGAGAAGAAGACCGACGTCGTCCGCACGCCGGGTGCATGGGGCGGCCCGAGCTGGGGCGGCGGCCCCTGGGGCTATTGGAGCCCGTCCTGGCGCTTCTATCGCGGCCCGCGCTGGGGCTGGCGCAGCTGGGACCCCTTCTATGACGATCCCTTCTGGCGTGACCGCGACTGGGATTATCGCACCGTCACCCAATATGAGGCGATGGCGGAAGTGGTGATGGGCAAGGGTCCGAAGCCCGCGGACAATCTCCGCGCATTCGACGCCCATGAGGTGGTCAACCGCCTCGGGCCGTCGATCCAGATGCCAACGGCGAAGTAAGCACTGCAGAAACTCCCCTCCCGCTTGCGGGAGGGGTCGGGGGAGGGCCTGTGGCGCCTCCCCTTTTATTTGTGTGCCGGGTTGAGGGGACTCCCTCCCCTGGCCCCTCCCGCAAGCGGGAGGGGAATGTACGCTCCAGAATCGCCATCCCGCGCAGGCGGGGATCCAGAGTTACAGGCAGTATTGCCCTTGGCCTGGATCCCCGCCTGCGCGGGATGACGAAAGAGAAATGTGGGAGTGGGAGGGCGGGCCTATGCCCCGCCCATCACCTCAGGCCACCTGCCCGTGACAGTGCTTGTACTTGTTGCCCGAGCCGCACGGACAAGGCGCATTGCGGCTGACCAGACCTTCCCACTGCGCCGGATCGGTACCGAGATCCTCCGCCGAAGGCTGGGGAATCCCGAGCTGCGGCAGGCGCGTGGTGACCAGGCCGGCAGCGCCACCGTCATAGTCATACGTATCATCTTCGCCGGTCAGCGGATCGATGTGCGTCGTCAGGAAATCGGGCAGCTGCGGCAGCTCGGGCGCCGGCTCCATGCGGAACTGAGCGAAAGCGAGCGTGCGGGTCACGTCCTCGCGAATCTGGCCGAGCATGCGCTCGAACATCGCAAAGGCTTCGTGCTTGTACTCGTTGATCGGCGTCTTCTGGGCATAGGCGCGCAGATGCACCACCTGGCGCAGCGCATCGAGCATCGCGAGATGCTCCTTCCAGTGATGGTCGAGATTCTGCAGCAGGATCGACTTCTCGACCTGACGCCACGTCTCCACTTCGAGCTCGCCCGACTTTTCCTCAACCAGCTTGTCGGCAGACTCGCGGATACGCTCCTCGACCATTTCCGGCTCGATCTGCGCTTCCTCGGCGATCCAGCGGTCCACCGGCGCTTCGACGTTGAGGGTGCCGAGCACCTTCTCCTTGAGCGCCTCGACGTTCCATTGCTCGGGATACGAGCCATGCGGGCAATATTCGCCGACGATGGCGTTCACCGTCTCGGCGCGCATGTCGGTGACGACGTCGCCGATCGTCTCCGCGTCCATGATGTCGGCGCGCTGCTCATAGATGACCTTGCGCTGGTCGTTCATCACGTCGTCATATTCGACGACCTGCTTGCGGATGTCGTAGTTGCGTGCCTCGACCTTGCGCTGCGCGGTCTCGATCGCCTTGGACAGCCACTTCGAACCGATTGCTTCGCCGTCTTCGATGTTGTTGCGCATCATCTTGGCGAACAGCGTGTTCGAACCGAAGATGCGCAGCAGGTCGTCATCAAGGCTGAGGTAGAAGCGCGACAGGCCCGGATCGCCCTGACGGCCCGAGCGGCCGCGCAGCTGGTTGTCGATACGACGGCTTTCATGCCGCTCGGTGCCGAGCACGAACAGGCCACCGGCATCCTTCACCTGCTGCTTCTCGGCAGCGATCTCGGCCTTGATCTGCTCGATCGCGGCATCCTTGGCGGGACCTTCCTCCATCTCGGAAAGCTCGTCATGGACGCGGAACTCAAGGTTGCCGCCCAGCTGGATGTCGGTGCCGCGGCCGGCCATGTTGGTGGCGATGGTCACCGCACCGAGACGCCCGGCCTGTGCCACGATATGCGCTTCATGCTCGTGCTGGCGCGCGTTGAGCACACTGTGCTCGACACCTTCCTTGTTGAGGAAGTCAGACAGCATCTCGCTCTTTTCGATCGAGACGGTGCCGACCAGCACCGGCTGGCCCTTGGCGGCGTGAATCTTGATCTTCTTGGCAATCGCCGCGAACTTCTCGTCGAGCGTCTTGTAGAACTCGTCCTCCTCGTCGACGCGCTGCACCGGCAGGTTGGTCGGGATGGTGACGACGTTCATCTTGTAGATGTCGAAGAATTCCGGCGCCTCGGTCGCGGCAGTACCGGTCATGCCGCCAAGCTTGGGGTACATGCGGAAATAGTTCTGGAAGGTGATCGAGGCGAGCGTCTGGTTCTCGGGCTCGATGTTGACCCCTTCCTTGGCTTCCACCGCCTGGTGGAGCCCGTCCGACCAGCGGCGACCATCCATCATACGGCCGGTGAACTCGTCGATGATGACGACCTTGTCGTCCTTCACGATGTAATCGATGTCGCGCTTGAACATCACGTTCGCGCGCAGCGCCTGGTTCAGATGGTGAACCACCTGCGTGTTTTCGAAATCATAGAGATTGGCACCCTGGAGCAGGCCCGCGGCCTCGAGCATGCGCTCGACGCGCTCGGTGCCGTCCTCCGTCAACACGATGGTGCGCTGCTTCTCGTCCTTCTCGTAATCTTCGGGAACCAGCTGCTTCACGACCACGTCGACGCCCATATAGAGCTCGGACTTGTCGTCGGTCGGGCCCGAGATGATCAGCGGGGTACGGGCCTCATCGATCAGGATCGAATCGACTTCGTCGACGATCGCGAAGTTGAAGGCGCGCTGCACCATCGATGCGCGCTCATACTTCATGTTGTCGCGCAGATAATCGAAGCCGAACTCGTTGTTCGTGCCGTAGGTGATGTCCGCGGCATAGGCCTCGCGGCGCTCATGGTCCGACAAGTTCGGGATGATCACGCCGGTGGTGAGACCGAGGAAGCGATAGACGCGGCCCATCCAGTCGGCGTCGCGCGAGGCGAGATAGTCGTTGACGGTGATGACGTGAACGCCGTCGCCGGGCAGCGCGTTGAGATAGGTGGCGAGCGTGGCGACCAGCGTCTTGCCTTCACCGGTACGCATCTCGGCGATTTCGCCGCGGTGGAGCACGATGCCGCCCACCATCTGGACGTCGTAATGGCGCTGGCCGAGCACGCGCTTGGCCGCCTCACGCACCGTGGCGAAGGCTTCGGGAAGCAGCGCATCGAGCTTCTCGCCATTGGCCAGGCGCTCGCGGAACTTCGCGGTCTGGTTCGAGAGCTCCTCGTCGCTCATCGCCTGCAGCGCGGGCTCGAAGCCGGCGATCTTCTGCACAATGCTGCCGAGCGACTTCACATAGCGATCGTTCGAGGAACCGAAGAGGGACTTGGCAATGCCGCCGAGCATGGATTTTCCAGTCTATGTCTTAGAGTGTCGGACGGGCACGCAGGCCATTGCCGGCGCCCGTGTGGATGCGGAAACGGAGAAAGCGACGCCGCGTTTCAGCGGATCGCCAAAAAGCTCACTCGAGCCGGCGCTCGAAAGGCAGGTGCAGCGCGAACAGCGCAGTCTGCAAGGCCGCGAGCGGCATGGCCTTTTCGGGCCGGAGCAGCGGCACCGCCACTGCGGGGGCTGCGCGACGGGCCGGCAACACTGCCGCCTGCGCCGCCTGCGCCGCCTGAACCACCGTGACCCCCTGCACCTGCCGGATTCCACCACGGTCGGCCTGACCGATGCCGGTCAGGCTCGCGAGGAAAGCAGTCAGGAGAAGCAGCAGTTCCAAACGGCAAGTCTCTGGATGCGCACGGACGGTCGCCCGCACAATTATTCAGGACATAGTGGTTCGAGTCGCCTTCGCCAATCCGAAATTCGCTTTCGGTTCAGACGGTCGGTCCTTCCGCCGGGTCGCGGGGCGGCGGCGGGTCGCGCGTCAGATACATCGACACGGTCATCTCGACGCTGCGCTTGCCCTGCGGTTGCGCCGGATAGCGCATGCCCGGATGGCAGCGGTGCACGACATAACCGAGCGGATCCTGCTCCGCCGGGCCGCCCGACAGCTTGCAATTGGCGACATTCCCCTTCGCGTCGACATCGAAGCGGATCTTGCGCTCGTAGAACAACTTTCCGGCAGGTCGCTGCAACGATGGCGCCGCCTGCCCTGCGACCATGTGCGTTTCGATGACGCTGACCGTAGCAGCAGCGTCGGGCCGACCGAGCAGCGCGGCCATCGCCGGCGGAACCGGGCTGCCCATGCGGCCGCAAATCCCCGACACGCGGCTGAACCCGGCCCCGTTGCTCTGCGACGAACAACCGGCGACACGACCGGCGATCAGGCGAATCTGGCTGAAATACACCCAGGAACCGAAAGTACCTTCGCCGTCGGGCAGCACCCAGTTGAACCGGGAATTATAGCTGCTCCTCACCGGCTTTCCGGCGGCGTCGCGCGCAGGACTGAAGCGGCCACGGGTGCGCAACAGATCACAGGTCGCCTTGTCGAGCACCGCCGAACCGCTTGAGGCCGTAACCGTACAGCCGGTCGGCAGGCCCCCGGCATCGAGTGTGAGCCGGGTTGCGACCGTGCCCGACTGGCGATCCCAGATCGCCGCAGCCGGATAATCGTCGTCCGACAGCCAGTATCCCGGATTACCGAGCGGCGTCGCGGCAGACGCCGCGTCCTGCGGCATGACGAACAGGCCGAGCAGCAACGCGGCGATCATGCATCCTCTCCGGATATTCTTGTTCGTTGCGAGGGCCTGCGTGCCCAGCCGCGGACGGCCGGGCACACGCGGTCGCCCAAGGTTACTTCGCGGGTGCGCCGGTCACGAAGCTGACGGAGGCCGAACGCGATTCCGGTGCCTTGCCCTTCTCGACGGGCAGCGTGACGGTCTGAATCTGCTGGCAGGCAACCTTGTCGATGCCGGGGCTCCCGCTCGACTGTTCGACGGTGCAGGTGGTGACTGCGCCCTTCTTGTCGAAATCGAGGTGGACGACAGGTGCCTGACGATAGGTCGTCGGCAGCTTCTGCACGGTGACGGTCATCATGGGAGCCGGTGCGTCGGTCTGGGCGGCAAGCGCCAGCAGGGTAGCGAGAATCATCGGATGCCTTTCAGGTCTTGAGCGACAAACTATTGCTAACACCCGTTCGGGCGATGTCCATGCGCGCTTATGTTGCCGCTTCGAAACGCGCTTCGACCATGCGGCTGTTCGGTTGGGCAATCCGCGCGCCCTCGATCCTGAGCGCGGGCACCTGTGCCTTGGCCTGCGTGCACGCGATTTCGTCGAGCGTGGTATTACCGGTACTTATCTCGACCGAGCAGGCGGCGATCTTGCCATCCGCATAGACCATGCGCAGCAAGGCGGGATTCGCATAGCTCTTCGGCACCGCCTGCAAGCCCACGGCAAGGCCAACGGGATCGCTCGCGAGATCGCTTACCGGATTGTGCGCCATGGGCACGGTCGGGATATTCCAGTTGAAAGACCCATCATAGGCATAGGGAACATGCCTGCCCGCAGAATCCTGGGCAGGCATGAACCGGGCCCGCTTTCGCAATAGCTTGCAGGTCATCACGTCAAGATCCGCATAGCCGGAGCTTCCGGTTACATGGCACCCCTTGACGTCGCCCCTCGCATCGAGATCGAGCCGGAATTTGACGGTGCCGAACTCCCGGCGGCCAAGGGAAATCGCCGGATAGTCATCATCTGTCACCCATGGCTGAGGATTTTCACGTGGCGCCGGCTTGCGGATCTCCACCTGCACGGACGGAACCGCCTGCGCGGACAACGCCACCAGGAACCCCAAAACCATTTGATCTTTACCCCCACTTGCCCGAAGCGCTCGGCAACTAAGCAACAGGTTAGCCCATGTCCATCGAACGCTCCCCGCTCGCGCTGCCCTTCCCCGCCCTGCCGGTGATCCCCGGTATCACCACCCGCGTGGCGCGGGCACGCTACAAGGCGTGGGACCGCTGCGACCTGACTTTCGTGGAACTGACGCCCGGCACTGCGGTGGCGGGCGTGCTGACCAGCAGCAAATGCCCCTCGCCCGAGGTGGAATGGTGCCGCAAGGCGTTACCGCTCGGAACTGCGCGTGCTCTGGTGGTCAACGCCGGCAATTCGAATGCCTTCACCGGCAATCGCGGCCGCGCCGCCGTGGAAGCGATCGCCGCGCGCGCCGCCGCGCATCTCGGCTGCCAGCCCTCGGACGTGTTCGTCGCCTCGACCGGTGTGATCGGCGTGCCGCTGCCGATCGACAAGGCCGAGGCCGGTCTGGACGCCGCCTTCACCGCCGAGCCGTGCGGCTGGGAAGACGCCGCCGCGACGATCATGACCACCGACACCTTCGCCAAGGGCGCGGTGACCCGCGCGGTAGTGGGCGGCAAGACCGTGCAGCTGGCGGGCATCATCAAGGGTTCGGGCATGATCGCGCCGGACATGGCGACGATGCTCGGCTTCATCTTCACCGATGCGGCGGTCGATCCGGCCTTCCTGCAGACCGCGCTGAGCGACGCCAACCGCAAGACCTTCTCGTGCATCACCGTCGACGGCGACACCTCGACCAGCGACACCGTGCTGGCCTTCGCCACCGGTAGCGCGGGCAATGGCCTGCTGGCGAGCGACGAGGATGACGGCGCCGACGCCTTCCGCGCCGCGCTGAAGGATCTGTGCCACCAGCTCGCGCTGCTCGTCACGCGCGACGGCGAAGGCGCCCAGAAGCTGATCGAGATCACGGTGGAGGGCGCCGAGAGCGATGCCAGTGCGCACCGCATCGCGATGTCGATCGCCAATTCGCCGCTGGTGAAGACCGCGATCGCCGGCGAGGACGCCAATTGGGGCCGCGTGGTGATGGCTGTCGGCAAGGCCGGCGAACCTGCCGAGCGCGACCGTCTCGCGATCCGCTTCGGCGCCACGCAGGTGGCCCGCGACGGGCTGGCGGTGGAAGGCTATGACGAGGCGCCGGTCGCCGAACACCTCAAGGGCCGCGAGATCGAGATCGGGGTCGAGCTCGGGCTGGGCGAAGGCCGCGCCACGGTGTGGACCTGCGACCTGACGCACGGGTATATCTCGATCAACGCCGATTACCGGAGCTGACCGGCTGGCCCCCGGTCCAGCGCCTGCCGGACCGGGATGCAATCAGCTCAGAGCTTGCTCTGAACCCACTGCTTGATCGCGCTCTTCGGCATCGCGCCGACCTGGGTGGCAGCCGGCTGGCCATCCTTGAACAGGATCATCGTGGGGATGCCGCGCACACCATACTTGGTCGGGGCATCGGGATTCTCGTCGATGTCGATCTTGATGATCTGCACCTGATCCGCCAGCTCCTCGCCGAGCTCCTCGAGCGCGGGGGCGATCATCTTGCAGGGACCGCACCACTCCGCCCAGAAATCGACGAGCACGGGCTTGCCGGACTCAAGAACGTCGGTTGCGAAGGTGGCGTCGGTGGTAGCCTTGGTGGCCATGGAAGAACTCCTGATACGATGTCGGGGCCTAATCTATGATCGACCGGCGCAGGGTCAAGCGCGCAGGGCCAAGCTTTGCTCCGTGGGGACGAAGCCGGGCTTGTGTTCGGCGAGCAGGTCCGCCGGCAGCAGATGGAGGATCGGACCTGCCGCATAGAGCAGTCCTGCCTCCACGGTACGGCCCGGGAAAATCACTTTCAGCGCAGCGACATAGGCGGCCATCTGGCGGAGGTGATAGGGCGGGATCTCGGCCAGCGCCGCAGGGGCGCGGCGACCGGTCTTGAAGTCGATAACCCGGACTCGATCGGGCGTGACCACGAGGCGATCTACCGTGCCGGAGACGACCACGCCCTCTCCCACCACGGCCGCGATCGGGGCCTCACCCAAGGAATCTGGTCCGAAAAGGGAGGCGAAATCCGGGTTCTCGGTAACGCCGAGCGCTGCCGCGACCAGTTCTGCCCTGAGCGCCGGATCGGTCACCCCCCCTGCCCCGGCCAGCCAGCGCTCGGCCGCGGACTGGCGGTCCGACGGGCTAACCGACGGCAAACGCTCGAAAAGCGCGTGGAGGAGCCGACCGCGCTCGGCCGCCGCCCGGAGGGCCGGCGTGGGGGGCGGATCCGCCACGGCATCGTCACCCAGCGACGAGGGCGCAAGGGGGCGCGGAGGCCGGGCTTCCTCGGGGGCCGGGCGGCGGGCCCAGTCGGGGAGCCGCGCGACTTCGGCAACGATCTCGGCCGGACGCGGCTTCACGGCGACTGGCGGCTGGGGGTTCAAGCCCCTGAATTCGCGCGTTTCTCCCTCGGGCACGCCCAAGGCATCCAAGGCGGCGGCGCTGGCGGCGTACCAGCTTTTGGCCGGAGGCACGCCCTTCGCCATCGGGCCCAAGGCCCCGGCGACGACCAGCCTTTCCTCGGCGCGGGTGGCGGCCACATAGAAGAGACGCCAATGCTCGCTAAGTTCACGCGCATCGGCATTTTCGATGACTTCGGCCAACACGCCGCGCTCAGCGGTGCGGGGCCGGAAGATCGGCAGTTTTCCAGACGCACCAGACGGTTCCCAACCCAGAAAGTCACGCGGCGAGCGCGTGGGATCGACCGTGGCGTCCGCCAGGATGACCAAAGGCGCCTGCAGCCCCTTGGCGCCGTGGGCGGTCATCACCCGCACCGCCGCCTGGGGCTGGGCCGCATCGCGGACGATCTCGACATCGCCGCGATCGAACCAGTCGAGGAATCGTTGCAGCGACGGGGTTGCAACCTTTTCGAAATTGAGCGTCGCATTGAGCAGTTCTTCGATCGGATCGCGGGCTTCCTCGCCCAACCGGCGCAACAGCTTGCGACGACCGTCCAGCGGACCGGAAAGTAGTTCTTCCAGAAAGCGATAGGGGGTGGCGATGTCAGCGCGTGCGAGGAGTGCGTAGAGCGGCGCCAGACGCTCCTCGGGCTGCGTTCGACGCAAGTGACGCCACAGTCCGCCACTGGTGCGAACGGAAGCGTTCATCAGCTCCTCCTGCGACCATCCTATCAGGGGGGACACGAGCAGGGACGCGAGTGACAGATCGTCCTCGGGCTGGAGCGCGAAGCGGATCGCAGCGAGCAGGTCCTGCACCGCCAAAGGCGCGTTCAGGCGCAGCCGATCGACGCCAGCGACCGGCACGCCCTCAGCGTACAAACGCGCGACGATCAGCGAGGCCAGCTCGCCGCGGCGCTTGACCAGGATCATCACATCCTCGGGCTGGAGCGGACGGCCCTTGCTCTCGAGCATCAGCCCGCCCTGCCACCAGTCGCGCACCTGGCGCGCGATGCGTCCGGCCAGCTCGCGGGTGGCGTCGCTCACCCATTCCTCTTCGTCCGCCTCGCTGCCGCCCTCGGTCACCGGCGGCCAGAGCGTGACGCTGCCCGGACCGGGCACTTCGCTGGCATGCTCTTCCGTATCCGAAAGCTCACCCATGCCCGGCGCGGGCAACGCGCCGAGCGCGGCATCGACGAACTCGAGCACGGGCCGGGTCGAGCGGAAGCTGTGGGTGAGCGACAGCTCCTCGACTTCACGCGGCTCGGGCTTGTCCTCGTCAAACTCATAGTCCGGATCGGCCTCGACCCGCGACAGCGCAAGAAACCGCTCGAAGGCGGCGCGGAAGAAGATCGGGTCGGTGCCCTGGAAACCGAAGATCGCCTGCTTGTAGTCGCCGACGGTGAACAGCGTGCGCATCGTCGTGGCACGGACGCCCTCGCCGACGAAGAACTCGTCGGCGATCGCGCTGACAATCGCCCATTGCTGGGGATTCGTATCCTGCGCCTCATCGATCAGGACATGCTCGGTCGCGGTATCGAGCTTAAAGCGAACCCATTCCCCCATGCCCGGCTCGGCGAGCAAGGCGACGGTGCGGTGGATCAGGTCGTTGAAGTCGACCGCGCCGAGGCGGCGTTTCGCCTGGCCGTAGGTCTCGGCATAGACGCGGCCGGCCTCCAGCCCGCGGGCGAGCAGATCGGCATAGGCGGCCTGGGTCTTCATGCCGAGCAGCTGGCCGCAGCTGTCGAACAGCCGCATCGCGTAGTCGGCATAGGCCGGGTCCTGCGGTGCCTGCCCCTTGCCGAAGGAGCGCGGCTCGCCCTTGGCGGTGGCCCAGATCGAGTGGAGATCGGCGAGGCTGGCGGCCCGCTTCTCCGGGTTCCTGCCGAGCCAGGCTGCGGCGATGTCGGCGCGCTCGAGCCCCCTGCCCGTGCCCCAATCGGCGTTCATCACGGTGAGCGCACGCAGGCTGCCCAGATCGAACGCGTCATCGGCGCAGCGTCGGGCGATCTCGGCGTCCACGTCTCCCAGTGGGAGGCCGAGGGCTTCGCGCAGATAAGGCTGGATCAGGATCGGCAAGGCGGCGAGCGCTTCGCCTTCGCGGGCACAAGCCTTGAGGAAATCCTCGGCCTTGCCCTCGCCCAGCCGCAGCGACAGCGCGCCGACCGCATCGACGATCCAGCCGCGGCCATCGCGCTCGGCATCGACGAGCATCTCGGCCAACGCCTCGCGCGACAGCACGGCTTCCTCGCGCTGGTCGAGCGGGCGGAAACCGGGGACGAGGCCCGCTTCCATAGGGAAGGCGGCGAGCAGCGACTGGCAGAAGCTGTGGATCGTCTGGATGCGGATGCCACCGCCGGGCGCGTCGAGCACCTTGGCGAAGAGCTGGCGGGCCTTTTCGCGGCCCGCAGGCGAGATGTTTTCGCCCAGCGCCTCGAGGTCGGCGGCGAGTTCGGTGTCCGACGCGCGCACCCAGCGGGCGAGCCGGCTGGTGATGCGTTCGGACATCTCGGCCGCGCCCGCCTTGGTGAAGGTGAGGCAGAGGATCGCACCGGGATCGGTGCCCCCCAGCAGCAGCCGCCAGACGCGCGCGGCAAGCACCTGGGTCTTGCCGGTGCCGGCCGAGGCGGAGAGCCAGATATGGCGGCCGGGATCGCTGGCGGCCTTCTGGTTGCCCTTGAGTTTGTGGAGCGGGCGGACTTCAGACATGCTCCACCTCCGTCATCCTCGCCCCTAACTCCGTCATCCCCGCGCAGGCGGGGATCCAGAGCCAAGCAGGACCGGCCGGGCAGAGAAACCCTGGATTCCCGCCTGCGCGGGGATGACGGGATTGGGTGTTGGCGCTCACAACTTCAATCACGACCATACCATTCGTCGAGGCGCATCAGCTGGTCATACTCCGCGTATGGCGCATATTCGGGGTGGAGCTTGGCGGTGAAGGGTTCGTCGCCGGTGAGCCACATCCGCACCGCCTCGCCGAAATGATGCGCGGCGAGGTCGACGAATTCCTCCGCCGGGATCGGCTCCTTCTTCTTCGGATCGACGGGGCTGTCGACATAGCCGAAGCCGCCGGTGCGCGGCGAACGGGCGAGCGACCAATATTCGAAGGCGCGGGCCACGCCCTCGATGTCCGCGAACCCGCCGCGCTCGGCGATCAGCCCGAGCAGGCCGAGCTGGAGGCTGAACCCGGCGCGGACCGCGCGGGTGCTGGGGGGCTGGCCGGTCTTGTAGTCGATGATCGCGAGGCTGCCGTCGGACAGGCGATCGATGCGATCGAACTTGCCGCGCAGCTTGACGCCTGCGAACTCGATGTCGCCGTCCAGCTCGACCGCGAGGACCTTGCGATCCGGGTTCTCGGCGATCTGGCGGGCGATCCAGTCGATCGCTTCCATCAGGCGCGGCTGCCAGAGCGCGCGCATCATCGGATGGGTGCGCTCATCGACCAGCATCGCCTCGGCGCGGGCGCGCAGCTTCGACGGATCGCAATTGTCGAGCTCGAACCATTTCTGAAGAACGTCGTGCACTGCCGTGCCGCGCCACGCCGCGCTGGGATCGGCATCGACCGGATCGAGCGGCATGAGCTTGAGCATGCGGCGGGCATAGAAGGCGTAGGGATCAGCCTTGAGGCGATCGACCTCGGTGACCGAGATCGCCTTGGGGCGTCCCTCCACTGCCGGCTGCGGCGCGGGGCGGTCGGCGGGTTCGTGGGCGCCGGGATTGTCGATCGCATGGAGCCAGGCGGCGAGATCGGGCGCGCGGTCGAGCCCGCCGGACAGTGCTTCGAGGCGGAGCCAGAAGCGAGATGCAATCGTCGGCGCGGTAGCGTCGCGACGCGCGCGGGTGAGCAGCACTTCGGGGGCGCCGAGCGCGCCGGCGAGATCGTGCGCCGCCAGGCCGATGCGGCGTTCGAGGCCGGGCAGGTCCAGCTCGGCGCGAATGCGCGGGGCGAGCCAGGGGTCGGGCGCGGGCAAGGCCGGCCAGACGCCTTCGTTGAGGCCCGACAGGATCATCAGGTCGGCAGTCTGCAGCCGCGCTTCGAGCTGGCCGAGAATGGCGAGGCGCGGATGGCCGCCCTGAGGCGGGCGCACCGCGATGCTGTCCATCAGCGTGCGCAACATCGGGGCGAGCGTGTCGGGATCGGCGCGCTGGGGGCCGTCCACCGCTTCGCGTTCGAGATCGTCGAGCAGGGTCGCAGCGGCCCGGCCCTCGGCGCGGCTCCACAGGCTGTCACCGCCCAGCGCCTGGGCGGCTTCGCGCAGCGCGGCGAGCAGTGCGGGGATCGGCTGGGTGCCGGCGCCGAACGCGGCTTCGAGCGGGGCGAGCAGTGCCTTGGCAGTCGGCCACCAGGCCTGGGCGGCCTTGCGGATCGGGCCGTCCCTGCCCTCTTGTTCGGCGAGATGGCGATCGATGCCGGCGAGATCGGGTGCGGGGCGCGGGCCTCTAAGGGCGCGATCGAGCAGACGGGCGCCGTCGAGCCATTCGGTACGCGCCTCGGGCATCACCAGTGGGTGCTTGAGCAGGGTCAGCAGCGGCAGCGGGGCGAAGCGCTGGGCAGCGGCATCCGCGAGCGCGAGCAGCAGGGTGCCCGGCGGCAGGATCGACAGCGGCTGGCCGGCGGAATCGTCCACCGCGATGCCCCAGCGTGCGCAGTGGGCGGCGACGCGGCGGGCAAGCGCGCGGTCAGGGGTAACCAAAGCCGCGGTGCGCTCGGGGGTCTCCAGCACCTGGCGGAGCGCCAGCGCGATCGCCTGGGCTTCCTCGGCCGGGGTGGCGACTTCGAGGACACGGACGCCGTCGAGCCGGCGCTCGTGATCGGGCAGCGTCGTCCAGCCATGGGTCAGCTCCGGCGGCTGCATCGCCGAGGCAATCGCCTTGCTGCGCGACGGCGCGGCATCGTGCTCGCTGGCGAAGCGCCACGGATCGAACTCGCTGCGGTGGACGCCCATGCGCTCGAGCAGGAGCTTGAGGTGGAATTGCGGGTGGGTCTCGAGGTTGCGCTTGCGGCGGCCGCTGACGGGGTCGGGCGCGTGCGGGCCGAGCATGTCCCATTCCGCCTCCGAGATGGAGATTGCGAGATCGGGCAGCACGACCATGCCCTGGGGAAGTTCGGCGACGACGCGCTGGAGCCGGGCGATCGCCGGCGCACTGGCGGTGATGCCGGCGGCGCAGACAAAGCCCTGGGGCGGCGCGGTCTTCCAGCGGGTCGCGACCCGGTCGATCAGTCGGCGGCGGCGCTCGGCGAGGTCGATGCGGCCGAGCCGGGCGAGTTCGCCGGGCCAGCGTTCGAGCACGATGCGGAACAGGTTGAGCGACTTGTCCCAATGCGACTGCAGCTCGCCCTCGAATTTGAGGTCGGTCAGGCGGGTGAGCGGGACTTCCTCGATCAGCAGCTGGTCGAGCGTTTCGGCAAGCTCGCCGGCGAGGCGGACGGCTTCGGCGGCGTCGTGGCGGGGCTCGGCCTGCTGGATCAGGCGCGCGAGGATAAGCTGGCGCTGGAGCGGGTTGACCGCGGGGGGCACCGGATCGGGATCGGCGGCGGTATCGAACACCGCTTCGTCGAGCTCGGGATCGCCGACCGCGACCAGACGGGGCAAGAGCAGACCGCCGCCGCTGGCGCGGACGAACGCATCCTGGATGGCACGCTTGGCACGGTTGTTGGGCAGCAGGACGAGGCCGCGGGCGAGCGCCATCGGATCGGCTCCGAAGCGCTGGATCAGCCCGTTCGCCAGCGCATCCGCGAAGGCGCGGTGCGGGGGGATGGTGTGGAGGTGGAGGGCTTGGGGCACGATTGGACGACCCTAATCTCCCTCTCCCCTTTCGGGGAGAGGGTCGGGGAGAGGGGTCTGTGGATAACTGCCCCTCTCCCGACCTCGCTTCGCTCGGCCACCATCATTAGGTAAACAGCGCCCCGCGCTGTTTAGGTCATGCCGGGGACATGACCGACCTGATGATCCCGTTGGGGAGAGGGAGAAAGGTCACACCGTCGCCAGAATCTCTTCGGCTTCCTTGACCGCACCGGGAGTGCCGACGTCAAACCACAGGCCCTGGTGGACGGTGCCCCAGAGGCGGCCCCGCTCCATCGCGCGGTTCCAGAACAAATTGGTCGAGAACGGGCCTTCGGGCCAGTCGCGGATCGCGCGCGGGTGGAGGATCTGGGCGCCGGCATAGACGAAGGGCGCCAAGCGGCCGGGCTTGCGGCGCTCGGTGATGCGGCCGAGCGGGTCGAGACGGAAATCGCCCATACCCTTGTGGCTATAGGCGCGGGCGAGCGGGACCAGCAGGAGCAGCGCGTCCATCTTGTCGTCGTCCCAGGCGGCGGCGAGCGCGTTGAGCGAGCCGATCGGGCCGTCTACCCAGAGCGTGTCGCTGTTCACCGTGAAGAAGGGCTTGTCGCCAAGCATCTCGCGGGCCTGGACGATGCCGCCGCCGGTCTCCATCAACCGGGCGCGCTCGTCCGAGATCTGCACGTCGATGCCGCCGGCACGGGCCTTGAGGTGCGCCTCGACCTGATCGGCGAGATAATGGACGTTGACCACGGCGCGCTTGATCCCCGCTTCGCGCAGGTGATCCATCGTGTGGTCGAGCAGCGGCTTGCCGGCGACCTCGACCAGCGGCTTGGGCCGGGTGACGGTGAGCGGGCGCATGCGCTTGCCGAGGCCGGCAGCCATCACCATCGCCGTCTCGGGCATGGCGACGTTCGGGTTCGGGCGGATCGAATAGGTAGCGGAGGGTTTCATGCCCCGGTCTTATGCCTTGGTCAGTGCGAGGGGATCGCCGCGCAGATCGAGCGGGATATTGGCTTCGAACCAGTCGGCAACCGGCTTCAATGCCGGGTGCTGGAGGTCGCGGTTGAGATAGGTCCAGACGCGCGGGCAGAGACCCGGATAGCGCGGCTTGCCGTCGCGCTGCCACAGGCGGGTGAAGATGCCGACGATCTTGGCGTTCCGCTGCGCGCCGAGCACATGATAGGCGACGTCAAAGGCATCGCCGGCGCCGGTGATGCGCTTGTAGCGATCAAGCATCGCGGTCTCGAGGCTCTCGGGCACGTCGCGGCGGGCGTCCTGCAGCAGCGAGACGAGGTCATAGGCGGGATGGCCCGCCAGTGCGTCCTGGAAGTCGAGCAGGCCCAAGGTTTCCGCGCTACCGTCGATCAGCATGAGATTCTCGACATGGTAGTCGCGCAGCACCGTGACAGGCGTGTGACCCGTGAGCACCGGCGCAAGCACCTCGTCCCACGCCTTGCGGTACCCGTCGAGGTCGACCTCGAGGCCGAGCGCGGGGCAATACCATTCGGGGAGCAGGTTCGCCTCGCGGTGATATTCGGCGAGGCTATAGGGCTTGAGCATCTCGGCCGCCGGATATTCGGCGAGGCGGATGATCAGGTCGATCGCTTCCTCATAGAGGCGCAGCTCGCTCTCGGGCGCGGCGTCGACGGTCTCGCGCATGCGGGCGTCGCCGAAATCCTGGATCAGCACCAGGCCCTCGGTCAGGTCCTCGTGGAGGATCTCGGGCGCGGCGAAGCCATGTGCGGTGAGCCAGCGGGCGATGTTGATGAAGGGCCGCGGGTCCTCGTGCGGAGGCGGCGCGTCCATCAGGATCGCGGTGCGGTCATGCTCGACCACGCGGAAATAGCGGCGGAACGAGGCGTCGCCGGCGAGCGGGCGGATCTCGGCTCCGCCCCAACCGGCGGCAACAAGGAAGTCGGGTGCCGCGGCGGGCGGATTCATGTCAGGAACCATCGGTCCTTCCATGCCGCCGGCACCTTCGCTGTCAAGGCGCGCGCGCCGTCCGGTGCAACATCGAGGGACAACCACAGCGCATCGTGCCACGCGGCCTCACCCAGACGCTCGGGCCATTCGACGATCAGCAGCGAATCATAGCGGGCATCTTCGAGACCCAGTTCCTCGGCTTCGGAGGGATCGTCGAGGCGATAGAGATCGACGTGAAGGACCGGGAAGCGGACCTCGGGCGGCTCGTAGGGCTGGACGATCGCGAAGCTGGGCGACGGCGCCTCCCCTTCGAGGCCGAGCGCCGCGAGCAGGCCGCGGGCGATGCTGGTCTTGCCCGCGCCGAGCGGGCCGGACAACGCGATGACGTCGCCCGGCCGGGTGAGTTCGGCGAGCTTGCGGCCGAGGGCGTGGGAGTCTTCGGGGGTGTGTAGGAGCATCATCTTTAAAATCCTCCCCGAGCTTGTCTCGGGGAGGGGGACCATTCGCGCAGCGAATGGTGGAGGGGCGCGACGGTGAAACCGGCGCGTTGCGCCGGCCCCTCCACCACCGGCTTCGCCGGCGGTCCCCCTCCCCCAGCAAGCTGGGGGAGGATTTGAAGGGCGCCCTCCCTCATCGCCGCGGCAGCTCCACGGTGACCAGCGTGCCCTCGCCCGGTTCGGAGATCAGCTCGATCCGCCCGCGATGCGCTTCGACGAACTGCTTCGCGAGCGGCAGGCCCAGCCCCAGCGAGCGCTGGCTGCCGCGGGCATTGCCGAACTGGGCGAAGCGATCAAAGGCGGTGGCGACCTGTTCGGGGCTCATGCCCGGGCCGTTGTCCGAGACGATCACCCGCGCCACCCGGCTATTGCCGTCGAGATGGAGCAGCACCCTGCCCTGCTCGGGCGTCTGCGAGACGGCGTGGCGCAGGAGATGCTCGATCACCTGACGGATGCGGCGCGCATCGCCGGTGATCGTGCCGGCGGTGCCGGCATTCTCGACCACCAGCTCGATATGCTTGGCCTTGGCGAGCGGCGCGATCACTTCGGCGGCGTTCTGCGCCGCGTGCTCGATATCAACCGGCGCTTTCTCCAGCGGCGAGCCTTCGCTCTGGGTGAGATCGAGCACTTCGTCGATCATCGTGCCGAGCCGATCGACCGAGACCAGGATCGCTTCCGAATATTCCTGCCCGCTTTCCGAAAGCTGGCCCGCAAAGCCGCCGTTCAGCATCTCGGCAAACCCCTTGATCGACGTCAGCGGGGTGCGCAGTTCGTAGCTCATATTGGCGAGGAACGCCGTCTTGACCCGGTCCGCCGCCTCCAGCGCCTCGTTGCGGGCGCTCAAAGCACGCTCGGCGCGGTGATGATCGGTGGTGTCGAGCATCGTCACCAATGCATTGCCATCGGGCAGCGGCACTGCGGTCACATCGAAATGCCGGCCATCGGCAAAGGCGATGCTCGAACCGCGCGACTGGCGCTCCTGCGCGGCGATGCGGATCAGATCGCCGATGATGTCGGCGCGCGATGCCTTGCGGAGCTTCGGCCCGAAGGCGCGAACGAGCTGCGGCACCTGCGGATGCCCGTCGAGAAACGCGTCCTCGAAGCCCCAGACCTGGCGGAACTTGCGGTTCCACAACTGCAGCCGCCCCTTGCCGAACACGGCGACCGCCTCTGCAAGGCTCTCCAGCGTGGCGGTGCGCACCTGCTGCATCTCGCCATGCTCGCGCTGCAGCTCGAACTGCTGGGTCTGATCCTCGAACAGCAGGAGCAGCCCGCCTTCGGGCAGCGGCTGGGCGACCACGCGCATATGGGTGGTGCCGAGGCTCCACGTCTCTTCGATTGCATCGGCGGAGACGAACCATTGCGCCCGCTCCGCCCGCCAGGCCGGATAATCGCGCACCTCGGGCAGGCGATTGGCTTCGCGCATGCGATCGAGCACGCGGTCGAACTCGGGACGATCGGCCAGCCACTCGTTGCGGATCGCGAACATCCGGCGGAACGGCTGGTTCGCGAAGATCAGGCTGCGATCGGCGCTGAACTGCGCCACGCCAGCCGAGATCCGGTCGAGCATCGCGCGCTGGGCGGCGGCGAAGCGCTTGAGGCCGACACGGGCCTGCTCCAGTTCCTCGACATCGACCGCGAAGCCGGCGACGCCGCCGGTGGGCAGCGGCATGTCGTGCAGGCGCAGCATCCGTCGCTTGCCGCCGATCGTGGCGGGCATCGCCGCGGTCTGCGGCTCCCCGGTGTCCCGCGCGATCGCGGCATTGGCGAGCGGACCGCCCATGCCGACGCCCTCGATCAGCTCGAGCCCGCGCTCGACCACATCTTCGGAATCCTTGCCCTCGACCGCTTCGACATAGGCCGAGTTGACCATGAGCAGGCGAAGATCGGCGCCGCGATACCACATCGGCATCGGGGCGGCCTCGATCAGCGAGGTGAGCGCATCGAAGGCGGCGCGCAGCCGGGTCGCCTCGCGCTGGAGGCGGTTGATCTCGTCCTGGCTCTCCGTCGCGTCGAGGAACCACAGCACGACGCCGCCAGGGGCGTTGGCCGATTGCGGCGCGCGCTCGCCGATCACCAGCAGAGCCCGCTCCGATCCGCGCGCGCGGACGGAGAGGCCGAAGGGCTTGCCGGCCTTTTGGGCAGCGGCGACATGCACGCCGAGCGCATCGGCATCCTCGGCCAGCAGGCCAACATCCGTCCCGTGAAGATCGGCGAGTTCGCGCGGCAGCTCACGGAACCCGAGCCAGTCCCCCAGCCGGCGCGACAGTTCGAGCCGGCCATCGGCGCGCACCAGCATCGCCTGTGCCGGCGAACCGCTGATCAGCGCGGCGAGACGGGCATTGGCTTCGGCGATGGTGGCGGCTTCGGCGCGCGCGCGCAGGCCGACGAACAGCGCCCACATGCTGCCAATGACGAGCAACGCCAGCACGGCGCCTGCCACGATGGCAGCAGATTGCGTGATGTGGATCAACGCCAGTCTCTTGTGCCGCCAAACGAATGCATCGCCCACCCTTAAGCGAATAGCAGTCCCGGCGGAAAGCTCCCGGCAAAGAAAAAGGGACTGCCACGCGGCACAGGGATCGGCGGACAGCGAGAAGTCGTCGCGGCGGTGCCGGACCGCAAAGCATATGCCGTGACCGGAGCGCGCCATATGCCCAGATCATAAAAAAGGGGCCCCGATTGCTCGGAGCCCCCTTCTCATTCCTGAAGTCAGATCAGAACTTGGCGGTCGTGCTGATGAAGAACGTCCGGCCGATGTAATCGTAACCCGAGTACAGCGGCGTGTTGCCGATCACGTTGGTCCAGCCAACGCTGGTCTGCGGCGGAGCGCTATCGAACAGGTTACGCACGCCTGCGGTCAGGGTGAACTTCTCGAGCGAGAAGGTCGCCGAGACGTTGTGCAGGAAGTAGTTCGGAACCTTCCAATAGTAGTTCTCGCGATAGAAGGCCTCTGCGTCCGGATCATAGATACCGGTGCCCGAGTCGATCGCGGCAACATGGTAGGTGCGCTTCTTGTCCCCGGCGATCCAGTCCAGGCCATAGTGGAGGCTGAAGCGATCGACGCGGTAACCCGCGTTGAACGAGCCGCTCCAGTCCGGCGTGGTGATGGTGCCGTTCTGATCGATCACGGGATCGCCATCGAACAGCTGGGTCGACTGCTCGAGATACTTGGAGACCGCAGCGTTGAACGTGAACCGGCCCGGACCGACCTTGACCGCATAGTCGAGGTTGAACTCGAGGCCGCGACGGATGTCGGTCGACAGGTTCAGGTAGCTGGTGGTGACCGTCAGAGCACCGCTGGCTTCACGATCGACCAGACGGCAATAGCCGGCATTCGGATCGAACGCAGCTGCGCCGTAGCACAGGCTGAGGATCGCACCGGCGCTGAGCTGGCTGACGCCATTCTTCACGCGGATGTCGAAATAGTCAGCCGACAGCTGCAGCACACCGAGGCTCGACGGGATCGGCGCGAGAAGGACCGCACCAGCCGAGAAGTTGGTCGAGGTCTCGGCACGCAGACCGGTCGCCGCACCACCCACACCGAGGGTCTTCACGCCACCGGTCTGGAGGAAGTTCGTCGGGTTGGCGGTGTCGTTGTTCGGCAGGCCGATCGAAGCGCAATTCTGCACGATGATCGGGTTCGAGCTGCTGCGATAGTCGTCACACGGATCCGACGAAGCGCCGAGGAAGCCGCTGGTCGCGCCGACATACTGCTCTGCGAGCGCCGGAGCACGGTAGGACGTGCCATAGCTTGCGCGGAAGCCGATTGCCTTGACCGGACGATATTCGCCCTGGAACTTGTACGTCGTGTTCGAACCATAGGAACGATAGTTGGTGTATCGTGCCGACGCGTCGAAGGCGAGGCGATAGGCGAACGGCACGTCCGAGAGCAGCGGCGCGTAGATTTCGCCGAACAGTTCCCAAACGCGATCGCTGCCCACGGTCGGCGTTGCCGACGAGTAGTTCAGCATGTTGCCGTTGATGCTGTCCGCACCCGGCTGGTCGTTGATGCTGTTGCTGCGATATTCCGCACCCAGAGCGAGCGAGAGATCGCCGCCGGGGAGCTTGAACAGCGGACCGCCAACGTTGAACGACATGTCGAACTCACGATACTTCGTGTGACCGGTGACGTTCTGCTGGATATAGTTGCGATAGGCGTCCGGCAGGTTGCCCGAGACAACGGCGGCGGTAAGCGCCGGCGCTGCAACGCAGTTCGGATCGCTGCCGCCAATCGCGGTGCGGCATGCATACACGCCCGGCGCGGTCTGAACGACGTCCATCGACTTGGCGATGCGGTCGATCAGGAACTGGTCACCCGAATAGGTGCCGTCGTTGAACGACTTGGCGAAGTACAGGTCGTACTTCCAGCGATCGAAGAAGAAGTTGCCGCGCAGGCCGCCGGCGGCGCGCACGAAGCTGACGTCCTGCTTGGTGCCGAGCAGGCCATAGCCGATGAACGCACGCGCACCGATGTTCGCGCCGTTGGTGGTGTTGGTCGGCAGGCCGAAGTTGCCGGTGTTGATCGGGCGACCGGTGGAGGCCGTGATCCCGTCAAGCAGCGGGCTGAACTGCGGATAGTCGAGCGACAGCTGACGGAAGCTGATCGTCGAGCTGTGACGCTGGCTTCCCAGAACCTCGACATAGAGCTCGGCATCGCCGAGCGCCTGCAGCTCGTAGCTGGCCTGCAGATAGCCGGTGTACTTCTCGACCGGCGAGATCAGGTCTTCCTTGAGCAGGCGCGGGTCGAACGAGGTACGGTCATAGGTGCCGACGCCTTCGAAGCCGCGAACGCCGGTGCCGATTGCGGAATTCGGACGGAAGCGGTTGAAGTTGCCAGTGGCACCCGAGGTAGCGCCGATCGCCGACTGGGTGGGCAGACCGAGCGTGTTGATCGTGACGCCGCCATTGTCGACGGTCCAGCACTTCGAGCGGCCAGTGGCCGGATCGATGAAGTCGCCCGAACCGAAGCCCTGGCCATCGGTCAGATAGCCGGTGATCGGGCACTGGGCCCACTTCGCATCACCGACGGTGAGGCGCTCGCGGCGGCTGTACTCGGCCGAACCGATCAGCTTGAGACGGTCACCCTGATAGCCGAACGAGGCCGACAGCGTGTAGTCCGAGCCGGCGCCGACCTGCGGCACATTGGCCTGGGCCGACAGCGTGATGCCCTTCAGCTCGGTATCGGTGAGGATGTTGATGACGCCGGCAACCGCGTCCGAACCGTAGATCGACGATGCGCCGGCCTTGAGGACTTCGATGCGGCTCACCAGCGCGGTGGGCAGCACGTTGAGATCGCTCGCGATGACGTTGCCCTGCGTACCCGCCGGCTGGAGACGGTGGCCGTTCAGCAGGACGAGCGTGCGCGCCGGCCCGAGGCCGCGCAGACCAACGGTGTTGGTGCCGGTGCCGCCGTCGACGACGAAGCCGCCATAGGAATTGTTGATCTGTGCTGCGCCCTGGGTGACTGCAACGCTCTGCAGCGCGTCAGCCGTGCTGGCATAGCCCGATGCCGTCAGATTTTCCTTGGTGAGGACGGTGAGACCTTCCATCCCGTTGAACGCGTTCGGCCTCGGAATGAGCGAGCCGGTGACCACGATGGTCTCTTCCTGGTCCGCGGTGCTGTCGGCCTGTGCGGGCGGCGTCTGGTCGGCCGAGCTCTGCGCCCAGGCCGTCCCGGTGGTCATTGCCAACGCGAGAACAGACGTCGAAACCAGCGCCGCACGGCGCTTGATAGTAGCGATCATCAAGTATTGCCCCTTGTTCATATTATCGGGGCCACCTGATCCTGCCGGCCCCGAGAAGCCTCATCGGTTCCATAGGTTTATTGCTGGACTGTTGCTCGCGTTGTTACACAGCGAAGGATAAGGTTGCAGCAGCCGCCTCGGTCGGGGAAAATGGCGATTAAGTTACAATATGCGATATTTCCGCAACACCAGACAGGCACCGCGCGCAATCCGGTTGCGCAAAAGCCAGCCCTGACAGGCCTTTCGCACCCGCAGCAATAATCCAGACCGATTCGGGCAGCGCAGAAAGCCGCGGACCCGATTGCCGAGGCAGGCGTGCACATCCGCTCCGCTGACTGCATCTCGCTCAAGCACAAAAAAGGGCGCCCGCTCATCGCGGACGCCCCTCCTGGCATGCGAATGCCGGAAATCAGTAGCGATAGTGATCCGGCTTGAACGGCCCCTCGACGGTGACGCCGATGTAATCCGCCTGCTTCTGGGTCAGCTTGGTCAGCTTCACGCCGAGCTTGTCGAGGTGCAGCGCAGCGACCTTCTCGTCGAGGTGCTTCGGGAGCACATAGACGTCGTTCTTGTACGTCTCCGACTTGGTCCACAGCTCGATCTGGGCGAGGACCTGGTTGGTGAAGCTCGACGACATCACGAACGACGGGTGGCCGGTCGCGTTGCCGAGGTTCACCAGGCGGCCCTTCGAGAGCACGATGATCTTCTTGCCATCCGGGAACTCGACTTCGTCGACCTGCGGCTTGATCTCGGTCCACTTGAAGTTGGCGAGGCCGGCGATCTCGATCTCGCTGTCGAAGTGGCCGATGTTCGAGACGATCGCCATGTTCTTCATCGCGCGCATGTGATCGACGGTGAGAACGGCTTCATTGCCGGTGGCGGTGACGAAGATGTCGGCGCGGGTGGCGGCCTCTTCCATCGTTACGACTTCATAGCCTTCCATCGCCGCCTGCAGCGCGCAGATCGGATCGACTTCAGTAACCAGCACGCGGGCGCCGCCGTTGCGGAGCGACGCGGCCGAGCCCTTGCCGACGTCACCGAAGCCGGCGACGCAGGCGACCTTGCCGGCGAGCATCACGTCGGTGGCGCGACGGATCGCGTCGACCAGCGATTCCTTGCAGCCATAGAGGTTGTCGAACTTCGACTTGGTGACGCTGTCGTTCACGTTGATCGCCGGGAACGGGAGCTTGCCCTTCTTCGACAGCTCATAGAGACGGTGCACGCCGGTGGTGGTCTCTTCCGAGACGCCCTTGATCGTGGCGACGGTCTTGGTGAGGTAGCCCGGACGCTCGGCGAGGAAGCGCTTCAGCGTGGCGACGAAGATCTCTTCCTCTTCGTTCGACGGGGTGAACAGCTCTTCACCCGCCTCGACGCGCGCGCCCCACAGCGCGAACATGGTGGCGTCGCCACCGTCGTCGAGGATCATGTTGCAGGTCTGGTCCTGACCCCAGTCGAAGATGCGGATGACATAGTCCCAATACTCTTCCAGCGTCTCGCCCTTGACGGCGAAGACGGGGATGCCGGCCTCGGCGATGGCGGCCGCGGCATGGTCCTGGGTCGAGTAGATGTTGCAGGTCGCCCAGCGCAGCTCGGCGCCGAGCTCCTTGAGGGTCTCGATCAGCACGGCGGTCTGGATCGTCATGTGCAGCGAGCCGGTGATGCGCGCGCCCTTGAGCGGCTTCGAGGCGCCGAACTCGGCGCGGAGCGCCATCAGGCCCGGCATTTCGGTCTCGGCGATCTCGATCTCCTTGCGGCCAAAGGCGGCAAGCGAGAGGTCCTTGATGACATAGTCCTTGTCGAGCACGGTAGCCACGAGCTGTCTCCAGATGTGAATCAGTTGCGCGCCGGGAATCGCCGGCCGCGATGCGGGGCGCCCTACAGGCTTCGCCGCAGCGGTGCAATCCGAATATAAAGATATCTTTATATGTCTCGGCGAGCCGGTCTTTGTGCGGGTCGTGCGGGCATGATAACCTCGCCCCATGCACTGGCTGATGCTTCCGCTCGCAACGATCACCGCTCCCGCCGAACCGACACAGCAGCACTATCCCCTCCCCTGTTTCTACGCCCCGCAAGGCGGCGAGCTCGATACCTTCCAGGATTGCGCGGCGCAGGCGGACGACGGGACGATCCGGCTGGCACCGGCGCACCGCGCCAAGCTCGACTTCGACAAGGACGGGCTGGCCACGATCCATGTCGGCAAAAGCTTCCATTATGTCGCCCGTAACGGCCGCAGCGCGCCGGTGATGACGATGGACAATGGCGCCGATCCGTTCGTGAACGGCCGGGCCCGTTCGGAATGGCAGGGCAAGATCGGCTATATCGACCGGTCGCTGCGACTGGTGATCGCGCGGCGGTATGACGGGGCGATGCCGTTCGAAAAGGGCTTTGCCGAGGTTTGCATGGGGTGCGCGCTGGCGGGGGATGGCGAGCATCACTGGTACACTGGCGGGCGGTGGCTGCGGGTGGACCGGGCCGGGCGGGAGCTGACCGGGAAGCGGTGACCGGCTCCCATCTCCCTCCCGTCACCCCGGCCTTGCGCCGGGGTCCACCGGAAGGCGAGTCATGGACAAGAGCTTCGAGGCCATCCGGCGCGGCACAGAGGCCCCCGGCACAAGGCCGGGATGACGGTCAGGACGCCCAAAGCATGATATAAAGACATAAAGATTTCTTTATATCACTCTTGACGAACCATCCCGACCAGCGGATGCTTAAGGTGTCGAGGTTCTTCCACCGGGCTCACACCCGCGTGGAAGCTAAGACGGGAAGCCGGTGCGAATCCGGCGCTGCCCCCGCAACTGTAAGCGGCGAGCGGCGGTCCAGCATGTCACTGGGGGCAACCCTGGGAAGACGGATCGTCCGCGCTGACCCGCAAGCCAGGAGACCTGCCTTCGACGCGATAACGTCCACCGGCGGGGTGCCCGGTCTGGCCGCTTGCTTGCCGCGGCCGGGCCATCCGTCCGTTCGCGGTGCGTGTGCGTGTCCATGCCGGTCTCCCCCGCCCTTCATCGGGGTATGAAGACCATGACCGTCACTGTTGCCACGCTCGGCTTTCCGCGGATCGGTCCGCGGCGCGAGCTGAAATTCGCTCTCGAGAAATTCTGGAGCGGCAAATCCACCGAAGCCGAACTCCTCGATTCCGCCGCGGGCCTGCGCGCCGCCGCCTGGGCCCGCCAGGCCGCACTCGGGGCTGACTGGCTTCCGTCGAACGACTTCTCCTTCTACGACCATGTGCTCGACACCAGCCTGATGCTGGGTGCCATCCCGGAGCGCTACGGCGTCGCCGCGGGCACCGCCGACCTCAGCACCTATTTCGCGATGGCGCGCGGCACCACGGGTGAGAGCGCGAGCTGTGCGCACGGCCATGGCCACACCGCGCAGGAGATGACCAAATGGTTCGACACCAATTACCACTATATGGTGCCCGAGCTGGTCGTGGGGCAGCAGCTGTCGCTCTCCTCCTCCAAGATCGTCGACGAATATCGCGAGGCCAGGGCGCTCGGCTATGAGACCCGTCCCGTGCTGCTCGGGCCCATCACCTGGCTGAGCCTGGCCAAGGGGCGCGACGTCGATCCCTTCGATTTCCTCGACGAAGTGCTTGGTCTCTATTCGGCGGTGCTGACGCAGCTCCAGCATGCCGGGGCCGAATGGGTGCAGATCGACGAGCCGATCCTCGTCACCGACCTCAGCGATCGCCAGCGCGCGGCGATCACCCGCGCCTATGCCAGGCTGCCGCGCCTCGGCCTGAAGATCATGCTCGCCACCTATTTCGGCGCGCTGGAGGACAATCTGACGCTGGCGGTGAACCTGCCGGTGGCAGGGCTGCACGTGGATCTCGTCCGCGCGCCCGACCAGCTCGACAAGCTGCTGGTGGCGGCACCCAGGGGGCTGCTGCTGTCCCTCGGCGTGATCGACGGTCGCAACATCTGGCGGGCCGACCTGGAAAAGCTGCTCGACCGACTGGAGCCGATCGCGGCAACGCGCGACCTGGTGCTCGCTCCGTCCTGCTCGCTGCTCCATGTGCCGGTGGATCTGGCACTGGAAGCGAAGCTTGACGACGAAGTGAAGCAGTGGCTCGCCTTCGCGGTACAGAAGATCGACGAGCTGGCGACCCTCAAGGACGCGCTCAATGGCGGGCGCGACTGGGTTGCGCAGAAGCTCGCCATCTCGAGCCGGGCTGCGGCCGCGCGCAAGGTCTCGCCACGCATCCACGATCCGAAGGTGGCGGCGCGGATGGCGGCAGTGACGGCGGCGATGCGCGAACGAGCCTCGCCCTATGCCGAGCGTGCCGTGGCACAGGCGGAAGTCCTCGACCTGCCGCCCTTCCCCACCACCACGATCGGCTCGTTCCCGCAGACCGCCGAGGTGCGCCATGCGCGCGCCGAGCACAATCGCGGCAATCTCGACAGCGCGGCGTACGAACAGTTCCTGCGCGAGGAGACCGAACGGACGATCCGCTGGCAGGAGGAAGCCGGGCTCGACATGCTGGTGCATGGCGAGTTCGAGCGGAACGACATGGTCCAGTATTTCGGCGAGCAGCTCGCCGGTTTCGCCTTCACGGTGAATGGCTGGGTCCAGTCCTATGGCTCGCGCTGCGTGCGGCCGCCGATCCTCTATGGCGACGTCTCGCGCCCCGAGCCGATGACGGTGGAATGGTGGCGCTATGCCCAGTCGCTGACGGACAAGCCGATGAAGGGCATGCTCACCGGGCCGGTGACGATCCTCAACTGGAGCTTCGTGCGCGACGACCAGCCGCGCTCGGCGTCGTGCCAGCAGATCGCGCTGGCGATCCGCGATGAGGTGCTCGATCTGGAGGCAGCCGGCTGCAAGGCGATCCAGATCGACGAGGCAGCGCTGCGCGAAGGCATGCCGCTGCGCCGGCGCGACTGGGCGGCCTATCTCGACTGGGCGGTGGACGCCTTCCGCCTGACCGCGGCTGGCGTGGGCGACGCGACGCAGATCCACACGCATATGTGCTATTCGGAGTTCAACGACATCCTGCCGGCGATCGGCGCGATGGATACCGATGTGATCTCGATCGAGACGGCACGTTCGCAGATGGAACTGCTCGAGGGCTTTGCCGCCTATCGCTACCCGAGCGCGATCGGGCCGGGCGTCTATGACATCCACGCGCCGCGCGTGCCGGGCGTGGACGAGATGGTGGAACTGATGCGGCTCGCCCAGGCACATCTTGCGCCCGAGCAGCTCTGGGCGAACCCTGACTGCGGGCTCAAGACCCGGAAATGGGAGGAAGTGAAGCCGGCGATCGACGCGATGGTCGCGGCGGCGCGGGCATTGCGCGTCCGCGTGGCCGAGCCGGCCTGACAAATGGTACCGCCCGGCTGACGTGCAGCCGGGCGGTAACTTCGCCGGAAATGGTGGTACCCCAATTTTTGGCCGGTGACTGGCACCTCGGAACCGCAGTATCTGCGCAGCGTCACTTCACCTGTTGCGAGTATCCCATGCTCAGCGTCCTTGCATCCGCCCTGCTTCTCTCGCTCGCTCCCGCCCAGGCCACCGATCCGCAGGACAGCGCCGGCATCATCAGCAATGGCGGCAATCCGGGGGGCGATGCCCGGGCCTGGGCCGCAATGATGCGCAACTATCCCGAGCAGGTGAAGACGAATTGCTGGAAGCTCGGCTGCATGATCATCATCAACGAGACCCCGGGCTATGAGGTGATCGGCTTCTATGTCGACTCAGCCAGCCCGGGCCGCTCGCCGCGCTGGAGCGACAACCAGATGGGCAATGCCCTGCAGCCGCTCCAAGCGACGCTGCGCTTCAAGAATGGCGGGCCCAAGACCTGCAACCTGCCCGTGCGCTTCGTGCTGCGCCAGCGCGAGACGCATGAGAAAATGGAAGTGAACACCACGGGCAGCTTCTGCTCGACCCCGCATCAGGATTCGGTGGTGCGGATCAAGGCGCTGGAAGGCAAGGTGTATGTGCGGGGCGATGACGAGGCGCCTCCGGCCGACGCCACGCACTGAGCCGGGGTCAGCTACACCAGAGGACCGACTTGACCAGATGGGGCCTGGGGCAGGCTCGTCCAAGGGGAAGCGGGAGCTTCTGGCCGGGCCGCCATAGCCCCAGCCGCTGCTGGATGTTGGGCATCTCCGCGTCGATCACCGCCAGCGGGTTGCCGTCGCCATAGCGGGTCGCGCTGCGATAGCGGAACGCCTGACGATAGCGCAGCCCGGCGTCCGGCTTGCTGAGCGAGACCCAATAGCCATAGGGCGCATCGCTTGTCGGCTCGGCGAAGATCACCGCGCCCTTGAGCGGGCCTTCGGCGACATAGCGGACCTCCTCATTGTTGTTGCGGCCGGTGCGCTGCGCATAGGCCGTGACGAAACCGTCCTTCTCCGCGTCATAGGCGAGCAGCCGGGTGGCGACGCGCTGGTTGCCATTGCCGCTATGGACGCTCGCAACCTGCAGGAGCAGCAGCGCGCGGCCGGGCACCGGATGCACGATCACCGGCGAGACCAGATAATGCGGCGCGACAAAGGGATCGTCGCCCCCTTCGCCCAGCAAATCGCCAAGGCCCGGCTGACAGGTGCGGCCGGCATCCCTGGTCAGGCAGAGCGTGATCGCGCCGGGCTCCTGGTTGCCGATGACGCTTTCCGCATCCGGCCCCTGGGTGGCGATCAAGCGCCAGGGCGAACGCGTGCCGAAAGGCTTGGCAAGATCGATCGAGGCGACGACCTTTCCCTCAGGCGCGGTTGCGGGCGCGGCGCCGGCGAGCGATGCTCCGGCAAGCAGCAGCAGCAGCTTCACGCGGTGCCCGCGCTGTTCGCAAGCAGGCGCGGATCGATGCCCGCGCCAGCAAAGGCGACGGTCCAGCGATCCTCGGCATCGATGTCGTAGATCAGGTCGGGCGTACCGGCGGTGTTGAACCAGCCATGGCGCGCCATCTCGCTGTCGAGCTGGCCCTCGCTCCAGCCGGCATAGCCGAGCGCAACCAGATATTTGGACGGACCGGTGCCCTCCGCGATCGCGCGCAGCACGTCGATCGTGCCCGACAGCGCCCAGCGCCCGCCGACATCGATCGTATCCTGCCCGCCCCAGTCGGGCGAGTGGAGGACGAAGCCGCGCCGCGGCTCGACCGGGCCGCCGAAATGCACCGGCGTGTCGGGCGCCTCGCCGGGCTCGATCTCGAACTGTTTGAGAAGATCGTGCAGCGTCAGCCCCTCGATCGTGTCGCCGATGCCGATGCCGAGCGCCCCTTCGTCGTCATGCGCGCACATCGCGATGATCGCGCGTTCGAAACGGGGATCGCCGATGCCCGGCATGGCGAGGAGGAACTGGCCGGTGAGGAAATTTGTCGAGTCCATGGACGATCAACGTAGCCGCACCACTTCAGCTCCGCACGCTTGAAAATCGCACGGTACAAGCCGATTGGAACAGCGACTCAATTCCCGAGGAGAGAGAAGAATGACCATCCAGGTTGGCGACCGCATCCCCAGCGTCAATTTCGTCAAGGTGACCGAGGGCGGCCCGGAGCAGATCGCTTCGGACGAGTTTTTCGCCGGCCGCAAGGTGGCGATCTTCTCGGTGCCGGGTGCCTTCACCCCCACCTGCTCGGCCAAGCACCTGCCGGGCTTCGTCGAAAAGGCCGACGAGATTCTCGCCAAGGGCGTGGACGAGATCGCCTGCACCGCAGTCAACGACGCGTTCGTGATGGGCGCCTGGGGCAAGGCCAGCGGCGTCGAGGGCAAGGTGACGATGCTTGCCGACGGCAATGGCGACTTTCCGAAGGCGCTGGGCCTGACCATGGACGGCTCGAAGTTCGGCATGGGCACGCGCGGCCAGCGCTTCTCGATGCTGGTCAATGACGGCGTGGTCGAACAGCTTCACGTCGAGGCGCCGGGCCAGTTCGAAGTGAGCTCGGCCGAGTATCTTCTCGGCAAGCTGTGAGCTGAAAGCGCCGGAAGCACGGAGGCGTAACGGAACCGCGAAGGGCTCGCCGAGTTGATTCGGCGAGCTTTTCAGAAAGGGACCGACATGGCCGATACCGAAACTGCCAACGCACTTCCCGAGACCATCGAAGAAGCCAAGGCGGAAGCAAAGAGCTTCCTCGCCCAGGCGCAGGACGCGATCGGCGGCGCCGTCGATGCGACCGTCACCGCGGTGAAGGAGCATCCGATCGCCGCTGCGGGCATCGCCGCCGGCGTAGCCGCCGCAGTAGGCGGTGCCGCCTATGCCGCCACCCAGCTGGGCGGCGACAAGGAGCCTGCGGCCAAGCCGGCCAAGGCCAAGAAGTAATCCAAAATCCTCCCCCAGCTCGCTGGGGGAGGAATTGGCTGGCCAGTCTTGCCAGCGTCATCTTTGCGCACTAGCCCTGCAAGATGACTCAAGCATCCGACATCGTCGCCGATCTCGAGCGCCTCTACAACGCCTCGGTCGATCGCCTCAAAGCAGCCCTCAACCGCTACATCAGCGAAGGTACGCCGCCGAGCCCGGAAGACCGGAGCGACGGCAGCTTCGCCTATCCCGAGCTGCGCGTCACCTATCGCGGCGGCAAGGACCGCAATCGCCCCACCCCGCGCCGCTCGTTCGGCCGGCTGGTCGAGGAAGGCGAGTACCGCATCTCGGTCACGCGCCCGGCGATGTTCAGCCGCTATCTGATCGAGCAGCTGACCTTCCTGATCGAGGACTATGACGTCGAGGTCCATGCCGTCACCGGGCGGCAGGAGATCCCTTTCCCCTATGTGCTCGACCCGAGCCACATCGCCGCGATGGACCAGATCTCGGTCACCGAGCTGGGCCGCCACTTCCCGGCGACCGAGCTGGCGCATATCGGCGACGAGATCGCCGACGGGCTGTGGATCTCGAACGACGAGGTCCGCCCGCTCGCGCTGTTCGACGGGTTGCGCACCGATTTCTCGCTGGCGCGCCTGCGCCACTATACCGGCACCCCGGTCGAGCATTTCCAGCAGTACATCCTGTTCACCAACTATCACCGCTATGTCGACGAGTTCGTCCGCTGGGCGGTCGACCAGCTTGGCGAGGACTCGCGCTTCACCGGCGTCTCGGGCGCGGGCGGCATTCTGGTCGAGGCCGGGGACGATACCGACCGGCTGCTCAACGACACCTCGGCATGGCGGCGGCACCAGATGCCCGCCTATCACCTGATGGCCAAGGACGGCTCGGGCATCACGCTGGTCAATATCGGCGTCGGCCCGTCCAACGCCAAGACGATCACCGATCACCTCGCAGTGCTCCGCCCCGAAGCTTGGCTGATGATCGGGCACTGCGGCGGCCTGCGCCCGAGCCAGCGGATCGGCGACTATGTCCTCGCCCACGCCTATCTGCGCGATGACCACATCATGGACGATGTGCTGCCGCCCGAGATTCCGATCCCCGCCATCGCCGAAGTCCAGCTCGCGCTGGCCCGTGCCGCCGGCACCATCTCCGGCCAGTCGGGCGACGAGCTCAAGCAGCGGCTGCGCACCGGCACGATCGTCACCACCGACGACCGCAACTGGGAGCTGCGCTACTCGCAATCGGCGCTGCGCTTCTCGCTGAGCCGCGCGGTGGGCATCGACATGGAGTCGGCCACACTCGCCGCCCAGGGCTATCGCTTCCGCGTGCCCTACGGCACGTTGCTCTGCGTCTCGGACAAGCCGCTGCACGGCGAGCTGAAGCTTCCGGGCCAGGCGAATTTGTTCTATGAGCGCGCGATCGCCGAGCACCTCAAGATCGGCATCGAGACCTGCGAGGAGCTGCGCCGCGAAGGCGCCAAGCTCCACTCGCGGAAATTGCGCGCGTTCAACGAGCCGCCGTTCCGGTGACCTCCCGCCCTTGCCATCCTCGCCTTTGGGCGGGGATGACGGGGCCGGACAGGCATCCTATCTAAGTTCGGCGTTCAACCTTGAAGGAGAGCCCCCGTGATCGATCCCGAGGAACAGCCCGAAACCGAAACGCCGCATGCGCACCAGGCCGATGGCACCGACAGCTCGGCCGAATGGGACGCGCAGATCGCCGATGAAGGGATGATCCCCGACAGCGATCCGCCGCAGGAATAAAGAGGCATGACGGCCGACGGGACATAATGGTCCGAACTGGCCCCACATACTTGTTACGCCAGCGTAAAAATGCGCAAAATACTCGCTGCCGACCGAATTCCCTTCGGCCAGACGGGAGTATTTTATGAGGATTATTGGCTTGGCGGCTCTTTCGGCATCTTTGCTGCTGGCAACTGCGCCAGCGTCGAGGGCCGACGATCTTTCCTATGCGCAGTGCCAGAGCATTGCCACGCGGTGCATCAACGCCAACCCTGAGGATTATAACGCCGCGCTCCAGTGCTTCGAGGCCGATGTTGGCGGCGATACCTGCCTGGCCCCCGAGGGACCTCCGAACGATCCCCTGTCGTTCTTCCTTCTCTTCTGGAATGACAACAGCACGCACTGTTCCAGCCGCCTCTGCTTCTGATCCAGGCGGATCGTGGCGCGCGTCCATGTGCCGAACGGACGTTCTTCGATCGACCCAATCCTCCCCCCTTTCGAAGGGGGAGGATTGAAAAGGAGCCGGTCCTTGTCCCTTGCCAGCCCTCAAGCTGAACCTTCTTCTAAAGACCGAGCCGGTTTTCAGCGGCTTAGCTGAAACTCTACCGACAGATTGGCATTCACGGTCACGGTGTCCGAGGCAGCGCCCGGCTTGTTGGCAAACATGCCGACCAGCTCGAGGAAGAAGCTCATCGAGCCGGCAACCATGTCCTGTTTCTCGCTGATCCGCACGATCGACGCCTTGCGCAGTCCCAGCGCGGACGCATAGGCAGCCGCTTCGCCCCGCGCCTTGGCAATGGCGTCCGCCTTGGCCTGACGCGTCGGGCCGACATAATCGTCGAGCAGCGCGATCACGTCGTCATCCATCTTGGCGCTGTTCGCCTCGGCCACCGGCTTGGCAGCGGAAGCCGCGGCCCGGCTGGGCGCGTCGAAGAACACCGTTTCGCTGGCGGTCGACTGCGGCTTCTCGCCATCCTCCTGCGTATCGAGCGAGAAGCTCGGCTTGCCCCGCCCGGTAAAGGCACCGAACAGGCTGGCGAGCGGATTGGAGGCCGCGCCTTGGAGCGGCTGCCCCTCACGCACGCCCTTCGCCGCCAGTGCCGCGACCAGCTTGGCGCGGTTCGACGCCAGCGCAGCCTCCGCCGCCTTCTCGTCCGCGCCCTTGCCGGTGACCTTCACCGAGAAACGGAAGCGATTGGCCGGCACCTTGACCTGTCCGGCGGAGACGATCTCCACGGCGACCGGGCCATCGACCGGCGCAGACTGGGCGAATGCCGCCTGGGGCATGGCAACTACGGCAAGCGTGAGGGCATATTTGAGCATAGCATTACTCCCCTACGAAAAGGGGCGAGCCAGCGGCCCGCCCCTCGAATGATCACCAACCCTGGGGCTGGCCCTTGTTCTGCTGATCGAGCCACTTCTTCAGCGGGGCGAAATATTCCGCCATCGCCTTGCCCGACATTTCACGCGAGCCGGTGAATTCCTGCAGCGCGTCCGGCCAGGGCTTCGAGGCGCCCATCGCCAGCATCTTGTCGAGCTTCGCGCCCACTTCCTTGTTGCCGTAGAAGGAGCAGCGGTGGAGCGGGCCCTTCCAGCCGGCCTGATCGCACGCCGCCTTGTAGAACTGGAACTGGAGCACCCGCGCAAGGAAGTAGCGGGTATAGGGCGTGGTCGCCGGGATATGGAACTTGGCGCCCGGATCGAAGCGGGTCTCGTCGCGCGCCACCGGCGGCACGACGCCCTGATATTGGAGGCGCAGCTTGTCCCAGCCGGCCTGATAGCCATTGGTCGGGATCTGGCCCGAGAACACGCCCCAGCGCCACTTGTCGACGAGCAGGCCGAAGGGGAGGAACGCGACCTTGTCCATCGCCTGGCGGAGCAGCAGGCCGATATCCTTGTCGGCGCTGGGCACCTGGCTCTTGTCGAGCAGGCCGATCTGGACGAGGTAATCCGGCGTGATCGACAGCGCGATGAAGTCGCCGATCGCCTCGTGGAAGCCGTCGTTCGCGCCGTCGAGATAGAGCGTCGACTGCTTGTTGTAGGCGCGCTGATAATAATTGTGGCCGAGCTCGTGATGGATGGTCACGAAGTCGTCGGCATTGACCTTGATGCACATCTTGATGCGCAGATCGTCGACATTGTCGATGTCCCAGGCCGAGGCATGGCAGACCACCTCGCGGTCCGCCGGCTTCACGAACTGCGAGCGCTGCCAGAAGGTCTCGGGCAGCTGCTTGAAGCCGAGCGAGGAATAGAAGCCCTCGCCCGCGCGGACCATCTTGAGATGGTCATAGCCCTTGGCCTTGAGCAGCTCGCCCACGTCATAGCCGACGCTGCCGGCACCGGCAGGGGCGACGATGTCGTAGATATTGCCCCATTCCTGGGCCCACATGTTGCCGAGCAGATCGGCGCGGATCGGGCCCTTGGCCGGCTGGACGGCGTCGCCATATTTCTCGTTGAGCTTGTGCCGCACATAGGTGTGCAGCGCGATGTAGAGCGGCTTGAGATCGTCCCAGATCTTGTCGGTGGTCGCGGCGAAAGCGGCCGGATCCATATCGTAGCCCGAGCGCCACATCGCTCCGACATCGTCATAGCCGAGCCCGGTCGCACCCTGATTGGCGATGCCGACCAGCTTGGCGTAATCGCCGCGCATCGGGGCACCGACATTGTCGTTCCAGCTGACCCACATTTCCTTGAGCTTGGCGGGGTCGCGCTCCTCGCCCATCGCCGCCTCAATGTCCGATCCGTTGATCGGCTTGCCGTTCAGCGTGCCCTTGCCGGCGCCGTAGATGCCGGTGATCTTTGCCGAGAGCCCGGACAGTTCTTCCGCCGCGCCCGCGCGGGTGGGCGCCGGCAGCACGATCTTGTTGCGGAGCATCGCGAGCTTGCGGCTGGTGTCGTAATCGAGGCCGGCGACATTGGCGTACTTTGCGGCACCCAGTGCGAGATCGACCTGCAGCGTGGTGAGCTTGGCGCCTTCGCGCGCCGTCATCGCCTCGGTGTCCTGGGTGATATAGGTGCTGTAGATCCAGTCGGCGCGTGCGGAGATCACGCCCTGTGCGCCGAGTTTCGCCTCGGCATCGGCCACGAACGCCTTGGCGTCGGCGGCGCTGGGCGCCTTGTCCTGCGCGCTGGCGGGCGCAGCAACGAAGGCGGCCGCAAGCGCGAGCGCCGAAATACCGGTACGGATCATGGGAAGGCCCCTCTTATATCTGGATGGGCCGACGATGGAGATGCGTTACCGGGCGGTCAAGCGGCGAAGAAATCGGCGATGGCGCGGCCAAGCTCCGGCCGGGTGACCGCACTCATATGATTGCCGGGAATCTCGACGAAGCTGGCGTTGGGCAGCAGATCGGCCAGATCCTGCGCCGAGCCGTTGTGATCGTCCTCGACGCCGGCGACGACCAGCGTCTCCTCGGTCAGCCGGGCGAGATGCGCTTCCTGGGTATCCACGAAGGTATCGAGCACCGGCAGCAACGCCAGCGGATCGGCCTTGGAGGTCTTGAGGAATGCCTCGGTCAGCCACTCGCTCGAACCGCGTTCGAAGCTGCCGAGATTGGTGAGGACGCGGCGGAAATAGGTGCCCGTGCGCGAAGCGGCGGTGAGGCCGGACAGCCCCATCCCGGCGAGCATCACCTTGCGCGGCGTGGCGCCGCCCTCGACGATCATCCGCACCGTGGTGCGCGCACCGAGCGAATAGCCGCCCAGATCGTAATCGGTGAGGCCTAGGTGCGCGACCAGCGCGAGACCGTCCTGCGCCGTGACGTCCGGCGGATAGCTGGCGGCATCGTGCGGCGCCGCGCTCATCCCGTGACCGCGCAGATCGGGCATGATCACCCGGAAGCCCTTCTCGGCGAGCTTGGCGGCGTGGCCATAGCGGATCCAGTTGATCTCGGCGGTGGAGGCGTAGCCGTGGATCAGCACCGCATCGCGCCCTTCCCCCATCTCGGTCCAGGCCAGCTTGGTACCGTCGAAGCTCTGGAAGCGGTGCGTTTCAATCGGGAAGTCGGCCAACTTTATCCATCCAGCGTTTGACGAGGCTCGGGTTCTCGTCGGTCCGTGATGCCGGCAGGTGGCTCGTGTCAAGCCACGCCCGATGCCAGCTTTCGCACCCCGAATGCTCGGTGGGGACGAAACGGCCGGGCGCATCGAAGCTGCCGACGGTCAGGTCCATATAGGGGTGATCATGCGCTTCGTAAGTGAGCGGCGTGCCGCATTCGCGGCAGAATCCGCGCAGCGCGACCGGCGAGGACGCATGGCGATCGGGCTCGCGCTCCCAGCGGACATCGCCGCGGGGGAAGTTCTTGAAGGCGATCGAAACGCCGCCGGTGGCGCGCTGGCACATGCGACAATGGCAGAGATAGGCGTGGTCGTCGCGCACCATCGCCGTGTAGCGCACGCGCCCGCACTGGCAGCCGCCGGTCATTTCGGTTTCCATGTCTCGCCACTCCCTTGGAACGCTCCGCTCGCCATCCGGCGAAGACGCAGGAGCGCGGCGAATAGTTGCACGCGATGCAACTGCCGCATCGGACAACGCACGCCAGCAACAGATTGCAATAGATAAGCATGCTTATTATGTGCGCGCTATGGCCGAGAGCTTTGGTTTCCTGTTGAGCGACACCGCACGCCTTCTGCGCCGCCGTTTCGACGAGCGGGCGCGCAGCAGCGGTGCGAGCGTGGCGCAGTGGCGCGCGCTGAAGATCCTGTCGCGCCATCCCGGGATGAACCAGGGTCAGCTCGCCGATCAGCTCGAAGTCGAGCCGATCACGGCGTGCCGGATGGTCGACCGGCTGGAGGAAGCGGGCTTTGTCGAGCGCCGCCGCGATCCCGCCGATCGCCGTGCCTGGCGGATCCATGTGACCGACAAGGCCAGCCCGGTGCTCGAGGAGCTGCAGGTGCTGGCCGAGGTGATGATCGAGGACACGCTCCAGGGGCTGACCCCGGAGCAGCGCGAGCAGTTGATCGGCTCGCTGCAGACGGTCCGCGACAATCTGAGCAACATTCAAGAGGGCAAAGAGGCCGCAAATGGCTGACGCAGATCCCAAGATCGAAAAGTCCGAAGAGACGAAGATCACCATCCAGAGCGAAGGTACAGCCGCGCCCGAGGCGCCAGCCAAGCCGAAGCGCAGCCTGTTGCGCCCGCTCCTGATGTTCGGCGTGCCGGCGCTGCTGCTGGCGATCGTCGGCTATTTCTACTTCACCGGCGGCAACAGCGTGTCGACCGACAATGCTTATGTGCAGCAGGACAAGAGCTCGGTCTCGACCGACGTGGCCGGCCGCATCGTCTATGTCGGGGTGAAGGAGAACCAGGCGGTCAAGGCAGGCGACGTGCTGTTCCGCATCGATCCCGAGCCCTACAAGATCGCCGTCGCCCAGGCGCAGGCCGCGATCGCCGCGGCGCAGGTGCAGCTCAACACCGATCAGGTGAGCTTCCAGGGCAAGGGCGCCGACATCCAGGCGGCGCAGGACGCGATCCAGAACGCCCAGGAGAATTACGAGCGCCAGGCCGCGCTGATGAAGCAGGGCTTCACCACCCGCGCCAGCTTCCAGTCGGCCGAGCACGCGCTCGAGCAGGCACGCGCCCAGCTGATGAACGCCCAGTCGAGCGCCAATGAAGCGCGCGCCAAGCTGGCGACAGGTTCCGCCGTGCCCGGCGAGAACCCGCAGATCGCCGCGGCCCGCGTGCAGCTCAACAAGGCACTCCTCGACCTGCAGCGCACCACCGTGGTGGCGCCGGTGGACGGCGTGGTCAGCCAGACCAAGAGCCTGCAGGTGGGCCAGCAGATGATCACCGGCCTTGCCGCCGTGACCATCGTTTCGAACAAGCCGGCCTGGGTGGACGCCAACTTCAAGGAAACCGACCTCAACAAGATGCGCGTCGGCCAGTGCGCGATCGTCGAGCTCGACGCCTATCCCGGCCTGCACCTGAAGGGGCATGTCGAGTCGATCGGCGCAGGCACCGGTTCGGAATTCTCGGTGCTCCCGGCGCAGAACGCAAATGGCAACTGGGTGAAGGTGACCCAGCGCGTGCCGGTGCGCATCGCGATCGACGACAAGAGCCCGCGCGCCCTGATCGCCGGCATCTCGGCCGATGTGAAGGTCGTGTTCAACGGACCCTGCCACTGAAATGGCGACGGCAGCCCCCGGCCGCGCCAGCGGGGCGGGTGAGGCGTCCCCAGCGCCTCCCCGCCCCCAACCCGGCGGCGCCGCCCTTCCCGTAAAATACAAGGGCCTGCTGACCCTCGGCGTCATGATGGCGACGATCATGCAGATCCTCGACACGACGATCGCCAACGTCGCGATCCCGCACATGCAGGCGTCGCTCGGCGCGACGCGCGACACGATCAACTGGGTGCTGACCAGCTATATCGTCGCCTCGGCCATCGCGATCCCGATCACCGGCTGGCTTTCCGACCGGATCGGCTCGCGCAACCTGTTCCTGATCTCCACCGTCGGCTTCGTCATCGCCTCCGCCATGTGCGGCGCGGCGCAGACGCTGGAGGAAATGGTCGCCTTCCGTATCCTGCAGGGCATCACCGCGGCGTTCCTCAACCCGCTCAGCCAGACCGTGATGCTCGACATCAACAAGCCCGAGGACCAGCCCAAGGCGATGTCGATCTGGGGCATGGGCATCATGGTCGGCCCGATCATGGGCCCGCTGATCGGCGGCTACCTGACCGACAATTTCGACTGGCGCTGGGTGTTCTACGTCAACCTGCCGGTCGGCGTGGTGTGCTTCGCGATCCTGTGGTGGCTCCTCCCCACCCGCCCGATCCGCAAGCGCCAGTTCGACGCGTTCGGCTTCACCCTGCTCGCAGTCGGCATCGCCTCGCTCCAGCTGATGCTCGATCGCGGGCAGGATCAGGACTGGTTCTCCTCGACCGAGATCTGGGTCGAGATGCTGGTATCGATCGTCGCGCTGTGGATGTTCTTCGTCCACCTGTTCACCGGCAAGAACCCGATGTTCGAGCGCGAGCTGTGGAAGCACCGCAATCTCGTCACCGGCATCTTCTTCATGATGGTGATCGGCCTGGTGATGATGGCGACGATGGCGCTGCTGCCGCCGATGCTGCAGAGCCTGTACGGCTATTCGGTGTTCGACACCGGCCTGCTGCTGATGCCGCGCGGCGTCGGCGTCGTGATCACGATGTTCGCGGGCGCGCAGCTGATCCAGCGCGGCTGGCTCGATCCGCGCTGGTCGGTCGGCATCGGCCTGGCGATCGCAGCGGTCTCGCTATGGGAGATGTCGGGCTGGACGATCGAGATGGGCAGCACGCCCTTCATCGTCTCGGGCTTCGTGCAGGGGCTGGGCCTCGGCCTGGTGTTCATGCCGCTCAACGGTCTCGCCTTTGCCGGCCTGCCTCCGCATTTCCGCACCGAAGGCTCGAGCCTGCTCAACCTGACCCGCAATATCGGCGCGTCGGTGGGCATTTCGGCGGTCAGCGCGATCCTCGCGCAGAACATCCAGCGCAGCCATGAATATCTGGGTGCGCACGTCACCGCGTCGACGATGAACGGCATGGGCTCGCTGATCCAGGGCATGGGCCAGCAGGGCGCGATGGTGACGGCGATGGTCGATGCCGAGGTCAACCGGCAGGCATCGATGATCGCCTATCTCAACGACTTCTGGCTGATGGCGATCGTGACCGCGGTCAGCGTGCCGCTGGTCGTGCTGCTGCAGAAGCCGAAGGGGAAAGTGGAGAACGATCCGGCTGCGGCGGGGCACTGAGCTCCGCCCGCCGGAACGGCTGCAACTTCCCATAGGCCAGGCTGCGCCACGCCCATTCGAGCGGGCCGCTGACGAACTGGCGCATCCACAGATTGGCGAAGGCGACAAGAAGGACGATGCCGATCGTCGAGATCGCCGCCATCTCCGCCCAGCCGAACCGCCCCCAAAGGTTGAAACCCCAAGGCGCGAAGAGCAGGTACATGCCGACGATCTGTTGAAGGAAATACAGCGAGAAGGCCATGCGGCCTGGCGCCTTGAACACCGACAGCACGGCGGCGCCGGCACGTCCCTTCACCAGCAGGTTGACCAGCGCGAGATGGCCGAGGCCGATCGCCATGCGGGCGAACTCGCCGGTGATCCACAGGCTGCGCGGCCCGGGCGCGAAGCTGAGCGTCTCGGCCAAACCGATCCCGCGCGCGGTCAGTCCGAAGCCATAGCCGGCGATCACCAGCCAAAGATAGAAGCGCGCGCTCCTGAGCCCCTGGATCACGCCCCATTTCCATAGCGCGACGCCGATCAGCATCGTGCAGAAGGCCTCGAGCACGTCCCAGAGCAGCCACTCACTGGCGAGATAGCTCCAATAGTGCCACGCGTTCTTCGCATAGGGCAGCCAGCCCCCCTGATGCGCCTGATGCTCGCGGGCGACGGCCTGCGGGTCGGGGGTATGCACCTCAAGTTTGCGCCATTGCGCGATCGCAGCCGCGTCGCCGGCCTCCACCTGCCGGACCAGCTCCGTCCGCGCCGCATATTCGCGCGCGCCATATTCGGGAATGCCGATGCCGGTGAGCACCGCCCAGCCGAGGCCTAGTGCCACCAGCGTCTTCGGCCCGAGGGTGCGGAATGGGAAGAGGAAAAGCGCGGCAAGCGCGTAGATGTGCAGGATATCGCCCGGCCAGAGCAGCACGAACACGTCGAACAGGCCGAAGGCCAGCAGCCAGAGGTTGCGGCGATAATAGAGATCGGCGACCGCGACCGGTCCATCGGGCGTCATCGCCTTGCGCGCCAGCACCATCATGCCGGCGCCGAACAGGAACTCGAGCAGGCAACGCTGGGTGCCGGCAAAGAACAGGTTCACTGCCACCCAGGCGTCGCGGTCGAGCGGAGTCCAGCCGATCAGCCGGACATCGGCCGAGAAGGTCCAGACACTGGCGGCCATATAGGGCACGTTGATGTAGAAGATGCCGAGGATCGCGATGCCGCGCAGCATGTCGAGCACGTCGATGCGCGCCTTGCCGGCGACCGGCGCCAATCCGGCAATGCCCTTGTCCACCACGCCGCGACCCACCCCAGAGAAGCGGACAGTCTAATCCGGACCTGTCAACTCCCGGTAAATAGAGCGGCGGCGGTCGCGACCGATGCCGGAACGCGCGCAATAAATCATTACACATACGTAACTTCGCAGCTGCAACATCCCGACGGATGGCCGCCCTATAATGATGGAAAATCCGATTTCTTCGGCGCCCTCCCCTGCGCCATCAGAGAGTTTCCATGCGCGAACGACTTGCCAACCTGCCCCTTGCCACCAAGACGACGATCATCACCATCTCCAGCCTGTTGCTGCTGGCACTGGCCACCTATGTGCTGAGCGACCGGGTGCTGACCGCCGATGCCGAGCGCGTCGCGGCGGAGCGCCAGGAGACCAATATGCGCGTGGCGTGGAAAGTGCTGCGCGACGAAGGCGCGTTCCGTGCCGACGGCACCGATCTCTATGTCGGCACCCACAAGCTCAACGGCTGGACCCAGCCGGTCGACGAGATCAAGCAGCTGGTCGGCGGCACGGCGACGGTGTTCGCCGGCGACACGCGCATCACCACCAATGTGCTGAAGCCCGATGGCAGCCGCGCGGTGGGAACGCCACTGGCGGCCGGCCCGGCGAAGGACGCGGTGCTGGGCGAAGGCAAGCCCTATCGCGGCACCGCGGAGATCCTCGGCAAGCAGTTCTTCACCGCCTATGATCCGATCAAGGACGCCAGCGGCAAGGTGGTCGGCGTGCTCTATGTGGGCATCCCGCGCTCGGACGTGCTTTCCGCAATCCAGTCGGTCCGCTCGTCGATGGCGATCACGGCAGCGCTGATCACGCTGCTGGTCACGGTGATCGGCTTCCTGATCTGCCGTGCGATGTTCCGCCCGCTCGCCCAGATGACCAACGCGATGGAGCACCTTTCCGCCGGCGACACCGCGATCACCGTGCCCGATCGTCGTGGCGAGGACGAAATCGGCAAGATGGCACGCGCGCTCGAGCGCTTCCGGATCGCCGCCAACGAGAAGGCCGCGGCCGAGGCAAAGCACCGGCTCGGCGAGATCGAGCGGGAAAAGGCGATGGCGATGCTAGGCGGCGCGCTGGAACGGGTGGCCGCCGGCGACCTGACTGCCGATGTCGGCCGGGACTTCCCGGGCGACTATGCCGAGCTGGGCGGGAATTATAACGGCGCGCTCTCGAGCCTGCGCGCGCTGATCGGCACCGTGCTGGAGAGCACTGGCGCGATCCGGACCGGCTCGACCGAGATCGCCGCCGCCTCCGAGGATCTGGCCCGTCGCACCGAAGGCAATGCCGCCAGCCTGGAAGAGACTTCGGCCGCCGTCACCCAGATGAACCAGCGGCTGCGCGCCACTGCCGATGCGGCGAGCCAGACCGTCACTCGTGCCGATACGGCGATTGCAGTGGTCGGCTCGGGCCGCGAAACGGCGGACGAGGCGGTGCAGGCGATGACCCGGGTCAGCGACAGCGCCAAGGGCATCGACAGCGTGATCGAAGGACTCGACAAGATCGCATTCCAGACGCGGGTGCTCGCGATGAACGCTGCGGTCGAGGCCGGGCGTGCGGGCGAGGCAGGACGTGGCTTCGCGGTGGTCGCCGATCTCGTCTCGGCGCTGGCGATGCGCGCCGAGGAGGAAGCCAAGCGGGCGCGCGACCAGCTGACAGTGACCCAGGCCGAGGTGGAGACGGCGCGCGGCGCGGTCGAGCGGGTCGACGGCGCGCTCTCGGCGATCGTCGAGACCGTCGGCGAAGTGCACCAGCTGCTCGGCACGATCGCGTCGGACAACCAGGCCCAGTCGGCCGCGATCGGCGAGATCAGCACCGCGATCGGCTCGATGGACCAGGCGACCCAGCAGAATGCCGCGATGGTCGAGGAAACCTCGGCTGCGGCGCGGGCACTGACCGACCAGGTGAGCCGCCTCGACGCGCAGGCGAGCACCTTCCGCATCGACGAAGGCGGACGCCGTCCGGAGGCAAGCACCGCTCCGCGCAGCTCCGCGCCGCTGCCGAACACGCGACCGGTGCCGGCCAAGCCGATCGGCGACGCGGAGGCCTGGGCGAGCTTCTGAGCCGTTTCTGGGCATAACCGTCATCCCGACTAAAGTCGGGACCCAGAGTTATCGGGCGACGCCTGCCTGGCTCCTGGGTTCCGGCTTTCGCCGGAATGACGACGAGGGATCAGGCACAAAAAAGGGGACGGCGGCACGACGCCACCGTCCCCTTTCCTTTATCGTATCGGCTTACGCCTTCTTGAGATGCCGACGGCCAAGCAACTCGGCGATCTGCACCGCGTTGAGCGCGGCGCCCTTGCGGAGATTGTCCGAGACGCACCAGAGCGACAGGCCGTTCTCCACCGTCGAGTCCTCGCGGACGCGGCTGATGAAGGTGGCATATTCGCCGACGCACTCGATCGGGGTGACGTATCCGCCGTCCTCATGCTTGTCGATGAGCATGATGCCGGGCGCCTCGCGCAGGATGTTCTTGGCCTGCTCGGCCGAGATCTCGTCCTCGAACTCGATGTTGATCGCTTCCGAATGGCCGACGAACACCGGCACGCGCACGCAGGTGGCGGTGACCTTGATCTTCGGATCGAGGATCTTCTTGGTCTCCACGACCATCTTCCACTCTTCCTTGGTCGAGCCATCGTCGAGGAAGCTGTCGATGTGCGGGATCACGTTGAAGGCGATCTGCTTGGTGAACTTCTTCGGCTCGGCGCTGTCGCCGACGAAGATGTTGCGCGACTGCTCGAACAGCTCGTCCATGCCCGCCTTGCCCGCGCCGGAAACCGACTGGTAGGTCGCGACGACGACGCGCTTGATCTTGGCGGCATCGTGGAGCGGCTTGAGCGCCACGACCATCTGCGCGGTCGAGCAGTTCGGATTGGCGATGATGCCGCGCGCCTTGTAGCCGTCGATCGCCTCCGGGTTCACTTCCGGCACGATCAGCGGCACGTCCGGATCCATGCGGTAGAGCGACGCATTGTCGATCACCGTGCAGCCGGCGGCAGCGAACTTCGGCGCATAGAGCTTCGAGCCTTCAGAGCCGATCGCGAACAGGGCAATGTCCCAGCCGGTCGGATCGAAATGCTCGATGTTCTGGATCTTGTACTGTTTCCCGGTCTCGCCGAAATCGACCATGTCGCCGGTCGAGCGCGACGAGGCCAGTACGGCCAGATCGTCGATCGGGAATTCCCGCTCGGCCAGGATGTTCAACATTTCGCGACCGACATTGCCGGTGGCGCCTGCGACGACGACACGGTAACCCATTTCGTTCCTTTCCGAACCTCGCGGCGAGAGTCTCGCGAGGACGCCTATCTGTCAGAGAGTGGCGGAATGCCAGCGCATTCCTGTGCTTCGCGGCCGAACTGCCGCAACGACGCCCGGATTACGGGCGCGCGGTAATTCGTTTGCTAGTTCGTTTGAGCGCGCGAAGCATGGCCGTGGCACTAGCAGAAGGAAATTGCGGTGGCGAGACGTTTCGTGAAACTTTTTGTCTCGCCACCCGATAGGCTTACTTCGCGCCCGTCTTGCGATCGAGGAAGTCGAGGATCGTCTTCCACAGATGGACGCTGATGCCCGGACCACCCACGCGGTGAGTATGGCCAGGGTAGAACATCATCTCGAACGGCACTTCGGCCTTTTGCAGCGTCGCCGCCATCGCGGTGCTGTTCTCGAACACGACGTTATCGTCGGCCATGCCGTGGATCAGCAGCATGGGATCGGCGATCTTCGCCGCCTCGCCGATATTGTCCGACGCGGTATAGGCCTCGGGCACCTTGTTCGGATCGCCCATATAGCGCTCGGTATAATGGGTATCGTAGAGTTCCCATTTGGTGACCGGGGCGCCGGCCACGCCCGCGGCGAACACGCCCGGCGCCTTTTCCAGCATCTTCAGCGTCATGTAGCCGCCATACGACCAGCCATAGGTGACGACCTTGTTGGCATCCACATAGGGAAGCGTCTTAAGATAGTTGGCGCCGGCAACCTGATCCTGGACCTCGACCGTTCCCATCGCGTGCCAGATCTGGCTCTCGAAATCGACGCCGCGATTGGCCGAGCCGCGATTGTCGAGCTGGAACCAGATATAGCCGCGCGAGACGAGATATTGCTGGAGCGCGCCGCCCCAGGCCTTGCTCACCGTCTGCGAATGCGGGCCGCCATAATGCTGGAAGAATACCGGGTACTTCTTGCCCGGCTCCATCTTCGGCGTGATCATCTCCCAGTGCAGCGTCGAGCCGTCGGCCGCCTTGATCGTGCCAAAGGTCCGTTCGCGGTGCGCCGGAAGATAGGCGTTATAGGGGTGATCGGCGGCGGTCACCGCATTCTCGTTCACCCAGGCGATGCGCTTGCCGGTAGCGTCGGCGAGATAGGTCTGCGCCGGCTGGCCGGTGTTCGAGCGCTTGACGATCGCGCGAGTGCCCGAGGGATCCATCGTCGCCTCGTTCCACCAGCCGGCCTCGGTCAGGCGGGTGATCGCCCCGCCCTTCCGGTAGTCGACCGAATAGAGATGGCGCTCGAGCACGCCGTCCTTGTTGCCGAGGAAGAAGACGCGGCCCTTGGCTTCGTCAACGCCGACGACGTCCGGGGTGACTTCCCAGTCGCCCCTGGTGATCTGGGTGAACTTGCCCTTGGCGAAATGGTAGAGATGGCCGTGTCCATCGCGCTCGGACCACCAGAGCAGGCTGCCATCGCCCAGCGGGGTGAGCGCGGTCGACAGGTTCACCCAGCTCTTCGCACGCGCCTTCTCGCTGAACAGTACGGTGGACTTGCCGGTCGCCGGATCGACCTGGAGCAGGTCGAGCATTGTCTGCTCGCGGTTCTCACGCTGGACGTAGAGCGTCTTGCCGTCCCGCGACCAGTCGACCCTGGCGAGATAGATGTCCTTGTCGGCGCCCAGATCGACGCCGACCTTGTGGTCGCCATTCGGATCCATGACGTAGAGTTCGACATTGGCGTTGGGCGTGCCGGCCTTGGGATAGCGCTGCTGAAAGAGCTGCGTGCCCTCGGCACCGATCGCGGCGCGGGTGACAACGCCGACCGGCGCCTCGTCGAAGCGCTCGACCGCGACATAGCGGTCGTTCGGCGCCCACCAATAACCCTTGAAGCGCGCCATTTCCTCCTGCGCGACGAACTCGGCCTCGCCCCAATGGACGGTGCCGGCACCATCATCGGTGATGGCGCGCGGATTGCCGCTCGCCAGGCCCATCACCACCAGGTTCTGGTCCTGCACATAGGATACGAAGCCGCCGGCCGGGCTGATCTCGGCATTGAGCTTGGGGCCGACCTTGGCGGGCAACTTCGCGACGCTGCCGTCGAGTCCCGCGCGGTAGAGCTCGCCGTCGAGCGGCACGAGCACCGACTTGCCGTCGGGCGCCCAGTCATAGGCGACGATGCCCTTGGTGCCGGCGATGCGGGCGCGCTCGCGCTGCATCTTCTCGGCCTCGGACATTTCCGCGCCGGTGCCGAACTTCTTCGAGTCGACCAGCATCCGCCATTCGCCGGTGCGCGTGTCCATCGCCCACAGATCGAATCGCTCCTTCTCGTCGGCGCGGTTGCGCAGCAGGGTGAGGAACTTGCCGTCAGGCGAGAGCTTGGCTGCACGCGGCTGCGGGCCGTTCAGATCGGGGCTGGCGAACACGCGCTCGAGCGTGAGGTCCTTCGACTGCGCCAGTGCATCATTTGCCATCAGCGGCGCTCCCAACATTGCAAGCCCAACCAAGTATTTCCGCATAAACCCCGATCTCCTTGGGCGCGCGTTATCGCGGCGTACGGGCGCGGGGTAAAGCGGCAGGCCGGAGGAATCTTGCGCTGAGCCGCAATAAAATCACGCGTCAGTCCAGCCCCAGCGCCACCTTTCGCGAGACCAGGATGAAGCGTGGGCCGGCGCCGTTCGCGGCGGCGCGGTCGTCCGGATTGTAGAGCGCACATCGCTTGAGGCTCAGGCAGCCGCAGCCGATGCAGCCACCGAGATCGTCGAGCGTGCGCTGGAGCCGGGCGATCTGCACCTCGATCCGGGCGCGGATGCCACGGCTGATCCGTGCCCAGTCGGCGCTGGTCGGGGTGCGCCCCTCGGGCAGCTTGCCGAGTTCCTCGGCGATCTGCGGAAGGGTGAGGCCGAGCTGCTGCGCGATCAGCGCGAACGAAATCCGGCGGATGTCCGAGCGGAGGAAGCGGCGCTGGTTACCGGCGGTGCGGATCGGATGGACGATCCCCTTCCCCTCGTAGAAGCGCACCGCGGAGACCGCGACGCCCGTCCGCGCCGCCAGTTCACCGATCGTCATCAACTCATTCCCGCGCACCGAAAATTCCCGCTTGACCTCAACTTAGGTTGAGGTTGTAGCTGCTCGCGGCATGGCATCCAATGAGGAAAGGAAATCCATGTCCCAGCCCTATATCGAGCATGTGAACGTGACCGTGCGCAGCCCCGAACGCGCGGCGAGGCTGCTCGGCGACCTGTTCGACTGGCACATCCGCTGGGAAGGCCCGGCGCGCGATGGCGGACGGACGATCCATGTCGGCGACGAGCGCACCTATCTGGCGGTCTACACCCCGCCCGAGACGCCGGATCAGTCGGTCTTCGAGAAGGGAAAGCCGCTCAACCATGTCGGAATCCTGGTCGACGATCTGGACGAGATCGAGCGGCGCGTGGTGAAGGCCGGGCTGATCCCGTTCAATCACGCGGACTATGACCCGGGCCGCCGCTTCTATTTCCTGGATCATGACGGCACCGAGTTCGAGATCGTCAGCTACATGTAAACGACTGGCTAACCTTCATTTTTCGCAACCCATCGGCGGCACGAGGGGTTCTCTTCGCAAGGATTTACGAGGAGAACCCACGTGACGACCAACCATGACGTGTCCAAGATCGACGACCTGATCGTCACCACCATCGACAGCGTGCGCGGCTATGAGCATTCGGCGAAGCACGCCGATGCCGGCCGCTTCGTCCAGTTCTTCGAGGACATGGCGGACGAGCGCCGCCGGGTGATCGACGCGCTGTCCGCCAAGAGCCGCGAACTGGGCGGCACGCCGGCCGAATATGGCTCGACCGCGGCGACGATCCATCGGCGCGTCGAGGATTTCCGCCGGGTGCTGGGCGGCGGCGATACCGCGATCCTGAGCGAGATCGAGCGCGGCGAGGACTATCTCAAGGAGGAGTTCGACCGGGTGCTTGAGGATGGTCGCATGTCGCCCGGCGCAATCGGCGTAGTGCGGGAATGCTATACGTCGGTGCTCAAGGGACACGACACGGCGAAGAAGCTGCGGGATTTGCTCAAGGCGGAGGCGTGACGCCTCTCCTTCTGCCGCAAGCGGAGAGACAATGAAAAAGGGCGCGGTAGCCATCGCCACCGCGCCCTTTTCGTAACCGTGGAAAGCTCGAAGCTTACTCGGCGGCTGCAACCTCGCTCGGACGCGGATCGCGGCGCTCGGCGATACGCGCCGACTTGCCGGTGCGGCCACGCAGATAATAGAGCTTCGCGCGACGCACGACACCGCGGCGAACTACCTCGATGCTGTCGATGTTCGGCGAATAGAGCGGGAAGACGCGCTCGACGCCCTCACCGAAGGAAATCTTGCGGACGGTGAACGAGGAGCCCATGCCCTTGTTCGAACGCGCGATGCACACGCCTTCATAGTTCTGCACACGGGTACGCTCGCCTTCGACGACCTTCACGCCGACCTTGAGGGTGTCGCCCGGGCGGAATTCCGGAATCTTCTTCGCCTCGTTGAACTTGGCGATCTGCTCGGCTTCGAGCGTCTGAATCAGGTTCATTTCTTGTCGTCCTGTTTACGTCGCCGCGCGCCAGAGGGAGACTGGATCCGAGCGCCCTCATGGCGCTCCCAAAGATCCGGTCTCCGTGACCGTGTATCGATCTCGGCACGCTGGCGTCGCCAGGCCTCGATCTTCGCATGATCCCCCGATCGCAGCACTTCGGGGATCGTGCGCCCTTCCCATTCGACAGGTCGGGTATATTGCGGATATTCGAGCAGCCCCGTTTCGAAGCTCTCGTCCATGCCGCTGGAAGGCGCGCCCATTACTCCGGGAATGAGGCGAATGCAAGCGTCAAGCATGGTCAGCGCCGCCATCTCGCCGCCGGAAAGGATATAGTCGCCGATCGAAACCTGCTCGATGTCGCGCGCTTCGAACAACCGCTCGTCCATCCCCTCGAACCGACCGCAGATCACCACCGCTCCCGGCCCATCGGCAAGCTGGCGAACCCGGTCCTGGGTCAGCGGCTTGCCGCGCGGCGTCATCGCGAGGATCGGACGACCGGGCGCCACACTGTCGAGCGCTGCGGCGAGCACATCTACGCGCATCACCATCCCCGCCCCGCCGCCGGCCGGCGTGTCGTCCACCGAGCGGTGTTTGTCGGTCGCGAAGTCGCGGATCTGGACTGCCTCCATGCTCCACAGCCCCTCGCGCAGGCCACGCCCGGCAAGCGAGATGCCGAGCGGCCCGGGGAACATCTCGGGGTAAAGCGTCAGAACGGTTGCGTTAAAGGTCATTTGGTCCAGTTCTCGACTTCGAGGCCGGGGATATCGGCGAAGTCCTTTTCGTTGTTGGTCACCAGCGTCAGGCCGAGTGCGAGCGCATGCGCGGCGATCAGGCGGTCGAACCCTCCGCGCAGGAACGACGACCGCGCATAGCGCTCAGCAGCCGCGCGGTCGAATGGCACGGGAGGAACCAGCGCAAAGAACGCTAGCGCCTTGGCCAATGCCTCGGTTTCCTCCGGTGGTATTCCCCGCATAACCTCCGCGAAGGCGATTGAGGAAGTAACCACCTGCCCCAGCTCCCGCGCCTCCACCGCTTCTGCCGCGCGCCCCTTGGCATCGTTGAGCACATAGATGCAGATATTGGCATCGAGCAGAAAGGCCGGCTCAGTCACGCTTGAGCAGCTTTCCTTCCCAGTCGAGCTCGCGTTCCCCGAAAACACGGTCTTCCGGGGGAATCGGCTTCAACCAGGGAATCGCCCCCGCAATCCCGGTCAGATCGATCTTCTTCGGCGTCTCCGGAACCGGCTCGACGCTGAACCCTGTGCGCTCTTCACGCAACACCACTTCCGCGCCTTCCTTCAAGCCCAGCGCCTTGGGCAGGCGCAGCGCCAGCGAATTGCCCGACTTGAATATCTTGGCGCGATATTCCTCGCCCATTGCCGCCTCCTGTATATACGTAATGTATATACATCACCACAGCCGGTCAAGGAACCTCCCTGCCCGCCAAACGCTTCGCCCCGCGCATGGACGATTGCATCATCATCGGCGCCGGCCCCGCCGGCCTCACCGCCGCGATCTACCTGGCGCGGTTCCATCTCAGCATCCGCCTGTTCGATTGCGGATCGAGCCGAGCAGCGCAAATCCCCTGCACGCGCAATCATGCCGGCTATCCGGAGGGGATTTCCGGCAAGGACCTGCTCGTGCTGATGCTCCAGCAGGCGGAGAAATATGGCGCTGTGCGCGAATGTGCCGAGGTGACCGGCCTGCGGCTGATCGAGAACGGCTTCGGCGTGCGCGTGGGCGAACGCGAACATGCGGCGCGGACGGTGTTGCTGGCGACCGGCGTGGTGAACAACCGGCCGGACATGCCCCGGGAGTTGCACGACGCGGCGCTGGCCAAGGGGCTGCTGCGCTATTGCCCGATCTGCGACGGCTATGAAGTGACAGACAGGCGCATCGGGGTGATCGGCACCGGCAGCCACGGCATGGCAGAAGCGCTGTTCCTGCGCGGCTACAGCGCGGACGTGACGCTGATCGCACCCGAAGCCCATAATCTGTCGGACGAGGAGACGGCGAGGCTCGACGAAGCAGGGATCGCCCGGATCGAGGGGCCGAGCGGCGGCTATGCGATCGAAGGCGAGCGGCTCGCGCTCGATACCGCGGCGGGGCGAATGGCGTTCGACAGCATCTATCCGGCGCTGGGTTCGGTGATCCGCTCCGGCCTGGCCATCCAGGTCGGCGCGCGGGCGGACGAGAATGGCTGTCTGGAGGTGGACGATCATCAACGCACCAGCGTCCCCGGCCTGTTCGCGGCCGGGGACGTGGCGCGGGGGCTCGACCAGATCAGCCATGCGATGGGCGAGGCCGGCGTTGCCGCCACCACCATCCGCAACCTGCTGGCCGAGCAACGGCCGATCAGGCGCTAGCCGCCGCACCCGCCGCAGCCACCTCCCCCGCAGCCGCCACCGCCTCCGCCGTCGCTGCCACTGCTGCCGCTATCGCTGCCCGAGCTGCTCGCCGCGCGTGCCTGGTGGAAGCCGCCCCAGTCCGAGCCGACCAACACTACCGTGCCGAAGAGCGCGACACCCAGATCGGTCTCGCCGCTCGCCGGTGCCCGGCGGATACGCTCGTGACGTTCCCGGGCCTCGCTGAGTACCTCCTGCCCGGCCCGGGTCTTCCGGTCGAGCGCAGCGAAGCGGAGGAAGGCGAAGATCGCCGTGACGATCAGGAACATGGTGAGATAGCCGACCGGCCTGCCGCGCGCCTCGCCGATCAGCAGCTTGGTGTAGCCGAAGCCGAGCAGCAGGAGATAGGGCAAGGTCTGGAAGAAGCGCATCTGCAGCGCCTCCCCGCCTCCGATCACCAGGCCGTCGGAGATCAGCCGCTGGCGGATGCCCTCGGCATGTTTGCCGATCGCTTGGGCAACCCTGCTCCAGTTCGAACTGTCGGGAATGGCGAGCACGCTGCGCTCGACCGGCGTGCGGCCGCCAAGATGGCCAGGTGTGTACTTGTCCTTGCCGTCCATCACCAGCTGGTGGCTGGCGAGCAGCCGGGTGGCGACCGTCTCGGCGAAGCGCGCGCCGCCGCCGGCGAGATAGGCAAGGCTGTCGGTATCAAGGTTGCGCGGGGTGCGGCCTTCGGGCCTGAGCCAGCGCGGAATGGAGAAACCGGCGATGATGGTGACTACCAGCAAGGCGCCATAGAGAAAGAGAAACGGCCCGCCGGTAAGGTCGAAGGGTCCGAGTGACATAAAGTCCTAGCTCCTCAGAAAGGCCCACAGGACCAGCAGGAAGAGCGCTGCGAACGCTATTGGCAGCGCGATCCGGAATGGCCGCCGGGGCACGATGAAAGCGTCGCGCGGGTGCACGCGGCGCGCCTTGTGGTCCTCGAGCAGTCGCCGTCCCGCGTCGGGCCACAGATCCGCGGGCGGCGTGCCGAAGACGCGCTCATAGCTGCGCAGCGTCTCGGCATATTGGGTGAAGTAGCGATGCCCCTCCTCGCGTCCGCCGGCCGTGGGGCCGTGATGGAGCGCCCGGCCGAGCACCTGGGGGCAGAAGCGCTCCCAATAGTCCCGGGTATAGGTAAGGTGCAGGTGCCAGGCCTGGTCGACCTGGTCCGACGGCGTGACCGGATGGTCCATAGTCGCCGCGAGGAAGCAAAAGCGCTTGTATTCGCCGATCACCCGATCGGCCTCGGCGAGGCTCCAGCCATTCTCGCGCGCCAGCCGCTGCGCGAAGCTCAGCTCTGCGTCGTCGGGGCCGATGGTGTAATGGGAAAGCGCGGTCCAGACCGGGTGGTCGGTGGGGGTTCGAGAGAGACCGGGGGCCTTGCTCATCTAAATTCCCACTAACATGGTAGGTTTAATTTGTCAAGGCTTCGGCACGGGCGTGAAGCGGAGCGACTGGATCGTTACCGGCGTGGTCGGTGCGAGAAGGATCATGCCGTCGAGCATCCCCTTGTCGCACTGCCAGCGAAAGGCGGAGGACAGCGCACCGGTGGGGTGCGGCGGCTCGCCTTTGCCGGCGCAGGCACCAAGCCGGGCACGGAGCGCGGCGAGATCGCCTCGCCAGTCCGCCGCCGAGCGGTCCATCAGGAAGTTCATTGCCAGCGACTTGTTCGCGACGGCCACATCGCCCGCCGCATAGATCGCGCGGGCAGTATCCAGCGCGGCGGCGATCTCGGGGCTGACCTGCGTCTCGGCGAAACGCAGCGCGCCTGCCTTGTCGAGCGCGAACATCGCATCCCAAGCGGTGCCCGAGGCGCCGGTATAGGTGCGGTTGGTGAAGACGAAGATCCCCAACCCCGCCTCCGGCACCAGCAGCATGTGCGAGCCATAGCCTGGATAGCCGCCGCCATGATGGAGCATCATGCCGAGCTCGCAATCCTGGGAGACGCGCAGCCCCTTGCCATAGGCGGTGCCCTGCATGCAGCCGGTCTTGGCCGTGCTGCCGATGCGCGGCGTCATCCGAACGAAGTTGAGCCCTTGCGCCAGTTCGCGCACCGTGGCGCGCTTCACCGGCCCGGTATCGGGCCCGTCGCGCGGCGGCCAGGCGGAGAGCAGGAAGGCGATCCATCTGGCATAGTCGTTCGCGCTGACCTGCAGCCCGCCCATCGGGCCGAAGGCGCCGTTGCGCATGGTTGGTTCTTCCTTCCACCCGCCATTTTCGAAGCGATAGCCGATCGCGCGGCGCTCGATCGGCCATTCGCTCACTTCGAAGCCGCTGGAAGCCATGCCCAGCGGCTTGAGGATCGTGCGCTCGACATAGGTGCGATAAGGCATGCCAGAGACGTTGGCGACGATATGGCCGAGCAGCGCATAGCCGAAGTTCGAGTATTCGTGCGCGGTGTCGGGCACCCGGCTGAACGGCACGCCTGTCTGGAGCAGCCGGGTGAACTCCGCCTCGGGCATCGGCGTCTGGCGATCGCCCCAGGGATCGTCGGTTACGAAGCCCGCGACGTGGGAGAGCAGGTCGCGGATCAGGATGCGCGGGCTGTCGCTGGTCGGATACTTCCAGCCGCGCATCTCGGGCACATATTTCTCGGCGGGATCGTCGAGCAAGAGCTTGCCGGCATCGCGCAGCGACAGGATCGAGAGCGCGGTGAAGGCCTTGGTCATCGACGCGATGCGGAACAGCGTGTCTGGCGTGACCGGGCGCTTGTTCGCAATATCCTGCACGCCGAAGCCGCGGACATGGACGAGCCTGCCCTCGGCGACGATGCCATAGACGAGCCCCGGGGTCGGCGTGTCGCGCTGGAAACTCTCAAACTGCCGATCGATCGCGTCGAATTGGGGCTGGAGCGCCGTCGCCGTGGTTTGCGCCGCCACGGGCGTGGCCAGGCTGCAAACTGCTGCGACAAAGGCTGCGCGGAAGGCGATCATGGTCTTGCTCCCCGTTGACCGGGGAATTGATAACCGCCCGGCCGCGCCCGGCAAGGGCTCAGGCCATGCGCCCGGTGGCGAGGCCGATCGCCCAGTCGGCACGACCTTCCGTCTCCGCCTTTCGCGCGGCGGCGAGATGGTCATAGACAACGGCGTAGAGGCTGATCTGGTCGCCATCGATCACCGCGTAGCGGGCACGCGGATCGCCATTCTCGACGCGGCATGGGCGCGGATGATCGTCATCATAGGCCTGCAGCCCGACACTGCCGGGATTGAGGACGCGGCGACCATCGACGAGCGCGAGCAGGCGGGCGACATGGGTGTGGCCGCACAAGGTCAGCGACGCCCCCTGCCCCGCCAGTCGCTCGGCAAGTTCGGCCGGGCTGGCGACGCGCAGGGTGTCGCCTTCGAGCGTCTCGGAGAGCGGCGTCACGTCGCTCGACGGCGTGCCGTGGCAGAGGAACATGCCATCGGACGCCAGCGTCGCGGGCAGTGCTGCCATCCAGGCCAGCGCCTCCGGGGCCAGCGCTGCGCGGGTGAACGCATCCGAGGCATTGATCCGCTCGGGCGGATCGGTGAGCACCTGGCGTTCGTGATTGCCGGCGATGGTCGGCCAGTCGCGCGCCATCAGCCAGGCCGCGGTCTCGGCCGGCCAGAGCGGACCCGAGAGGATGTCGCCCAGATTGAGGAAGCGCGTGCAGCCGCGCGCCTCGGCATCGGCGACGGTTGCGATCAGGGCCGGCAGATTACCGTGAATGTCGGAAAGGACGGCAGTCTTCGTCATTCGACGAAGGCGGCGCTCACCACGAGCCGCTCGGCATCCCATTCAGGCACCGCGGCGGGGCTCATCGGTACCATGAAGCGCTTGACCTTGCCGTTCTCGTCGGCCGGCCGCTCGATCTCGATCACGTCGCCCGCGCCGAAATCGTCGATCGCGACGACCTTGCCCAGCACTTCGCCTTCATCGGAGACGACGGGCAGGCCCAACAGGTCGACATGATAATATTCGCCCTCGCCAAGCGGGGGCAGCGCCGAGCGCGGAACGCTGAGTTCGGTCCCGCGCAGGGCCTCGGCCGCATTGCGGTCGGCCACTTCGGCGAAGCGTGCGATCGTGCCGTTGGGCCCACCGCGCACCGATTTGAGCGTCAGCGCACCGCCATTGAACTGGCGGTGCACCGACAGGTCCTCGGCGAAGACCTTGAGACGGACCTCGCCCGTCACGCCGTGCGCGCCGATGACGACGGCGAGCGTAACGGGCTGATCGCTGGACAAAGCTTATGCCTCGGCCGGCGGGGTCTCTTCGGCAGTCGCCTCGGCGACCTGCTCGGCTTCCGCGGTCGGCTCTTCGGTAGCAGCCTCGACTTCGGCAGCGACTACGGCAACGGCCTCTGCAGCAGCGGCGGCAGCGGCTTCCTCGGCGGCCTTGACCTTCTCGGCACGCTCTTCAGCGCGCTCGACGGCCTTCTCGCCCGGCTTGCCCTTGTTCGGGTTGTTCTTGGCAGTGCGCTCCTTGATGCCGGCGACATCGAGGAAGCGGGCAACGCGGTCGGTCGGCTGCGCGCCGACGCCCAGCCAGTACTTGGCGCGATCGCTGTCGAGCACAATGCGCTTGGCATCGTCCTTGGCGAGGAGCGGGTTGTAGGTGCCGATCTTCTCGATGAACTTGCCGTCGCGGGGCGAACGGGCGTCGGCAACGACGATGCGGTAGTACGGACGCTTCTTCGAGCCGCCGCGCGACAGACGCAGGGAAATAGCCATTACAATCTTCCTTCTTCGTATTCGTCACCCGGCCGGAGCCGGGATCGTTGGTTGTTGCCCCGCCGCCTGGCGGCTGGGCGGGGTAATCACTTCTTCTTGATCAAATTCTCGAAACCGGGCGGGAGCTGCGGCGCGCCGGGGCCACCAAGGCCCGGGAGCCCGCCCGTGTCCAGCTTGCCCATCATGTCGCCGAGACCGGCGCCGCCCAGCGCGTTGCCGATGCCGCCCATGCCGCCGCCGGGGCCGCCCTTGCCAAGCATGCCCAGCATGCCCTTCAGGCCGCCCATCTTCTTCAACCGCTTCATCGCGGTCTGCATTTCCATGTGCATCTTCAGGAGCTTGTTCACGTCCTGCACGGTCGTGCCCGAGCCCTTGGCGATGCGGATCTTGCGCTTGGCGTTGATCAGATCGGGCTTGGCGCGCTCCTTCGGCGTCATCGAGGTGATCATCGCATCCATGCGGATCAGCACCTTGTCGCCGCCGACCTGATCGACCGCGGCCTGCGCCTTCTTCATGCCCGGCATCATGCCAGCGAGCGCGCCAAGGCCGCCCATCCGGCGCATCTGGGCAAGCTGGCCGCGCAGGTCGTTCATGTCGAACTGACCCTTGGCCAGCCGCGCCGCCATCTTCTCGGCGTCTTCCTCCTGGATCGCGGCCGCCGCCTTCTCGACGAGGCTGACGACGTCGCCCATGCCGAGGATGCGGCCAGCGACGCGCTTCGGGTGGAAGGCCTCAAGCGCATCGAGCTTCTCGCCCATGCCGGCGAACTTGATCGGCTTGCCGGTGACCGCGCGCATCGACAGCGCAGCACCGCCACGGGCGTCGCCGTCCATGCGGGTGAGGATCACGCCGGTGAGCGGCACCTGCTGGCTGAAGCTGGTCGCGACGTTGACCGCGTCCTGACCGGTCAGCGAGTCGACGACGAGCAGAATCTCGTTCGGCGTCGCAATGTCCGCGACCGCCTTCATCTCGTCCATCAGCGCCTGGTCGACATGGAGTCGGCCGGCGGTATCGAGCATGAGGACGTCGAAGCCCTGGAGCTTGGCGGCGTTGAGCGCGCGGCGCGCGATCTCGACCGGCTGCTGGCCGGCGACGATCGGCAGCGTCGCCACCTCGGTTTGGGTGCCGAGCACCGCGAGCTGCTCCTGCGCGGCCGGACGATTGACGTCCAGCGACGCCATCATCACCTTCTTGCCCTGGCTCTTGAGCAGCCTGGACAGCTTGGCGGTGGTGGTCGTCTTGCCCGAGCCCTGCAGACCGACGAGCATGATCACGGCGGGCGGGGTAACGGCGATCTCGAGTTCGGCCGTGTCCGGACCGAGCATGTCCACAAGCGCGTCGTGGACGATCTTCACGACCTGCTGGCCCGGCGTGACCGAGCGGAGCACTTCGTGGCCGATCGCCTTTTCGGTCACCTTCTCGACGAAGTCGCGCGCCACCGGAAGCGCGACATCGGCTTCCAGCAGGGCTATACGCACTTCGCGCATGGCGGTGCGGACATCGGCTTCGGTCAGCGCGCCACGACCACGCAGGCGATCGAATACGCCACCCAGCCGTTCGCTCAGACTTTCGAACATGGACCCAAACACTCCAAATCAGGACCGCGAATCGCCAAACGCAAAACACGCCGGCGGACGAAACCTCGTCGGCCGGCGTCACCCCTTGGGGTGGCAAATGTCTCGCGTTCAAAGAGAACGGTCGCGCCGGCCACTAGCCGATCGGGGCAGTGGAAGCAAGTCCGCCCATCGACCGGGACCGCGGATGCAAAATATTGCGGAAACGTGTCGCGAGCTTAACCCGTTCTATACCCTGTCCGTAGGAAAACGCAGCGATCAGAGTTGGGGGAAGTGTTCCCGGCATGTCGCTGGATTTCGAAGAACAAGCCGTATCGCAAAACCAGCCGCGCCCGAGCCTGCTTTGGGGTGCGATCAGCGTGTCCGCGATTCTGCTCTTCGTCGGTATCGGCAGCGCCGTGCTCTCCAAGACGCTGCAATATTATTTCGAGGGCGGCGAGCCCGCGGACCGCACGCTGGTGATCGCACTGCTGCTCAATGTCGCGCTGATCCTGTTCGGCTGGCGACGCCATAGCGCACTGAGCAACGAGGTGCTGATCCGCACCGCCGCGGAGGAGCGCGCCCAGCAACTCGCCAATCGCGACCCGCTGACCGGCTTCCTCAACCGCCGCAGCCTTGCCGAGGAGGGCGCGGCGATGTTCGTCCGGGCCCAGCGCCGCCGCAAGGCGATGGCGATGCTGATGCTCGACCTCGATCACTTCAAGACGATCAACGACATGCATGGCCATGCCGTGGGTGACGCACTGCTGCGCGCCGTTGCCGCCGAGATCGCGCATGTGATGCCCCCGATCGCGGTTACTGCGCGTCTGGGTGGCGACGAATTCGCCTGCGGCTTCCTGTTCGATCCCAGCGAGCCCGGCGTGGTGGAGCGGATCGCCGAGCGGCTGGTCAGCCGCATGGCACAGCCGTTCGAGGCGGAGGGGCTGCGCCTGCACATCTCCTGCTCGCTCGGCATCGCCCGCTCGGACTTCGACTGCGCGAGCATCGACGCACTGACTCGCTCGGCCGACATCGCGATGTACGCGGCCAAGAAAGCGGGCCGCAATCGCTATGCCTGGTTCGACCACTCGATGGAGCGCGAGCTGCAGCTCCGCAACGAACTGGAGAACGGCCTGCGCACTGCGATCCCGCGCGGCGAGATCGTCCCCTATTTCGAGCAGCAGATCGACCTGTCCACCAATCGCCTGCACGGCTTCGAGGTGCTGGCGCGCTGGGAGCATCCGCAGCGCGGCCTGATCTCACCCGAGGTGTTCATCCCGATCGCGGAAGAGACCGGCATGATCGCCGACCTCTCGCTCTCGATCATGCGCCAGGCCTTCCTCGCCGCGCGCGACTGGGATCCCTCGCTCTCGCTGTCGATCAACATCTCGCCCTGGCAGCTGCGCGATGCCTGGCTGGCGCAGAAGATCATCAAGGTGCTGGCCGAGACCGGCTTCCCCGCCAGCCGGCTCGAAGTGGAGATCACCGAGAGCTCGCTGTTCGACAATCTCGCGCTCGCCCAGTCGATCGTCGGCAGCCTGAAGAACCAGGGCACCCGGCTGGCCCTCGACGATTTCGGCACCGGCTATTCGTCGCTGGCACATCTGCGCGCCCTGCCCTTCGACCGGATCAAGATCGACAAGAGCTTCATCATCTCGCTCAACTCGAGCGCGGACTCGGCGGCGATCGTCAACGCGATCATCAGCCTGGGCGAGAGCCTGAACCTGCCGATCACCGCCGAAGGCGTGGAGGACGCCGCGATTGAAGAACGGCTGCGCGCCGCGGGCTGCGCCAAGGCACAGGGCTGGTATTATGGCAGGCCGCTCTCCGTAAGCGGCGTACGCCGCCTGCTCGCCGAGCGGCGCCTGATCCTGACCGGCGGCAGCCAGCAAACCGCTACCGAAGCGTCCGGCAGCGATCATCGGCGGACGGGCTGACCATCAGCTCCTCCTTCGAAGAGAGGCAGGCTTCACCAGCCCGCCCCTTCCGCACCGAGGAAAGCCACTTCATCGGACGTTGATTCGCGGCCCAGCACGGCGTTGCGGCTGGGGAAACGGCCAAACTTCGCGATCACCGCCGCATGCTTCTGCGCGAATTCGAGGACGTTCGCATCGCCCAGCGAGCCGAACTTCTCGACGCTCAGCTGCTGCATCGCCGGATCCTCGGCATGCTCGAGCGGCAAGTACAGGAACTGGCGCTCCTCTGCCGTCAGCGCCACTTCCCAGCCCCTGTCGATCGCTTCCAATGCCAGCGCGAGCGCCAGCGGATCGCCGGCATAGGCCTCGGCACTGTTGCGGTGGAGATTCCGGCTGAACTGGTCGAGCAGGATGATCGCCGCGAGCAGGGTCTCGGGATCGTCGCGCCAGCCCGCGGCGTCCGACCCGAGCACCAGATCGCGCAACGGACCGAAGCGCGCGCCGATCTCCGCATCCAGCTTCGCCGAGCGGGCGAAATGCTGCTCGGGCGTGAGTGAGAACCAGAAGCCCAGCACTTCGCGGGCCTTCGCGTGGACATCCACCGTTGCTACGCCTAGATCACCGACCAAATGTCATCCCCTCACGTCATCAGCCTGGGCTGCCGACTCAACCTCGCCGAGAGCGAAACGATCCGTGCGCTGCTGGCCGATCGCGACACTGTCGTGATCAATAGTTGCGCGGTGACCAACGAGGCCGTCAAGCAGACGCGCCAAGCGATCCGCCGCGCGCGCCGCGAACGGCCGGGCGCCGAGCTGGTGGTGACGGGCTGCGCGGCGCAGATCGATCCGCAGGCTTTCGCGGCGATGCCGGAGGTAGACCGCGTGATCGGCAATGCCGAAAAGCTCCGCGCCGATGCGTGGCACTCGCCCGAGCCGGTGGTGGTGCAGGACATCATGGCCGTGCGCGAAACCGCGCCGCATCTTGCCGCCAGTTTCTCGACCCATGCCCGCGCCTTTGTCGAGGTGCAGAATGGCTGCGACCATCGCTGCACTTTCTGCGCGATCCCCTATGGTCGGGGAAACAGCCGCTCGGTGCCTGCCGGCGCGGTAATCGACCGCGTCGCCCAGCTTGCCGAAAGCCATGCCGAGGTGGTGCTGACCGGCGTCGACCTGACCAGCTACGGCCCCGACCTGCCCGGCAACCCGAGCCTGGGCCAGCTGGTCGAGCGCATCCTTACCCATGTACCCAAGCTCCAGCGGCTGCGGCTTTCCTCGCTCGACGGGATCGAAGTCGATGACCGGTTGTTTGCCCTGCTCACCGGGGAGCCGCGCCTGATGCCGCACGTCCATCTCTCGCTGCAGGCGGGCGACGACATGATCCTGAAGCGCATGAAGCGCCGCCACAGCCGCGCCCAGTCGGTCGCGCTGGTCGAGCGGCTGCGTGCAGCGCGGCCGGACATCGCGATCGGCGCGGACCTGATCGCCGGTTTCCCGACCGAGACGGAAGAGATGTTCGAGAACACTCTCGCGCTGATCGCAGAGTGCAACATCGTCCACGCCCATATCTTCCCGTACAGCCCGCGCGCCGGCACCCCGGCCGCGAAGATGCCGCGGGTCGAGCCCGAGATCGTGAAGGCCCGCGCCGCCCGGCTGCGTGCCGCCGCGGCGCAGGTTCGCGACCGCTGGCTGCAAAGCCTGGTAGGCAGTACCCAACAAGTGCTGGTAGAGCGCCCCGGAGAGCGGGGCCATGCCGGCAATTTCGCCGAGGTTCGCCTCGCCCCCCATGAAGTCGGAGAGATTGTGAGCGTCAAGATTGTCGATGTGCAGGACGGGAAGCTGATCGCATGAGCGGCCCCAGCTGGCACGAGCGCCTTCTCGGCGGCTTCCGCAAGACGTCAGACCGGCTGATCGGCAACCTTGCCGGCCTTGGCCTGGCGCGGCTCGACGATGCGACGCTCGACGAGATCGAAGAGGCGCTGATCGCCTCCGACCTGGGCCCGACCACCGCGGCGCGCGTGCGCCAGCGGCTGGCCGACGGCCAGTATGAGCGCAACATGGAAGAGCTGGGCATCCGCCTCGTCGTCGCCGACGAAGTCGCCAAGGTGCTCGAGCCGGTGGCCAGGAAACTGGAGATCGAGGCCTTTCCGCGCCCGCAGGTGATCCTGGTCATCGGCGTCAACGGATCGGGCAAGACCACGACGATCGCCAAGCTCGCCAACCTGCTGATGGAGCAGGACTATTCGGTGATGCTCGCGGCGGGTGATACTTTCCGTGCCGCCGCGATCGGCCAGCTGCGCACCTGGGCGGAGCGGATCGGCGTGCCGATCGTCTCGGGCGCCGAGGGCGGCGACGCTGCGGGCATCGTGTTCGAGGCCGTGAAGAAGGCGACCGAGATCGGCACCGACGTGCTGATCGTCGACACCGCCGGCCGTCTGCAGAACAAGACCGAGCTGATGGACGAGCTGGCCAAGATCCGCCGCGTCCTCGGCCGGCTCAATCCGGCATCACCGCACGACGTGGTGCTCGTGCTCGACGCGACCACCGGCCAGAACGCGCTCAACCAGATCGAAGTGTTCAAGGAAGTCGCCGGCGTGACCGGTCTGGTGATGACCAAGCTGGACGGCACCGCGCGCGGCGGCGTGCTGGTTGCGGCGGCGGAGAAATACGGCCTGCCGATCCATGCGATCGGCGTGGGCGAGAAGGTGGACGATCTGCGTCCGTTCAACGCACAGGAAGTGGCGCGCATCATCGCCGGCGTGGAGGAGCTTACCAATGGCTGAGAAAAAGGCCGCCTCGCCCGGCGTGCGGATGCTGATCGATTACGGCCCGCTCGCGGTGTTCTTCCTGGTCAACTCGCTGGCCCACGGCCCGGTGCTCGCGCGCGTCTTCGCCGCGACCATCGCCTTCATGGTCGCGATGACCGGCGCGATTGCGCTGAGCTGGTGGAAGACCCGCCATGTCTCGCCCATGCTGTGGATCACCGCGGCCTTCGTGCTGCTGTTCGGCGGGCTGACGCTCTATTTCCACGACCAGACCTTCATCCAGATCAAGCCGACGATCATCTATGCGATGTTCGCGATCGTGCTTGGCTATGGCCTGATCGCGGACAAGCCCCTGCTCCAGACGCTGCTCGAACAGGCCTATCCAGGACTTTCGGCCCGGGGCTGGCGGCTGCTGACGATCAACTGGGCAGCCTTCTTCGCGGTCGCTGCGGTGGCGAATGAAGCGGTGCGCCACTTCGTCACCTGGGACCAGTGGGTGCTGTTCAAGACCTGGATCATGATTCCGGTGACCCTGGTCTTCGCGATGCTCAACATCCCCATGCTGCTGCGGCACGGCCTGCAGCTGGAGACCCCCGACGAGGCACCGGTCCCCCCGCAGGAATAAACTGCGGTGTCGACTATGCTTTACCGCGCGGTGCGTGCCACCAACTGGCTGCGACGGCAGATCCGCGCCAACTCGCTGTGGTTCCTGGCGCTCTCGCTGTTCGTCGGCATCTGCGCGGGCGCCAGCGCCATCGCGCTCGGCCAGATCGCACGGGGTACGCAGCGGCTGCTGTTCGACCTTCCCAAGGGCGAACACCTCAGTGCGGCTGCGTATATCGAGCCATGGAGGCTGGTAGCCCTACCCGTCGGCGGTGCGCTGCTCGGGCTCGTTCTATGGTTCCTGCGCCGCCGCAAGGCTGTCGACATCGTCGAGGCCAATGCGCTGCACGGCGGCCGCATCCCCGCGCGCGACACCGCCACGGTGGTTGGCACCACGCTGCTTTCCAACAGCTTCGGCGCTTCGGTCGGCCTCGAAGCCGCCTATGCCCAGGCGGGCGGCGGGGTCGCCTCGCTGCTTGGACAGAAGGTGAAGCTGCGCCGCGGTGACCTGCGCACGCTGATGGCGGCAGGCGCCGGCGCCGCGGTGAGCGCCGCGTTCGGCGCGCCGCTGACCGGCGCCTTCTATGCCTTCGAGGTCGTGCTCGGCGCCTATAGCCCGGCCACCGTTGCCCCGGTGATGCTCGCCGCACTGTCGGCCGCCGTGCTGGCACGCGGGCTCGGCATGACGCCCTATGTAATCGCGGCCGGCGGCATGCATCCGATCGGCACCGCGGATTATATGCTCTATGGCCTGCTCGGCGTGCTCTGCGCCGGGCTCGGCATCGTGCTGATGCGGCTCGTCTCGCTGGTCGAGCACATGGTGCACCGCTCGAAACTGCCGATGCACTGGGCACCGCTGGTTGGTGGCCTGCTGCTCATTCCCTTCGGGCTGATCTCGCCCCAGGCGCTGTCGGGCGGGCACGGCGCGCTCAACCTGAACCTGGCCACCGAAGTGACGATCTCCGGCCTTGCGCTGATCATCGTCGTGAAGCTGCTCGCCTCGTCGCTATCGCTGGGCTTTGGCTTTCGCGGCGGGCTGTTCTTCGCGTCGCTGTTCCTCGGCTCGCTGGTCGGACGGCTGTATCAGGTAGTGCTGGCGCAGGTGCCGCAGCTGCACGTGCTCGCTCCCGACGACGCCACTGTGGTCGGCATGGCGGCGCTGGCAGTGGCGGTGGTCGGCGGACCGATGACCATGTCGCTGCTGGTGCTGGAAGTGACCCACGACTTCAGCATCACTGGCGTCGCGCTCGCCGCGACGCTGATCTCCTCGACCGTGGCCCGCTCGACCTTCGGCTATAATTTCTCGACCTGGCGCCTGCACCTGCGCGGCGAGACGCTGCGCAGCGGACGCGACGTGGGCTGGATGCGTGCGCTCACCGCCGCGCAGATGATGCGCCGCGACGTGCCCCAGCTCGCCGCCGACGCCAGCGTCTCCGCGTTCCGCGAACGCTTTCCGCTGGGCTCGACCACGCGCGTCGTGCTGCTCGACGTGAAGGGCCAATATGCCGGCATCGTCGAGACCGCCGCCGCCTGGTCGCCGGAAATCGAGCCGGTCGCCGAGATCGGCACGCTGGCCAGGCTGCCTCAGGCAAAGCTGACGCCGGAAATGGGGATCGGCGAAGTGCTGGAGATGTTCGACCGCGTCGCGGCGGACGACCTTGCCGTGATCGACACGGAGGGCAATGTGCTCGGACTGATCACCGAGCGCCATGCGCGGCGGCGCTACGCCGAGGAGCTGGAACGCTCGCAGCGGGAATTGTACGGCGAGACCTGACTATTTGCGCTGGCCGCTGCGCTTGGCGACCACGTCGTTGCGCAGCGCTTCGCGCCGGGCGAACAGCTCGGCCTCCTCCGAGGGACTGAGCCCGCCCGCGGCAAAGCGTTCCTCCAGCGTATCGATCTGATAGGCTTCCCGCCTGAGCTGCTTCGCCTCGCGCCGGCTGAGCTGCCCGCCCGACCGGCCATCACGGATGTCGCTGCGGATCTTCGCGGTCTCGGCGGCGCTCTGGTCCCGCCCCATCGAGGCGCCCGAAGGCCCCTTCATGCTCGGCCCGCCCCAGATCTGCGCGGAAGCAGGCGCGGCAAGGAGCAGCAAGGGCGCAAGGATCAAATATCGCATCACGTCTTTCCCCAAAAGAAGTGCCGTACGGGATATTCCCCCTGTCGCTTTAACGACCACTGAACGCAAAAGGGGCGCCCGATCGCTCGGACGCCCCTTTCCTTGAACCGGATCGCTGCGATCAGCTGTCCTGGTCGGCACGGCTCACGCCGGCACCATCGAGGTTCTGCGACACGAAGTCCCAGTTGATGATGTTCGCGGTGATCGTCTCGAGATACTTCGGACGCAGGTTGCGATAGTCGATGTAGTAGGCGTGCTCCCACACGTCGATCGTGAGGAGCGGCTTCATGCCCTCATAGACCACCGGGGTGTCGGCGTCGTGCAGCGAGGTCACCTTGAGCTGGTCGCCGTCGAGCACCAGCCAGCCCCAGCCGTTCGAGAAGTGAGCGGTCGATTCGGCCACCAGCTTCTTCACCAGCTCGTCGGTCGAGCCGTACTGCGAGGCGATCAGCTCGGCGAGCTTGCCGCTCGGCGCGGTCTTGTCGCCGGTCAGGCCCTGCCAGAAGAAGCTGTGGTTCCAGATCTGCGCCGAGTTGTTGAACAGGCCCTTGTCGCCCGTCTCCTTGGCATGCGCGATCACTTCGCTGAGCTTGCGACCCTCGAGGCCCTTCTCTGCGATGAAGCCATTGGTCTTGTCGACATAGGCCTTGTGATGCTTGCCGTGATGGAAGTCGAGCGTCTCGGCCGACATGTGCGGCGCCAGCGCGTCCTTATCAAAGGGAAGCGGGGGAAGTTCGAAAGCCATGCGGTCTCTCCAGGGTCACCAGGGGGTTCACCCGGGCAACGAACCGCCGGGCGATGCGGTCCCTCCCCTAGCGCGCAAAATTCACCGCTGTCGCGGAAAAATCGTTGCGTGGCGCAAATGAAAATTCCGATCGGGGGCGATTGGCAGAATTACTATTGCAAACGCTAATCAATAGCCTGGAATTATTGGGCTTATTTTCCCTCTCCTGCATGCCGGAGAGGGCTATCAGTCAGCCCCCGGCCTGCAACAATTCATGCCGTTTCAACGCATGCCGAAGCTGGTCATAGGTAAGCCCCAGTGCCTCCGCCGTGGCGCGCTGGTTGAAGCGATGATCGGCAAGCGCGCGCTGCAGCAACTCCTTCTCGAACCGCGCCACCCGACCCTTGAAGTCGGTCCCACCGGCGGCGATCATGGGCTGCGCTTCCAGCACGACCGGTGCAGGCGCCACGGCAGCAACGGGGGCCGATGCACTTGATGCACTGCCCTGCATGGTGCGCAGACGGAACGGAGACTGGAAGGGATCGATCTCGATCGCGTCGATCGGCCCGTCCTGCTCCCAGCGATAGACGGCGCGCTCGACGACGTTGCGCAGTTCGCGGACGTTACCCGGCCAGTCATAATGGGTGAGGATGTCGAGCGCGTGTGGCCCCCAGCCCGGCCAGTCGACCCAGCCAATCTCGGACGCCATGCGTCGCCCATAGAATTCGGCGAGCACCTCGACATCGCCCGGCCGATGCCGGAGCGGCGGAATGGTCACCACTTCGAAGCTCAGCCGATCGAGCAGATCGGCGCGGAACGTGCCCTTCTCCACCCGCTCGGGCAGATGCTCGTTGGTCGCCGCGACGATACGGACATCGACCTGCACGGCCCGCGACGAACCGATACGGGTGATCTCGCCATATTCCACCGCGCGCAGCAGCCGCTCCTGCGCACCCATCGACAGCGTGCCGAGCTCGTCGAGGAACAGCGTGCCGCGATGCGCCTCCTCGAACCGGCCTATCCGTGCCTTGGTCGCGCCAGTAAACGCGCCGGCCTCGTGGCCGAACAGCTCGGCCTCGATCAACGTCTCGGGCAACGCCGCGCAGTTCATCGTGACCAAGGGCTGGTCCCAGCGTGGCGACAGGCGGTGAAGACGCTCGGCGACCAGCTCCTTGCCGGTGCCGCGCTCGCCGATCACCAGCACGGGGCGGTCAAGCGCAGCAGCCCGGCTGGCGCGCTCCAGCGCATCGAGAAATGCCGAGGACTGGCCAATGACTTGAGTTACGCGCTCCATGCCAAATCCTTGGTGTATTTTCCCAATACTTGGCAAGTTAAATCCGCCACCTGAACGCTTTATGAATGGCAAAAACGGCAGATTTCTGCGGTTTTCACAAATTGGCACGCCCCCTGCAATGCTATGAGCAAGCCCGATGACGGGCCTGGAAAAAACCAAGGTTCAGGGAAACAGGAACATGAACGCCAACGCCGCTTACTACCGCAACGCCTTCTTCTCGGTGGCACTTTCGGTAGCCGCCAGCCTGGTCATCATGGCCGGCACGGTCGGCGCGGTGATGGCCGCCTGAAGCAAGGGTCTCCCGCTCGCCTCTCGCGAGCGGATACCCACCGGGAGGGGTCACCCCCTAGTCCCCTCCCGGCGGGAAACCAGAACACGAAGGAGTAACGATAAAATGGGTATCTTCTCTCGAACCCGCGACATCATTGCCGCCAACGTCACCGACCTGCTCGACAAGGCGGAAGATCCCGCGAAGATGATCCGCATGATCATCCTCGAGATGGAGGAAACGCTGGTCGAGGTCCGCGCTTCCGCGGCCCGCACGATCGCGGACCAGAAGGAAATGCGCCGCCACATCAGCAAGCTCGAAAAGCTCCAGGAGAGCTGGACCGAGAAGGCCGAGCTGGCGCTGTCGAAGGGTCGCGAGGACCTGGCCAAGGCCGCACTGGTCGAGAAGCAGAAGGCTTCGGACATGTGCGAGCAGCTGAGCGAGGAGATTTCGGTGCTCGACGAGGCGCTGCGCGCTTCGGAAGAGGACATCAACAAGCTCCAGACCAAGCTGCGCGAGGCCCGCGCCCGCCAGAACTCGATCGTCACGCGCCTCGAAAGCGCCAACAACCGGGTTCGCCTGCGCGAGATCACCAACGGTAGCCGTGTCCAGGACGCCTTCTCGCGCTTCGACGTGCTGGAGCGCCGCGTGGACTTCGCCGAGGGCCGCGCCGATGCTGCCGGCCTGGGCGGTGCCCCGAAGACGCTCGACGAGGAAATCGCCGAACTCCGCTCGTCGGAGAAGGTGGATGCCGAGCTCGAGGCCCTGAAGGCCCGCCTCAACAAGGGAGCCTAAGCGATGGAGGAAGTCTTCCTTCCGATCGTCATCGTCGGGATGCTCTTCATCGGGCTCCCCTGGGTGATCATGCACTATATCACCAAGTGGAAGCAGTCCGGGACGATCACCAACGAGGACGAGAAGCTGCTCGACGAGCTGCACTATACTGCACGCCAGCTCGAAGAGCGCCTGCTCACCATCGAGCGGATCATCGCCGCCGATAACCCCGATTTCCGCCCTGTCCGCGACGCCCGTCCGGAACAGAGCCCCTACGACATCTCGCGGAGGAACTGATCATGTCGAGCCGCACGAAATTCTACCTCGACAAGGCAAATGGCAAGTGGCTGGGCGTCTGCTCGGGACTGGCCGACTATACCGGGATCGACGTAATCTGGCTTCGCCTCGGCATGGTGCTGGTCACCTTCAGCACCTTCCCGATGGGCCTGATCGCCTATATCCTGATCGCCTGGCTGGCCCCCAGCAAGCCCTACGGCCTCTACCAGGGACCCGAGGAAGCCAAGTTCTGGCAGGGTGTCCGCTCGAACCCGACGCGCTCGACCGCCGAGGTCCGCTCGAAGTTCCGCGACATCGATCGCCGCCTGGCCGATATCGAGATGTACTATACGAGCCGCAACACCCGGCTCGCCGACGAGATCGACAGCCTGCGCTGAGCCAATCGCCAGGTAAGTCTGCAGGGAGGAAGAAATGAGGGAGTTGAGTTGGCTGGTTCCGGTGCTGATCGTCGCTGCGGTGATGGCATCGAAGGCCTTCCAGACCTGGGTCCGTGCCAAGCATGGCTACCCGATCGAGGACGAGGAAGGCCGCCGCGGCCGCCGGAGCTTCCGGGGCCAGGTCCGCGACGATCTGGAAACCGATCGCAAGATCGCGCTGCTCGCCTCGGAGAACGAGCGCCTGACCGGCCAGATCAGCCGGCTCGAAGAGCGGATCGCAGTGCTCGAGCGGATCGCCACCGATCCCGCCGAGCGGGTGGCCCGCGAAATTGACAGCCTGCGCTGAGGAGTGACGAGATGAACTTTCCCTTCGCGCAATTCGCCCCCGTCGTCCTGATCGTCGGCGCACTCACGGTGGGCGGCTGGGTGATCACCACCTGGCTCCGCATCAAGCACGGCTACCCGCTCGACGGGGCCTGGGGCCAGGCGGTCTACCCGAAGAATGACGATGCGGCGATGGAGCGGATAAAGCTCCTCAGCCAGGAGAATGCCCAGCTCCGCGCCGAACTGGGGTCGATCAAGGACCGGCTCGCCAATGTCGAGCGGATCGTAACCGACGGCTCGCACATGCTCGATCAGGAGATCGAGAAGCTGCGCAGCCCGCGTAACTGAGGAGTTTGAAGCAATGATCAGCCCCTTGCTTATTCCGATCCTGGGTATCTCCTGCGGCCTGGTCGCCATCTTCGGTGGCGTGTTCCTCAAGCCCTGGTTCGCGCTGCAGCAGCGCAAGATGGAGCTCGAGGCGCAGATGGTCGCCGAAAAGGCCGCCCAATACGCCGCCCAGACCGAACGGCTCGAACAGCGGGTCCGGGTGCTGGAGCGGATCGTCACCGACAAGGGCATCGACCTCGCCAATGAGATCGAACAGCTGCGGGATGCCCCCCCGCTGAACTGAGAATTCCCACGCGGCGCCGACAAGGGCCGCCAGTAAGAGGAAAGTCCACCATGATTGCCATCGTTGTGTTCGCAGTGCTGTGCGCACTGTGCGGGGGAGCTATTGTCCTCGCCGAAAAGCGCGATCGTCCCGTCCGCCGCGCCGAGCGGCTCACCCGGACCGCGCAGAGCAACTGATCCGCAAGACGCGTTTGAAGGAGTAGTGGAATGAACCCGTTCGAGATGGTTGTCGCGATTATCGTGATCGTCACGATCGGCGGCGTGCTCAAGGCCCGCTACGGCATCCACAAGGACAAGCACGGCAACGAGGTCTATCGTGGCGGCAACGCCGACGACGCCTCGAACGCCGAGAACGCCCGTCTCCGCGACGAGGTCCGAGCGCTCAAGGAGCGCGTCCAGGTCCTCGAGCGCGTGATCACCGACACCGAAGGCAGCCTTCGACTCGACCGCGAGATCGAAAGCCTGCGCGACAAGAACTGACGTCAGACCAAGGAGGCATGACGTGACCCAGGATCCGACCATCTATCTGACCCTCGCCGTCTCCGGGCTCGCCGGGCTCGGCATGATCATCACCGCCGGGCTCTCGGGCTGGCGCGGCTGGCTGGCCCTGAAGCGCCAGGAGCTCGATGCCCATCACGGCCCGGAAGTGGCGGCGGCAATGCCCACCGCAGCGTCGCGGATCGAGATCGCCGACCTCAAGGAACGCATCCGCAAGCTCGAAGCGATCGCGGCCGGGGTGGACCTCTGAGGTCCACCCGGCTAGCGGGCGAGGCATGACCAGCCTCGCCGACCTGCAGGACGAATATGCGTTCCTCGAAGCCGATGACCGCTATCGCCTGTTGATCGATCTGGGCCGCGGGCTCGAGGAAATGCCCGAAGCGCTCAAGACCGACGCCACCCTGGTCCGGGGCTGCTCGGCCTCGGTATGGGTCTATCCCACAAGGCGGGACGACGGGACGCTCCACTTCCTCGCCGATTCCAATGCGGCGATTACCAAGGGCATCATCGCGCTGGTGCTGCTCACGGTGCAGGACAAGGCCCCGGCCGAGATCCTGGCGACCGACATCGAGGGCGGCCTCGCCCCGTTCGATCTGAAGAACCAGCTCAGCTCGAACCGGACGCAGGGCATTCCCAACATGATCGCTCTCGTTCGCGAGACAGCGCAGCGCTATAGCTGAGCCGGGTATCCATCAGGCCGGACCGCACGATGCTGCTGCCACTCCTCCTTACCCTCGCCCTTCCCGCCGCCGACCGCTGTCAGCCACCAAGGCACCGTCGCGCCGATGATCCCCGCCCCTTCCAGAAGGCGGGCGCCGGCCTGTGGATCGGCGGCATCGCGTTCACCCCGGCCGACATCGCCGACGCCAAAGCGGCCGAAAGCGAATATGGTCCGGGCTGGACGATCGAACTGGTTTTCACTCCCGCGGGCAACGCCCGGTTCCTTCAGGCCCAGCATTGCGGGGTCGGCAAGATGATCGAGATCAGCATCGACCGGCACGTCCTGTCGCGCCCGGTGCTCAACGAACTGATCCTCGGCGGCAAGGCGATGATCGTGGGAGACTGGAAGACGCGCGAGGAAGCCGAGGCAGCGATCCGCCAGATCACCGGCCGCTGATACAGCTCGCGATCAGCAGGCCCAACAGGATCGACCTCGTCCGCGAGACAGCGCGGCGCTATGCGGCGAGCTAACATTCTCGTCATCCCGGCCTGAAGCCGGGGTCCCGCTACCATAGGGCTCTCGAAGAAGAAGCGGGATCCCGGCTCAAGGCCGGGATGACGGTGAGACTAGGAAGCCTGGCGCCCGAGGCCCAATTCTTCCGCCACGGCATCCAGATCGGCGCCCTTCGGCACCAGCAGCCATTCCTTCGGGCCACCGGCATCGATCACCGTCACCGCGCCGCGCGGGCAGATGCCCATGCACTTCACTTCGACGATCCCCGCCTCGGCCTTGCGGCTCTTCTTGAGGCCGAGATGCTTGCGCAGCGCCTTGGCGAGCGATTGCCTGCCCTTCGTCCCGAAGCCGCCGTCCAGCTTCTTCGAGCATTTGGCGCAGACGAGGACGGTATGCTCCCAGTTGGAAGCGACGCGCAGCTTGCTCAATCGCCCTTCCAGGTGCGCCGCTCCTCGGCGGCCTTGAGCACATCATACGCGGCCTGGATCGCCTGGAAGCGCTTGGCGGCCTCCGCGTCATTCTGGTTCACGTCCGGATGGTTGATCTTGGCAAGCCGGCGATACGCCATGCGCACCGCATCGAAATCCGCATCGACCTCGAGCTCGAACACTTCGAGCGCCCGCATCTCGTCGCGGGAGCGGCTGCCGTCACCCGGCCCTGCCCAGCCATTATATTTGGCCTCGGCGAAGCCCGATGCGTCGCGCCGCTCATTCGCCTCGCGCTCGGCGGCTTCTTCGGCGGTCAGGCCGGCAAAATAGTCCCAATTGCGGTTATACTCGGCGGCATGCGCCTCGCAGAAATACCAGCGCTCGGGGTTGTTGGGCGATTTGGGAGCAGGACGATCGCCGGGGGCATCGCAGCCATGACGGTCGCACAGGCGCACCTTCACGGCTTCGCGCTCGGCACCATATTCGCGCCAACGCGGAAATCCCCAATCGCTCGAACGTGTCGATCTTGCCATGCCGTCCAGATAGCCACTCGGCCCGCAGGTGCAAGCACGGCCGTGCCTGCAACTGCCTGTAAAAGATGCCAGAGGGTCTATAAGCCGGGTTCTGTCCTCGCCCGAAAGCGATGTGCGACCATTCCTCTATGCGACGGATTGCTCCGCCGCTTTAGCAACCAACCCGGGCGACGGGCCGGAACCAGGCCCATGCGCCGCCCCTATTCGGTCTTGCTCCCGGTGGGGTTTACCATGCCGCTTCCGTTACCGGTCGCGCGGTGCGCTCTTGCCGCACCCTTTCACCCTTGCTGGTCCCGAAGGACTTAGCGGTCTGCTCTCTGTGGCACTTTCCCTGGGGTCGCCCCCGCCGGGCGTTACCCGGCACCGTGTTTCCGTGGAGCCCGGACTTTCCTCGCGTGCTTGCGCACCCGCGGCCGCCCGACCCTCTGGCGGCGACCGCTCTAGCGGCTCGCGGCAATGTTGCAAGCGTGCCCGCTATTCCTCGGGATCGGCGGTTCGCAGCACGGCGGTGCCCCAGGCCATCACTTCCACCCGCCAGGTGACGTTGAGGCCCGATGCCAATGCGATCTTGCGATAATCGGACCCCAGGCCGACCACATCATTGGCGCCGCGCGCCCGGGCAGCCCGCTGCACCGCGTCCACCGCCTCGCTGATGGTCGGCACGGCAACCGAGGCGGGCACCTCGCCCCGCGCATCCGCACGGGTGATGCCGGATAGATAGGCCTGGACCGGACCAAGCGGCGTGGATGAAGAACCGATATTGCTCAAAGGCGAAAACCTCCGCCTTCCTATAAATCATCCTGTACTTGCAGAACCCTGCATGACCGTGGTCGACGACTTGATAACCATCAGTCGTCGCCCTGCGGCCGGGGCAGCAGCAGGGCCAGCAGCAGGCAGCGACATTCCATGTCGATCTCGCCATCCACCATCTCGGGACGGAAACGGCGCTGAAAGGCAGTGACTGCGGCGATCTCGTCGCTCACATCATAGCCGAAGCGCTCGAGCGCCATGATGAAGCCGGCGTCGGGCCAGCCCGGATCCATCAGGTTCTTTGTCGGGCGCGGCAAGGCCAGGCGCAGCCGGGCCAGCGCATGCCAGTTGAACAATTCGCCGGGATCCTGCTTGCGCGCCGGCGCCACGTCCGAATGGCCGACGACATTGCCGCGGGTGATGGCGTAGCGTTCCTTGATCTCGGCAACGAGCGGGATCAGCGCACCCATCTGCTCGGCCGGGAACGGACGATAGCCATGCTCATGGCCGGGATTGACGATCTCGATGCCGATCGAGGCGGAATTGACGTCGGTGATCCCGCGCCAGTGCGACCGACCGGCATGCCAGGCCCGCTTATCCTCGGGCACCAGCCGGTGGATCGTGCCGTCCTCATCGACCACATAATGGGCGGAGACCTTCGCCTCGGGATCGCGCAGCCTCGCCAGCGCCGCCTCGCCGCTCTCCATCCCGGTATAATGCAGGACGATCATCGTTACCGGCAGCGCGCGATCGTCGAAATTGGGCGACGGCGCATCGAGGAAGATCAGGCCGGTATGCATAGATACCGACGCTAACCCCGGATCGGCGTGGCGATCAACCCGCTGCGCGCGTGGCACCGGCCGGTTCCACCGCACGATAGAAGCCGCGATAGCGCTCGCAGGGCGTGAAATGCTCGGTCAGGCCGATCACCGTCTCACCCGCCCCCAGCGCCAGCAACCCGCCCGGACGGATCGCGGACGCCAGCGTATCGAACACCTTTCGGCGCACCGCCGGCGAGAAATAGAGCATCACGTTGCGACACAGGATGATGTCGAAACTGCCTGCCGGCGCTGCGTCCATGGTCAGGTTGTGCTGGCGGAAATGCAGCTTGCGCACCAGTTCGGGCTTGGCGACCCAGTCGGCATTCACCGAATCGAACCAGGTCATCATCCGGCGTACCGGCAATCCGCGCTGGATCTCGAACTGCGAGAATCGGCCACTGCGCGCGCGGGTCAAAGCAGCGGGAGAGACATCGGTGGCGACGATCTCGGGATCGGCCATCCCGCGCTCGGAAAAGAGCATGGCGAGGCTTAGCGGTTCCTGCCCGGTCGAGCAGCCGGCCGACCAGATGCGCAGCCGGCGATGCCCGGCCTCGGCCTGCATTGCCTGCGCGGCGTCGGCCAGCATGTCGAGCACCGCGGCGTCGCGGAAAAAGCTGGTTTCCTGATTGAGCAGCGCATCGACGACCTGGTCCGCCAGCTCGCCGGTTCGCGCCGAGATCAGCTGGGCCACCAGCTCGTCGAGGCTGGCCAGCCCGCGCTGGCGCAGGATCGGCTTGAGCGCCGTCTCGATCCGCCAGGTACGGTTCGCCGCGATCTGCTGGCCGGCGCGCTGCTCGAGCAGCGCCGCGATCATGTTCATGGCCCCGGCCGAGGCGATCGGGGTGGTGCCCGGGATCATGCCGCGCCCCCGCCGCGGGCGATCAGCCGCCCGATCTCGTCCGGCGGCAGGATCGCGCTCACCCGGCCGGCATTGGCAACGGCGCCGGGCATGCCCCACACCACCGAGCTTCCCCGATCCTGCGCCAGCACCTTAGCGCCGGCATCGATCAGATCCTTGGCGCCTTCGCAGCCGTCGCGCCCCATGCCGCTGAGCACCACACCGAGCGCACGCGCCCCGAACACTTCGGCGACGCTCTCGAACATCGGGTCGACCGAGGGCATGCAGCCGCTGCTGGCCTTTTCATGGGTCAGGCGGATCGCCGCACCGTCCGACGTGCGGACCACGCGCATATGCGCGTCGCCCGGCGCCACGATGATCCGGCCGGGCCGGATGCGCATGCGATCGGTCGCGACTTCGCACGGCCGCCCGCCGAGCACGGCAAGCTGGGTCGCGAAATAGCTCATGAACGACACCGGCAGATGCTGGGTCACCAGGATCGGCACGCGGAAGGCCGCCGGGATCGCGCGCAGCAACTGGCTGAGCGCATGGATGCCGCCGGTCGAGGCGCCGATCGCGACCAGATCGAAGTCCTCGGGCGCCTGGACCGGATATTGATAGTGCGGATGGGGCAGAACCGGAGCGGCCTGCATGGCCTGTACCGGCACTGGCGGCTCAGGCTGGGACTGCACATGCGCCTCCAGCAGCCGGCTGAGCCTTTCGCCCAGCACTTCGGCGAAGCGCCCGCCAAATGCGCCGATGCCAGGCTTCACCAGCGTGTCCGCCGCACCAAGCGCCAGCGCCTGCACCGTCACCGCCGCGCCCTGTTCGGCGGAGGAGGAGACGATCAGCACCTTGGCGCCCTTCCCCGCCGCGATCACATCGGGCAGCGCGGTGATGCCGTCGATGCCGGGCATCTCGATGTCGAGCAGGATGATGTCGACGCTGTTGGTCTTCAGATAGTCGAGCGCGGCGCGGACGTCGCTATAGGCTGCGGCCACGCGGAAACGCCGCGTGCCCTCCACCATGCGCCCCAGCACCGACCGCGCGACGACCGAATCGTCGACGATCAGAACCCGCGCCGGCCCGACGGTGGTGCCGCCGAACCCGGTTTCCGCAAGAGATGCGTGCGCCACGTGGGGCTCCTTGAGTACGCCGCTTACGCGACGCCGACGATCTGCAGCTTGCTTTCGAGCGTCTCGCGGTCGAACGGCTTCATGACATATTCGTCGGCACCCGCCTCGATGGCGGCGCGAATATAGGCCATGCCGTTCTCGGTGGTGCAGAACACCACCTTCGGACGCTGGGGAAGTCCCGAATCCTTGAGCGCGCGCAGGAAGTCCATGCCGCTCATCACGGGCATGTTCCAGTCCAGCAGGATCACATCCGGCGGGGTCTGCAGGCAGGAGTCGAGTGCCTCGCGGCCATCACCGGCCTCGCGCACTTCGAAGTCGAGCGTTTCCAGGATGTGCCGGGCGACCTTCCGGATCACTTTGGAGTCGTCGACGACCAGACAAGTCTTCATTTTCCCCTGTTCCCCGCTTTCAGGTGTCTAGGTTGGTATTGGACAGTGCACGAAAGGCGTAAGCGCCACGTTAATCGCATGATCAATTCGGTCCCGAATGGCCCGGGACCAGACTGGCAAGGTCGATCGCGAGGATCGGCTCGCCGTCCCGCTCCACGATCCCACGCCCTGCCCCGCGCCAGGCGGGATCGAGCGTGACGCCGTGCGCCAGCGGCAGCAGGTCGAACGGCGCGACATCGTCGAGCGCGTCGACCAGCATCGCATAATGATGCCCCTCGACGAGCGTGATCACCGCGCGGCGCGCCGGGCTGCCGCCCGCCATGCCGAGCGCCGACTGGGTATCCACCACCGTCACAACGCGGCTGCGCAGTGCGGCCAGACCGCGAACATGCTGCGAGGCGCGCGGCACCGCCGTCACCTCGCCGATGTCCACCACCGACTCGACCTGTTCGGAGTCGATCGCCACGGCACGCCCGGCAATCTGGGCGATGAGATAGAGATGCGACATCAGCGACCTGCCTTGCCGGAGACCCGGGCTTCGAGAGCGGAGAGCAACCCCGCACGATCATATCTATAGACGCTATCGTCGCCCGAGCCTCCGGAAGCGCGCTTCTTTCTCAGCCGCACGACCGGCGCGGGCACGCCGGCGCCAGCATGATTCTCCTCGGTGGAAAGCACCACGGCAGGGGTTTCGCCCGGCGCGAGGCGCAACGCGACGCGATACCCCGACGCCTCGAGCAGCGGCTTCACGAACGACGCCATCCAGCCGTCATTGTCGCCCGAGATCAGGCAAAGCGGCGGAGCATCCTCGACTTCGCGTTCGGCATGCTCGTCGAAGATCCACAGCATATCGACCAGCTCGATCTGCTCGCCCTCGACCAGCACCACGCCGGCGATCGGCCCCGGCTCGCGGGCCGGCGCGATCTCTTCGGGCAGCAGCACGATGTCGGCAGCCTCCTCGATCGCATAGGAAACTTCGTTGGTGCCGTCCTTCAGGCGCAGCACGTTGATCCGCTGCAGCCCTTCCAGGTCGCCATGCGCGGCGAGCGGCAGGATGCGCTCGTCGATGGTCACGCGGAAACGGCCCGCAGCGAAGCGGACATTGGCCGCATCGACCTGCTCGACCCGGTCCACCGCCGCCAGCGGCACTGCGCGGCGAACGCCGTCGAGATCGCGGAACAACAGTGCCGGAAGGCCCTGCGCGACTTCGACCTCTTCCTCTTCCTCGAACAGCTGCTGGCTGTCCCGGCTGAAATCGAGGCTCGCCGCCTTGGCCATGCCCGCACAGTCGAGCAGCAGCATCGGCAGGCCGGAGTCGGGAAGCGTCTGGCCGGCATAGAGGCCGGTCGACATCACTGCCGGCGAGGCCGGCTTGATCACCAGCTCCTCATTGTCGAGCACCGTATCGACCGCCAGCGCATAGCTGCCCTCGCTCACGCTGACGATCGCGAGCATCTGCGCGCCCTCGCCCCGCACCGTGGTCGCGGGCAGGCCCAGCATGTCGGCGAGATGGATCAGCGGCATGCGACGCTCGCGGACGGTGGCGACCGGCGAACCGCCGATCACGTCCACCCGGATCGCATCGCCACGTTCGGTCACGATCTCCTCGATCGACTGGCGCGGAATCGCGAAACGCTGGCCATCGACGCCCACCACGATCGTCGAGATGATCGACAGCGTCAGCGGCACATGGATCGCCAGGCGCAGCCCCTTGCCGAGCGTGCTGTCGAGCTCGACGCGGCCACCGATCTGCTCGATCGCGGCGCGCACCACGTCCATGCCGACACCACGGCCGGAGACTTCGCTCACCACGTCCTTGGACGACAGGCCGGGTTCGAACACCAGGTCGAGCTTGGCGCGCGCCGAGAGGCTGCGCAGCTTGGCCTCGTCGCGCCCCTGGCCAACGAGCTTCTGGATCAGTCGCTCGGTATCGATGCCGCGGCCATCGTCCGCGATCTCGATGATGATCTGGTTGCCGGACTGGCGCGCCGAGACCGACAGGCGGCCATTCTCGCGCTTGCCACCGGCGCGGCGTTCGCCGGGTGCCTCGATGCCATGGTCGATCGAGTTGCGGATGATGTGGACCAGCGGGTCGCGCATCACTTCGATCATTTCGCGGTCGAGCTCGACGTCCGAGCCCTCGACCTGCAGCATCACCGACTTGCCCAGCCCCGCCGCCGTGTCGCGCACCATGCGCGGCAGCGCCGAGAACAGCGCGTCGATCTTCTGCATGCGCGTGCGCGTCACCGTGTCGCGCATCTCGCCGACGGTGAGCGACAGGCGCTCCAGCGCCGCCTCGATGGCGGGATCCACCTCGCCTTGGCGCAGTCGCCGGGCGAGTTCGTTGCGCGCGAGCACCATGTCCGACATGCCGGACATCATCCGATCGAGCAGATCGACGTTCAGGCGCACGCTGCGTGCCGGCGCCCGGCTGACAACCGGGCCGGCATGGACGATTTCCTCCGCACCTTCGGCCAGTGCGGCGACCAGCAGCTCGTCGCCGCTGTCGTCGAGCTGCGTGCCCGATTCGATGGCCTCGACCAGCTCGCCGATCCGGTCGACCACGGCCAGCACGGCGTTGACCAGCCCACGATCGGGCGCGCGCTTGCCCTCACGCACCTGCGCCAGCACGTCCTCGGCTGCGTGGCTGAGGCGGCCCAGACGCGGCAGATCGAGGAAGCCGCAGCTCCCCTTCACGGTGTGCACGAAGCGGAAAATGGCATCGAGCCGCGCGCGATCCGCAGGATGCGCTTCCCACGCGACGATCTCGCCCGAAAGTGCTTCGAGCGTCTCCCGTGTCTCGGCGATGAATTCCTGCAGCAGGTCGTCCATGGGGCCCCGGAAAGCAAATTTGCCGGGCTCTTGTGCAGGATGGGTGGTTAAAAGGGCGTTAGTGCTGGGTTGGCTCACTGTTCCGCTTTAGGAACGACTCGCGAACGTGGGAGGGGCAAGTGGATCCGACGAGCTTGGAGTGGCAAGGCGCTGCGGCCAACCTCGGCGCAGTCGCACTTTTGGCGCTTGGCGGGCTTTGGATCTGGTACGAGCGCCAACGTGCGAGACGCAGGGCGAAGATGGCCGAGGACGGGCCATCGGACGAACCCTATCGCGTCTTTACCCGCGCCCATGACGTGGAGCTGGACGCTGCCGCGGACATCCCCGTGCGTCTTTCCGAACTCAGTCCGCTGAAACCGGCGCATTACGCCAAGGCGGAACTCTGGGCGGCGCATCGTCGTCACCTGGAACGCTTCAATGCAGCCCAGCCATCAGGGATCGCCCAACGCCTGCGCGAGGCGATCGACGATCCGACGAGGCTTGCGGTCACCCTGCTGATCGATCAGTCCGGTTCGATGAAAGGGGCGCCGATCGCCGCCGCGGCAAGTTCGGTCGGGCATATAAGTGTCGCACTCGCACAGATAGGCGTCGCCACCGAAATCCTCGGCTTCACGACTGCCGGCTGGCAAGGCGGATTTCCCCGCCAGCAATGGTTGACCCAAGGGCGGCCGAAGCGCCCTGGGCGGCTGTGTGCGCTCGCCCATATCGTTTACAAACGTGCGGACGAAACCGAATGGTCCGCGGAGTCGCGCGACGCTTTCCTGCATCCGGATGTGCTTCGCGAGAATGTCGATGGCGAAGCACTTGAATGGGCGGAGGCACGGTTGCTCGCGCTCCCCGCAAGGCGCAAGCTCCTCATCATCCTGTCGGACGGTGCGCCGGTCGATGACGCCACTCTATTTTCCAACGGCCCCAGCTATCTGATGCGGCATCTGCGCGCAACGATTGGCCGTATCGAACGTGAGGAGCAGGTGACGCTTGGCGCAATCGGAATCGAGCATGACGTCGAGCAACTCTACCGCAACGCGCGCAGGGCAAATGTCGACTCGCTTTCAACCGCATTGAGCGATTTGATCATCACGCTCGCCTGAGTCCCGCCGCCTCCATTTCGGTTACGATCGCGGCTGGCACCGGCCATCGCTGGTGATAGGCTCCCCATGGACAGATTGGGGGGCATCGATGATCCTGACGTTCGTTCTTGGCGTTTCCGTGGTGACGACAAGCAACCTCGCGCCGCAATCCACGACAGAGCCGGATCCGCTGCAGCAGGCGCTCGAATGCCGGGTCTATTCCGACATGGCCAAAGGTGTGTTCGCGGACAAGCCGGGCCCGCGGGCCGCGAACGAGAAGCTCCACCGCTATTGGCTGAAGCGCAGCGAGGACCTCGGCGCCAAGGCCGGCATTTCACAGCAGGGCGTCATGATGAAGTCGCTGGTCATCCCGCTCGAAGCGGACCGCTTCACACCGGTGATGACGAAATGCTTCGATCTGACCCCGAAGGCCATCCTCGACTGA